>Ga0209055_1001336_pt1 | contig 16376 bp, 17 predicted proteins | sample GraSoiAngelo_110_FD_185875 | JGI IMG/M metagenome (GOLD analysis project Ga0209055, IMG submission 185875) | Grasslands soil microbial communities from the Angelo Coastal Reserve, California, USA - 14_0903_12_30cm (SPAdes) (version 2) | ecosystem: Environmental > Terrestrial > Soil > Grasslands ... | reverse complement strand
ACGGCGGGCGGGTCGTCTGGCTCTATTCGGCGCACAGCCCCGCGCTCAAGGCGGGTGTCGCGTGGTACGGCCGTCTGACGGGGGCGACCAGCGAGAGCCAGCCGAAGAACCCGATCGACCTCGTCGACAGCCTGAAGGCGCCGGTGCTCGGCCTCTACGGCGGCGCGGATCAGGGCATCCCCAACGCCGACGTCGAGAAGATGCAGGCGGCGCTGAAGGCCGCGAAGAAGCCGTCGGAGATCGTGCTCTACGACGGCGCGCCCCACGGCTTCCACGCCGACTATCGCCCGAGCTACCGGGAGACGCCGGCGAAGGAAGGCTGGCAACGGCTCCGCGCCTGGTTCCAGCAGAACGGAGCCGCCTGATGCGGTTCGGGCTATTCGGAAGCGCCCAGGCGAAACGCGGCGGCCCCGACGTGGACAGCGGGGCCGGGTTCAGAGAGTTCGTCGAGAACAACGTGCGAGCCGAGGCGCTCGGCTACGTCAGCTCTTTCGTGGTCGAGCATCACTTCACCGGGTTCGGGCAGATCTCTGCGACCTTGAACCTGCTCACGTGGGTCGGCGCGCGCACCAGGACCTTGCGGCTCGGCACCGCGGTGATCACGTTGCCCTGGCACAACCCCGTGCTCCTCGCCGAGCAGGTGGCGACCATGGATCTCCTGTCCGGCGGCCGGATCGACTTCGGCATCGGCCAGGGCTACCGGCACAACGAGTTCGCCGGGTTCTGCATTCCGATGGAAGAGGCGGACCAGCGGTTCGACGAGTGCCTCGAGGTGATGTTGAAGGCGTGGACTTCGGACCGCCCGTGGTCCCACCGGGGCAAGTACTGGCAGTTCGACAACGTCGTTGTGGAGCCGCCGACGGCCCAGAAGCCGCATCCGCCGTTGTGGATGGGCGCCGGCCGCCCGCAGTCGATCAAGAAGGTCGCCGCGCTCGGCTACAACCTGCTCCTCGATCAGTTCGCGCCGATCGAGCAGATCGGCGATCGGATCGCGCTCTACAAGGCCGAGGTGGAGGCGCTCGGTCGTCGCTTCGACCCGATGACCGTCGCGGTCACACGATCGGTCCACGTCGCGATGACGGCCGCCGAGCGACAGAAGGCGCTCGAGACGCGTATGGCCGCGCGCGAGCGCGTCCACAATCTCGCGCAACGACCCGATGGGCAGAACAACTCGACGATCATGACCTACGCGCACACGCTCGAGGCCGCCGAGGCCGGCGCGCTCTACGGCACGCCGGACGAGATCGCCGCGAAGCTCCAGCGGCTGCGCGACGTCGGCGCGGAGTACGTCCTGCTCAACAGCACCGGCGGGTTCGAAACGTTGCGCCGCTTCGCCGAGGAGGTGCGCCCCGCCTTCGCCCCCGAGCCTGCGGTCCGTTAGGGAAATCGCTCAGCGTTTCGGACGACGACCATGAGCGGCAGCGACGCGCCTGCGACGAACGCCTACTGGGGACGCGACCGCCTCGAGGAGAAGATTCTCGACGCGCTCGCCGCGGCCGGCAAGAACGTCGACTCGCTGACGATCGACGACCTGGCGCCCGCCGACCAGTTCCACGGGGGCGGCAAGGGCGCGACGGAACGGCTGGCGCGGCTGGCCGCCCTCAAGCCCGGCACTCGCGTGCTCGATGTGGGCGGTGGGCTGGGCGGGCCGGCCCGCACGCTGGCCGGCCAGTTCGGATGCCGCGTCACCGTCGTGGACCTCACCGAGTCGTACGTGCGCACCGGCGCGGCCCTCACGGCGCATCTCGGGCTCGCCGACCGCGTCACGCACCGCGTGGGCGATGCGCTGGCGCTCGACGTGGGCGCGGAGCCATTCGACGTCCTGTGGACGCAAAACAGCGGGATGAACATCGCCGACAAGGAGCGGCTCTACGGCGGCTTCGCGCGCGCCCTGCGCCCGGGCGGCCTGCTGGTCATCCAGGAGCCGATGGCGGGCCCGGTGCAACCCGTCGTGTTCCCGGTGATGTGGGCGCGGGACGCGAGCGCGAGCTTCCTGCGCGCGCCGGACGCGATGCGCGCGCTGATCGAGGCCGCGGGCTTCCAGGTGCGCGCCTGGGACGACGTCACGGACGAGGTCGCGGGCCCGGGAAGCGCCGCCGCGATCCCCGCGCACAGCGTCCAGCGCATCATCATGGGCGAGGCACTCGACGCGATCGTGCGGGCCGGTCAGCAGAACCGCGCCGAGCGACGGATCGTCATGACGCAGGCGGTGCTGGAGCGCCGCGCGGCTCCCGCTTCGGCTCCATCACCTCGAACATCAGGCTGAAGTCGTCGAGCAGGCCGAAGAAGTCGGCGACCTTGGCGGCATCGCCGTCGATCCGCGCAAGACCTTGCCCGACCGCGTCGGCGAAGGCGACCTCTCGCAGGACCAGGCGGTTCAACGCCGCTCGCTCGAGCGTCACGGTCGCGTCCGCGGCGTCGCTCGGCTGGTCGGCCAGACAGGTGAGCGCGCAGTTCTCGAGATTCATCACGTAACGCCGGTCCAGGTCCGAGAAGACCCAGTTGATGACGATGCGCCGGCCCTCGGCCTTGTCGCCGTCGAGCCGCACGCCGAGATAGTCGAAGAAGAGCTCGACGCTCATGGCCTGCACGATGTCGGGGCTGACCGGGGCGCGCGCGACCGTCGCGGGTACACCGTGTCGTAGCTCGAGCGCGCCCAGGACGTACGCGTTGCGCCAGGTCGCCGACTCGGCCGCGTAGCCGAGCTGTTCGAGCGCGTCGGCGCCGAGCTGGCGCGCCTCGGCGTTCGCGGGATCGGCGAAGACGACGTGGCTCAGGGCCTCGGCGACGAAGCGGTATTCGCCCCGGGCGAAGTCGTCGCGCGCGCGCCGGATCACCGCATCGGCGCCGCCCATGTACTCGACGTACTTGCGCCCGCGCTCGACCGGCGGGAGCGGGTTGAGGTTGGCGGGGTTTGCGTCGTACCAGCCGATGTAGCGCTGATAGACCGACTTCGCGTTGTGGCTCAAGGTTCCGTAATAGCCGCGGACGTGCCAGGTGGCGGCGAGGCTCTTGGGCAGGGTGAGACGCTCGGCGATCTCGGCCGCCTTGTAGCCGTGGTTCATCAGGCGCACGGTCTGATCGTGCAGAAACTTGTAGAGGTCGCGCTGCTTGCCGAGGAAGTCCAGCACACGCGCGGTGCCCCATACCGGCCAGTGATGCTGGGCGAAGGCCACGTCGACCTCGCGGCCGAAGCGGTCTCGGGCCTCGTTCAGATATTTCGCCCAGGCGTTGGCGTCACGCACCTGCGCGCCGCGGATCGGATAGATGTTGTGCAGATTGTGGGTGGCGTTCTCGGCCAGGTTCAGCGCCCGGAGTTCAGGGTAGAACATATGCATCTCGGCCGGCGCCTCGGTCTCCGGCGTGAGCTGGAAGACGATCTCGACGCCGTCCACCCGGTGCGTCTCGACGGCTTCCCTGATGAGGCGGGTCGGAGGGATGAGCGTGACGGTCCCGCGCGAGAGACCCTTGCCGAGACCCGCGTCGACCTGGGCGCGCGGTCCCCGCGGCAAGGTGGCGCCGAACTGGAACTGAGCGCGCCGGACCATCGCCGTGCCGGCCAGCACCGCCTCGGAGACCACCTCCTCCATGAAGCGGTCGGGCGCCCACACCTCGACCTTGCCGGCGCTCACGTCGCGCTCGTCGACGACGCCGCGCACGCCGCCGTAGTGGTCGGTGTGGCTGTGCGAATAGATCACCGCCGACACCGGCCGCCGCCCGCGGTGCTGCGTGTAGAGCTCGAGCGCGGCGCGGGCGACCTCGGTCGAGACCAGCGGGTCGATCACGATGAGGCCGCGGTCGCCCTCGATCACGGTCATGTTCGAGATGTCGAAGCCCCGGATCTGATAGATCCGGTCCGTCACCTGGAACAGGCCGTGGATCACGTTGAGCCGGGCCAGGCGCCAGAGACTTGGATTGACCGTGGGCGGAGCCTGCTCGTCGGCCAGAAAGGCGTAGTCGCGCAGCGACCACACGACACGCCCCTGGTCGTTCTTGATCTCGACCTCGGGCAAGGTCGCGACCAGACCGCGCCGGGCGTCGTCGAAGTCCTGGGTGTCGGCGAACGGCAGCGCCGCCAGCACCGCGCGGTTGAGCGCGGCCGTGATCGGCGAGGCATCCTTCGAGGCCGGCGCTCGCGTGGCCATCGAGCGGCGATGGTATCCCAGGGCGCGACCGTGCGTCGATCTGGCAGAATCGAGCTCCGGGAGGGACCAGCATGCCCGACTCCGAGACGAAGGCCACGCTCGACGCCATCCACCGGTTCAACGAAGCATTCAACCGCCACGACGTGGACGGCGTGATGGCGCTCATGACGCCCGACTGCGTCTTCGAGAACACCCAGCCGCCGCCTGACGGCGAGCGATTCGTGGGCGCCGCCGCGGTGCGGGCGTTCTGGAAGCGCTTCTTCGAATCGACTCCGGGCGCCCGGTTCGACACCGAGGAGATCTTCGCCGCCGGCGACCGCGCCCTGGTGCGCTGGGTCTTTCACTGGGACGATGCCGGCGGCCACGTGCGCGGCGTGGACGTCATGCGCGTGCGCGGCGGCAAGGTCGCCGAGAAGCTCGCTTACGTGAAGGGCTGAGAAACAGGTTCTGGCGGGCGTGCTCTAATATGTCTAAGAGGAGAGAGGCCATGACCTACAAGAAGCCGAGCGACTCGGAAGTGAAGACCAAGCTGACACCCGCGCAGTACGAGGTCACCCAGTGCAGCGCGACCGAGCCGCCGTTTCGCAACGAGTTCTGGAACCACCACGAGCCGGGGATCTACGTCGACGTCGTGTCCGGCGAGCCCTTGTTCGCGTCGACCGACAAGTTCGACTCGGGCACGGGTTGGCCGAGCTTCGTCCGTCCGCTCGAGAAGGAAAACGTGACGGAGCACGCCGACAACTCGCACGGGATGCGCCGGGTCGAGGTACGCTCGACGGGCGGCGACTCGCATCTGGGCCACCTCTTCGACGACGGGCCGGGGCCGACCGGGCTCCGCTACTGCATCAACTCGGCCTCGCTACGATTCATCCCGGTGGCGAAGCTCGAGGAAGCCGGCTACGGCAAGTACCAGGCCCTGTTCGAGAAGGTGAAGCCCGCCCGCTAGACCGAAGCGGGCGGTGGGGCGTCAGGCCCGACGGCCGGCCGGCGTCGGGGCGAGATGCCAGCAGCGGGCGAATCTACCCGATGCGGCCGGACTCAGCGCTCGGCGCCGAGCTTCGTCGCGCCGCTGTTCGTCTTCAGATGGGTCAGGCTCCCCAGCTCCTTGAGCGCCGTCAGCATCTCGACCGGGATCGGCGCCGAGCTCAGCGAGCCGTCTTCGTTGATGCGGGCATAGACGCGCGTCGCCTTGCCCTCGCTGACCGGGGCCCCGGTGACGGCGTTCTTGGCCTTGCAGTTCCAGTGCAGGGTGCGGGCGCCGACCTCGGCCAGGGTGATCGTATTCACGATCCGGTCACCGTAGGCCGCCGGACCGATGAACCGGAAGTGGATCTCGCCCATCACGAAGGTCGTGCGGTCGTTCTTGATCATCTGCTCGATCGGAAAGCCGATCACGCGAAACAGCTCGTGCTCGGTGTCGTTGAACCAGGCGACGATCCGCGGGTAGTACACGAGCCCGAAGGGGTCCGACTCGCCCCAGTTGACCGTGATCTCCTTCCAGTACATCGCCATGCGCCGTCCCTCCGTTGTCGCGGGTCGTCTGGTCGGTATACGGGATTGACTCCCTCGCGTCAAGTCGGGCCTGGGGACTGGGCCAGGAGCCAGGCGGTGAGGGCCGAGAAGGAGGCAAAGCGGTGGTCGGCGTCGGGGCATTCGCCGAAGCCGTAGGCGGCGTGCAGGAACGGGACGCCGCACTCGCGGGCGGCCGTGTAATCGCCTTGTGTGTCGCCGACGAAGACGGGATGCCGGAGCCGGTTGCGATCGATCACCACGCGGAGGTTCTGCGTCTTGGAGAGGCCGGTGTTCCCCCAGCACTCGAAGTCGCGAAAACAGCCGCCGAGCCGCGACACCTGGAAGAAGACCTCGACGTAGCCGATCTGGCAGTTGCTGACAATGAAGAGCGGGTAGCGGGCGCTGAGCCGCCTGAGCCCGGTCTCGACGTCCTGGAACATCGCCCCGCCGAGCTCGGCGACGGCCTTGTTGTCTTCCTGCGCGGTGGCGGTGACGAGCGTGAGGAGGTGCGCCTCGGGCAGGCCGGCGAAGACCTCGCGGATACATTGCTCGTGCGGCTTGCCGGTCACGCCTCGGACGTCGTGCTCGGTGATGGGCCTGAAGGCGATGCGGTGCCGGTCGAGCACGCGGTTCCAGCCCACGGCACAGCTGGCGCTCGTGTCCCAGAGCGTGCCGTCGAGGTCGAATACGACTGCGTCGATCACCGGTCTCCTCGCTTGACGTGCCTCATCGCCGGGCCTTAGTGTGCCCGTAATAGTTTCGTCGGGAGCCAACCAAATCCTGGAGGGTTTTGACCATGCGCATTCTTCTGACTCTGTTGATCGCGCTCCTCGTCGGCGTGACGTCGGCCCCCGCTCAGCAAGGGCAGCATCTGATCGTGACGTCCGACGCTCTGAAATGGGTCGATCCGCCGACGTTCCCGGGAGCCAAGCTCGCGGTCGTCCAGGGCGATCCGAGCAAGGAAGGACTCTTCGTCTATCGCGTGAAGTTCCCGGCCAACTACAAGGTCGCGCCCCACTTCCACAAGGCCAGTGAGAACGTGACCGTGCTCTCCGGCGTGTTCTTCATCGGCATGGGCGAGAAGTTCGATCAGGGCTCCGGCAAGGAGCTGCCGGTCGGCGGCTTCGTCTCCATCCCGCCGACGCACCGGCACTTTGCGTGGGCCGGCGGTCAGGAGACGTTGATTCAGGTTCACGGCGTCGGACCGACGGACATCACGTTCGTCAATCCGGCCGACGATCCGCGGAAGAAGTAGCCCTGATCTTGCGGCCGGCCGGCTTGCAGAGTCGGCCGGCCGGATTCCCGGAATGAGGCACTTTACGGAAGCCCGTGCCATCGACCTGGTGGCACGCGCCTTGCCCCCATTGGTCCTCCGGTCGCCAAATCGAGCCCTGACGAGGGCCGATCCGTCCAATCTGACATCGATGGTGACAGGGAGGGCATATGGAAGTCGAGGCCAACAGACGGCACGCTGGCCCTAGTCCCTTCAGTCGTCCTCCTCAGCCGCGGCCTGCGTCGACGTTCGCCAGACCCGCCGTCGCTCCACGCGAGGCCGGGCGCACCGACGCGACGGGCGAGGAGCGCAAGACGCTGGAACGCCAGCGCCGGAACGGCGCCCAGTGGTTCTACTGGATCGCAGGACTCTCGTTGATCAATGCGGCCATCGCGTTCGCCGGGCAGGAATGGCGGTTCATTCTCGGGCTGGGTATCACTCAGATCGTCCAGGAGCTTGCGAAGTCCGGCAGTGGCGGTACGAAGGCCGGCCTGGTCGGCGTGGCCGTGATCGTCATCTTCGTCGTCCTTGGACAGCGTGCGGTCCAGGGACACGGCTGGGCCTTTCTCGTGGGCATGACGCTGTTCGCGCTCGACGGCGCCATCTTCGTCTTGATCCAGGACTGGATCGGCGTCGGCTTCCACGCCTTCGCGCTGCTGATGATCGTGCGCGGCTACGTGGCCGCTCGGCGACTGTCCGCGCCCGGCGCCTGATCGCTCGGAGTCACTCGCGCGCGGCGGGCTGACGCTACGCGCGCGTCACGTGGCCGCGCCCGCCCGCGCGACGGTGCCTGGCTCCTAGTGGCCGCCGCCCGCGCCGGGCCGGACCCAGCCGCCGTGCACCGGGTGGTGCGAGCAGATGAACTCCAGGAACGCCGGGCGGCCCTTGGCGTTCTCGTCCAGCGCGCGCTTGAGCGCCGGCAGCACCTCGGACGGTTGCGTCACGTCCTCGCTGTAGAAGCCGACTGACTTCGCCATGTTCGCCATGCACGCCGAGGCGTGATCGGACACCTTCCAGGTGTAGGGATCGTGACCGCCGCCCCAGAAGCCCGGCCCATAGCCCGAGTAGCCGCCGTTGTTGATGTGCAAGGTCGTGATGCCGATCTTGTAGCGCGCGATCGCCTCGAAGTTGCCCATCATGTAGCAGACACCCGCGTCGCCGGTGACGTGCACGCACTGCCGATCGGGAAACGCGAGCTTGGCGCCGACCGCGCCCGCGAGACTGAACCCGAGCGTCGACACGTTTCCCCAGCCGAGATGACCGCGCGGGATCTGCGCCTCGTACACCGTGCTGGTCTGATCCCGCGTGTTGCCCGAATCGGCGGTGACGAACGAGCGCTTGGGGTCGAGCACCTTCATCAGATCACCGAGCACCCGATAGGGATTGATCGGCGTCTCGTTCGATTCCAGCCACGGCCGGAACTTCGCGAGGAACGCTTCCTTGCCCTTACGGATCTCCTCGACGAGCTCCGGGTTCTTCTTCGGGCCGCGCGCCGACAGCTCGGCGATGAGCGCTTGTAAGGTCAGCTTCGCGTCACCGACGACGGCGTGACGGGTCTCGTAGCTGCGGTTGATGTCGAGGACGTCGACCGTGCACTGGATGATCGTCTTCTTGTCCGGGTTGGGCACGGCGTGGCTGAACCGGTTGGGGAACAGGCTCGAGCCGATCGAGAAGAGCAGATCGCACTTGTTCAGGAAGTGGTCGGCCAGCGAGCCGCGAACACCCACCGACAGCGGATGGTTCTCGGGGAACGCGCCCTTGCCCTTGAGCGTCGTCAGTACCGGCACGTGCGCCAGCTCGGCGAACCTCAGGAGCTCGCTCGTGGCGTCGGCGTAGTAGACGCCCTCGCCCACGTAGAGAAGCGGATCCTTCGCGGCGAGCAGCGCCTTCACCGCAGACTTCACGTCGTCGGGATCGGGACCCGACTTCCAGCCTTTCACGGGCGAGTACGGATGCTCGTCGGTGTCGTACTCGCCGAGGTCGCGCGGAATGATGAGGAGCACCGGCCCCGGCCGGCCCGATCGAAGGTGGGTGAAGGCCCGGCGCACGTAGTCCGGGATGAGCTCGGCGCGGTCGACCTTGCCCACCCACTTGGTGACCGACTTGAGTGCCTCGGCCATGTCGTAGTGGGTGTGCCGCGCGGCGCCCTGGCCGACGCCCTCGGTGATGACCAGGATCGGCGACGAATCCTCCCACGCCTGACCGATCGCGCCGTACGCCATCTGGATGCCGGCGGCGTTCAGATTGGCCATGATCGTGCAGACGCCGATCTGCTTGCCGCACGTGACGCGCGAGTAGGCGTCGGCGACCGCCACGGCGAAGCGCTCCTCGCCCATCATGAGGATCGGCACGCCCTCTTCGCCGAGCGCGTTGTTGACGTGATTCGTCGGATAGCAGCTCACCCACGGAATGCCCTCGGCCTTGAGCGCGCGCGCGAAGCCGTTCGCCGCTTTGACTTTCATGGATCTCTCCTCGACGTGGTCACCGGCATGGTTACGGTGCCCTGTCGTACCGCGCCGACGCCGGCCCTGTCAAGGATCTCCCCGGAGCTCACCGGCGATGGTACCGTGCAGCGGACAGGAGGCGTCATGGCGACCGTAAAACTGCTCGAGTACGCCGAAGCGAGCGCCGAAGTCCGCGCGGTCTACGACGACATCATGGCGACGCGGAAGATCGATCGCGTGAACAACTTCTGGAAGGCGCTGGCCAGCCATCCGCCCACGCTCCGGCGCACGTGGGACACGCTCAAGTCGGTGATGGCGCCGGGCGCCCTCGATCCGCTCACCAAGGAGATGATCTACCTCGCGGTGAGCGCGACCAACGGCTGCAACTACTGCATCGCCTCTCACACGGCGTCGGCGCGCGGCCGCGGCATGACCGAGGCGATGCTGGGCGAGCTGATGGCCGTCGTCGGGATGGCCAACGAGACGAACAGCCTGGCCGACGGCTACCAGATCGAGGTCGACGAGATGTTCCGCTCGCCGGCCTAGCGCGCCGGGCGTGCGTGGTAAGCTTGCGGCACCGGAAGCGACTTCCTTCTCAGCGCGGAGAGAGACAGCCATGAACGCTCGGTGGCCGCTCCCGATCCTGATTCTGCTGCTCGCCCTTCTCGTTCCGTACGCGCCCGCGCCGGTCGAGGCGCAGGCGCGGTCCGAGGCGCCGGCGGGCCAGATGACGTGGGCGGTCCACATCTCGCTCGCGCCGATCTGGTTCGATCCGGCCGAGCACACGGGGATCATCTCGGTGATGATGGTGCTCACCGCCGTGCACGACGCGATGGTGAAGCCGATGCCCGGCAAGCCGTTCGCGCCGTCGCTCGCCGAGTCCTGGACGACGTCGAAGGATGGGCTCGTGTACGAGTTCGTCGTGCGCAAGGGCGTCGTGTTCCACAACGGCGACACGCTGACGGCCGAGGACGTGAAGTTCTCGTTCGAGCGGTACAAGGGCGCGGCCGCCAGCCTGTTGAAGGAGAAGGTCGCGGCCGTCGAGGTGGTCGACCCGTACCGCGTGCGCTTTCGCCTGAAGGAGCCGTGGCCCGACTTCATGACGTTCTACGGCTCGCCGGCCAGCGGCGCGGGCTGGATCGTTCCCAAGAAGTACGTCGAGAAGGTCGGTGACGAGGGCTTCAAGAAGGCGCCCATCGGCGCCGGCCCGTACAAGCTCACGGCGTTCAACCCCGGGATCGAGCTCGTGCTGGACGCGCATGACCGCTACTGGCGCAAGACGCCGGCCGTCAAGCGTCTGGTATGGAAGACCGTGACGGAGGACCTCACACGCCTGGCGATGCTCAAGCGAGGCGAGGTTGACATCGCGTACTCGCTGCGCGGCCCGCTCGGTGAAGAGGTGAAGAAGACGCCGGGCCTCAAGCTGGTCGGCCTGGTCGGCAACGCGACCCAGTGGCTCAACTTCGGCGCGCCGCAGTGGGATCCAAAGTCGCCCTGGCACGACAAGCGCGTGCGCCTCGCGGCCGCGCTCGCCTTCGACAAGGACGGGATCAATCAGGCCGAGACCCTCGGCTTTTCGCGGCCCACCGGGAGCATCATCCCGTCGGCCTACGAGTACGCGCTGGCGATCCCGGCCTATCCGTACGATCCCGCGCGGGCCAAGAAGCTCCTGGCCGAGGCCGGCTATCCCAACGGCTTCGACGCCGAGTACGCGGCCGACAATTCCTACGGGAGCGTCGCGGAGGCGATCGGCAACTATCTGGGCGCGGTGGGCATCCGCACGAAGCTGCGGCCGATGGAGCGTGCGGCGTTCCTCGGCAACTGGAAGGACAAGAAGATCACTTCGATCATGTACTCGGGCGCGGGCGGGCAGGGTAACGCCGCCACCCGCATCCAGAACTACTTGCTCAAGGACGGCCTCTACTCGTTCGGCGGCTATCCCGACATGGACGACCTGTTCGTGCAGCAGGCCCGCGAGCTCGATCCCAAGCGCCGCGAGGCGCTGCTGCACCAGATCCAGCGTCTGGCGCACGAGCGAGTCATGGCCGCGCCGCTCTGGGAGCTGGGCTTCCTGAACGGTGTCGGTCCCCGCGTCGAGGAGGCGGGGCTCGGGCTGATCGCGCTGCACCCCTACTCGGCGCCGTACGAGGATCTCAAGCTCAAGAAGTGATGGCGCCGGCGATGGGCCGCGCTCAACTGGAAACGAAATGAGAGGAGGACGAGCTGCCATGACTCGACGAGATTCTCTGGGAATGCTGGCCATCGGACTGTGCGCGATCCTGACGTCGGCGGCGCCGGCCGTTGGACAGACCTCGACGCAGACATCCGGCGACACGACGGACAAGATCAAGAGCTACTCGGTCGAGAAGAAGAACGAAGCCGTCGCTTACGGCAAGAAGGTGATGAGCGAGCTCGACGTCAAGATCAAAGATCTCGAGGGGCAGATCTCGCGTGACAAGAGCGCCGCCAAGGCCGATGCCCAGCGCCAGCTCAAGGAGCTGAAGGCCAAGCGGGCGGAGACCTCCAAGAAGCTCAACGAACTCGGCCGCGCCACCTCCCAGTCCTGGGACGCCACGAAGCAGGGCTTCGCCGACGCCTACAAGGATCTGCAGCAGGCGTACGACAAGGCGGTCGCGAGTCTCAAGAAGTAGGAGGGATCACGAGGCGGCGAAGAAGGTGAACGACGCGACGAAGTAGCGTCGCTAGGGGCTCTCGATCGGCCGCCCGTGGCGGGCGATGAATTCGGGGAAGGCGGCCTCGGCCTTGGCGCCCCGAACCACGTTGGTCGTGTAGTCCCGCTCGTTCGCCCACTGCTCCTCGAGGTCGCACCCGAGGTCGCGGAGCAGGAGCGCCTTCACGCCCATCACCGCCTCGCGCTTGTTCTTGGCGATCATCGTGGCCAGCCACATCGTCTTGGCGCGCAGCTCCGCGCACGGGACGAGGTGATTGAGGAGCCCGATCCGGTGGGCCTCCGGCGCCTCGACGATCCGCGCTGAGAACAGGAGCTCCTTGGCGACCGGCCAGCCGACCTGGTTCGGCAGGGTCCAGGTGCTGTTGATCCGTCCGTAGGCGGCGGCCAGGAAGCGAAAGCTCGCGTGCTCGCAGCCGACCCGCATGTCCAGCGACGAGGCCAGCACCGCGGCGCCGCCGTACGCGAGGCCGTTCATCATCCCGATGGTGGGCTTGGGACAGGCGCCGATCTCGTAGCTGCCGCGAGCGCGAACGGCGTTGCGCGCGTCGAGCTCGGCCTGACTGTACCGGCGATCGTCCTCACGCTGCTCGTGGATGTCGCCGCCGGCGGAGAACGCGCGCGTCCCGGCGCCGGTGATCACGATGCAGCCGACCTCGTCGTCGGCGTTCATCCGCGCGACCGTCTCACGCAGCGCGGCGCCGAGCTCGGCGTTCATCGCGTTGAGCTGCTCGGGGCGATTCAAGGTGACAATCGCCACCCCTTCGGTCTTCTCGACGAGGACGACCCGGTCCGCCATGCCTGCCCTCCGTCGTCGCCTACGGCGACGCGGGGATAGCATACACCGCCGCGGACAGTCGTCGCGCGCCTCGGATCAGCGCTGCGCCGCGGTCGTTTCCATCGCCTTCTTCTGGAGCCGCTCGCGCAGCGAGCTGTAGGACTCCGCGCGGATCACGCGGTCGAACTGCGTCCGGTAGCTCGTGATGAAGCTGACCCCCTGGACCGCCACGTCGTAGATGCGCCAGCTTCCGTCGCGCAGGTGCAAGCGGTAGTCGAGCGGGATCTCGCCGCCGTTCCGGGTCACAAGCTTCGAGCGCACGGTCGCGGAGCCGTTCTCGATCGACTCGCCGAGGAAGGCGATCTTCTGGCTGCCAGCTGCCGCCTCGACCTGCGTCAGGTACGCGCGCTCCAGGAGGTCCCGGAAGAGCGTGACGAACTCCGCCTGGTCCTCGCGCGGGAGCGCCTGCCAATGCCGGGACAGCGCCCTCCTCGAGATCTCGTCGAAGTCGAACATCTCCCGAACGATCCGACGGATCTGCTCCGATCGTTCGCCGCCGACGGCCCCATCGGCCTCGTTCTGCCCGTCATTCTGGATGATGCTCATGAAGCGCGCGACCGCCGCTTCGACGGCGTCACGCGGTCCGACCGGCGACGCGGCCAGCGCGGCCTCGGCCATGAAGAGCCAAGCCACCGATAGTGCCACTCCTATCCATGTCCTCATCATCGTCGTCCCCCCGTACACCACGCTAGGCGGTGTCGGCGGGCGAGGCTATCGGGAGAAGCCGCGAGTAGAGGCCGGAGAATCACTGATCTGGGCGTTGAACTCGCCAGGGAGCGGCAACGGGGTGTAGCATGCTGCGCTCGGAGGGCAAGATGCTGACCCGCATCGACCACGTCATGATCTGCGTCCCGGACCTCGCGCGAGGTATCGACGCCTACACCCGAATCGGATTCAACATTTACCCGGGCGGCGCCCACGCGGGCAGGGGGACCCACAACGCGATCGCCTTTCACCAGGAGGACTATCTCGAGCTTTTGAGCCTGCGCGAGCGCGACGCCCCGGTGGCCCCCGGGAGCTCCGACGCCCGGCTCGCCGAGTTCCTCACCCGCGGCGGCGGCTTCCGCTACGTAGCTGTGCAGAGCGACGACCTCGAGGCCGACGTGGCCGCGATGCGAGGGCGCGGGGTCGACGTGACCGACGCGACCGAAGGCGTTCGAAGGAGCCCGAACGGCCAGGAGCTTCGCTGGAGGGCCGCGAGCCCCGGTCCGCGCAACCCGCTGCCGGTCTTTTTCGTCCAGCATCTAACCCCGCTCGCCGAGCGGCGACGGCAGGTGGCACGGGCCGGCGACCATCCGAACGGCGCACTGCGGCTGGATCGCGTTTACATCGCGGTGCCCGATCTGACTGCTGTCACCGAGTCCTACGCGCGTGTTCTCGGCACGCCCGTGCCGAAGATCCAGCGTGGCGCGGTCATCAAGGCCGACATGGCGGTGTTCGATCTCGGGCCGACGGGCTTGACCGTCGCCCAGCCCGCCGAAGCTGGGGCGGCGGCTGAGGCGCTGGCGCGACGCGGGCCCGGCCCCTTCCAGGTGCTCTACCGGACGAGCAGCATGGACGCCGCGGCCCGCTGGATGGCAAGCCACGACATGCCGCCGCCGGCGCGCGGCGTACGCAACACCGGCGAGCAGGCGATGCTGGTCGGCCCCGAGCAGGCGTGCGGCGCCTACATCGGCTTCGTGGGCCCGGCGTGAGGAGGAACGCCCAAGCGACAGGGCACTGAGGACAGCGCGTCAGGGTAGGAGCGTGGCGACGGAAATCGCGGAGCCAGGCGCGATGAGCGGCGCGACCGTCGCCGGCGGGTGGAGAATGGAGGCGCTCCGATACCGCCATCCGTAGAGCGTTTCCGGCGATGGTTCGGGTTCTCGGTGAACCTCGAGAGCGCCCCCGCCGACATCGACGATCCAGTAATCAGGGATCCTCGCACGTGCATACAGAATCGCCTTGTGCTCGCGGTCGATCCGGTAAGAGCTCTCGGCGATCTCGACGATCAACACGGCGCGGGAGGGGTGTCCGTCGCGGTAAGCGTCCGGTTCGCGGGCCACCACGGCGACGTCGGGCTCGGGCTCGGAGTCGTCATCGAGCGCGATCGGAAGCTGCGAGTCGATCTGCCAAACGTCGGCAAGGACGCCGCGCAACGCGGCCAATACACGGCGGATCGTGGCCGCGTGGCGGCTGCCCTGCGGTTCTCGGACCACGAGCAGGCCGTCCAGCAGCTCCAGGCGCTCGCCGGGCTCGAACACTCCCAGCTCGATCAAACGCTCGTACTCAGCGCGAGTCCAGCGTCGGGTCCTGGTCGGAGGGATTGTCGTGGAATCCATCGGTCTCAAGCGTAGCGAGTCGCCTGTGGGGCGGTCAATGTCCTGAGAGGGACACGCCTGTTCCTGGTAGCAGGGCGGGCGTAGAATTCACGCACCTGGGTCCGCGCTCAGGCCAAGGAGGGTCCGAAATGGACTACGGACTGTTCACGATGCCGTCGCATCCGCCCGAGCGCAATCTCTACGACGGCCACCGCTGGGATCTCCAGCAGCTCCGCTGGGCGGACGAGCTCGGATTCAGCGAGGCGTGGATCGGCGAGCATCACACGGCGCCCTGGGAGCCGCACCCGGCGCCCGATCTGCTGGTGGCCCAGGCGCTCCTTCAAACCTCGCGCATGCGCATCGGGCCGGGCGGATTCCTGATGCCGTACCACCACCCGGCCGAGCTCGCGCATCGCGTGGCGATGCTCGATCACCTCGCGCAGGGGCGACTGAACTTCGGCGTCGCGGCCAGCGGATTGCCGAGCGACTGGGCGATGTTCAACGTCGACGGCAACTCGGGCCAGCACCGCGAGATGACGCGCGAGGCGCTCGACATCATCCTGCGGCTCTGGAGCGACGAGCCGGAGTTCGATCACAAGGGCAAGTACTGGCACGTCACCAAGACCGCGACGATGCTCGACACGCTCCGTCCCCACATCAAGCCGTTCCAGAAGCCGTACCCGCCGATCGGCGTGGCCGGCGTGAGCAAGGGCTCCGACACCCTGAAGCTCGCCGGTGAGCGCGGGTTCTGGCCGATGAGCCTCAACCTGAATCCGACCTACGTCGGTAGCCACTGGGACGCGGTCGAGCAGGGGGCCGCGCGGACCGGTCGCACGCCGAAGCGCTCGCAGTGGCGGCTCGTGCGCGAGATCTTCATCGCCGACACCGACGCCGAGGCCATGCGGCTCTCGGCCGGCGGCATGATGGGGCGCATGATGAAGGAGTACTTCCTGCCGCTCCTGGCGTCGTTCCAGTTCACGGAGTTTCTGAAGCACAAGCCGGACGTGCCGGATTCCGACGTCACCCCCGAGTACTGTGCGCACCACAACTGGCTGGTGGGCTCGCCGGCCACGGTGGCCGAGAAGCTCCACGGGATCTACGAAGAGGTGGGCGGGTTCGGCACCTTGCTGCTGTTCTGCTTCGACTACTCAGAGAACCCCCAGGCGTGGCGCCAC
>Ga0209055_1001328_pt1 | contig 16448 bp, 18 predicted proteins | sample GraSoiAngelo_110_FD_185875 | JGI IMG/M metagenome (GOLD analysis project Ga0209055, IMG submission 185875) | Grasslands soil microbial communities from the Angelo Coastal Reserve, California, USA - 14_0903_12_30cm (SPAdes) (version 2) | ecosystem: Environmental > Terrestrial > Soil > Grasslands ... | reverse complement strand
AGACGAGTTGGGCAAGATCGTGGATGATGACCAGGTCACGTCGTCCATTGCCGGCCTGAGCCTTCGTCGCCTGCATGACGTGCGCGCATGGGGACTAGAAAGAGTTGCAGCGGAGTTTGCGCGGCACACAGGCTCACGTCAGCCAAGAGAATCGGGGGCTTTCCTTGAAGGTTTCTTGCGCGGTGGGTCGGAGATACTCCTGCAAGACGAGCCGCTGCTGCAACTACTTGACGCCTGGCTTTGCGAGCTCAGTGAAACGGACTTCACTGATTCTCTTCCGCTGCTGCGCCGAAGTATGTCGAACTTCGACAGAGTTGCACGTCGCCGCGTGCTCGAGAAAGTTCAGAGCGGGCGCCAACAAAGCACTTTAGCGGCTCCCGACCTTACAAACGAGTCAAACCCTGCCTTCGAAGCCGCACTACCGTTGCTCTATAGGATCCTCGGCCTTGGAGAGCCCGCATGATCTCTCAGAAAGAGCGCTGGCGACGCTGGCAACTCGCGCTTGGCGTCGATGACGAGCAGAATGAACTCTCTGACCGTGATCGGCGCCTTAACACCGCTCTCTCTGCACTGTACGACAGCGGGACTGAGAAGCGCAGAGGTGGACTCGGCGCGTCCGCTCCGCGGGTCGCGAAATGGCTCGGAGACATTCGCGAGTTCTTCCCGACTCCCGTCGTGCAAATCGTCCAGAAAGATGCATTCGAGCGACTGAACTTAAAGGCTCTGATGCTCGAACCGGAATTCCTTTCGACGCTGGAGGCAGATGTCCACCTTGTCGCCGATCTCATCGCGCTACGCGCTGCGATTCCTGGCAAAACCCTTGAAACGGCACGACAGGTGGTCCGGAAAGTCGCGGACGACCTCTTGCGCAGGCTCGAACACAACACGCGTGAGACTCTGAGAGGCGCGCTGAACCGCTCTCAGAGAACGCGGAGACCTCGTCACGCGGACATCGACTGGCCGCGAACGATCCGTGCAAACCTGCGTCATTACCAACCGCAACATCGCACGGTTGTTCCAGAGACGCTGGTGGGACACACACGCCACGCGAAGACCCGTGCGCAGCTGGACCATGTCATCTTGTGCGTCGATCAGTCTGGATCGATGGCTACCTCGGTCGTGTACTCATCGATTTTTGCAGCCGTCATGGCATCGATCCCTGGACTTTCCACGAAACTCATCTGCTTCGACACATCGATCGTGGACCTGACCGATCAGCTCGCGGACCCTGTTGAGGTGCTCTTTGGAGTCCAACTAGGGGGTGGAACGGATATCAACTCGGCGCTCGCGTATTGTGAAAAGCAGGTCGAGAATCCGACGAAGACGCATCTTGTGCTCATAACCGACTTGTATGAGGGAGGCGACGCCAAGTCGATGCTTGCGCGTGCTGCCGCTATCAAGCAGAGTGGTGTAAATCTTATCGTGCTGCTCGCTCTCTCAGAGTCGGGCCACCCAGCTTATGAAGCGAAACACGCAGAAGGAATCGCAAGCCTCGGATGTCCCGTGTTCGCCTGCACTCCAGATCAGTTTCCGTCGATGATGGGTTCCGCGCTCACGGGAAAAGACCTAAGAACTTGGGCGGCTGAAGAAGACATTGCTCTCATTCGGGGATCTTGAGGGCGAGCTCATACGGCACAATTGCCGATATGTCATAGTCACCTTGCATATGCTCAGAATGCGATACTTGCGCAGCAATTCGTAAAGAAACAAACCGTGCCGCAGTTGCGACGTTACGGATGTCACCGAGTGACTCCGTACTGTCAAAGCCTCTTCGCTTGCATCTACAATGACTTCTTATTACACTTACCAGTAGGAGTAATACCAATGCAGATCACAAGCAAGGGCCAGGTGACGATTCCTCAGGAAGTCCGAAACCGATTGGGTCTATTACCCCATACAGAAGTGGAATTCGAAGTAGCCGGAGACCACGCTCGCATTCGGAAGGCCAGACGCACGGGAGGATCGGGCGTCAGGGGAAAGAATGCGCTCAGAGCGCTTCGCGGTTCGGCGAATACTCGAATGTCAACTGACGAAATCATGTCGCTCACGCGGGGAGGCGGCCGCCCCGGCGGGCACGGCAAATGACGACGGCTCTGAGCAACCTGGCAGCCCGCGTGCGCAACTGCCGCGGCGTCCTCGTCGACAGCAACGTTTTGCTGGACATAGCCACCAACGACCTGAGATGGGCTGATTGGTCGACTCGTGCACTCGCAGAGTGCGCCGACTGTTCGGCCCTGATTATCAATCCTATTGTCTACGCCGAGGTATCCATCGGTTTTGGTACTATCGAGGCCCTGGATGCTGCTTTGCCCAGCGCCTCGTACGAAAGAGAAGCGCTGCCCTGGGAGGCCGGGTTCCTGGCTGGCAAGTGTTTCCTGGCTCATCGCCGCCGTGGCGGCCAGCGGACAACTCCACTTCCGGACTTTTACATCGGAGCGCACGCCGCAATCGAACGGCTGGCGTTGCTCACGCGCGACGTTGCGCGCTATCGGACCTATTTCCCAAAGCTGGAGATACTGGGGCCCGCGTAGCATCTGACTACACCGCGATTCGAGCTTGCGCGGCATGCGTCCACCGGTGATTGCCGAAAACTCCATCCGGTCTGAAAACACAGGGGTTCCGATCATTCGTGAGATCATGGTGGCTACCACGATGACGATGAGCTCCCTTTTCGCCGCCCTTTTCGCCTTGTTAGCCTCCAGTTTCGAACCTGTCTCTGGCGAATTGTTATGGGAACCGATCGTATCGGCAATCGCGCCGTATCCGGTCGGAGTGAACGATGAGATCCCGCGAAACCCGCTGTAATTGAGAAACACCGAATGATTTCTTTGCAAGTATTGGCGAGGTCGACTAATACCACAGCGAGCGCGAGTCTTTGACAAATCAGGCAGCCACCGGGGTCTGATAGAGGGCTCGACAGTGTGGTTGCCAGCGAAACGAGCGGAGATTGGCTGGTGGTCGTGACGTGGGCGTATCCGGCGTTCTCCCTTCCCGTGACGTATGCGTGCGATGGTGGTTGAAGTAGGTCCTGAAATCGAGCAGCTTGTTTTCGAGGTCTGCCGTCGTCCAGAACAACATGTGATCGAAGTATTCCCGCCGCAGGGTGCCGATCTGCCTTTCCACGAATGGATGGGACAGGGGGACGTAGGGGATGGTCTTGATTTCTATCACCTTCAGTATCCGCAGATTGGCTTGCCATTGGTGGAACCGATAGAGCGGATCATTGTCAGAGCTGAGGTAGTTCGGCATCCCGTATTGGCCTCGAATGGCGCGGTTGAACATCCGACACAGCGCGGCACCATCGACCGTTCGCGCATGGACGCCGAACCCCATGCGCACTATCACTACGCTTTGTTTCTCTTGGACCGCCAGCGGGACAAAGAAGCTGAGGGTGAGCTACAGGAGGAGCTGAAGTTCAATTCGTCGAGTGCCTTGCCACTCTTGTGCTTAGCACAGATGGCTCTCGATCGCGGAGACGTGCCTCGAATATTGGAACTGACAGCCCGCGCCCACCAGATTGAACCAGAGAGCTTTGTTGCTTACTACCTGGACGGACGCAGCTTCATGAAAAGCGGTGACTGGGAGCAAGCCAGGCACTCCCTTGAGGAAGCTGAAGGCCGTGCGCCCCGTTCAGCGGAGATCCACTTTTCGCTGGCCACAGTTTACCAGAAGCTGAATCGTCCTCAGGATGCGGAGCGGGAACGCGCACTATTCGTGCGCGACTCCGCGAAAGACAGGCAATAGACTCTCTGGAGACGGCCGCGTCATCGTCTGACAATGACCGGTTAGCTAGCTCATTTCACTTGGCTGCCTCATATCGTGTGATCAAGTCGATTCGCTAGTTCAGCTATAGTCGGTATCCTCTTCAGCCTACCAAAGAAAACCGGGAGCGCATACCCTCGCTGTAATACGAGATGAAGGTGGAGTCTCAGAGAACAGTTAGACTACTTCTTTGAAACGTTTTATATTTGCCAGTCCGTAGGAGCGCACCCATGAAATCCGGCATCGCGTCTTTTCTTATTGCGGTGGTGCTCGCGATGATTGGCACGCTTTCGGCCCAAGACTCGCGCTTTCGTCCAGATCGTCAGCAGATTCCAACTCCTGGCTGCCTAGTTATGAAAGGTGCCTGGGAGGGCGGATCAACGGCCTGCACCCAGAATGAACATGATGATTGGCTGGCTGACATTCGGCACTGGCGGAATGAACGCCGGATCCGCATCGGCTATAACGGCTCACGATACGATCTCGCTGCCCTCAAGTGGACTCAGTCGAGTTTCTTCCAGCCGCAGATGATGGTCGAGGACCGGTATTTCTATGATCCAATCGTTCATCGCTACACGGTCGACCGGTATCTTGACGACCTGGAGAAAAGATACGGTGGCATCGACGCCGTGCTCATTTGGCCTACGTACCCAAACATGGGAATTGACAATCGCAATCAGCAAGACATGATCCGGTATATGCCGGGCGGGGTCGAAGGAGTGCGCGGAATGATTGCTGATTTCCATCGCCGCGGCGTTCGCGTGCTGTTCCCAATGATGATGTGGGACCAGGGAACCAGAGATCCGGGCATGGATTGGCCTGATGCCATTGCCAAGTTGATGGCGGAGATCGGAGCCGACGGCATCAATGGCGACACCCAGGATGGAGTGCCACTCGCCTTCTCGACAGCTGCCGACAAGATCGGACACCCGCTGGCATTCGAGCCGGAAGGCGGTCCCGCTGACGAAGCGCTTGCTTGGAACGTGATGACCTGGGGGCAGTATCAGTTTCCGTTTGTACCGATGGTCGACAAATACAAATGGCTGGAACCGCGGCACATGGTAAATATCTCGGATCGCTGGAAACGCGACAAGACCGACAACCTGCAATTTGCATTCTTCAACGGAGTGGGCTGGGAAAGCTGGGAGAACATCTGGGGCATCTGGAATGGGATCACTCCGCGAGATGCTGAAGCCACGCGACGCGTGGCTGCAATCGAACGTGCCGTTGCCCCATTTCTCGTAAGCGCCGATTGGGAGCCACTTGCCCCAATGTTGCGTTACGGTGTCTACGCTAGCCGTTGGCCATTGGACCAGCAAACCGTCTGGACAATTGTGAACCGCAATGAGTACAACGTAAATGGTCCGCAGATCGAACTGGCGACCGAGGATGGTACGCGCTACTTCGATCTCTATCACGGCGTCGAACTTGCTCCGGTGAAAGACCAGGCTGGGGGAACGCAACTGTCTTTCCCGATCGAAGCACACGGCTACGGGGCATTGCTGGCTTCGCGGATCGCCCCTGATTCCGCCATTCAGGAACTGATGTCGAAGACGAAAGAGTTGAGCGCCACACCACTGGCGAGTTACTCGCACGAGTGGAAGGTCCTGCCGCAGCACATTGTGCCGATTGCCGCGACCAAACCTCCTTCGGGCTCACCTGCGGACATGGCGAAAATTCCCGAAGGTGACTTCCGCTTTCGTGTGCAAGGAATTGAGATTGAGGGTTTCGACGATATCGGCGTGGACGTTCAGTATCCCTGGGAGGATTCGCCGCGACGCTTTCATGATCATCCCATGCACGTGAAGTCTTTCTGGATCGACAAATATCCAGTCACGAACGCGCAATTCAAGAAATTTCTCGACGCGACCCACTACCATCCACACGACGATTTGAATTTCCTGCGTGACTGGAGCAACAGCACCTATCCGGCAGGCTGGGACAACAAGCCCGTCACTTGGGTTTCGCTTGAAGACGCGCGCACCTATGCATCCTGGGCAGGGAAGCGGTTGCCGCACGAGTGGGAGTGGCAGTACGCGGCCCAGGGAACCGATGGACGCCTCTACCCGTGGGGCAACGCATGGAATGCCGACGCCGTGCCCGTTCCTGACGAGAGCCGCACGATGCGTGGTCCGGATGCGGTTGATGCGAAGCCTCAGGGTGCTAGTCCATTCGGCGTCATGGATCTGGTCGGAAATGTCTGGCAATGGACGGAAGAATTCCAGGATGACCACACGGTGGGAGGAATCTTGCGCGGAGGCAGTTACTACCAGCCGCAGGGATCCATTTGGTATTTCCCGCAGGCATATAAACTCAACGAGCACGGAAAACTTCTGATGACCTCGCCGAGCATGGATCGCTCGGGAGGGCTGGGTTTCCGCTGCGCTCAGGATGCGGAATAATGTGAACTCGGCGCTCTCCCATGAGCGCAGATCCGTTGAGCCGGGTCGAGTCTTCTCATGAACCCTGCTGTAACAATGCGGCAAATTGCGGAGCGAGCCGGAGTGTCGCTTGGTACGGTGTCGCACGTCATCAATAACACAGCCAAGGTTCGGGAAAAACTGCGGCAGCGGGTATTGGAGGCGATCCACGGCCTTGGTTATCAGCCCAGCCAACTGGCCCGCGGACTGCGCCGGAATCAGACCAATACGCTGGTCATGATCATCCCCGATGTGACCAATCCGTTCTTCCCGCCGTCGTGCGCGGCGTAGAGGACGTCGCTTACAAGAGTTCCTTCCGCCTCGTACTGTGCAACACGGACAATGACGCTCGCAAGGAGATCTCTTACCTAAACGAAATGCGATCCTATCTGCCCGCCGGGTGGTTGCTGATTCCGGCGGTAGACAGCCAGATAGCCTCCCACTTCCGATCCCCGGGGATGGGGGGGGCCGGTGGTTTGCCTTGACCGCCAGCCTCAGGGTTGGAACGGAGATCTGGTTCTGGTGGCGAACGAAGTAGGAGCGCATGGTGCCACGCGACATCTCTTGCGCATGGGACACCGCCAGCCCGCAGTGATCACCGGCCCGCTACACCTTCGTAACGCAGTGGAGAGACTGCAGGGATTCAAGCGAGCTCTCGCCGAGGCCAAGGTGCCGATTGAACCGGACTATATTCAGGAAGCGGGCTTTGAGCGCAACAGCGGGTATCAGGCGGCCAGGCGGCTGTTGCGAATGCTGCCCAGGCCTACCGCAATTTTTGCCTGCAATGATCTAATGGCGCTGGGCGTACTGCTGGCGGCCCGCGATCTCGGTCTGCACTGCCCGGAAGATCTCTCCATTGTCGGATTTGACAGTCTCGATTTCGCTGAATTTACGCCGGCGCTCACCACGGTGCACCAACCCGGTTACCAGCTCGGCACGACCGCTGCACGACTTCTATTGGAACGGATTGACGGCTTATCGCAACCCCCCAGCAGGTTGTGCTGCCGACTGAGTTGAAGATCCGTCACTCGGCCGCTCCTCCCGCTAGTGGGAATTCTCTTTCCAAAGCCAAGGCACGCCCAGAGACAGTCGAGGTTCGCTGAGTTCTCTTAGTCGGACTGGTACTTGCTGCCATTTCCTTATTTGCCTTGACGGAATTCGAAACCGGAAATAATGTTCGTGCCCGATGCTTTGAAAGCTTCAAGCTCAAGCACATTTGTGGACTGCAATTCAGCGCTTCATAGATTGATTGGAGGTATTTACTTGACGCCACCGACCCCCACCTATAGGGTTCGAGGGCATGGGCAAAGATTATCCGCGCACTTTGATGGACTTTGAACGGCGTTTTCACGACGAAGGGGCGAGTGCCTCGTACTTCTCTAAGCTGCGCTGGCCCACGGGATGGGTATGCCCGCGGTGCGAAGGACGGGAGAGCTCGCTGGTCCGGCGAAATCGCTGGCGCTGCGGCCAGTGCCGGGACCCTCTTCCAGCACAGTCACCTGCCCTGACATCTTGGTTTCGAGCTATGGGGTACGTCACGAACCAGAAGAACGGCGTCAGCGCGTTGGGATTACAGCGTGTGCTGGGCCTGGGCAGCTACAAAACCGCCTGGGCGCGGCACTCCGCGTCACCGCCCCGCGGGAGAGCCGCGGTGGGGGAACGAAAACAATCGTACGATCGGACGATCGGCGTGAGCTGACTCTTCCCGGTTTCCTCATGTTCTCTTCCATTCTTGGAAGTCCACTCGGCATCAACCGACCACTAGGCCGTGGCATCTGATTCGCGCTTTGGCAAGGTTGGGAGAACGGGATTAAGCTACTGCGCGTGGCCGTTGGAATGAAATCTTTCAAATGGATCCCCAAAAAAGTGCCCCAAAAAAGTGCTTGACAAAGGATTTTGAAACGATCTAACTTCCGCCCTGTTTTGGTTCGATGGTCTCGCAAGAAGTGCGGTTCGCTTGCATGTCGTGTTGTAGTTCCATGGGGGTGAGGGCACTGTAGCCTCTCGAATCACATGACCGGAAGCTCTATATATTGTACGCACCGACTTCTCACTCTATTGCACCGCTCGCGGCCAGTATGGCTCGGACTGTATTCGGCTCTCTTGGTTTTGCCGGTTGTTTGGGCGCAGTCTGCTCCGGTGTTCTCGACCTCGAGTGAGTCCGAGGCTGCTCAGGCGTTCCGCTTGGGTATGAGCCTGGTCAAAGCGGGACGCCTCGATGAGGCCATACCAGCTTTTAAGAACGGCCTCGTGACTGATCCCCAAAGTGCAGTCCTGCTAAACGTGATCGGGGCTACCTACAGCTTGAAAGGTGATTTCGCGCAAGCCGAAAGTTATTTACTCAAGTGCCTGCAAACCGACCCGGGGTTTGTGCCTGCCCGAAAGAACCTGGCGATAAGTTATTTCAATTCGGGTAAGTACAATTTAGCCATCACGGAATTTGAAAGACTGGTTAATACGCCGGGCGACTCACGTTCCGTAGCTTTTCTTTTTTTGGGAATCATTGCCGAAGAGCAAGGGAACTTCAGCAAATCCGCTTCGCTCCTGGGAGATTCTGGGGACATTGTCTATCAGTATCCGCTGGCGCTGCTATCGTTTGCACACTCCCTTTTGGAGTTGGACCAGGCGCAGAAGGCGGATGCTGTCTTAAAGAGCCTGGACGCGATGTCCGGCGTCGCGGCCTCCGAATACTTCAAGGCAGGTCTCCTCTACTCGCAACAGAGGCAATACCATCAGGCCCTCGCGGAACTCGACAGGGCAAACAAGATGGATCCCCTGCTGGGGGGGCTTCAATATCAACGGTCGGTTGTCTTGGACGAGTTGGGCCGCTCGGATGAGGCGCTGAAGCTGCTCAAAGATCTCATCAGCATCAAGCCGGACGCCGACTCTTTGAATCTACTGGCCAACCTCGCCCGAAGAAAGGGTGACCTCAATCTGGCGATCCAATCACTGCGGCAAGCCGCACTGCTCGAACCGGGAAGAGAGAGCAATTACTTAGATTTCAGCACCATCTGCATGGACTACGAAAATTATCCTCTGGCCCTGGAAGCTGCTGAGATCGGACTGGCGCACATCCCCGGTTCCTATCGCTTGCAGGTGCAAAAGGGCGCCATCCTCGAAAAACTCGGCCGCTTCGGCGAAGCCGAAAAGATCGTGCAGAGAGCCAGCAAGCTCCAGGAAGACAACAGTGTCGCCCTCCTAAGTCTTGCCATCATCCAGACGCACGCGGGCGAGCTACAAGACGCGATCCACACACTTTCTTCAGCCATTGAAAAATTTCCGTCCAATTCCCAGATGCATTACTACCTGGGCGTCGCACTCGAACAAACGTTGGAGCACGACGCGAGGGCCGCAGAAGCATTCAGGCAAACCATCCGATTGAATCCCTCTTTTGCGGACTCTTACTACCACTTCGCCAAACTGTATTTGAAAAAGGACCCGAAACTCGCCGAGCAAAACTTGCTGACCTGTCTACGGCTGGACCCGCACCACCTGTCGGCGGAGTACAGCCTGGGCCGTCTTTATCTCCAGACCGGAAGGCGAGTGGAAGGACGAGCTTTAATTGATGCGTTCGAACGCCAGCAGCAAGCCGAGACGCTTAAAGTACAGCAGAAGCCCAGTCTCGAATTGGCACAAAGATGAATAGGACCTCAGAAGAAGGGAAGGACACCATGAAGGCATTACGTCTAGCCGCGACGACAATCACGCTGGTCTTCTTGTCCGTGGTCCTCAACGTGCCCGCCCACGCTCAATTCACCAGTGGATTGACAGGAACGGTGACAGACCAGACTGGAGCTGCGATCTCAGGGGCCAAAATCATTGTCACCAATCAAGATACCCACGTCAGTCGGTATACGACTACCGCGGACAACGGTGACTTCCGCATTACGTCGCTGCCCGGGGCGATGTATACAGTTGAGGTCCAGCAGGTGGGATTCAAGACCTGGGTGCAACAGGATCTGCAGTTGGAATCCAACCAGGTAAAGAGCCTTTACCCGACCCTTGTCTTGCCCAGCGAAACCGTCACCGTAGACGTTACCGCAGAGCTGGCGGCGGTTGAGGCGGACAAGGCCAACACTTCGCGAGAAATTTCCGAGTCCCTCGTCCATGGTGCGCCATTACTCGGAAGAAATGTCTACACCAGCATGATCGAATTAGCGCCAGGTGTCACAGGTTCGGGGCTGCCGGCTGGAGGCGCGCTTGGTTCCGGTTCCGCGAACAACGATAGTTTTGAACAGGAGGCGGGGTATCAGCTCAACGCCGCCGGGCAGCGGCAGGAGAACAATCAGTACGATGTCGACGGCAGCATCGCGGTGAGCGCCTCTCGTGACGGAGTCGTGAACCTGTCGCCGGAGCCGGACTTTATTCAGGCCGTGCGTATTTCAGGAGCGACGATTGACGCCTCCAAGGGGCGCTACAGCGGGGCCTACGTGCAGGTCTTCACGAAACCGGGAACCAACGAGATACATGCTTCGTTGTCGGAGTTCCACACGGATAACGCGTTGACGTCCCGAACCGAGTTTCAGTACTGTCCTCCGGGATCAACCGGGTGCCGCGCAATCCCGGCTTTTCGCCGCAACGAATTCGGCGGAACCCTGGGTGGCACGATTATCAAGAACAAACTGTTCGCGTTTGGCGGTGTCTTTTTCTTGAGATCCTCCAATGCAACAACGCAGGTAGCAACTGTCGAGACGCCCCAGTTCGCGCAATTTGTCGAGCAGAATTTTCCGAATAAGCTCTCTTCGACATTCTTCAAGCAGGCGCCCCCGGGGGCCACGTCTACCACTGGTATCGTCACCGTGGGACAACTCCAGGCAACCCACCCCGGTTTCTATCCGGAATCCCCCGCATTTCAAAACAATCCCAATCTGCCCGCTTTCGGGACAGCAACTTTTCCACAGAGTTTGCCCCATAACGCCTATCAGTGGCATGTCCGGCTCGACTACAATTTGAACGAATCGAAAGATCGCTTCTTCTTCGATTGGTTCCGGACCTACTCCGACCAACTACAATCCGATCCGCGCCCCATCTATCGAGTAAAGGTTCCGAACAACGGGTTTTTCGCCAAACTCGACTGGACCCATGCGTTCTCTCCAAGACTCTTGAATGACGCCGGTTTCACTTGGATCGATGCCGACGGATCCAATCCCGGCACGGCGCACAACCAGAGTCTTCCCAATGTCAGCATCTCAGGAGTGGCCGGATTTTCACAGTGGGGTCCGGCTGGCTGGGTGCATCAGAACTACAGCTGGCATGACGTGCTGACTTGGACGCATGGCAGTCACACCATCAGCGCGGGAGGCGATATCGACCGGCATCATGACGACGATGGGTTTACCAGTCCTCTGCTGCGGCCGGGTTTCGGTTTTAACAACCTCCTGGACTTCGCCCAGGATCAGCCTTTTTCCCAGAGCGGTCCCGCAATTCAGGTATCTAACAGTGCCTTGGCCAGCGACCTGTATCAGATCCTGCGCTGGCTTTACGGAGGAGCATTCCTTCAGGATGACTGGAAGGTGACGCACCGGTTCACGCTGAACTTAGGTATTCGGTACGACTACTTCGGCCACTGGGGGACCTACTACAATTCACACACCCCATTCCCCTTCTTCACGCTGGGTTCTGGGAGCGATTTTGCTTCTCAAGTCGCCAGCGGAGCGATGTCCGTCCGGGGTGGGAAGAATGCATATGTGACAAATAATCGACCCCAGGGATGGGGCCCTCGAATTGGATTTGCATGGGATATTTTTGGTGATGGGAAAACCTCGTTGCGCGGCGGGTACGGCCTATTCTTCAACAACGTGGCTGACGGATCGTGGTCATTCCCGGCACGCGCCAATCCCCCGAATTGGGCCAACCCCTCTTTCAGCGCTCTTAGTCCAACCCATCCGTTCACCTATGTGTTGGGAGACTCGACCGGTACCGTCTGGCCGATCCCGCCGGGAATCACGTTTCAAACCAATGCGGCGGGAGGAATCGTGGGCTTACCGGTCCAAACGTCGGGTTTAGTGTCCAACCTGGATCAGCCTCGTACTCACGTTTTCATGTTGTCCCTGCAGCGGGATCTTGGGCACGGCCTGACTGCTGAGGCGGACTACAACGGCTCCCACTGTAAAAATCTATATGTCCAGACCGACGTGAATCGTTTCCCGGGCGACCTGATCCTCAACAAGGGAAGTCAGACCCGCTTGAATCATAACTTCGGCCCCATTATCTTCGGTCGCACGATTGGAATAGCAGATGGCCATTATGGCACCCTCATGTTGAGCAAACGGTTCACTCATTCCTGGCAGCTGAGGGGTATTTACACCTTCGGCAAAGCCACGGACGACTCGAGCAGCAACGACAATGGGACGAACAACGGCGAGGCGATTTTCAACCCGTTGGACGTTCCGTTCCAACACGGCAGGGCGGACTATAACGTGGCCAGGCGCTTCACCATTGATAGCGTGGTCGAGGTTCCGGCGGGGCTGTTCAAGAATGGTTTTGCCAAGAGCGTTCTCGGCGGTTGGCGCATGTCCAATATCGTGGTGCTGCAGAGCGGCTTGCCCTTCTCCGTATATACTGCGGCACCGTTCAATCCGGTCCTGGATTCGAACGGAAACGTGGTTGGTTTGCAGCCCGGGAGCGGCGACTTCAACGCCGACGGTTACGCTTACGACCTGCCGAACGCAGCGCCCGCTGGCGCCGTACATACGGGCAACCGGAACAATTTTCTTACAGGCTTTGCTTCGGCGTCCGCTTTCCCCACCCCCGCACTCGGACAAGAGGGCAAAGTGGGCCGCAACACCCTCACTGGCCCGGGTTTGGCTAACGTCAATACAGAATTAGGGAAGGTGGTGAAATGGGAACGCTTTTCCGTCGAATTCCGGGCGGATATTTTCAACTTGTTCAACCGCGTGAACTTGGTGAATCCGGTTAGCGATCTACGCAGCAGCCTTTTCGGTAAATCAACCGGCCAGAATGTGCCGCGTGCGTTTCAGTTCGGGCTTCACTTGGATTTCTAACGTTGAGGAGTCGACATAGGTGCTCCGAAACTGGGCCAGGTAGAATCACAGTTCTCACAAACTCGTAGCAGGGACCCGACGAAAGGCATACGAGCGAAGAACAGGTCATTGCGATCCTGAAGCAAGCGAGGCCGGGTTAACGACGGCGGAGTTGTGTCGTCAGCACGGAATCACTGAGCAGACCTAATTACCGCTGGTGGGCAAAGTACGACGGGATTTCTTCGCCATTGCGACACATTGGCGTGACATGAATGTAAGCCGATGGCAGAATTGAATAGGAGAAACCAAAATGAGTTCGCAAATCACAAGCCCCAATACTGAAGCAGCGATCCTCTCCCGCGTCATTCAGGTCGAGAAAGGGGCCTTGTCGCGCGGCGCCGCCGAGTATTTGTTGTCCGTTCGTTTTGGCGAACGCGACGTCGCACGCATGAACGAGTTGTCTGAGTTGGCTCGGCAAGGCAAACTGACCACTCAAGAACAAGCTGAGCTCGACAGCTACCTCCACGTGAGCAATCTGCTGGCTGTTATGCAATCTAAAGGACGCCGCGCCTTGCAGCGCTCCACTCAGTAATCAGACATCTTGAACGCTGATCTCATCCGCCGGGTTTGGGAGCGCGCGGCGGACCGCTGTGAATACTGCCAGTTGCCCTCTGACGCCAAGGCACTCGGTCATCTGCCCTGCGCATACCGGTTGTTCCAGAGCCAAACCCCACTTCCATAGCGAGCCTGTGCCATCCCTGAATAGTGATGCGAACCGCCTGTACTTGCGAGGCGGCAAAAAAAAGATACCCGAAGCAGCCGATCACGAGCGGCAACTTCAAAGATTGCAGGAAATTCTAGACGAATTAATGTCCCTGACTGATTGGGAAAAGCCATGAATCTCCAGGCTTGGACATTCGATTCAAAGCTTCACTGAAGCATGGTCAGAACTTGCAGCAGACCCGTGCAGCAGACCTGGCGACTGGCATGACCGTTCGCGTTAGACTAGCAACCCCATTTTTGCAGTGACGCTAAGTTCTTGGGGTGAGGCTCTGGGTCTAGGCCGGCAGCCCGTGCAAGGCCGTGTTTTTCCATTCGCACCATGTTCACTCAACAGAAGTTGCTTACATCGTAAATACATGGAAGGCGGTATTGCTTTGGCCACAGGTCGTGGCACCATCTGTTTGCGACACTTCGTGATCAGCTGTTCCCGAGTACTGGCATTCCTTCTCGCCAACAACTGATAGTTCGGGCAGAAGACCCCATGCGGAAAGGGGGAAAGGGGACTGTGATGACTCGCATTTTAATAGCCGATGATAGTCAGACAGTGCGCGAGGGAATTCGTAATTTGCTCAACCAGCACAGAGATTGGGAAGTTTGTGGGGAAGCCATAGACGGACAGGATGCAATTCAGAAAAGCGGACAGTTAGCTCCCGATGTGATCGTCCTTGACTTTTGTATGCCCGGGGTGAATGGTATCGAAGCGGCGCGCCGAATCTCCGAGATATGCCCGAGTGCTTCGTTGCTTCTATGCTCGATGTTTTTGGATTCTCAGCTTGTTAGATTGGCGCGGAATGCTGGTATGGCGGGCGCGATCTCCAAGAGTAATGTGGGGAAAATTGTGAGCGGCATTGAGGCACTTCTCCATGGGGAGGAGTTCTTTGCGAATCAGATATGATTGAAGAAATCATTGCGAAATCCCGGCCTACCTACCAGGCCTGAACGATCACCAAGACTTCGACCGTGTCATTTTGGTGTCACAAGACTAAACCCCCCAGTCGTTGATTCCGATGTATGGAACGAAGTTAGGTTAGCTCACCATTTGCCGCGTTTCACGAAATCGTAGGCCTCCTTGGCCAGCTCCACCCAGCCTCCCTTTCCCTGGACCACGACACACTTTTTCATGACTCTGCCCTGACCGGGATCGAAGTGCTTGCCATCGCCTCCACTCACCAGCGCGTCGACGCGTTTGCTGGGGAAGTTTCGTGACGAATTGCTTCGTCCCGAACATGGCGAAGATCTTTCCATTCACTTTGAGGCCATAGGACGACATCAGCTTTCCTTGCGCTAAATCGCGATAACCGGCGAAAGCGTCGACGACGGGCTGAAAAGTGGGATCGATTTCGGGCGAAGCCGCCTTCTGTTTTATTCTCTTGGTTGGCACAACCTCCTCCCGCTGCACCGGAGCTGGCTTAATCTTCGAGAGCGTGCCGAGGCGGTCTGACATAGCGCCTCCGACATTCCACTTTGCACTTCTCCGACTGCAGTACCTCCACACGACACGAACCACGGCTACGACCCTTTTAATCGGCCGTTTATGAACAGCTACAATACGAGCTCCACTGCTTACAGGCTCATCGGCAAACTGGCCGCCCTACGCAAGAGCAATACCGCCCTCCCATATGGGACCATGGCCCAACGCTGGATCAACAAGGATGTCTATATTTACGAGCGAGCCTTCGCCGATAGCGTGGTTCTCGTCGCTATCAACAAGAACGACAGTTCCTCGGTTTCTATTGGAGGTCTGTTCACCTCACTTCCCGCGGGGACTTACGCTGACTTTCTGGGCGGTCTGCTTGGCGGTTTGCCGATCACTGTGAAAAGCGGTGGTGGAAACAATCCTGTCAATGATTTCGTTTTACCGGCTCATACCGTTTCCGTCTGGACTCACGCACCGGTCACGCCAATAAACGCCCGTTCTCGCTTCGGCCGGACCCGCTGTAGCCCAGCCACGCGTACAGGGCACACTGGCAGGAAGCTTTTCCGGAACGAACACGGTCAAGTTGGGAACCTCCTTGGCCACCGTAGTTACCTCCACTTCCAACCAGATCGTAGTGATGGTGCCCTCCATTCCTGGCGGAAGCTACAATGTTATGGTGACTGATTCCCGGGGTCATGTGTCGAACAACGTGCACTTCGCACTGCTTACTGCGAAACTCGTTCCCGTTACTTTCACTGTTAACAATGCCGTCCCCACCAATCTGGGCGATTACATTTTCCTGACAGGCAACACGGTAGAACTAGGGAATTGGAATACAACGTGGGATGGCGCGATGGGTCCGATGCTGACACCAAATTATCCGAACTGGTTCCTGAACGTAAGCGTGCCCGCAGGTAAGACGATCGAGTTTAAGTTTATTAAAATCGCGAGCAACGGCACCGTCACTTGGGGAAACGGCCCGAATCACAGGTTTACCGCGCCGTCCGAAGGCACGGCATTCGTGGATGTGTCTTGGCAACATTAGCCTTGTGCTCCCATGGCGAGCAGTACCAGCAGCGGACA
>Ga0209055_1001322_pt1 | contig 16481 bp, 17 predicted proteins | sample GraSoiAngelo_110_FD_185875 | JGI IMG/M metagenome (GOLD analysis project Ga0209055, IMG submission 185875) | Grasslands soil microbial communities from the Angelo Coastal Reserve, California, USA - 14_0903_12_30cm (SPAdes) (version 2) | ecosystem: Environmental > Terrestrial > Soil > Grasslands ... | reverse complement strand
CGCTTCCGCGGTTCGAGCAGTGGGGCCCGGTGGCGCGACAGCCCCTGTCCCATCTGCGTCGCACCATTGCCGAGCGCATGACCCTTTCAGCCACGCTCATCCCACACGTGACCCATTTCGACCGCGCCGACATCACCGAGCTCGACGCGATCATCCGGCGCAACATCGAGCCCGCGCGCGCGCGGGGCATCACGCTCACCTTGACGAGCTTTCTGCTGAAGGCGGCCGCGCTCGCGCTCCAGGAGCACCCGCAGTTCAACGCGAGCCTCGACCCGGCGGCCGGCGAGCTGATCGTCAAACGGTACTACCATCTGGGCGTGGCGGTGGCGGCCGAGCGCGGCCTGATCGTGCCGGTCATCCGTGACGTCGACGGCAAGCCGCTGGTCGAGCTGCAGCGCGAGCTGGCGGCGCTCGCCCAGCGAGTGCGCGAGGGCAAGGCAACGCTCGAGGACCTGCGCGGCGGAACGTTCACGATCACCAACATCGGCGCGCTCGGCGGCACCGGAGCAATTCCGATCATCAACTATCCGGAGGTGGCCATTCTCGGTGTCGCCCGCGGGCGCGAAGAGCCCGTCGTGCACGAGGGGCGGATCGTGCCCCGGATGCTCTTGCCGATCTCGCTCACGTTCGACCATCGCGTCGCCGACGGCGCCGACGGCGCGCGCTTCGCCGCCGCGATCGTGCGGCGGCTCGAACGCCCTGAACAGCTTTTGTTGGAGTGGTAGCTTTTGTTGGACGGCATTGAGAAGAAGGAGGTCATGATGCCCGACCATCGAGACACCTGGTCGAGCGGCGACGCGTATGAGCCGTATGTGGGTCGCTGGAGCCGTCTCGTCGCGCGGGAGTTCTTGCACTGGCTCGACGCGCCCGAAAACCTCCGCTGGCTCGACGTCGGGTGCGGAACCGGCGCGCTGAGCGAAGCCATCGTCGCGCGCTGTTCGCCTGACGCCGTCGTCGGCGTCGATCGCTCCGAGGAATATCTCGCGTACGCCCGCTCGCGCGTGACCGATCCGCGGGTCAGCTTTCGGCCCGGCGACGCGCAAGCGCTCCCCGTCAAGGACGGAGAGCACGATATCGCCGTCTCCGGGCTCATGCTGAATTTCGTGCCGGACGCGGCGAAAGCCGTGGCCGAGATGAAGCGCGCGCTGTCCCCCGGCGGCACGGCGGCGGCCTACGTGTGGGACTACGCGGGTGAGATGCAGCTGATGCGCCGCTTCTGGGACGCGGCGGTCGCCCTCGATCCACCGGCGCTCGAGCTCGACGAGGGACGGCGTTTCTCGGGCGCGCGCCCAGGGCCGCTGGTCGAGCTCTTCGAGTCGGTGGGCCTGACGCAGGTCCGTGTCCTCGCGATCGACGTGCCGACCGTGTTCAAGGACTTCGACGATTACTGGACGCCGTTTCTCGGCGGCCAGGCGCCGGCGCCAGGCTACTGCATGTCGCTCACCGAGGAGCGGCGCACCGCGCTCCGCGAGCGGATCCGGGCGACGATGCCGGTCAAGCCCGACGGCAGCATCCATCTGATCGCCCGCGCCTGGGCGGTCCGCGGCCAGGTCGAGCCCGAGTAGAGGCCACCCGGCCGTGGTGATGGGCGACCTCGTCGTCGAGGTGGACGTGGCCGTCGTGGGCGGTGGGCCCGGCGGCTACTCGGCGGCGTTTCGCTGCGCCGAGCTCGGGCTCGAGACCGTCGTCGTCGACACCGCCAAGCGGCTCGGCGGTGCCTGTCTGTTCGAGGGCTGCATCCCGTCGAAGGCGCTCCTTCACGTCGCCGCGCTGATCGAGGACGCCGAGCGGGCGCGCGAGCTCGGCGTCGATTTCGGCGAGCCGCGCGTGTCGCTCGATCCGTTGCGAAAGTGGAAGAGCGAGCGCGTCGTCGGCCGACTCGCGCGCGGGCTCGCCTCGGTCGCGAAGGCCAAGAGCGTCGACGTGATCGGCGGGCGCGCGGTCTTCGAGAGCTCGCGCGAGCTCTACGTGGAGGGCGACGAACCGCAGAAGGTGCGGTTCAAGCACGCGATCGTCGCGACGGGCTCGGCGCCGGCCAGCCTGCCCGGCCTCTCCCTCACGAGCGATCGCATCCTCGACTCGACGGGGGCGCTCGAGCTTCCTGAGGTGCCGGAGCGGCTTCTCGTGATCGGTGGCGGCTACATCGGGCTCGAGCTGGGCCAGGTCTACGCGGCGCTCGGCAGCAAGGTGACGCTCGTCGAGATGACCGACGGGCTTCTGCCGGGCGTGGATCGGGCGCTGGTCCAGCCGCTCGCCCGTCGGTGCGAGAAGCTCTTCGCGAAGATTCGCCTGGGCACGAAGGTGGCCTCGCTCCTCGAGAAGGGCTCGGCGATCGAGACGCGCTTCGACGACAACGAGACCGAGACGTTCGACCGCGTGCTGGTCGCGGTCGGCCGGCGGCCGGCCAGCTCCGGGCTGGGGCTCGAGCGCACGCGCGCAAGCATCGACGCGCGCGGCTTCGTTGCCATCGACGATCGCTGCCGGACGGGCGACCCCACGATCTACGCCGTCGGCGATGTCACCGGCGAGCCGATGCTCGCCCATCGCGCGATGCGCCAGGGCAAGATCGTCGCCGAGGTGATCGCGGGACGCCCGGCGGCGTTCGACAACGTCGTCGTCCCCGCGGTCGTCTTCACCGATCCCGAGGTGGCCTGGTGCGGGCTGACCGAGGCCGAGGCAGCGCGCGAGGGCCGCGCCGTGAAGGTCGCCAAGCGGGAATGGGCGGCCTCGGGCCGCGCCCTGACGCTCGGGCGCAGCGACGGCCTGACGAAGATGATCGCGGATCCGGAGACCGGCCGCGTCCTCGGCGTCGGGATCGTTGGACCGGCCGCGGGCGAGCTCATCGCCGAGGCCGCCCTCGCGATCGAGACGGCGATGACCGTCGAGGACCTCGCGGCGACCATCCACACCCACCCCACCCTCTCGGAAACCTTGATGGAGGCCGCCGAGGCGCTGCTGCAGCAGGCTCGCTGAGCCTGCTTATCGCGGCGGGATGCCGAAGGTGGTCGGAGCGCCGGCCCGTCGAGGCGCCGAGCTGGCCATCAGCGTTGAAAGCTTGGCTCGCTGCTCCGGCGTGAGCTGGGCTTTGCCTTGCTCGATCGTCTTGATGCGGGCCAGCCGGAGATCGGCGCGCTGGCGCTCGACCTCGCGCAGCTTCGTCTCGACACCGGCGAGGTCCACGGACTCGGCCTGCAGCATGGTGCCCAGGGCGGTCTCGGCGGCGCGATCTGAATCGGCTGACCGCGCTGTTCCTCGCGATCTGCGAGCGTCGCCGCCGCTACCGCGACTACACGCGGCACGAGCTGCACGAGGCCCTGCGCGATACGCTCGCGTCCTTTTCCGTCTATCGCACCTATGTGCGCCCCGAGCCCGCCGTCGTCCACGAGGACGACGTGCGGCGGATCGTCGAGGCAACCGACACCGCGCGCGCGCATCGGCCCGACCTCGACGGCGAGCTGTTCGAGTTCCTCCGCGACGTGCTGCGGCGGCGGCTGGTCGGCGACCTGGAAACCGAGCTGACGATGCGATTCCAGCAGCTCGCCGGTCCGGTCATGGCCAAGGGCGTGGAGGACACGGCGTTCTACAACTTCAACCGGCTGATCTCGCTCAACGAGGTCGGCGGCGATCCCGGCGGCATCGGCGTCGGCGTCGACGAGTTCCATCGGGCGTGTGCGCAGACGCAGGCGCGATGGCCGCGGACGATGCTCGCGACATCCACGCACGACACGAAGCGGAGCGAAGACGTTCGCGCGCGCCTCGATCTCTTGTCGGAGATCCCCGACCGCTGGGCCCAAGCCGTGCATCGCTGGGCGGTGCGGAACGCGCGGCATCGACGCGGGGATTGGCCGGACCGGAACGCAGAATATCTCTTCTATCAGACGCTCGTCGGGGCGTGGCCCATCGAAATGGGCCGGCTGACGGCGTATATGGCGAAGGCCGCGCGCGAGGCCAAAGCGCACACGTCGTGGACGAGCCCGAACGAGGTATATGACGCCGCGCTGCGCGCCTTCGTCGAGGGCGCGATGGCCGATCTCGCCTTCACCGTGGACGTGGAAACGTTCGTCGCGCCGCTGATCGCCGCCGGCCGCGTCAACTCGCTCGCGCAGACCTTGCTGAAGCTCACCGCCCCGGGGATCCCCGATATCTATCAGGGCACCGAGGTCTGGGACCTGAGCCTCGTCGACCCCGACAACCGCCGGCCCGTCGACTATGCGCTGCGACAGCGCTTGCTCGGCGCGCTCGAGCGGGCGACGCCCAAGGAGATCATGGCGCGGAACGACGAGGGCCTGCCGAAGCTCTGGGTGATCCGTCAGACCTTGCAGCTCCGTCGTCGACGGCCCGCGCTGTTCGGTCCTGAAGGAGCCTACCGTCCGCTGCACGCGACCGGCGACCGGTCGAGCCACGTCGTGGCGTTCGTTCGCGGCGAAGGCGCCGTGACCGTCGTGCCGCGTCTCGTGATGCGCCTCGAGGAGAGCTGGCTGGACACCACGCTGGAACTCCCCCCCGGTCGGTGGCACAACGAGCTCACGGGCGATTTCCTACAGGGCGCCGTACGTGTCGCCGATCTGGTGGCGCCCTTTCCCGTGGCCCTCCTCTCGCGTGTCGAATCCAACGCGCCCGGCGCCGAGTCGCACTGACTGACGCCTGCCCGGGCTCAATGCGCCATTGGACGGATCCACGGCGCGTGCCGCTCGAACCCGCTCGTCGCTTCTGCCGGCCCCAGCGCGACCAAACAGGGTGAAGGCGCCCCCGAGCGCCGCCCCATAGCTCAGGCAGGCGAGCAAGCCTGCCACGGCGAGCTGGAAGAGCGCCGGATCCCTGACGGCCGCCCGGGGCGCGTACCGTAGCGGGGGCGGCATGATCGCGAACCAGCCGACGATCCACCACGCGATGCCATAGACGGTCGCCCAGTAGGCCGCCGACTCCCGGCGAAGCCCACAAGCCGTGTAGAGAACACCGAACAGCGCGCCGATGACCGTGGCCGCCCCAATCTGGACGAGCCAGCCGACGACGAGACTGTTGGATCGAACGGCGTGCGAAACCAGCAGGATTGCGCGGGTGACGTCGCCCTCGTGGCCTTTGATCCCCAGGATCGAGAGCACGCCCGCCCCGACGACGCCGCCGGCCAATCCCGCCCCGGCGCCGACTCCAAATCCGGATCCCACTCTTGACCTCAGTGCGCCACTAGTCACTTCGACTCACCTTCAATTCTGCGGGGTCCAGATGAAACAACGGTGAGAGCAGGATTAGAACTCCTATTCTGGGTACCGTGAGGTCCCGCTGGCCGATCCTCGGGCTCGTGACCCTCGCTCACGCGCTCGGCGCGCTCACCGCCCTGGCAGTGGCGCCGCTGGCGCCGTTTCTCCTCGAGTCGTTGACGCTCTCGCGCGTGCAGGTCGGGCTCTTCTTGCCGGCGGTCTACCTGGGCGGGGTGTTGATGGCGCTCCCGGCGGGCTGGTTCACCGACCGCCTCGGTGTGCGCTTCACGTTCGCGCTCGGTCAGCTGCTCGTCGGCGCGATGATCACGCTCGCGGCGTGGAGCCCCGACTTCGGCCCGCTCCTCGTGCTGCTGGTGCTCGGAGGATTCGGCTTCAGCGTGCTGAATCCCGCGACCGGCCGCGCCGTGGTCGAGTGGTTTCCGCCGCGTGAGCGAGGGATCGCGATGGGCGTGAAGCAGACCGGCCTCACCCTCGGCGGGTTGACGGCGGCGCTGCTCCTGCCGCCGATCGCGCGGGGCTGGAGCTGGCGGCACGCGCTCGCGACGGCGGGACTGCTCTCGATTTTCTCGGCGATGCTCGTCGCGATCTTCTACCGCTCGCAGCCCACTCCGGCGACCCCGAGCCCCGTCGAGCGGCCCCGGCTGTCCGAGCTCGGCGAGTTTCTCCGGCGCCCGCCGATTCTCGTCGTCTTCGGCTGCGGGCTGGCGCTCTCGGTCGCCCAATCGTCCCTGCTCGCCTATCTCGTGCTCTACGCGAAGGACTCCTTCGACGTCTCAGCCGTGCGGGCGGCGCAGTTTCTCGCGATCGCCCAGGTGGGCGGGACCGTCAGCCGAGTGCTGTGGGGCGTGGCGTCGGATCGATCCTTCGGGGGCCGGCGGCGGCCCGGCGTCGTGGCCAGCGCGGCGATCGGGGCGCTGTCGTACTCCACGCTCGCCCTGGGAAGCCACTTGCCCGTCTGGCTCGCCTATCCACTCGCCTTCGTCGCGGGTGCCGGCGCCTTCGGCTGGGTCGGGCTCTATTTCGCGCTCGTGGCCGAGATCGGTGGACCGCGCCACGCCGGTCTCCTCACCGGTGCGGCCACGGCCTGCGCGTGGAGCGGCACCCTCATCGGCCCCCCGATCTTCGGCCTCGTGCTCGAGGCGACGGGCAGTTACGCGGCGCCCTGGCTCATCCTGACGGCTGTCGCGCTGGCGGTGGTTCTCACGCTTCCCCGCCTCTCACCGCTCGTGCAGCGCGGCTGACGGACGCTGTGGCAGACTAGGCGCGTGAGCACGATTCTCGTGACCGGCTTCGAGCCATTCGGCGCTCACTCCGTCAACCCCACCGAGGGGCTCGCCAAGGCCGTCGATGGGCGGCGCGTCGGCGACTTCGCCGTCGTCGGCGTGGTCCTGCCGGTGCATCACGCCGACACGGCGAAGCGCCTCGGCGCGCTGCTCGCCGAGACGAATCCCGCTGCGATCCTTCAGCTCGGTCTCGCCGGCGGGCGAGCGCGGATCGCCCTCGAGCGCGTGGCCTTGAACGTCATGGACTACGAGGTACCGGACAATGCGGGGTTTCGCGCAAGCGGGGAGCCGTGCGTTCCGTCTGGGCCGACCGCGTACTTCTCGACTCTACCGATGGCCGCCATGCTGAAGGCGCTGGTCGACGAGGGCATCCCCGCCTACACCTCGAACACGGCCGGCACCTATCTCTGCAACCAGACACTCTACTGGACACTGCACGCGGTCCGCGATCTGCCCCGCCCGCCCAGGGTCGGCTTCATCCACTTCCCCCTGCTCCCGGGGATGGTGGCGGCCACGGGTCTGGAGCAGCCGAGCATGGATTTCCCGCTGATGCTCCGGGCGGTCGAGACGGTGCTGGGAGTGATCGCGTACGGCGATGGCCAGGCCGGTCGGGTCTAAGGGTAGCCAGTACCTCTACTTGACGACGACGGGACGACGCACGGGCCGACCGCGTGAGATCGAGATCTGGTTCACGCAGCGCCGCGGCCGCTACTATCTCATCGCCGAGCATCGCGAGCGCGCTCACTGGGTGCAGAACCTCAAGGTCGAGCCGCGCGTGGCCGTCCGTGTCGGGCGCCGCGCGTTCTCGGCGTTGGCGCGGGTGGTCGACGCGAAGGCCGAGCCCGAGCTGGCGCGAGCCGCGAAAGAGCTCTCCGAGAAGAAATACGGCTGGGGCGACGGACTCGTCGTCGAGCTCGACCCGGTGCGGTGAACGTGAAGGCGCTGCTCTTCGACCTCGACGACACGCTGCTCGATTATTCCGGAGGTGTCGAGCTCAGCTGGCACGAGGCGTGCGCCTCGTGCCGCCTTCCGGGGGGAGTCGACGCCGCCACGCTCGTGGCCGCCATCGCCGAGACACGACGGTGGTTCTGGGAAGACCCGACGCGCCATCGCCGCGAGCGCGTCAACATGCTCGGCGCCTGGCAGCACATCGTCGAATTCGCCCTCGAGCGTCTGGGCCGGCCGGCTCCGGATCTGGCCGCGGCGGTCGCCCGCGACTACGCCGCTCGACGGCGGGCCATGATGAGACTGTTCCCCGACTCGCTCGCCTGCCTGACCGAGCTCCGGCGGCGCGGCATTCCGCTCGCGCTCGTGACGAACGGCGATGCCGGTCAGCAGCGCGACAAGATCGAGAGGCACGACCTCGCGCGGTTCTTCGACGAGATCGTGATCGAGGGCGAGTTCGGAGCCGGAAAGCCGGACGAGGCGGTGTACCGGCACGCTTTAGGGGCGCTCGGCATGACTCCTGGGGACGCGCTCATGGTCGGCGACCACCTCGAATTCGATGTGGGGGCGCCCCAGCGGCTCGGGCTCACCGGCGTCTGGATGGATCGTGGTGGGCTCGGGCTGCCGCAGGGCAGTGCCGTGCAGCCGCACCGGATCATCCGCTCGCTCGACGAGCTGACGGCGCCCGGGAGCTAGGTCGAGGAGGAGGCTAGCGGCGGCCGTGGAGGATGTCGCACCAGCGCCTGTTGTCGTCGCCCCCCGCCTCTGCGCTTCCCGACAGATACGCGGAGGCGGTCACCACTTCGTCATCGGCGCCATCACGCGCCGGAGAGTGGGATTCGCACCAACGCACGTCGAGAATCTCCAGGCTGGGGTCGGCGTCGGGCTCACAACCGGGACAGTAGGCGCGGGCCACACACGGGGTGTCCGGGAGGTAATCCGTCACCGGTTTATGGCGAGAATCTGCATCGCCATTCCTTTCTCATATTAAAGTAGCCACTAATCCTTCCATGCAAAAATTAAACCGCCGGGCCCCTCGGGCGACCCACCAGGCGAACCGAACTCAACCGAATGATTTCACGCTGATGCGCCAGGGCAGAAAGTCCTGGAAAAGTCCTTACCGCAGTGAACGGCTTACACAGTGAGGGCAAATCGGGCCTCGGGAGCCGGGACATGACGGAAATGGCAGCACACCTGAGACGGCCTGACATAGACTCCTCCTGGGCGACGTCTCTCCTATGCCTTCTCCCTTTGGGATGCCTCATACGGATTCGACGGTGGCGGACCGCTTCGTAATCGAGGGCGGCCACCCGATTGGCGGGGAGGTCACCCCGAGCGGGAACAAGAACGAGGCGCTGCCGCTCCTCGCGGCCTCACTCCTCGCCGCGGGCAACGTGGTGATCGAGAACGTGCCGCGTATCCGAGATGTGACCACCCTGATCGATCTGGTTCGTGCGCTGGGTGTCTCGGTCGATTGGTCGGGTGAGCGCAGCGTCACGGTCGACGCGGGGGGCCTCAGGGAGTCGCGCCCGGACGCGGGCCTGGCCTCGGAGATCCGGGCCTCTTTCCTCCTCGCCGCGCCCCTTTTGGCTCGAACCGGTCTTGCGGTGCTACCCCGGCCGGGCGGCGACAAGATCGGGCGCCGGCGCCTGGACACCCACCTCCTCGCCCTTCGCGAGCTCGGCGCCCGGATCACCCTGGACGACGCGTACTACCGCCTGGAGCTCACGGGCCGGTTCCGGGGCGCCGAGGTCTTCCTCGACGAGGCCAGCGTGACCGGGACGGAAACCGCGGTCATGGCGGCCGCCACCGCCGACGGGAGCACTCGGCTGCTGAACGCGGCCTCCGAGCCCCACGTCCAGGGGCTCTGTCATGCCCTGAATGCGATGGGGGCGCGCATTCGAGGGATCGGCAGCAACGTCCTAGAGATCGACGGCGTCCGCGAGCTTCGGCCGGCCCGACACCGGGTCGGCCCGGATCACATCGAGGTCGGCTCCTTCGTCGCGGTCGCCGCGATGACCGGCGGCGCCCTGTGCGTGCGCGAGGCGTCGCCCGACCACCTGCGGATGATCCGGCTGGTGTTCGCGCGGCTCGGTGTCGAGACCCATGTCGAGGGAACGAGTCTCCTCGTGCCCGCGTCGCAGAAGCGGGTGATCGTGTCCGACGTCGACGGCGGCATCGCGAAGGTCGACGACGCCCCGTGGCCCGGTTTTCCGGCCGACCTCACGCCGCTGGCGCTGGTACTCGCCACCCAATGCGAAGGTACCGTGCTGATCCACGAGAAGCTCTTCGAGAGCCGGTTGTTCTTCGTCGACAGCCTGATCGCGATGGGCGCGCGCATCCTGCTCAGCGATCCGCATCGGGCGCTCGTGATCGGACCGAGCCGTCTTCACGGCGCGACGATCGTCTCTCCCGACATTCGTGCTGGAATGGCCCTGATCGCCGCGGCACTCGCGGCGCCGGGCCGCTCGGTCATCCGCAACGTCCAGCAGGTCGACCGCGGATACGAGCGCATCGACGCGCGCTTGAAGGCCCTCGGCGCCCGCATCACGCGCGAGTGACCGTGGCCGGCGCTTCACCCAAGCAGCTCTACCAATGACAAGGAGACCCTGCATGCGTGGCATCCGGATTCGCGGAGTGTGCGCCGCAACGATCCTCGGTTTCCTCGCTCTCATCGGGGCCGGGGCGGTCCCGGCCGCCGCCGACGAAACGTGCAACTCGCCCTACATGGGCAATTTGATCAAGGGGCAGGAAGACTACCTCTATGTGTGGGCGCTCGGCGTCAAGGGCCTGGGGGATGGCGCCGACAAGCTCGTCACGATCGACGTGAATCCCGCCTCGAGCCGCTACGGCAAGGTGATCAACAAAGTCTCGGTGCGCGGGCAGGGCGAGGCGCACCACATGGGCTTCACCGACGACCGTCGCTTCCTCTGGGCCGGCGGCCTCGACAACAGCCGGATCACGATCTTCGACGTCGGCACCGATCCGGCGCGGCCGAAGATCGTGCGGACGATCTCGGACATGCCGGCCAAGACCGGCTACGTCGGGCCGCACACGTTCTACGCCATGCCCGGCCGGATGATCGTCCAGGGCCTGTCGAACAACAAGGACGGCGGCGGCGTGACGGGGATGGCGCTCTACAGCAACAAGGGCGAGCTGGTCGCCACCTACCCGATGCCGACGACCGACGGCGGCGACGGCTACGGCTACGACGTCGCGATCAATCCGCAAAAGAACGTGATGCTGACGTCGAGCTTCACGGGTCGCAAGAACTACATGCGGCCCCTCGGCGATCTCATCAAGGACGCCGAGGCGATGAAGCGCTTCGGCAGCACGATGGTGATCTGGGACCTCAAGGCGATGAAGCCCCAGAAAGTACTGAGCGTGCCCGGCGCCCCGCTGGAGATCCGCTGGTCGCTCAAGGACGGTGACACCTGGGCGATCACCGCCTCCGCGCTCACCTCGAAGCTCTGGCTCATCAAGCCCGACGCGTCCGGCGAGTGGCAGGCCAAGGAGGTCGCTGTCATCGGCGATCCGACGCAGATCCCGCTGCCGGTGGACATCAGCATCAACAAGGACGGCACCGGGCTCTGGGTCAACACGTTCATGGACGGCAAGACCCGCTACTTCGATCTGTCGAACCCGGAGCAGCCCAAGCAGACGTACGAGCGGGTCACCGGCAAGCAGGTGAACATGATTTCGCAGAGCTGGGACGGGACGCGCGTGTACATCGCCTCGTCGCTCCTTGCGAACTGGGACAAGGGCGGCGCCGACAACGAGCAGTTCGTACGCGGCTTCTCCTGGGACGGCAAGGAGCTCAAGCCGGCTTTCGAGGTCGATTTCAACAAGGACAAGCTCGGCCGCGCGCACCACATGAAGCTCGGCTCGAAGGCGATGAAGGCGGCATATGGGCGCGAGCACACCGCGACCTTGCGCTGAGTCACGCATCGGACCGATCGTGACGATCCTCGCGGCGGCCGCGGCTCTCGTGGCCGCCGACGGAATCGTCGGCGACGCGCACGAGCCCGACGACACGACCGCGGCCGCGATCACGATGGATTTCGTGCCGCCGCCGCCCGGCAGCTACGCGCTGCACGCGATCATGCGGGCGCCGGATGGGCCCGTCCTGGACCCCGACGGCCGGCGGCTGCCGCTGTCGCGCTTCACCGCGGGGAAGATCACGCTGCTCGGGTTCATCTACACCTCGTGCGCCGACGCGCGCGGCTGTCCCCTCGCCTACCAGGTCTTCCACACGGTGCGACACCGCGTGTCGGACGATCCGGATCTCCGCGATCACGTGCGCCTGGTCTCGCTCAGCTTCGATCCCGCGCGGGACACGCCGGACGTGATGCGCCGCTACGCGGCGGGAGCGCCGCCGAACGGCGTGGAGTGGGCCTTCCTGACGACCGAGCGGCCGCGAACCCTCGTATCGCTGCTCGACGGCTTCGGTCAGGACGTGCGCGTCGAGCTCGACGCGCACGGCCGGCCCGCGGGACCGCTCGCGCACGTGCTCAAGGTCTTCCTGCTCGACGAGGGCGCGGTCGTCCGCGAGATCTACACGACCGCGTATCTCTTTCCCGAGGTCATCGTGAACGACATCAAGACGCTGCGTCTCGCCGACCAGCCCAAGCGAAGGACCGCCCGGTGAGCCCGCGGGTCGGTACGCCGCCGGCATCGCCCCTGGTCACGCCCGAGTGGCTGGCGCAGAACCTCGGCCGTCGTGACGTCCGGGTCGTCGACGGCTCCTGGCACATGCCCCAGCTCAAGCGCGACGCCCGCGCCGAGTTCGCGGAAGCCCACGTGCCCGGCGCCGTCTTCTTCGACATCGACCAGATCGCCGACCCGCGCACCTCGCTGCCGCACATGCTGCCGCGCGCGTCGGACTTCGCGCACAAGGTCGGGCAACTCGGCATTGGCGATCGCGATCGCGTGATCGTCTACGACGCGCGCGGCGTCGTCAGCGCCGCGCGTGTCTGGTGGACGTTTCGCGCCTTCGGCCACGACGCGGTCGCCGTGCTCGACGGCGGCCTGCCGCGATGGCGCGCCGAGGGTCGCCCGGTTGAATCCGGCACGCCGGCGCCCAAGCCGCGCCGGTTCACGGCTCGACTGCGCAAGGGCCTCGTTCGCGACCTGGCGGCCGTGCGCCAGAACCTCACGACGCGCCGCGCGCAGGTGCTCGACGCGCGCTCACGCGGCCGCTTCTCCGGCACCGAGCCCGAGCCGCGCGCAGGGCTCCGTTCCGGCCATATCCCCGGAAGCCTCAATCTTCCGTACGACGAGCTCTATGAGAAGGACGGCACGCTCTTGCCGCCGGACGCCCTCCGCCAGCGATTCATGGCCGCGGGCCTCGACCTCGACAAGCCCGTGGTCACTTCGTGTGGTTCTGGTGTCACTGCCTCGGTGCTGGCCCTCGGCCTCTTTGCGGCCGGGCGCCCGGACGTCCCCGTCTACGACGGCTCCTGGACCGAATGGGGCGGCCGCGACGACACGCCGGTAGAGAAATAGGAGATTCCCGCGATGGCGCTCAAGCTCTCCGACGACCTCAAGGCGCTCGCGCGCGGCGCGAACTTCGCCCATCTCGCGACTATCATGCGTGACGGCTCACCGCAGGTCGCGCCGGTCTGGGTGGACCTGGATGGGGATTTCATTCTCGTGAGCACCGGCGAGGGATCCTTGAAGGCGGAGAACACGCGCCGCGACGCGCGGGTCGGGCTCTCGATCATCGCGATGGACAATCCGTACCGGGAAGCTCAGATCCAGGGACGAGTCGCCGAGCGGCGACCCGACGCCGACTTCAAGACGATGGACCGGATCTCCCACAAGTACATCGGCAAGCCGTTTCCGTTCCGCGACAATCCGGCGCAGCGAGTCGTGCTCGCGATCGAGGTCGAGAAGGCTCGCTACGCCGTGCTGCCGTTCGTCCACACGCCCGCCTAGCGCGGGCGCGGCGACCGACGGGCCTCAGCGGCCCGTGCCGAGCTTTGGCCAGACTTCGTCGGCGAGGCGCTCCATGGTCTCGAGCACCTCGGCCTGCGAGCCCGAGCGGCAGTCGAAGATCGCGTGCGTGGGGCCGAGATCGACGATCGGCTCGAGCTGCTCGATCACCTGCGCCGCGGTACCCACGAGGACGCGTCCTGGCTCTTCCGGCTCACGCCGCGCGGCGTCGCCGCGAGGGCCCACGACGCGAATCCCGTAGCGCACTGAGAACCCGCAGGCGTCGGCGGGTCGGCCGCTGGCGCCGACCTGAGCGCGCAGGTACCCGACCCGCGCGCGGAGCTCCTCGACCGGCATCCGGAAGGCGTGCCAGCTCTGGCCGTATCGGGTCGCGCGGCGAATGGCGGCGTGGCTGTTGCCGCCGACGAAGATCGGAGGATGGGGCTTCTGCAGGGGCTTCGGGAAGCAGCCGATGTCCCGCACTTGATAGTGCGTGCCCTCGAAGGTCGGGTTCTCCTCGGTCCACAGCTTGACGAAGAGCTGGAGCCACTCGTCGGTGACGGCGCCCCGCGCCGCGAACGGCGGCGTGTCCATCACGGCGAACTCCTCGGCGAGCCAGCCCACACCTACCCCGACGAAGAGGCGCCCCCCCGAGAGGACGTCGATCGTCGCCAGCATCTTGGCCGTGAGCACAGGGTTGCGATACGGCAGCACGAGGACGCTCGGACCGAAGCGAACGCGGCTCGTGGCGCCGGCGAGGAAGCACAGCATCGAGAGCGGCTCGAGGTAGTCGGCGTCCGGCGGCACGAAGATCCGGCCGGTCGCGTTGTACGGATAACGCGACTCGATGCGCCGGGGGATCACGATGTGATCGGTCACCACGATCGATTCGTAGCCGAGCGCCTCGGCGCGACGCGCGGCCTCGACGACGTTCTCCCGGGTCGCCAGCGGCCCGGCGTTCAGGATCTGGAAGCCCAGCTTGGTCATCGTCACGTCCCTCCGGCGCGCAGCGACGCGCGAGCGCCGTCGTCAGTCGCAGTAGAGCTCGACCGTGTAGCCGTTCGGATCCTCGATGTAGATCGCGCTGCTGCCGCGTCGGCCCCGAATCCCGACCCGCGCCTCTTTCACGCGCGCGCAGACCTTCCTCCACTCGGCGCGCGAGAAGCGCAGCCCGAAGTGGTCAAACCCGCCCGCAGCGGGATCGAAGCGAGCCCGCGTCCCAATGAAGTTCAGGAGATCCTGCCCGCCCCTCGTCTCGAGAAACAGCATCCCGTCGTGGGGGAACGCGCGCTTGAGACCGAGGACATCGGTGTAGAAGCGCTCGGTAGCGGCCAGATCGCGCGCCTTGAGTGCCAGGTGCCGAAGCCCACGGCTCATCCGCTGATCCTCGGCCAGACGTCGGTCGTCGGCCGCTCGCGGGCTTCGAGCATCTCGGCCGCGGTCCCGACCGCGAAATCGAGGACGAAGTGCTCGACGCCGGCGGCCACGTAGGCCGACATGTCCTCGAGGGAGAAGCCGATCTTGGCTGCCATCGTTCAGCCGAGGGCCGCGACCTGGTCGCCGCGGCCGTTGACCGTGATGTCCATCTTGGCGACTCGCCGGGCGTCAGGGTTCTGCTGGCCCCACGCCCTTGAAGACGAACTTCTGGGCCCGCTTGCCGGAGTCGACCTCCGCCGTGTAGACGTTGCCCTTCGAGTCTACCGCCAGATTGTGCACCCAGTGGAGCTGGCCGGCCTGGCGCCCGTTCCGGCCGAACTTGCCCACGATGTGGCCGTTCTCGCGCAGCAACGTCCAGATGTGATTGTTCTCGCCGTCCGCGTTGTAGAGCCAGGTCTGCGGCGCGTCGTGCGAGACGTCGAGATCCCAGACCGAGCCGTTGCCGCGCGTCGACGGCGCGACGACGAACTCCTTCACGAATGTCCCGTCCTTCTTGAAGACCTGGATGCGGTTGTTCATCCGGTCGCAGACGTAGAGGAGCCCGTCCTTCGCCAGGCGCGCGCAGTGCACCGGGTTGCCGAACGACTTCACCCCGGGCTCGCCGGGCGGCCGACCGTTGGCGCCCCAGTGCCGCTTGTAGGCGCCGGTCTGGCCGTCGAAGACGATCACGCGATGGTTCTTGTAGCCGTCGGCGATGAACACCTCGTTCGTCACCGGGTCCACGTTCATGCTGGCCGGCCGACCGAGATGGGCCGTGTCGTTGTCGCCGCCGGTCTGATCGTGCTTGCCGATCTGGAGCAAGAGCTTCCCGTCCCGCGTGAACTTGAGCACCTGGTGATCCTTCGCGTCGTTGCCGCCGATCCACACGTTGTCCTGATGGTCCACGAAGATCCCGTGCTCGTTCAGCGGCCAATCGTACCCGGCGCCCGGGCCGCCCCACGAGCGCACGAGCACGCCGTCGGCGTCGAACTCGAGCACCGGCGGCGCCGGCGCGCAGCAGAGCGAGCGCGGAGGGTTCAACGTGGCGCCTCGCTCGTCCTCGGTCAAGGAGCGCGGCCGCTGGATGACCCAGACGTGGTCGTGGCGGTCTACCGCGACGCCCGCAGCCTGACCCATGAGCCAGTTGTTCGGCAGGGGCTTGGGCCACCACGGATCCACCTGGAACTTCGGCGCTTGCCCGTCGCCCGGGCGCTGGGCGGTGATGGATCCAGTGACGCCGAGGATGAGGCCGACCAGGGTCGCACACACGATAGCGCTGATCACGATCCAGGGACGACGGCGGCGGGTCATGTGGTGGCCTCCTCGAGCCCGAAGGCCTTGGCCAGGAGCTCGTAGGACCGGCGTCGCGGCTTCGGATCGTGGGTGATCGTGACGACGATCAGCTCGTCGGCCTCGTAGTCGGCGGCGAGCGCCTCGAGCCGCTCGCGCACTTGCTCCGGATTGCCAGCCACCGTGCGCTGCTCGGCGTGGCGGAGTATGGCCAGCTCGCGCTCGGTGTACGGGTACGTTTCGGCTTCCTCGATCGACGGATAGCGCCCCGCGCGCCCGGTGTAGAGCCGCACGATGAAGAGCTGGCGGCTCTTCGCCAGCCGCTGGGCTTCGGCTTCCGTGTCGGCGCAGACGACGAACACGGCGGCGCTCGCCCGCGGCGCTTGGAGCCACT
>Ga0209055_1001321_pt1 | contig 16499 bp, 13 predicted proteins | sample GraSoiAngelo_110_FD_185875 | JGI IMG/M metagenome (GOLD analysis project Ga0209055, IMG submission 185875) | Grasslands soil microbial communities from the Angelo Coastal Reserve, California, USA - 14_0903_12_30cm (SPAdes) (version 2) | ecosystem: Environmental > Terrestrial > Soil > Grasslands ... | reverse complement strand
TTCCATACCCCGTCGCTGATCCGCCAGATTCGACGCATTGTATGCCGCAGCGCCAGGATTCCAGAGGAGAGCCACTTTAGTGATTGTCGGGAGAGCCTCCTTGAGAATCTCTAAGCGCTTGGCGTCTAGTTGGGTTGTAACGATTTCCAGGCCCGTAAGGTTGCCGTCGGGCCTGGAAAGGCTTGCTACGAGACCACCGGCGACGACATCGCTGGCGAGAAAGACAACAGGAATGGTACTCGTCACCGCCTTGACCGCTCTGGCCACGAGACTTCCTCCGGCGCTCACGATGATGTCCGGTTTGAGGCCCACCAATTCCTTCGCCAGCCCTGGCAGGCGCTCGTAGCTCTGGGCCTCCCGATATTCAATGACGATCGTTCGGCCTTCTACATAACCCAGGTCGCGGAGACCTTGGCGGAAAGCGTCGATGTAGGTCACCGTTGCGATCGATAGTAAGCCGATCCGGTAGACCTTCTCCTTCTGCTGCGCCTCGGCCGCGAGTGGCGCAAGAGCGAGGCTGAGTGCGAGAACGAGCCCGATCAGCCGCATGGGCACCTCGGTTGGGAACGCGGACAGGTGGCCAAGGGACTCAGTCGCGCTTCGACGGCTTGATGATGTCGATCAGCTGCTCGACCGACGTCCGAGGGCCTGAGATGATGACCCTGTTCATTGGATAGTACGGGACGATCCGAACTCGGGCTGGGGCGACCAGGGAGAGCGTGTAAGCCAGCTCACCAGCCCGAGCATACGTGAGTGGGACCACCTCGATGATCGTCGCCTCAACCGGTTCTCGCGTTCCTGGGAGGGCTGTCGGCTGCGACTCAGCAACGAGCGGCATGACAAATTCCGTGAGAATGGCTGCAAGCCTGAATGGATGCATGGGGCACCTTCTATGAAGCCTCTGCTGTCAAGCTCCAGTTTCGAGTGATACGCCACGAACAGCAGCGGAGTGACATGCTCCTGGCAGCTTGCCTCGACATTCGTCCTGGCCGAAAGGCCGCGGACGACCTTCTATCCGTGCCGACCCCGTGGGTCGGTCACCCCATCCTGTGTTCGCTCTGCGGCGAATCTCGGCAAACTCGTGAGGAAGCGCGCCCCTTCTCAGTGGCGGCCTTGTCGTCAGGCCCGGTGCCATTATCGAGCGGCTCCCACCAGGTTGCACCGTCACTCCGTCGTTCCTCCGCTTCCGACCGGGAATCCCGTTACGCCGTCTTGAGTCTGGCGCCTTCCGGCACCACGCCGAACTCGAGGAAGCGCCACAGCTCGATCAACAACTTCCGGGCGAGGGCCACGATCCCCACCTTACGGGCTCGTGTCCCACCGCGGCCGAAGCGCGCCTGATACCATCGGCTCAGGCGGCTGCGCGGCTGATACCGCAACCAGCACCAGGCCGTCTCGATGGCGACCGCCCGGATATGCCGACTTCCCGCCTTGCTGATCCCTTGTTCCCGGCGCTCGTCGCCACTCTGGTACGGCGTCGGCGTGAGCCCCGCCGCCGCCCCGACCTCCTTGCGGTTCCGGAACCGGCGCCACCCGAAGAACTCGTTCACATAGACCCACGCGCCGGTTGGCCCGACCGCGCGCAGGCGGAGCAGCTGCCGGACTTTGTCAATAGCCTCGCCGTGCCCGTGGGCAATCGCGCGCTGACGTTCGCGTTCCAACGCGAGAATCCGCGTGCGCAGGAATTGCGCGTGCTCCCATTCCCGCTCCAACCGGGCCCGCAGCGCCGCGGGCACGGGCGAGCCGTCCCACCGGCGCACCGTCTTCGCCGCGGCCCCGACGTCGGTGCCGGGCGGCAGCCAGAGGCCCTGGTTCGCGAGCAGGCCGTTCATCCGGTTCGCCACCCGAGTGCGTTCCTGCTTCAAGGTCCGGAGCTCGCGATGCAGCTGGCGCCGATCCTCCTCCTCGACCGTGGGCACCCGCACCACGCTCCACACGGCGCGTTCGCCCGCGTGGTACCGCAGCAGCATCCCGAGCAGCTTGCGGGCATCCAGGGCATCCGACTTCGCGCGCCGGAGCCGTCGATTCACTTCGATGCTCGACGAGTCCACGACCACGTTCGCGATCCCGAGGGACGTCACGTACCGGTGCAGCCAGAACCCGTCGCGGCCCGCCTCGTAGCAGCTGCGCACCGGGGTGGCGGCCTGCACGCCGAACCATTGCTTGGCGTCGGCGATCTCCCGGGTCAGCCGCGCGAGATCGCGCGCCGGCATCGTGCGCACGCGCGGCTGGGCCCCGGGCTCGGTCGTGAACCCGAGCTTCCACTCGTTGCTCCCCAGCTCGAAGGCGAGGTACAGGCACAGCGTGGTCGCTCCGGTATACTCGGCGGTGCGGGTCGCTCTGGTCATCGTCGGCTCCTCTCTTCCTCGTTTTGGCTGAACAAGGTTGCAGGAGCTTACCAGCAGCGGCCCGCTCTGCTTCTTCCATTGCACCTTCATAGGATCTCGGTGGAGGATGGCTGGCGGGGAGTCTAGCTGAACGCCACGACGCGCACCAGCCTGGGGTACAACCTCGAAACTAATGACTTCTGCATAACTAATGTCCTATTATCCTCTGTGGGAGGTGCACATGCGCCCACAGGGGAGCCCGGCAGAGCTCGAACGGCGACGGTTACGCGCGATCGACCTGCTCCAGCGTGAGATCCCGGTTCATGTCGTGGCCGAACGCCTGGGCGTGGATCGGCGTTCCGTACGCCGCTGGAAGCGGGCGCATCGGGGGCAAGGCCGCGCTGGTCTTCGTGCGCGGCCCGCGCCGGGCCGACCGCCGAAGCTGACGACACCGCAACAGCGTCAGCTGGCGCGCTTGGTCGTGGCGGGACCCGAAGCGGCCGGCTACCGGACAAGCCTGTGGACCTGCCGGCGGATCGTCGACCTCATCCGCCACCACTTCAAGGTCGCCTACCACCCGGATCACGTGGGACGGTTGCTCCGGGCGTGTGGCTTCAGTCCGCAGCGGCCCCAGCCACGCGCCAAAGAGCGCGACGATCGCCGCGGGCGCGAGTGGATCCAGCAGGACTGGCCCCGGGTAAAAAAACCTCGCGCGCCGCGGCGGCCACCTGATCTGCCTCGAGGAGACCGGGTTCCTGATGCGGCCGGTGCTCCGGCGCACGTGGGCGCCGTGCGGCGTCACGCCCACGCGGTCCGTGCGCACCCGCTCGCATGAAAAGGTGTCCGGGATTGGCGCGCTGATCGTGTCGCCCCGGCGGCGCCAGCTCACCCTCACCGTGGCGCTGTACGCGCGGTTGAACATCCGAGGCCCGCAGGTGCAGTCACATCGGCAGAATCGCGACGCGCTACTCGTCACTTTTCGGGGAGTCAGGGAGAGAAACACACCGGGCTCCCAACTCCGCGAGTGGCAGTATTCGGGCTGGACGCCCACGCGTCAAGGAGGCCACTGGCCTCTCCTGCCAAGAGGGCGATGCCCGCAGGAGCGTGGTCGCCGTTCAGCCCGTCTTCGTGCCTATGGGCCTCGTGGGCTAATCGAACGCCGTTGGCCGACGTGGGTCATCCCGATGCGCGAAACATTCGAGTAGCCACGCCCTGTTCGTGCGAGACACCGAGAGCGGTGGGAGATCGTCACGCGAGAAGAAATCCACCTGGTCGCGCAGGCCGATCCAAGGCGGTCGGAATCAGAAAGTAGTGGGCCGGTAGCGGGCCGCGACCCAGAGACTGGCCGGTTCCGACAAGGCCAGGTATGGGCGGCCGGCCCGAAGGCTCCAAGGACTCCTTCCCCCGGAACTCCTACCGGGCCATGAAGGTTCGACGCGCACACGTGGCGCGCGGCCGGCGCGGACCGTCGCCCCTACTTGCTCAACAGCACCATCTTGTCCACCGAGCGGTGCGTCCAGCGCTTGATGGTCTCGACGGATTCCCAACCCTCTGCACGGCCGGGGGTAGGGCGGCGTCCCCTTCAGCGCGGCGGCGAGCTCGCACGGGGTGCGCGGGCGACGCAGAGAAGCGCGCCGGCATAGAATCCGGCGTGCCATGAGCGATCAACAACGTCCGGCTGGATTTCCTGGCGCCGGGCCGCGTGGGAGCGCCTCAGCTCCGCAAGGAGAATGACTTCTGTGGTTCGATTCATCGGTGCGCTGCTCGTCGCGATCGTTGCTGCCCTCGTCGTTTTCATATGGATGAGCCCCGGCATCCATGCCGATCAGGGCCTGGCTGCCGCCGCCGCGCAAGCCCGGGGCGAGGCGAAGAAGTGGCAGACCAACGCCGCGCTCGTGCAGATCGAGCTGACCGGCTTCGGGTTCGCCAGTCGGCCCTCCGGCATTCCCGACATGACCCACGCCGGGCCGCCGCGACTGGCGATGTTCAGCTTCATTTCGCCGTCGATTCCTCGTGGCATCCTTCGGGTCAGCGTGCGCATCAACGAGCCGCCGCTCCCAGCGGCGCAGCAGCAAGCGCGGAACGCCATGGGCTACAAGACCGTCATGGTCGACGTCTTACCCTCGGCGCCGTCGTCGAAGCTGCCCCTGCCGGCGAACGTCGAGAGCACGTTCCCACAGGCGCTGGCGCGGGCCAGCGAGGATCTCGGGAAGGATTGCGCGCGCGGCGATCCTAAGATGTCGTCCTGCACGCTCGTGCAGACGGCCGCGCTGCACATGTATCCGCGCGATCAGGCCGACACCGTGGGCAGACCGGCCTGGACGATCCGGTTCGGACAGCACCCGCGCTTTCGCGACACCGTCTCCCGCGTCGTGGACGCCACCAGCATGAACGTCGTGGCCCGGAACATCGATAGCCGCTCGCCCACGGGGATCATCCCTGGCCTCGGCGCGAGGGTCACCGCCGTGCGGTTCTTCGTCAGCAGCGGCACGCTGCCTCCAGCCGCCGAACGCAAGTACGACGACCTCTTTTTCTACAACGCGGCCCGCTTCATCCACTGGGAGATGCAGGTCGTGCATCCGGCACCGGGCCAGCCGCGACAGCTGACCGTGACCGATATGTGGGCCCACATGCGCGGGCTTGGTGAGATCCTGCACCGGGACACGCGCACGGTCACTGTGGAGCCGCACTGGACGCAATCCTGGGTGACCGGGTCCGCGAACCTCATGGGCAGCAAGACAGTGCAGAACAGCAATCCGCTCTACGACCCGACCGAGTGTGGTCGCAGACGACGCGAATTCAATCCCATATTCGGCAACGACTATGCGGTGTGCCAGCAGACCGTTCCGGTGGAGATCTATTTCTGGTCGACGGGTGTATACGAGGTCAAGCTCTTGGTGGACCAGCGCCTCGTCGCCTCCGGGACGTTCAGCATGCGGGACAAGAACGACATCTACGGGGAGGTCGCGGCGCGGGCGCGCGATCGCTCCGCGCCGAGCGGGACGATTCCCGCCCTCGAGGCGCGAGTCGCTTCGCTCCGGTTCTTCGAGTCGGGCGACGTCCAGCCGCCGGTGACCAGCCAGCGGCGGTACGCGAGCAGCTTCCCGCAAGCCGGCACACGGAACGTGTTCTGGCAGATCGACCTCAAGCATGAGGCGGCCGACCGATGGCTGCCGGTAACGTTTGAGGCCCCGCTCTTCTTCACCGAGGCTGGCCGCGAACGCGTCATCCAGCGCAAGGTGCTTCAGGCCGCCGCCCCGGGCGACTGGTCGAATACCTCGTATGCGGACTGGTTCGGATGGTCCAACGACTACTACTGGGACCGGGCCGGCTCGACGACGCCATCGCCGCGGCGTTGGTTGCCCGGCACGTACCGCGTGGATCTCCACGTGGACGGCACGAAGGTCGCCAGCGGTTCGTTCGAGGTGCGTTGACATGAAATTGTGACGAGTCTCGTGCTCGCGGTCGGCGTGCGTGCGGCGTAGACTTGGCGGCCGTCGCCAACCGCGTCTTCGAGCGCCCGACGCCGATACGAGAACGGCCGGCTGCGCAGATCGCGCCCGCTCTGGTACAGGCAGTCGAACGCCATGAACACGGACGGCGTCCCCGGGTGTTCAGCGCGCAAAAGCGAGCTGAAATGCGGGCTGCAATCGCCGTAGCTCCGGTGTGGCCCCGGGGTCCACCGACACCGAGGCTGCCTCCCACGCGCACCAATCCTGTGCCCTTCATGTGAATGGCTGGAATCGCGCGCGATGATGCGCTTGGCGATGTGGTCGTTGTGCCTTCCACTTATTCGTCCTATCGGCCTCATGCCGCCCGCCGCCAGTAATTCGTGATGCAGTCCACCGACGCGCGGCACCTTCACGACTCTGCCCTGACTCGGCAGCTGCACAGTCCGAGGCTTGGGCGCGTCTTTCGACAGCGATAAATGTGTCCGCGTCCCGTTGTAGTAGTCGACGTACTTTGACAGGATCTCTCGAAGATGCCGTTCGCCGATCACGACGACGTGGTCCAGGCATTCACGTCGAATCGAGCCGATCGCCCGCTCGCCATACGCGTTTTGCCACGGCGAGCGGGGCGCAATGACAGATCCGGGGCGTGGTTCTTCAAGAAAGTTCGCCACGCCTGCGATGGCGGCCTATGAGGCCGGACTATGTACTTCGACACCGTCGCCTGCGAGACGGTCAGGCCGAGCTTCAACAGCTCGCCGTGGATCCTCGGCGCACCCCACAGCGGATTCGCGCGGCTCATCTGCCGTATCAGATCCCGCAGGTCCCTCCCAATCGCGGGCCGACCCCATCGGCGTCGACTCTTCCATGCCCAGTAGAGCCTGAAGCCCCGGCGGTGCCACCGCACCACGGTCTCGGGCCGCACCACCTGCCCCCAAGGAACTCCGCCAATTCTTCCAGAGTCTCGCCAGCACGACCCAGAAGATCCGGTCCCTCTCCGTCAGCCGCGGCCGTGGCTGACGCGCTTTCCACACGGCGAGGTGCTGCCGCAGCGCGAGATTCTCCAGCGCCAACTCGCCGCGCGTGCGAACCGCGGAGCGTGATGTCCGAAGAAGGATCCCAAGCCATCTGACCATGACCGACCAAATAGCCGATCACTTCGCACAACGCAAGATCGTTGCGACAGACGAGTTTTTAGAAGGGACAGGCGCGGCGGCACAGCAGCGGAGGGAGCCGGAGCTTGGAGTGGCTTGGTGATCGCTGCCTGGACCGAGGATCGCAACGAGGGCAACGACGCTTACGCCAATTCTCTCATCTCCGCCTCCGCCTGCTCCAGCCAGAACCGCATGCCCATCTCGTGGTACATCGTCGTCGCGGTGGTGAGGTGCTCCTGGGCCTCATCGCGCTTGTCTATGCGTCGGTAAAGCTTGGCGAGCCCGAGATGGCAATGGGCGACGAGCGGGCGCATCCTAAGTGATTCCGCGATGTCGAGGCCGCTCGCATACGCGGCCGCGGCAGCCTGCCAGTGTGATGCGAGCCGCCACGCTTCTCCGCTGGCACGGAGGGCGTACGCCTCGTAGCCGCGCATCCCGAGCCGACGGGCGAGGTCCAGCGCTTCGGCGCTCGCGGCCCGAGCTTCGGCCTCGTCTCCCGCAAACACCGCCCCCTCGGCCAGGTGGAGGAGAGCCGGCGTAAGGTTGCGTGTCTGGTACTTCTCTCGGCAACCATCAGTTGCGGCGCGCAGTGCGGGAAGCCCCTGCCCCGGAGCGCCGGTCAGCGCCCGCGCGTAGGCGAGCAGGGGGTTCGTCATGCGGTAGTAGACAGGGAAGTTGTGCGAGCTGGCGATCTCGCGCGCGCGCTCGAGCGGGCTGATCGCCGCGCTGAACATCCCGCGTGCCACCGAGATGCGACCGATCGAATACCAGGCCCAGAAGAAAGCGTCGGCTTCGTCGACGGCCCGCGCGATGGTCAGAGCATCGTCGACGTGTCGTGCCGCGTCATCAAAGAGCCCCTGCTCCAGGAGCGCGGCCGCCAGCTGGCACCGCGCGAACACCGAAGGAACGAACGGCAGCCCGGCACGGTCCAGCGCGCGCGCCTTTGGCAATGCGACGATTGGCGGAATGAGCTCCGACACCGCGTCGGCGTAGCGCCCCACCACGGCGAGTGCCCGGCCCACGGTGGCGGCGGCGTAGGCACCCAACACCGCGTCGCCGATGCGTCGAGCTTCGTCCGTAGCGGACCGCCCAACGCGCAGCGAGCCCTCGAAGTCGTCCATCGTGTACAGCGTGTTCGCCTCGAAGGCGAGTGCCTGCGCGAGCTTCGGCGGGTCGCCGAGGCGCTCGGCGAGCTTGCGCGCTTCCTGCGCGTGGTGCAGGCTCGCGGGAAACTCCGTGAGAACGTTGAGCGCGCGGCGCAGCGTGAGGCGGAGCTCGAACGCCTGCTCACGAATTTCGGCGGTCTCGGGGAGGTGCACCAAGGCCACCAGCGCCTGTTCGAGAAACGTGACGGCCTCACGGTTCGCGTAGCGTGCGAAGGCACGCTGGCCCGCCCTGCGCGCATACATCAGCGCGGCGTCCCAGCGGTGTCCCTCGAACGCATGATGCGCGAGCCGATCTATATGGTCGTCCAAGCGGTCCGCGAACACCACCTCGATGGCCGCGGTGGCCCGGGCGTGCAGGGCACGCCGCCGGTCGTGGAGCAATCCCGCGTACGCCACGTCCTGCGTCAGCGCGTGCTTGAACGAATATTCGAGGTCCGGGAAGAGCCCCGTCTCGTAGAGGAACTCGGTCGCCTGGAGTCGGTTGAGGCCTTCACGCAGCTTCTCGTCGGGCAACTCGGCAATCGCCTGGAGCAGCACGACGGGCACGTCCTTGCCGACTACCGAGGCGACTTGCAAGAGACGTTTGTCGTCTTGGGAGAGCCGATCGATGCGGGCGGCGAGGATCGCCTGCACGCTGGCGGGGATGTCCAGGGCCCCGATTGGCTTCGCCAAGCGATGCGCGCCCCGGTCGCCACTGAGAACCTGCGATTCCACCAGTGAGCGTACGCTCTCCTCGAGGAAGAAGGGGTTGCCCTCCGCTCGGTTGATCAACATTGGCGTGAGGGCGGCGACCGACGCGTCTGGGCCGAGAAGAGTCTGAAGCAGCTTTGCCGCTGTCGTCGATGGGAGCGCGTCAAGGCGCGCCTGAGAGTAGTAGGACTTGCTGCCCCAGCCGTGGGTGTACTCCGGCCGGTAGCTGACGAAGAGAAGCCCCCGGAAGGTGGCTAGACCCTCGACGACGCTGTCGAGCAAGGTCTGGGTCTCGCCGTCGATCCAGTGCAGGTCCTCGAAGATCATGACCAGCGGCTGGACTTGACTCTCGCGCAGCAACACGCGCCGTATGCTGTCACGGAGCCGCTGGCGGCGCACTGCCGCAGCCAGACGCTCCCACTCCGGCTCCTTCGTTGGCACGTCAAACAGCCAGCACATTGGAGTCAGGCACGACTCCAGGGCCCGGTCGAGCGACAGAAGCTTTTCCGTCACCTTCTCACCGATCTTTCGCGCGTCGTCGCGGGGCTCGAGCTGAAAGTAGCCCTTCAAAAGATCGATCACCGGGAGGTAGGTGCTGGCCTTGCCGTACGACACCGAGCTTGCCTCCAGCACCAGGCACCCCTGTGTGTGGTCGGAATGGGTGAACTCCCAGACCAGACGCGATTTGCCTACCCCAGGCTCTCCCACGACGGCCACGACCTGGCCGTGCCCCGAGCGCGCCTGCTCTAGGGCTCTGAGCAGCACGCCCATCTCCGCCTCGCGGCCAACGAACCTCGTGAGGCCGCGGGCCGCGGCCGCCTGAAGACGGGATCGCACCGGCGTCGCGCCCGTCAGGGAGAAGGTTTCCACCGGCGCCGGGATTCCCTTCACGCTGACTGGGCCGAGCGGCTGGACCTGGACGAAGCCCTCGGCCAGACGAAGCGTGCTCGAGGTCATCAGAATCGTGCCCGGATCGGCCATCTGTTCCATCCGCGCCGCCAGGTTCGTCATCTGCCCGACCGCCGTGTAGTCCATGTGGAGGTCGGAGCCGATCGAGCGGACGACTACCTCTCCCGAGTTCAACCCGATCCTGATGCGGATCGGGACGCCTTCCGCGCGCCGCATCTCGTCGGCGTACGTCTTGACCGCCTCCTGCATTCTGAGCGCCGCATAACACGCCCTCACCGCGTGGTCTTCGCGGGCGAGCGGCGCCCCGAAGAGGGCCATGATTCCGTCGCCCATGACCTGATTCACCATGCCCTCGTAGCGGTGAACCGCCTCCATCATCCGCTCGAGCACTGGATCCAGGATTTTTCGCGCCTCCTCGGGATCGCGGTTGGCAAGCAATTCCATCGAGCCCTTGAGATCCGCGAAAAGCACCGTCACCTGCTTGCGCTCGCCCTCAAGGGCGCTCTTGGAGGTGAGGATCTGCTCGGCCAGGTGCTTGGGGGTGTAGCTTTCGGGAGACGTGAAGCGCGTGGCGAGGCTCGCGTCCGCCGTCAGGGAGGCGCCGCAGGATTCTAGACGAGGCCGATTTACGTGAACCAGGTCTCGGACGGCTCATTGCGCATCTGAAGCAGTTTTCGGCCCATCGGCCGTGCGCGCACGCCAAGGTTGTCGCTCCTGAGCGCTGCGCTCTCGGGCAGTTCCCCACTCGCGGGCGCGTCCGAGTCTTCGTGTTCACTGCGCATCGAATCCATCACTACGCCACTGCTCGATACCCGATTCATCTCAAGGGCCGATTCGGCGTGTGATAGTCGGATCTCGTGATAGACCTTATGGGTAACGCAACGGAGGTGATGACTTTGGCGAGCGAAAAGGTTGAGAGCCAGACGGGTCCAGGCCCGTTAGATCGCTGCGCAGAGTGCGGTCATCCGATGCGCCGCGCGACAGATCGCGTCGACTACGGGTTCTTCACCTTTGACCCCGAGAAGCAAACTATCCTCGCGCACTTCGGCGGAGTCGTCCGGAAGAAGCGCAAGTTTCGCTTTCCTGAAGACCTCGAACAGTTTTTCCATTCCTCGTGCGCCCCGACGCCTGAGGTAAAGCTGGATCTTACGAACTCTGACTACGCCGCAGTGCCGAAGGAGATACGGGAGCAGTTTGAGGCCGCGGTGGAGGCGCTTAGGAACTATGTGGAGAAGCAGCCAGAGAAGTATGCAGTTTCGCAACGAAAGGAGAGACGGCAACGAAAGTGAAACTCCCTCGAGTTAAGATCCGTCGCGATCGATCCCATTTCAGCAAGATTGAGCCGGCCTCTAATAGCCGGGTCAGAGGCTCGGCTCGAGCTCAGGCACCCCTACTGGCGGGTTCGAACCATTGAAGCGCGGATGTAGCGCACGTCAGCCGCTGTCCAAAGGCGACGGCCACGACGGGCTCGACCGATGTACTTCGGCGGGCTCAGCATCGGATCACGCCGGTGACGGGTCATCCAGTGAGCAAGCGTCGAGGCTTTGACCGGGACCAACGCGCAGACTTCTTCGCGGTTGAAGAGCGGTTCGACTGGAAGTGGCACAGTCACATGGTAGCCGCACGCGGGGCAGAGTCCTTCAGAGGTTGCCATCAGGCCACCGCTTGCTTCTGCCGGTCGCGATACGCGCGGACACGCTCCCGGGCTTTCCGGCGCTGCTCCGAGAGCTCACGCGCCGCCCGACGCGGCGCGAGATTCTTGAGGTATGGCCGACCCTGACGGCGCTCATCGGAGCACCAGCCCGTTCTGGCGGCGGGCCGCATTCGCCCGTTCGAGGTTGGCTCGGGTCGCAGCGATCTGAGCCCCGGTCTGTCGCCGGATCGGGCGGATCGTCCCGCCCAGGAGAGTTGACCGGCGGGTCTTAGGGGGTGCCGATCCGCTCCTTGCGTCATGCGGGCTTACGCTTCGAGAGACCGCTACCATCGGGAGACCGCCGATGCGCGGCCTCCGGACGGCCTGGACCGCCTCTACTTCTTCGTCGGAATAGCCGCAGTCGGCAGTGACATGTGACCCGGCGCAGCGCTCGCAGGGAAGCCAGCCTCCGACCTCGGCTGCGGCGACAGCCTCGGCGAAGGCGTGGGAGTCGGGATCATGGGTCTCGGACTCGGCTGAGACGATCAGCGGCGGGCGGAGGCGGCGCGCCTGGGCTAGCGTCCTTGACTGGGCGAATCGGGCCGTAGTCGCCATCGCACGCTGCTCGCGGTTGCTCTCCTCCTGGCGGCACTCAGCGCAGCGGTAGTTCAGGCGCTCGTCCTCGGGGAGGCTGAAGCTCTCGGGTCGAATCGCCAGTACCCGACCGCACTCGACGCAGATCAGGCTCTCCGGGTTGCGTGCGCGGTGGATCGCTAGGGTCTCGCGTGCGGTGAGGGCCAGGGTGCGGGCTAGAGCGGGGCTCCTACGCCTCGTCGGGCTGCTGCCGCTCTCGGTGAAGAACTCTTCGGTGCTCATCACTCCTCCTGCCGGTTAGTTGTTGGTGTTAGGTGTGGCTAACTCGAATCATTGGGTTGCCTGAACCGCGCATACCGCCGGTACGGCCAAAATGCGCGATTGTGCTGCCGTTTCCTTGGACATACCAGGCGAACAGACGCCGCCCGACGCGGCGCGAAAATTTTGGGGGGTGGGTCCCCCTCGAACTGAAAAGAGGACTTCCTTTGGCGGTGCCTAAGCGAACTACTGTGCGGTGAGGCGGCTCGTCTCGACGAGATGATCGAGTTCGCAGCGATCGAACAGCAGTCTACGAACGCCGGGCAGAGCGACTCGCGACAGCGTCCCGCGCTCGACCAGGTCGCGGACGGTCCAGGCGCTGACACCGAGGTAGCCGGCTGCCGCCTCGACGTCCAGCAGGCGCGGGGCGTCGATGGGCCCACTGGTTCTCTGAACCAAAGGGACGGCTGCACTTTCGCGCTGTTCCGCGTCGACGTGACTAGAGACGTGACGCGGAGCTGGCTCAGGCCTGGTGCGAGGGCGGCCAGGACGACCTCGTAGGCGAACACTGGCGGCAGCGAGTGGAAGCGTCGAAGCCGACTCGACCGGCACATTCGGCGCTCTCATAGCGGTACCCGGCGGTTGATGACATGATTGGGCGCGTCAGCCGTGAGGCTGAGCGCAGCAGTCTGATCGGTCATACCCTTCCTTTCTTGTGCTTGGGAGTCAGTACGATTCGGTTTACCGCGGGTCACGCGCTGCGGCGCGTTCTGCGGGCACATTGTGCTGCGAAATTTCATAGCGCGACGAGCCGTGAAGGCGTGACTTTCTAGTGGTGAGGCCGAGCTCACTCGAACCATCTTGAATAAACACCGAGGGCATACACCGTAGACAAATGCCGAAGAAGCATCCCTTGCCCTTACTCGGCACGGGTGTGATCACGAAGAAGAGCGGTGCATGGACCAGGACGATAGGCCAGTGATCAGGTGGCCAGAGGGTTTAGTCCCCGACCCTCATACCCGGCATGGATGCCGGATCCTGGTAGATGCACCCGGCGTGGATGCCGGATCCTGACCGGTCACAAATGCCGGATCCTGGTCGGCAGCCGCGGCCCCCGATGGAGAATCGCTCAGACCCGAGCTGCTGCATGTTGAGGGCTGCTGGCGGCAGATCGTGATCTTCTCGGCGACGACTTCGGGAGGCTGAAGAGATCCGGCGGGAACGGAACGATCACACCATCCGGCGTGATCCACCCGTGTCGAGCCCCGAGGTAGCGCCAGTCGTTCTTCCAGAGCCACGCCATGGGACCGTGGAGGTCGTAGTTCGGCTCCTTGCGGTTGCCCTTCCATCCACCCTTGCCGTCCGGAATGTTGTACGGGCGAGTGTAGGTCAGGGTGTGCTTCTCAGACAGATGGAGCACCCACCGCTCGATGCTCTCGTCGCTGACCTCGAAGCGCTCCGCGAGCTGGTGCATCGTGGGCCAGTAGGCGTGTGGAACACGCTGGTGCTTGGCCCAGAGTTCTGCGAGTAGCCGTCGCTCATCGCCGGTGAGATCGATGGGACCGAAGAAGATCAGGTACAGGATCTCTTCTGGGACGCTGCGATGACCGTTGGTGAGCCACCAGAAGGGTGGCAGTGATCTCCGCTTCTTCGGTGCTGGCTCAGGCGCGTAGAGGCTCATCGCCGCACCCAGCTCGGGACCTGGCGTTGCTGCCGTCTCCCGGTCCTGAAGTCCTCGCTGATCCTCGCGAACGCGATGGAGAGCGGATCGCAGACCTCGCGCATCGTGGTGCGACCGATGACGTACCGGATCTTGTTCTTGTCGGCCGCCTTGAGCAGCCTGACTTGATCGGTCCTCACCAGGCGATTGCGCCAAGCGTGGTTGGGATCGGTCAGGGCGCTGTCCTTCACGCTGGCATCGAGACTGGCTTCGGCCTGCGCGGTCGCATCCGCGAGGTCGTTGCTGGTGGCGATGATCTCTTCCTGGTAGCCGTCGTCTGCGCCCAGCTTGCGGATGACGAGCCAGCTCTCGTCTTCCCGCACGATGCGGATGTTCCCGTGATCGCTGCCGAGCGCCAGCACGAAGAGGTCGCCTGCTGGTGCCTTCGCCCAGTGCAGCGTCTGCTGCCGCATCAGTTCGATCTGCCGACGCGCCAGTTCGATCCGTTGCGAGATGAGCTTGCCGCGCTCTTCCTCGGCCAGCGCTGCCGCTTCGCGCTCGACCCTCGCACGCTCGGTGGCTTCGAGGAGCGACTCGTCAGGCTTCATGGTGCCGACGCCGAAGAGCGAGCCCAGCGTGTGGAGATCGTGACGCTCGCTGGCTCCGGTCGTGTCGAGCACCAGGAGGTTCTCTTTGCCTGCGGCCTTCCTGGTGCCACGTCCGATCATCTGGACGTACAGCACCTTCGACCTGGTGGGTCGAGCGATGACGATGCAGCTCACGTCGGGGCAGTCGAAGCCCTCGGTCAGGATCGCGCAGTTCGTGACGACCGAGGTCTTGCCAGATCGAAGCCGAGTGATGATGCCCTCGCGCTCCTCGGACGAGCACCCGTCGCTGATCGCCTCGCTCGTGATGCCCGCCTTGCGGAAGGTCTCCGCGATGACTTCAGCGACCGCGATGGTCGGCGTGAAGACGAGGGTCTTGCGTCCCATCGCGTGCTGCTTGTAGCTGCTGACGATCTCCGCTGGCGCATCAGCATCGAGCAGCATCTGCCCGGCCTGCCCGAGGTTGACGTCATCGCCCACGGTGCGGAGCTTGCTGAAGTCGGCCTGGATCTTGATCCGTTCGCAGCGGATGTCGCAGAGCCACTTCGGGATCATCTCAATGATCGTCTTCTGGTAGGCGACCTCATCGAAGATGTCCTTCAGCGCGGAGCCATCGGCTCGGAATGGCGTTGCCGTGAGCCCGAAGAGCGGGACGTTCTTCAGCGCGTCGATGATCGTGCGCCACGTGCTCGCTGTCGCGTGGTGGGCCTCGTCTACGACGGCGATCTGGAAGTCGGTTCCGAGCTTCGCCAGATGCTGTGGACGCCACGCGGTCTGGATGCTGGCGATCACCACGGGCGCGTCGTACTCGCGCTGATCGGCCTTCAGGATGCCGACGCGGATGTCAGGAGCCCACCGAGCGAACGTATCCCTGGCCTGGTTTTTCAGCTCGTCACGGTGAACGAGGAACAGCGCTCGTCCGCCGGCACGAACGACGTTGCTGATCTTCACGATGGCCGGAGGCGTCTTGCCAGCGCCCGTCGGCAGCGCCAGGATCGGCCTCCTGCCGCGTGCGAGTGATGCCTCGAGAGCGTCCAGAGCGTCGAGCTGATAGTCGCGCAGGGCGAGTTGGCTCATCACGCACTTCCCTGGAGACGACCAGCGCGGGCCTTCGCTTCGAGGTTGTTGAAGACGAGCTTCGCCTCGTTGTAGTTGCGGATCTCCGCCTCGGCCTCGGGCTTGAACGTGAAGACGAGCGTGCCACCGAGCGTGAACCCGGCATCGACGGGCTGATGGCCCTTGCTGTACATCCAGAGCGCGAGCGCGTAGGAGCGGACCTCGTAGAGCATGGTGGACTCCGTGCAGGGCGTGGCTGTGGTGACGCCGTGCGGTTGATGGTGATGGTGGTGGTTGAACTACGCTGGCTGGTAGACCGCGACCGGCTTGCCACGCCTCCGCACGATCGGCACCTGCACGACATGAAACTCTGGGCCATCGACATGGACGAGGCTGAACCCCTGCTGCCAGTTCGGAGCGTCGTCGTACTCAGGTTCGAGCTGGCAGAGGCAGCCGTTCTCCCAGGCGCCCGCCTCGTGACCGTCCTGCGTAACGAGGTAGCTGCCGAGCCTGTGCGTGTGGCCCACGATGCAGCTTTTGCCCAGCCACTCCCAGGTCCGCTTCGCGCTGTACCCCGAGTGGCGGCTGACGTACTTCCCGTGAGTGACGATGAGGTTGTTGTCGGCGAAGTACAGCCGGTGCGAGTACGGGTAGTACTTGAAGCCGTACTTCCCCATCTCGAAGAGCTTCTCGAAGCTCGCGATGGGGTCATTCAGGTCGATCCCGTCAAGCCCCGCAGCGCGCTGATGCGCGCGGAGCATTGCCACCGCCGTCGGGCTCTCGCCCCAGAGCAGACGGCGCCAGCGATCCTCGTGGTTGCCGCCCATCCAGACCTTGCGCGGCACGCCCTGGAGGATGTCGAGCAGGCTCCGGACCCGATCGTGCGTCTCGGGGATCGACTCCTGCGCCTTCACCGAGTCCTTGAGGAACGCCGACTCGGCATAGCAGTCTGCGATGTCGCCGTTCAGGACGACCGTGTCGGGATTGATGCGGTGCAG
>Ga0209055_1001313_pt1 | contig 16579 bp, 16 predicted proteins | sample GraSoiAngelo_110_FD_185875 | JGI IMG/M metagenome (GOLD analysis project Ga0209055, IMG submission 185875) | Grasslands soil microbial communities from the Angelo Coastal Reserve, California, USA - 14_0903_12_30cm (SPAdes) (version 2) | ecosystem: Environmental > Terrestrial > Soil > Grasslands ... | reverse complement strand
GGGGATCTTCAACCTTTCTTCGCCGCTCAAACCCGGCACCATGATTTCCGCACCAAGCGCCGCCTGCGTGAGGCTGATCGGAACCGTGCAGAAGAGGTCGGCATTGCGCCGCTCAAAGAACGGGTGCTCCTTGACTTCCAGCACCACGTAGAGATCGCCCGGCGGCCCGCCGTTGCCTCCCTTTTCACCTTCGCCGGGCACACGCAGCCGGGTCTGTGAGTCTACGCCCGGCGGGATGCGCAGCTCAATGGTGTGCTCCCGCTCGAGGCGCCCCTGGCCGCGGCACTCGAGACACCGCTCGCGCACCACCTGCCCGGCCCCCTGGCAAGCGGGGCAAGTGCGCGTAATGGTGAAGAAGCCCTGCTGGTAGTGCACCTGGCCTCGTCCGCCGCAGGACTGGCAGGCCACCACGCCGGTGCCGGCCTTGGCGCCCGTGCCGTTGCAGACCTCGCAGAACTCCAGCCGCGGAACTTTGATTTTGGTGGTGACTCCGCTGGCGGCTTCCTCGAACGTAAGGGTCATGTCGTAGCGCAGGTCGGCGCCACGCTTCGTGCGGCCGCGCCCGCGACGACCCCCGCCGAAGATGTCCTCGAAGCCGAAGAAGTCCCCGAAAATGTCCTGGAACTCTTCAAAGATGGTGCGCCCCATACCTGGGTCGAAGCTCACGCCAGAGACGCCGGCATGACCGAAGCTATCGTACGCAGCGCGCTTCTGTGGGTCGGAGAGCACGCTGTAGGCTTCGGTGGCTTCCCGGAAGCGCTCGCCAGCCTGCTGTTTCTTCTCGGGATTGCGGTCGGGGTGCCATTTGAGCGCGGCCTTGCGGTAGGCCGATTTGATCTCGTCGGCAGAGGAAGTGCGGCCCACGCCGAGCACTTCGTAGTAATCACGTCTTTGGGTTGGCGGCATAGGCGTCTTCAGTTCCCACCGTTGGCGCGCCGCTGTGGCTTCGGCGCCGCCCCAGCGGGATGCACGGCGACGCGCACGGTTGCCGGGCGCAGCACTTTTTCGCGAAGCTTGTAGCCATGCTGGAGGACTTCCAGCACAGTGCCGTCTTCGTGGTCTACCGATTCCACCCGCTCAATAGCCTGATGGTAGTGGGGGTCGAAGCGTTTGCCTTCGGCCTCGATGCGCTCCAGGCCAAAGCGGGCGAGCGCGTCCCACAGTTGGCGGTAGATGAGCTCAAAACCCTTGCGGTAATCTTCATACGTGGCGTCGTCGTGCGCCGCCAGGGCCCGCTCGAAGGCATCCAGCACCGGCAGCAGCTCTGCGATCAGCCGCGCCACTGCGCGCTGCGCGTCCTCGAGGCGCTCCCGCTCGATCCGTTTGCGGTAGTTGGCAAAATCCGCCTGGAGGCGGATCAGGCTCTGCCGTAGCTCGTCTTTTTCTGCCAGCGCCCGGGCGAGCTGCTGGGTCAGTGCCGGAACGTCCAGTGAGGTCGGCGGAGCGGCACTGGAGACTTCGGGCGGTGATTCCGGCGACGCAGCCGCGGAGGATTCTGCGGCGTCAGCGTCCAGCTCGTACTCCACGTTGCCGTTGGCGTCTTTCGGATCTCGAGGGTCGGACAAGGGTTTCTAGCTCCTGCTCAGGGTCTCACTGAAAAGCCTGGCCACATAAGCCACGGCGGTGATAGCGCGCTCGTATTGCATGCGCATGGGGCCCAGCACCCCGAGGGAGCCCTGCACCTGGTCGTGGCGGCTGTACGGGGCGGTGATCAAAGCCAGGCTATCGCCCGCCGCGCTGATTTCCTTGATGCCGATCTGGACGTGCACCGGTTCCGGAGCCTCGATGCAGCCGGTCAGCAATGCTACGAGCTTGTGTTTCTCCTCGATCGCGGCCAGCAGCTCGCTCAATTGTGCCTGGTTATAGAACTCCGGAGAGGCGGCGATTTGCGCGGCACCCTCCACGTGCAGTTGCTGGCTGGGAGTGTCCGCCAGAACAGTGGGGTCGCACAGCGCGATGGCATTGGAGACTAATTGGTCGTAGCGCTCGCGCTCTGATGCCAGACGTGCCAGCAGGTCGGCGCGGATGTCCTCCAGCGTGCGTCCGGCATAGTGACGATTGAGGTGGTCCGCGGTGTGGTCGAGTTCGGTCTGGGTGAATGCACGCTCGGTGCGTATCACTTTGTCGCGCGTGTTGCTGCCGGAGGAGATCAGCACGACCAATACGCGCCCATCCGGCAGCAGAAGAAATCTCACGTGCTCGAGCACCGTCCTGCCCAGCGGCGGCGAAACGATGATGCCCAGGCCATGGGAGACTTCCGCGAGAACGTGCCCGGCGCGCTCGGTGATCTCCTCCGGCGATGCGGCCGAGGCTAGCTCCCGGTGAATCCATTCCTTGTCCTCCGGGCTCAGCGTAGCCTGCGCGGCCACTTCCTGCGCGAAGAAACGATAGGCGGCCGGGGTGGGCAAGCGTCCCGCCGAGGTATGCGGTTGATAGAGGTAGCCATCTTCCTCGAGGTCGGACATGACGTTGCGGATTGTGGCCGGACTCAGCGCCTCGGCTTGACGCCGAGAAATGGCGCGTGAGGATACCGGCTCGCCTGTCTCGATGTAGACACGGACGATGTCCGCCAGGATTTGCTGGTTCCGCTTTTCGTGCAACGCTGGGTTGCGCATTGCTTAGGTTGCCCCACTCGACTGAATTCTATTGTATTTCGCGTCTCCCGAAGCGTCAACTTGCGCGCCGCGCGTTTTGCCATGCGCAGGACCGCGGCGAATCGCTGTGACACGTGCGCAGGCCCGGCCGGGCACGCAGGCGCAAGCCCGAAATGAGCACCGCGCGGCGGAGCCATAACCAAAGAAGATTCTTCGCGCCACGCAAAGAGTTTGACCGACTAGTAGTGCAGAGATCCTTCGCGCGCCGCTCCGGCCCAGCGTGGTGGGCCGTGCGCAAGCGCGCCAAGCCCAAGATGACATTTCGCAAAGTTGGCTGAAGGCACCGGGGGGCACCCCACTTTTTTTGTAAGTGCTGATTATAAAGGACTTTAAGTCCTGCAATTGTGTAAGTGCAAATTCCAAAGGAGTTGTGGGGGCATTTTTCGGAACTGCGGATTCTAAAGGAGTTGCGCATTTGCTCATGGGCCGACCCCCCTCTGTGACACTCGCTCCTGCTGGCAAAGCTCTTGGCGGGCCTTGCAGCCTATTATACCGCGGCGCGCAAGAGTCACACCATCCTGACGCCGGATGATGCGAGGGCACAACAGCGGATCGGAGCGAAGGCATTTCCTTGCGCACAGAGGAAACAGGGCGGCGAGGAATTTTTTCGGAGAGATCCCGCGCCCGATAAGATCCATCGGGGCTCAGGATGACAGCCCCTGGTGAGTAGCACTAGCAGACCGCAAGAACGGCAGCTTAGCCCAGCGCCCGATTCGTCGAAGGACGGTCCACCGCTCGCGGCTCGCAATACTGGTATTCGCTCATTGGAGACCCCGTCGCCAGTAGCGGTAGGCCGCAATCCACTCGGCTCCCTCCGGCGGCGGTGACGGCAGCGAAAGATCCAGAATGGGGACCTTCTGCCGCTTGCCGCTTCTCTTGCAAACCGCAACAATTTCGTCACCCTCGGTCAAGTCTATGCGTTCCACTGTCACCTTGAGCCCGAAGATCTCGGTTTCAAACGGCAGCCGGAGGTTGTCCTCCATCATCGTGAACAGCCCGGCGAGCTGGCTGTTCGGAGTGTGAACCAACTGCGGCAGAGCTCATGGCGCAACGCTCCAACCCGATCTACCGAGCCCTCAACAGGCCACTCACTATCTTGGGCGCGGAGAGAAAGCTGTTCTTTGTCGCGGTCACCATGGGAGCGACCGTCTTTAACATGCTGAACAGCTTGCTGGGCGGCCTCCTTGTGGCCGGATTCCTGTATTTCCTTGCGCGCTGGGCAACCAAGACCGATCCCCAAATTCTGCGGTTCATCTTCAAGGCAGGCCGCCTTCGTTCCCAGTACGACCCTGCAAAGCTCCACACCGTTTCGATTCGGAGAGTCCGCCATGCTTAGGCTCGACCGGCTCTCCAAGGATTTCCGGGAGGCAGGCGCACTCAACCAACAGATCAACCTCTACGGCTTCATTGACGAGCACACCTTTTTGACCAAGACCGGAGATGTTGGGGTTCTTCTGGAAGTGCAAGGGCTCGACTACGAGAGCCTCGACTCAGCCTCCGTGGACATCTACACAAAGCGCCTGGAATCCGCGATGCGGCTCTTTGATGATCGCTGCCGCCTCTACCAGTACCTCTTCAAGCGCAATCGCCAAACGATTCCGCACGAGAGCTACGAAAACGCCGTTGTGAATGCGGCGATCCAGACCCGTATTGGATACCTCGAAAGCCAAGCCGACCATCTGTACTCTCTCACCATCTAGTACGCCATTCTCTGCGAGGGGTTCCGCTACCACCGGAAGTACTTGCACTCGCCGGTGCAGGCTCCCGCTCGCCGTCCGCGAAGCAGCAAGCTCGATCCTTTCAAGTCGGCTGTCGCCGGCCTGCTGGAGCAAGACCCGAGCGCCAGTGCCGTGGTCATCCTGCGGCGTCTACGACCTCTTGGCTACGAAGGTGGCATTACCCTCCTGCGGGCTTACGTCAGCCAACTGCGAACCCCTGTTCACCCGCGTCGCGCCTTCGTGCGGATGGAGCCCGCTCCTGGCGAGCGCTTCGAGATTGACTAGGGCCACTTCGGCGCTCTCCACTATCAAGGCGACAAGCGGAAGCTCTATGCCTTCTGCCTGGTCGAGGGTCACAGCCGCACGCTCTATGTGGAGTTCACCCACAGTCAGAGCTTTGAAACTTTCGTCCGTTGCCAGCTCCATGCTTTTGCGACCCTGGGCGGGGTGGCCCGCGAATGTTGGTATGACAATCTCTTGACGGTCGCTCTGCAAATCATGAATCTTGGCCGGCCTGACGAGCCAGACGTTGTCCCAATCCCTGAGTCATTCGCGCCACCGCGTTGCGCAGGACGTCGGCGCTGCGCTGAAGCCCCTGTCGCTCCTCCTCAGACATCTCCGGCTCGAAGATTTGGCTCACGCCGTGCCGGCCGAGGACGCTGGGCAGAGAAAGGGTGACTCCGTATTTCGGATTGTAGGAGCCAATGGGAATGACCGCCTGCTCGTCGCGCAAGATCGCCTCCGCGATGCGCGCCGTGACCATTCCAATCCCAAGCTGGCTCGCGCCGGTTCCTTCGATAATCGTGATATTTGCGTAGCGGACATCCTGCTCCACGCTGCGGCGAAATTCGTCGGCGGTCTGGCCGGTGCGCTCAAGCAAGCCAGATATGGGCGTGCCCGCGACACGCGCCGAAGACCACAAGAACACCTGGGACGTGCCGTGCTCTCCGACCACCTGTGCCTCCACATACATCGGGTTCACCTTCAGCCGGCGGGCTATATGTAAACGGAAGCGCAGCGAGTCCAGGAACGTTCCAGTGCTCAGCACGCACTCATGGCCAGCAAGTTGGCGAGCAAGGTCGGCCAGGGGATCGGGCGGATCGGTGACCACCAGCATCAGAGCCTGCGGCGCCACGGCAACGACTTTGGGAACAATGTCTCGGTAGATGCCGGCATTGGTGTCGAGAAGCTTCAGCCTTCCGGCGGGGTCGCTGCGGTCCGTGGCACCACCGGCCTTTTCGTTGATGCCCGCGGTGATGATCACGAGCACGGCGTCGGCAAGGTCAGGATAGTCGCCGGCGCGAAGTTGCACTGCCGGAGAGAGCGTCGCGCCGTACTGGAGGTCTGCTACGACGCCCTTCGCGCGCTCCTGATTCTTATCCAACACAACGACCTGGCACGCAGTTCCCCGCATGACGAGAGAGAGAAGACAAGCGGAGCCTACGCCGCCAGCGCCAACGATGCCGACTTTCATGAGGGGCGTTCCTCCGATTGTGATTGGGGCGAGTATAGGGCGTATGCATCCGAGGTAGCAAGGAGGATGTAGTCGTTCACATGATTGGTCGGGGCCTGCAACCTCGCTGGAGCCCAAAATGGCTAAACAGAACGCAGTCAAAATACACCCAGTGGATCACCGGCTGAGTGCTTAAGAGCGGCAGGGGCGAAGCAGAAGCAAAGGCAGAACTGCGCGGCAATCCATCCTACTTATTAGCTGCACGCTTTCTGTCTGCAAACCAGATCTCTGTTGACTTGTTTCAGCGAGTGAAATACCCTTCGCGCATTGCCTGTGGCTCCGATTTCTAATCCGGAGGAAAATGCCTCATGATTATCGGCGACCGTCTGCGAGCGCTTCGAGAAGAAAAGAAGTTTTCCCAAGGGGACATCGAAAAGCGCACTGGCCTTCTCCGTTGTTACATCTCCCGCGTCGAGAACGGCCACACGGTTCCGGCGATCGAGACGCTGGAGAAAATGGCCCGGGCGCTAGAGGTCCCACTCTATCAACTGTTCTACGATGGCGAGGAACCGCCTGAGCTGCCCAATCTCCCGAAACGCAAGAGTGCGGACGACATTGCCTGGGGCAGCTCCGGCAAAGACGCCCGTTTTCTGGTCAAGTTCCGCAGGTTGCTGGGTCGCGTGGACGAAGGCGACCGAAAGCTGCTGTTGCACATGGCTCAGAAGATGGCTGGCCGGTAGACGCGACCAGGTCTATCTCCCAGGCGGCGGCTCTCCAGTTACGTGGAGAGTTTCCGCGCCGCGCGGCCAGTATGGCCCTACTTTGCAGCCACAAAGGGAGAGCATTTCGATGGCATCAGGGCGAGCTGCATCGTAACCTTTTGGCTCCTCGACAGTTCATATCCAAGAGTGAAGAAGATGATGGCCGCAAAGCCTACATGGAGGGGGTCGCGCAAGAGAGGAAGAAAGCGTTTCTGGTCAAGTGCCGACCCGACTTCGGCTCCGCAAATCTGCGCGGAGGTAGACCTGTGAGCCAAAGCGGCTCCCCCATCCGAAACATCTCGGACACTGCGCACTGGGCCGCGGTGTACCGCGCGCGTGAGACCGACCGGCGAGACGCGCTTTTTCGAGATCCCTACGCGCGGCGTTTGGCGGGCGCGCGCGGCGAACAGATCGCAGACTCTTTGCCGTTTGGAAACCGCTCGACCTGGGCCTGGGTGACACGCACGTACCTGTTCGACCAGTTCATCATCGAGCAGGTGCAGCAGGGCGTTGATATGGTCATCAATCTTGCGGCGGGTCTCGATGCGAGGCCGTACCGGATGGCGCTCCCTTCCTCACTCCAGTGGATTGAAGTGGACCTCCCCGAAATACTTGCCTACAAAGAACAGATCCTCAGCGGCGAAAAACCAGTATGTGCGCTGGAGCGCGTCCGCTTGGACTTGTCCGATGTTAGCGCGCGTCGCGAGCTGTTCGGGCAACTGGGGGGCAAAGCACGCAAGGCGCTGATTATTGCCGAGGGCCTCATCATCTATCTCAGCGCAGATGAAGTCGGTTCGCTTGGTCAGGATCTGGCTAGTCCTCCCAGCTTTCAGCGCTGGATACTTGATCTGGCATCACCAGGACTTCTGCGCATGCTCCAAAAAAACATGGGCCGGCAACTGAGCCAAGGCGGCGCCTCACTAAAGTTCGGTCCAAAGGAAGGGCCGGAATTCTTCACGCCTTACGGCTGGAAGCCTGCCGACGTGCGTTCGCCGCTGAAAACGGCTGCGCGTCTCAAGCGGCTTCCCTTTTGGATGCGGCTCTTGGCTATGTTGCCGGAGTCGACGGGTTCCCAGGGTTCGCGCCCTTGGTCAGGTATCTGCCTGTTCGCGAGACAGTGAGGGCTTCGGGCAGCTCGCCAGGACTCGGTCATCTCAGGGAGCTGAAGCAACTAACCTTGTGAAATCTTGCCGGAGCCGGCGCCCGCCGCCCTCTCCCGTCAATCTTGGATGACCATGGGCGCGGTCGGGTGGCAAGCGCGGCTCGTTTGGCCGTTCCGTTGACTGGCTTCCTCTGCTTGCCGCCCCTAACCGGCCACCACTGACACTTCTCCCCTTGTGGGCCACGTATGCATTCTGAACGGGAAATATTTCCGCGATATGCGGGCGAGGCACTCTGCGGTATATTCTATTCTCTTAAGATTGCCGGGCTTCGCCCCTTGCAACGACTGTAGCGTGGGGGCATCGAACATGAGGGATGAAGAAGAAACTATGAACAACGGTGCGTACACAACATCTCCGGACGTGGAACAGGACGAAATCCAGGAGTGGGTCGAGTCGCTCGATGCGGTGCTTCAGGACGGCGGCCCCGAAGTCGCGAGCCACATCCTCGAGCGGCTCCGCGCCCGCGCTCAGGCAGCCGGAGTGCCAACTCCGTTTTCGGCCAACACGCCTTACACAAACACCATACCTGTCCACCAGCAGCCTGTGTTTCCCGGAGATCAGGAACTCGAACGAAGGATCAAGAGCTTGATTCGCTGGAACGCCCTGGCGATGGTGGTGCGCGCGAATCGAGTGGAGCACAACATCGGCGGTCACATCTCCACCTATGCCTCGGCAGCGACCCTGTTCGAAGTCGGATTCAATCACTTCTTCCGCGCGCGCACGGATCAGTTCGAGGGAGACACGATTTATTTTCAGGGCCATGCCTCACCCGGCGTCTATGCACGCGCCTTCCTCGAAGGCCGGCTTACGGTGGAAAAAATGGAAAATTTCCGCCGCGAGCTGAGGCCCGGCGGCGGGCTCTCATCCTATCCCCACCCCTGGCTGATGCCGGACTTCTGGGAATTTCCCACGGTCTCGATGGGTCTCAGCCCCATCATGGCGATCTATCAGGCGCGCTTCAACCACTACCTGACCGACCGCGGCCTGAAGCCGGAAAGCGACGCCAAGGTCTGGGCGTTCATCGGCGACGGAGAAACCGATGAGCCCGAAGCGCTGGGTGCCATCACCCTGGCTTCGCGTGAACAGCTCGACAATCTGATCTTCGTGGTCAACTGCAACTTGCAGCGCCTGGACGGCCCCGTGCGCGGCAACGGCAAGATTATTCAGGAACTCGAGGCGGTTTTTCGCGGCGCCGGCTGGAATGTCATCAAGGTCATCTGGGGCAGCGATTGGGATCCGATCCTCGAGCGGGATACCGAGGGCCTGCTGGTCAAGCGCATGGGAGAAATGGTTGACGGCGAATACCAGAAGTTCGTCGTCGAACCCGGCTCCTACATCCGCCAGCACTTTTTCGGAAGCGATCCGCGTTTGTTGAAGCTGGTGGAAGACATTCCCGATGAGGAGCTTCGCAAGCTGCGGTTGGGCGGGCACGACCCGCGCAAGGTTTACGCTGCGTACCGGGCCGCCGTTGAGCACAAGGGATCACCGACCGTCATCCTGGCGCGAACGATCAAGGGCTACGGGCTCGGCGAAATCGGCGAGGGGAAGAACATCTCGCACCAGCAAAAGAAGCTGAACGAAGAGGAGTTGCGTGAATTCCGGTCGCGCTTCGGCATCCCTCTCAGCGATCACGAGGTCGCCGAGGCGCCCTTTTACCGCCCTCCCGAAAACAGCCCGGAAATCCAATACTTGCATGCCCTCCGGAGGGAGCTCGGCGGGTACGTGCCCCAGCGCTCCGTACGGGCAAAGCCTCTTCAGTTGGCTCACCACGACGATTTGTTCGAGGAATTCTTTGCGGGCAGCGAGGGCCGCGAGGTTTCAACCACGATGGCGTTTGTCAGGATGCTGAACAAGATGCTGCGCGACCCGGAGTTCGGGAAACTGGTCGTGCCCATCGTTCCCGACGAGGCCCGCACGTTCGGCATGGAGTCGCTCTTCCGCCAGGTCGGCATCTACTCGCACGTCGGCCAACTCTACGAACCGGTCGACGTGCATACCCTTCTTTACTACAAGGAAGCCAAAGACGGGCAAATTCTCGAGGAAGGAATCACGGAAGCGGGCTCCATGTCGTCATTCATGGCCGCCGGGTCAGCCTATGCGACGCACGGGCTGAACATGATTCCTTTCTTTATCTTCTACTCCATGTTCGGTCTCCAGCGGATCAACGACCTGATCTGGGCCGCCGCGGACACGCGTTGCCGCGGATTCCTGCTGGGCGGAACGTCCGGCCGCACTACACTTGCCGGTGAAGGCCTGCAACACCAGGACGGACACAGTCACGTCCTCGCGCTCGGCATCCCCACACTTCGTGCCTATGATCCAGCTTTCGCTTACGAGATTGCGGTGATCATCCAGGACGGCATCCGCCGGATGTACAAGGAGAATGAAAGCATCTTCTACTACATCACGGTGATGAATGAGCCCTACGTGATGCCGCACATGCCGGAGGGCGTAAAAGAAGGCGTCCTCAAAGGCATGTATCGCTTCCGCGCCTCAGAGAACAAGAAGCTCAAGCTGCGCGCGCAACTCTTCGGCAGCGGGGCTATCCTGCGGGAGGCGCTGCGGGCTCAGGAAATCCTCGAACAAAAATTCAATGTCGCCGCCGACGTGTGGAGTGTGACCAGCTACAAGGAACTCTACCGCGAGGGTCTTGAAGTCGAGCGCTGGAATTTGCTCCATGCGGCGGAAAAACCGCGTCTGCCCTACGTAACACAATGCCTTGCCGATGCGCCGGGGGTGCTTGTGGCCGCCTCGGATTATCTGAAGGCTTTGCCCAACCTGGTCGCCAAGTGGATGCCGCGGCGTCTGGCCTCTCTGGGCACGGACGGATTCGGCCGCAGCGATGGCCGGGCGGCCCTGCGCGACTTTTTTGAGGTGGACGCGCGCTTCATCACCCTGGCCACGCTGACGGAACTCTTGCGCGAAGGCAAGATCGAGGCGGCTGTGGTTGAAAAAGCGATCAAGGAACTCGGCATCAACGTCCAGAAGCCGAACCCGATGACCTCTTGAGCGCTCACTCCCGTTGCCACGCGGGGTTACCCTCATATACTTCGCGTGGCCAGGCCCGCCGCCGTAGCGGCTAGAGATTCCGGACGACCTGTTACAGCAGGTGGGTTCGCCAGCTGCTGCATTTCCGTTCCACGCCGGGCTGCCATCTCAGGGCCTCTCCAAGTTTTGCTTGACAAAGGTGGCGGGGCGCACAATACTAAACCGTATGGTTAAGTATTTAGATCCCGCGCTCGACGCCACGTTCGCCGCTCTTTCAGACCCCACCCGCCGCGGCATCCTGGCCCGGCTGGCGCAAGGCGAAACCTCGGTGAGCGCACTCGCCGCGCCCTATGACATTTCCCTCCCTGCCGTCTCTAAACATCTGCGCGTGCTCGAGAGCGCCGGTTTGGTGGTGCGGCAGAAAGACGGCCGAGTGCACCGGTGCCGCCTGATTGCCGCGCCGATGAGGGATGCGGCGGCGTGGATCGAGCAATATCGGCAGTTCTGGGAACGGCAGCTTGAGGCCCTGGCACGGTTTCTCGAAGAATCTCAAAGGGAGGAAGAAAAAGCATGGCCACGCCACAGCAAAGCCCCGAGACCAGGCTCCAGATCCGGCGGACGTTCGCGACGCCGCGCAAGAAAGTCTTCGAAGCCTGGACACAGCGGGAGAAATTAGAGAAGTGGATGTGCCGCGACAATCCGAACAATACGTCGCGCTACATCGAGTTCAATGATGTGCGGCCGGGCGGCACCAACCTCATGGAGATCCGGACTGCGGATGGCAGCGTTTACCGCCAGCGAGTCGTTTTCCGGGAGGTAAAGGTTCCCGAGAAGCTCGTCTTCACGTGGGCGTGGGAGCGGTTCTCCGCTTCCGGTCAAAAGGAAGAGCAGCAGGAGGAAACGCTGGTCACGGTCGAATTCCATGAACGGGGGAATTCCACCGAGGTGGTTCTGACGCATGAATTCTTCCGCGACGCTGGGCAGCGCGACCAGCACAGCAAAGGCTGGAACGGATGCTTCGATGTGCTCGCAGAATATCTGGGATCGCAGGCCGGCGAGAGAAAATAGGAAGGAGACGCGATGGCCGGCCCTATCCCCGGGTCAACCACTTCGCCGCAAACGCATGAGCTCTTTCCGACGGTGGAAGTGCGCGACATGCACCAGCGCGGCTGGACAGCTTGCTTCGAGACTCTGGGACGGTACTTGCACGCGTAGATTTTCAAGCTCTCTTCGGAGGAGAAAAATGAGAAAAGCAATTTGCATGATTGCGGTCGGGGCCATTGCAGTTGGAATGTTTGCCGGGCGCGCGGGTTCGCAATCGAAAACGGCGAGCGGGTTTGACCGGCTGAAAACCCTGGTGGGCGAATGGCAGGGCACAAGCCCGAAAGGCGAGGTATTTACGAGCACCATCCGGCCTGTTTCCAACGGGACTGCGCTCGAAGAAACGTTCCAGAACTCAGAGGACAATCAGATGGTGACGCTCTACACGCCAGATGGGGATCGCCTCCTGATAACTCACTATTGCAGCACGGGCAACCAGCCGCGGATGCAAACGGTTCCCGTCAAGGCGGGGCAGAAGGAGTTTGCCTTTTCCTTCACTGGTGTCTCGAATCTGAAGAGCCCGGCGGCGGGGCACATGCAAAACATGACCCTCCAGATCGTTGACGACGATCACTTCACCGAACAATGGATCTGGCGGGAGAACGGCAAAGATCAGACCGAAACGTTTCGCTTTGCGCGCAAGAAGTAGCTAACCGCTCAGAACAAGTTTCAGGGTGACGAAGGCCAGCCGGCAGTCGGGGGCGTTCGCGCCCGCTGAGAAGCTCTTCGACATCTGCCTCGATTCGAAGAAGCATTTCCGCGGCTTTCGGAGCTCCCGCCCGCATGAGCCGAAAAGCCTGCGGGAAGTTCACGACATGGCGCGAACAGCTCCGCGGCCGGGGCGAAGCCGCGAGTGCATCCGGCTTAGGCTACGGAATCAGCAAGAGCTTGCCCGTTGTCTTGCGGCCTTCCAGGTCGCGATGCGCCTGCTGCGCCTCGTGCAGCTTATAAACATGTCCAATGCGCAACTTCAGCTTGCCGTTGGAGACCATGTTCAGAACATCTGTGGCACGCTGCTCGAGTTCTTCGCGAGTGGCAATGTAATGAGCGATAGTGGGACGCGTGAGGAACAAGGAACCCTTTTGTAAAAGTTTAATTGGATCGACTGGCGGTACCGGTCCGCTCGAGGCGCCGAACAGAACGAGGTATCCGCGAGGACGGAGGACGTTCAGATCCTTCTCAAACGTGCTCTGACCGACCCCGTCGTAGACGACCTGAACTCCTTTTCCATCCGTGAGACGTTTTGTCTCTGTCTCAAAATCCTGCTCGGTATAATTGATGACTTCGTCCGCACCAGCTTCGCGGGCCAGCTTGGCTTTGTCCGGCGAGCCTACCGTACCGATCACTCGCGCGCCAATGTTTTTCGCCATCTGAACCAGAAGAAGCCCGACACCTCCGGCCGCCGCATGGATGAGCGCCGTCTCACCCTTCTTTAACGAATAAGTGCTGTTCACCAGGTAGTGCGCCGTCATACCTTGGAGCATAGCGGCAGCGGCCTGCTCAAACGTTATCGTTTCGGGAATCCGGACAAGTCGGTCAGCCGGCACGGCAGCGTATTCCGCGTAGCTGCCGAGAATGCCTGTGTAGGCGACGCGGTCTCCCGGTTTCCAGGACTTCACCTCACTGCCGACTTCGCTCACAATCCCGGCCGCCTCCTGGCCAACCACAAATGGCAAAGGCGCGGGATACCGGCCTTCCCGAAAATAAACATCGACGAAGTTGATTCCGGCAGCCGAGATCTTTACGACAACTTCGTTTGATTTGGGCTTGGGGACAGGAAGGTCGGCTAGCGTAAGGACTTCAGGTCCCCCGTGCTTTTGAACCTGGATGGCTTTCATGCCAGATCAAGTAAGAGTTCGAGCTGTTGCGTCTCCCCTGCCCTTCTGCGCTCAATTCGCTATCTCTTGTGCGGGGCCGTCAGTCTTGCGGCCGGGCAAAGCTCGAGGTGTCAATCTGGGCGCGCTGTAGCCGGTCGGAGAAGTCCACGTAAAGCGTCTTCCACTCGGAATAGAAGTCGATGGCGGCGACGCCGGCTTCGCGGTGGCCGTTGCCGGTCTGTTTGGTGCCACCAAAGGGCAGGTGGGTCTCGGCGCCGATGGTTGGGGCGTTAACATAAACGATGCCGGTGTAGATATCCCGCATGGCCTGAAAGGCCTTATTGACGTCGCGAGTGTAAATCGAAGCCGAAAGCCCGTAGACCACGTCGTTGGCGACTTCGAGAGCGTGCTCGAGATCGTTGCAAGGAATCACACAGACCACGGGGCCGAAGATTTCCTCCTGCGCGATGCGCATCTTCGGGTCGCAGTCGGCGAAGATGGTGGGTTCGTGGAACCAGCCGCGCGCATAGGGGCCGCTTTCCAGCCGGTGACCGCCGGCGACGAGCTTGGCTCCTTCGTTGATGCCGATCTGGACGTATTCCATCACGGTTTGAAGTTGCGACTCGTTGATGCAGGGTCCCATTTCGGTGGTGGGGTCGAGACCGTCGCCGACCTTCAGCGATTTGGCGCGGGCGGCGAAGCGCTCGACAAACTCTTTGTAAACCTTCTTGTGCACGGTGACGCGGCTGGCCGCAGTGCAACGCTGCCCGGTGGTCCCAAAGCCGCCCCAGATGGCGCCATCGATGGCGAGGTCGAGGTTCGCGTCATCCATCACGATAATGATGTTTTTCCCCCCCATCTCGAGTTGGCAGTGCTTGAAGCTGGGGGCACAGGCTTCGCTGACACGGCGGCCCACCTCGGTGGACCCAGTGAAGCTCACCAACGACACGTCCGGGTGGCTCATCAGTGGCGCCCCCACTTCCCTGCCCCCGCCGGTCAGAATATTCACAACCCCGCGCGGCACTCCCGCCTCGGCGAGGACCTGAACCAGGTTGTAAGCGGAAAGCGGCGTGTCCGAGGCGGGCTTGAACACCACGGTGTTGCCGCAAATCAGCGCCGGCATAATCTTCCACGAGGGGATGGCCATCGGAAAATTCCACGGCGTAATCATCGCGCAAACGCCAATGGGCTGCCTGACGCTCATGGCAAATTTATCGCGGAGTTCAGAAGGTGTGGTCTGGCCGAATTGCCGGCGGCCCTCGCCGGCCATGTAGTAGGTCATGTCGATTGCTTCCTGGACGTCGCCGCGAGTTTCGACCAGGATTTTGCCCATCTCGCTGGTCATGTCCCGGGCGAGGTCTTCCTTGCGCTCCAGCAGCATTTCGGCGGCGCGAAACAAGATTTCCGCGCGCTTGGGAGCGGGTATGAGCCGCCACCTGTTGTAGGCCTCCTTGGCGGCATCGACCGCCGCATTGACGTCCTCTTCGGTCGCGGAGGGGAACATTCCAATCAACTCGTCGGTGTTGGCGGGGTTGCGATTTTCAAACGCCTTGTTGCTGCGGGACTCCACCCACTCGCCGTTGATGTAGTTTTTGAAAACCTTGGGAATGACAGCCGTGGCCATAGGTCCTCCTCGACTTTACGGAATGCATTCGACTGCGAACGACGCGCAAGAGGATTCTACAACGCTTCCAGGCGAGAACAAACCTCATCCGTCGCGGGAGGAGTTCGTTCAGTAAAAAGATTTATCCCGGCGCGAGCCTCAAAGGAGTTGGCTAGTTGAAAGTGATCACCGCTGGACAGCAGTTTCCGGCCGGGGTTGCGTGGGTGCACGCGGCGCGGCCCGACCGGCGACTTCAGAACCCAGGCCGAGTTTCTGCAAACTGAGAGCGTCGAGCTTCCCGCTCGGGCTCAAGCCGCGGGAAGCTTGGAACTGCTTCATCGCTTCGGCACTTGAGGCATCCCACTTACCGTTGGGTTCGCGAGTGTAAGCGCCTTCCCGCGCCAGGGCCGACTGAATTTCCCGGATGCGGTCCGGCGTAGGAACCTTCTGGGTGGGCTCACGGCGATGGGACTTGCGGTGCTTTGACGATGCTTTTATGACGCGAGGGTTCGCGCCGCGCTTTGCCGCAGAGGCATCTGCCGTCCGGGTTGCCGCAGCGCGCTTGAGGGAGGCATGGCGCGGTGACTTCTTCTGTGCGCGCAGGGAAATCGGGGCGGCGCCCAGCAGGAGCACCGCCCCGAGCAAGTAGGGTAAAGCTTTCACAGGCTGGGGTTGCATGGTTGTGCTGTCCTCCTCAAACGTCTCACGGTTCATAGCTTCCGCGCGCTGCTCTCACTGCTGCTCGGCGGGAACCACGCCGGAATAGAAGAGCGTCAGCACCTGATCGTTATCGCCATGCCGCATCACTTTGAAAATGACGGGCTGGCCGGGCTTGAGTTTCACAACCGCGCGCCGGTAATCGGCCACGCTGGCAACCGGCTCGTGGTTCACCTCGCCGATGACGTCACCACGGGTGAAGCCAATATCCTCGGCAAAGCTCGCGGGCTCGACTTCGGTGACCAAAACGCCTCGACGGCCTTCCAGGCCGACGCGGCGGGCGCGCTCGGGAGTCAATTCCTCGACGCGCAGGCCGAACTCAATCGCACCGGGCTCGCCGGGTTGGTCATCATTGCGCCCGGCGCGCTCGGGGAAAACCTTGATGCGATCTTCGACCGTCAGAGTTACTTCTTTCTGTTGGCGGTCGCGCATATAAGTGACGCGTACCTTGCCCCCGATGGGCGTCTGCGCAATCGGGTTGACGAGGTCGTTGCCCTTGTGCACTGGGTTGCCGTTTACCGCGGTGATGACGTCGCCCGGCTGCAGGCCGGCCTTCCCGGCCGGACTCCCCGGTGCGACGCCTTCGATGGCGATGCCGTAGGAC
>Ga0209055_1001311_pt1 | contig 16581 bp, 19 predicted proteins | sample GraSoiAngelo_110_FD_185875 | JGI IMG/M metagenome (GOLD analysis project Ga0209055, IMG submission 185875) | Grasslands soil microbial communities from the Angelo Coastal Reserve, California, USA - 14_0903_12_30cm (SPAdes) (version 2) | ecosystem: Environmental > Terrestrial > Soil > Grasslands ... | reverse complement strand
CTCGTCGTCGCGAACTTGCCCTACCTGCCTGCGCCGGTGTTGGCCGGCCTGGCCCCTGAAGTCGTCGACCACGAGCCACGGGTCGCCCTCGATGGCGGACCCGACGGTCTGAGCGTGATCCGCTCGCTCGTCGCCCAAGCCCCGCGCTGGCTCGCGCCGGGCGGTGCGCTCGTCCTCGAGACCGCCGGTGGCGATCGGATTCCCGAGACGGCTGGCCTCATGCGCGCGGCAGGACTCTCGAATATTTCGACGCGGTGCGATTTGGTCGGGATCGAGCGATTCATTGCGGCATTTTTGCCGTCGATTGACGACGGCAGGGGGTGAGCTATGCCGGCACGACTCGAGATCGAGGGCGGCATTCCGCTGAGGGGCACCGTCAAGGTCAGCGCGGCGAAGAACGCGGCGCTGCCGGCGCTGGCGGCCGCGCTGCTGACGGCCGAGCCGCTCGTCTTTTCCAACCTCCCCGATTTGCAGGACGTCCGCACGATGATTCGCCTGCTGCAAACGTTGGGCGCGACCATCGACCGCAACGACGCTCGCGCCAGCGTCCGCGTCGCGCGAGTGCTGAAGGACGAGGCGGCGTACGAGCTCGTGTCGACCATGCGCGCCTCGGTCCTCGTGCTCGGCCCGCTCGTCGCCCGTCACGGCTCGGCGCGCGTCGCGCTGCCCGGCGGATGCGCGATCGGCGTGCGCCCCATCGATCAGCACCTGAAGGGCCTGGCCAAGCTCGGTGCGGAGATCGCGATCGAGAACGGCTACGTCGTCGCCCGAGCCAGCCGGCTTCGCGGCGCGTCGATCACCCTCGACATGGTGACCGTGACGGGCACCGAGAACCTCATGATGGCGGCAACGCTCGCTCAGGGCACGACGGTCATCGAGAATGCCGCCCGCGAGCCCGAGGTGTCGGATCTCGCCGCGTGCCTCAACGCGATGGGAGGACGCATCGACGGCGCCGGTACCTCGCGGATCGAGATCGAGGGCGTGCCGACGCTGGCCGGCGCCACGCACCGGATCGTTCCCGACCGGATCGAGGCCGGCACCCTGATCGTCGCCGGCGCCATCACCCGCGGTGACGTGACGGTGAGCGATCTCGTGCCCGACCACCTCGGAGCCGTGCTCGCCAAGCTCGAGGAGTGCGGCGTGGGCATCGAGGTCGGCTCGACGTGGGTGCGCGTGCGCGGGCCCGAGCGGCCTCGCCCGACCGACGTCGTCACGAGCCCGTTCCCCGGGTTCGCGACCGACATGCAGGCCCAGCTCATGACGTTGCTCGGGCTCGCCGACGGACAGTCGCGCGTGACCGAGACGATCTTCGAAAACCGGTTCATGCACGCGGCCGAGCTCGTGCGGCTGGGCGCCCGCATCGAGACCGAGGGCTCCACGGCGACCATCCGAGGCGTCCGTCACTACCAGGGAGCCCAGGTGATGGCGTCGGACCTCCGTGCCTCCGCCGCGCTGGTCCTGGCGGGGTTGGCCGCACGCGGTCGGACGGAAGTCGCCCGCGTCTATCACCTCGACCGGGGTTACGAGCGGATGGAGACCAAGCTGGCGAACCTCGGCGCGCGCATCGAGCGGCGAACGTGAGCGAGCGGCTCACGCTGGCGCTTCCCAAGGGCCGTCTGCTCGACGGCGCGCTGGGCCTCCTGCGCGATATCGGCGTGGACGGCATCGACGCCGATTCCCGCCGGCTGATCTTCACCGACCCGCAGCGCGGACTCCGCCTGCTCTTCCTCAAGCCGGCCGACGTTCCCGCCTACGTGACGTATGGCGCCGCCGACCTCGGGATCGTCGGCAAGGACATCCTGCTGGAGCAGGAGCCGGACGTCTACGAGCCGCTCGATCTCGGCTTCGGAGTCTGCCGGCTCGTCGTCGCCGAGCCGCGGGAGTTGTGGGAGCGCGACGATCCATCCAAGTGGTCGTGGGTCCGCGTCGCCACGAAGTACGCCCGGATGACGGAGCGGTACTTCTCCGAGCGCGGCATCCAGGTGGAGATCGTGCGTCTGGACGGCTCGATCGAGCTGGCGCCGCTGGTCGGGCTGGCCGAGCGCATCGTCGATCTCGTCCAGACGGGGGAGACGCTGAGGGCCAACGGCCTCGTCGAGGTCGCAGAGATCGCGCGCTCGACGGCGCGGTTGATCGTCAACCGGGCCTCCATGAAGACGGAGTACTCGGAAATCACGAACTTTATCGATCAATTGGCAAGCCGAACGCAGCCACGGCCACCTCGAACAGGCCACCTGCGGACCGAACCGGCCTCACGGACCCCGTTACAATGATCCGGACACTGGACGCGCGTGAGCTCGGCGCCGACGAGGTCGTCAGGCGACTGGCCCGGCCGCCGGCCGCCCTCGATCCCTCGATCCAGCGCGTCGTGGACGAGATTCTGGCCGACGTGCGTGCACGCGGCGACGCCGCCGTGCTCGAGTACACCGAGCGCTTCGACGGCCACGCGGCGCCGTCCGCGTCAGCGCTCGCGATCGCGCCGGCCGAGTGGGACGCTGCCGATCGCGCGCTGGCCAGCGATGTGAAGGCCGCCCTCGCCTACGCGGCTGAGCGCATCGAGCGCTATCACGCTGCCGCGCTGCCGAAATCGTGGAGGATCACCGACGAGCACGGCTCCGTACTGGGACAGGAGATCCGTCCGCTCGACCGTGTCGGCGTCTACATCCCGGGTGGTCGCGCGTCCTACCCGTCCACGGTGCTCATGACGGCGGTGCCGGCACGTGTCGCCGGCGTTCGCGACATCGTCCTGGTCACTCCGCCCGGGCGTGACGGCCGTGTCGATCCAACGGTCCTTGCGGCTGCTCGCATGGCGGGTGTGACGGAAGGCTGGAAGATCGGCGGCGCCCAGGCGATCGGAGCCCTGGCCTACGGGACCTCGACGATCCACCGCGTCGACAAGATCGTCGGCCCCGGCAACGTGTACGTCGCGCTCGCCAAGAGCCGCGTCTTTGGTGACGTCGGGATCGACATGGTGGCGGGGCCGAGCGAGGTCGTCGTCGTCGCCGACGCGATGGCCGATCCGGCCTGGATCGCCGCCGATCTCCTCGCGCAGGCCGAGCACGATCCGATGGCGCGGGCCGTCTTGATCACTGACGACGCCGAGCTTCCCGGACGCGTACAGACGGCGCTCACTGATCAGCTCGCGCGTCTGCCCCGCCGCACCATCGCCGCCGAGGCGCTGGCGCAGAACGGTGCCCTCGTGCGCGTCCGTTCACTCGATGACGCCGCCGACCTGGCGAACCGCCTCGCGCCCGAGCACCTCGAATTGCTGGTCCGTGTCCCGCAAGCGTTGCTCGGCCGCATCCGCCACGCTGGCGCCGTGTTCGTCGGCGGTCAGACGCCGGAGGTCGTCGGGGACTACGTGGCCGGGCCGAGCCACGTGCTGCCGACGGCGGGGACCGCGCGGTTCTCCTCGCCGCTGGGCACCGAGGATTTCGTGACGCGGACGAGCGTCATCGAGTACGCCGCCGGTGGACTCCAGGCGGCGCTGCCGCACCTGCGCGCATTGACGCGGATCGAAGGCCTCGCCGGGCACGGAGCGGCGGCGGAAGTGCGGGTCAACCCGAAGGCCGGAGGGAAAGGGCCATGAGTCGCCAGGACGAAGGCCGACAGGGGCGCGTCGAGCGGAAGACGAAGGAGACGGAAGTCGGGCTCCAGCTCAACCTCGACGGCACCGGCGCGGTCAAGGTGCGGACGCCCATTCCGTTCTTCAGCCACATGCTGGAAGCCTGGGCCAAGCACGGCCTGATCGACCTCAGCGTAGAGGCAAGCGGCGACGTCGAGGTCGACATCCACCACACCGTGGAGGACGTCGGGATCGTGCTGGGCCAGGCGCTCAAGCAGGCCCTCGGCGACAAGCGCGGCATCGTGCGCTACGGCACGGCCTTCGTGCCGATGGACGAGGCGCTCGTGCAAGCCGCCGTCGACATCTCGGGCCGGCCCTTCCTGGTCTTCAACGTGCCGGTGGCGCGAGCGCGCGTGTCGAACTTCGATCTCGACATGCTGCAGGAATTCTTTCGCGCCTTCGCGTTCAACGCCGAGATCACGCTCCACGTGACGATGCACTACGGCCACAACTTGCACCACGTCACCGAGGCCGTCTTCAAGGCGGTCGGGCGGGCGCTGGCCGAGGCGACACGACTCAACCCGCGCATCGCCGGAATCCTGCCCTCGACCAAAGGCACGCTGTGATCGCCATCGTCGATTACGGCCGAGGCAATCTCGGCTCGGTCGAGAAGGCCTTCGAACGGGTCGGCATGGACGCCGTCGTGACCCAGGACGCGAAGGCGGTGGACGACGCCGATGCCGTGGTCCTTCCCGGCGACGGCGCGTTTCACGATGCGATGTCCAATCTCGACCGTCTTGGCCTGACGCCGTCGCTGCGTCGCGCGCTCGACGGCCGCCGCCCGTTTCTCGGCATCTGCCTCGGCTATCAGCTGCTCTTCTCGCGCAGCGAGGAGTTCGGCGAGGGCCGGGGCCTCGACGTGCTGTCCGGCGTCGTGCGCCGGTTCGCGGCCGGTCGGAAGGTTCCGCACATGGGCTGGAATCGAGTCGAGCACGGCCAGCGGCTGCGGCTGTTCGAGGGGATCCCGGACGGCGCCCACTTCTACTTCGTCCACTCCTATTACCCCGAGATGGCGGTCAACGGGGTCGCCACGGCGTGGTGCGACTACGGTGTGCGCTTCGCCGCTGCCATCGAGCGTGGCGTCACCTTCGCCACCCAGTTCCACCCGGAGAAGAGCCAGCGCTGGGGCCTCCGTCTGCTCGAGAATTTCGCCGCGCTCGTGCGGGCAGCGACAGCGGCGCGCGCGTGACCATCATCCCGGCCGTCGACATCAAGGACGGCCGGTGCGTTCGCCTGCGCGAGGGTCGCGCCGACCAGGCCACGGTGTTCTCCGATGATCCGGTGGCCATGGCCGCTCGCTGGGCCGGTCTCGGCGCCGAGCGCCTGCACGTGATCGACCTCGACGGCGCCTTTGGCGCGGTCCGCCAGACGGCGCTCGTCGCCGCCGTCGTCGTCGCGGTGGCGCCGGTTCCTGTCGAGGTGGGCGGTGGCTTGCGCGATCTGGCTGCGGTCGAGGCCACGATCGAGGCCGGGGCACGGTGGGTGGTGCTCGGAACGCGAGCCGCACTGGATGCGCGCTTTCTCGGCGAGGTGTGCCGCGCGTTTCCGGATCGCGTGATCGTCGCCGTGGATGCTCGGGGCGAACGCGTCGCCGTGAAGGGATGGACGGAAGTCGCCGACACGACGACAGCCGAGCTGGGGATGCGTGCGCGCGACGTGGGCGCGGCGGCGCTCCTCTACACGGACATCACGCGCGATGGCACGGAACAGGGACCGAACGTCGAGCACACCGAAGGGCTCGCGCGTACGGTCGACCTGCCCGTCCTCGCCTCGGGGGGCGTGGCCCGACTCGAGGACCTGCGACGGTTGGCGTCGATTCCGGGTGTGGTCGGCACGGTGGTCGGACGCGCGCTCTACACCGGCGCCATCGATCTTCGTCAGGCGCTGACGGCGCTCGCATGCTGACCAAGCGCGTCATCCCCTGTCTCGACGTCAAGGACGGCCGCGTCGTGAAGGGGGTCCGCTTCGTCGATCTGCGCGATGCCGGCGATCCGGTGGCCGCCGCCGAGGCCTACGACGCGCAAGGCGCCGATGAGCTGGTCTTCCTCGACATCACGGCGTCGCACGAGAACCGGAAAATCATGCTCGGCGTGGTGGCTCAGACGGCGGAGCGGATCTACATGCCACTCACCGTGGGCGGCGGCATCCGGGGCATCGAGGACGTTCGCGCGCTGCTGCGGGCGGGGGCCGACAAGGTCTCGCTCAACACGTCGGCGCTCGCGCGACCCGAGCTGATCTCGGAGGCCGCTGAACGGTTCGGCAGCCAGTGCATCGTGGTGGCCATCGACGCGAGACAAACGCAGCCAAGCGATGCCTCGCGACCGGAGCCACCCCGCACCTCGAACAGGGCAGCTGCGGCGCAAGCCGGGCTGGCGGCTTCCGCGACAACATGGGAGGTCTACACGCACGGCGGTCGTCGGGCGGCCGGTCGCGACGCCGTCGAATGGGCTCGCGAGGCCGCCCGGCTCGGCGCCGGCGAGATTCTCCTGACGAGCATGGATCGTGACGGCACCAAGGACGGCTACGATCTCGAGCTGACGCGGGCCGTGTCCACTGCGGTGTCGATTCCGGTCATCGCCTCCGGCGGCGCAGGCACGCTCGAGCATCTCTGGGAAGGGCTCGTCGATGGATCGGCTGACGCCGTCCTGGCTGCGTCGATCTTCCACTTCGGCCTCCACACGGTCGCCGAGGCCAAGGCATACCTGCGCGAGCGAGGCGTCGAAGTGCGCCTCGAGCCATGACGATCGACGGCCTCAAGTTCGACGAGCGCGGGCTGATTCCCGCCGTGGTGCAGGAAGCGGACACCGGCGAGGTCCTGATGGTGGCGTGGATGGATCGGGAAGCGCTCGACACCACGCTGCGGACGGGGTTGACGCACTTCTGGTCGCGGTCGCGCGAGCGGCTCTGGCAGAAGGGCGAGACGTCGGGTCACGTCCAGCACGTACAAGGCGTCTACGTCGACTGCGACGCCGACGTGCTGCTCGTGCAGGTCCACCAGGAGGGTGTGGCCTGTCACACGGGCAACCGGACGTGCTTCTTCACGGCGATCAAGGCCGGACCGCCGGGGGCCACGATGATCGAGCGTCTCGAGCGGATCGTGGCCAGCCGAAAGACCGGCGCGCCCGCCGGGTCTTACGTGGCCGGGCTGCTCGCGCGCGGCGAGCCGGCGATCGCCCGCAAGATCGGCGAGGAGGCGACCGAGGTCATCACGGCCGCGCTCGGTGGCGAGGGCGACCGCCGCGTCGTGGAGGAGGTCGCCGACCTGTGGTTCCACACGATCGTCCTGCTCGGGGCGCGCGGCATCGCGGTCCACGACGTGCTCGAGGAGTTGGCCCGGCGACATCAGGCGCGCGCGACGCCAGGCGCGTGATCCCGTGCGGCAAGGGCGCCGGCCCTTCCTGATCGTGGCGGCGGCGCTCATCGCTGGTTGCGCGAGCCATCGCGTCGATCCTGGCGTGTTCCACTCGGCCAAGGGCTACCGCGTGACGATGCCCGGTTCTGGGTGGACCATGATCTCGGACGGCCACGCGGACCTCGAGCTGCGCGACGTCACCGACCGCGCCGGCATCCTCGTCCACGCCGAGTGTGACGCTCGGCGGGCGAGCCGGCCGCTCGCGTTCCTCGAGCGCCGGTTGCTGCACGGCCTGACCCGGCGGACAACCGTCGAGCGGGGCGAGGCGACCGTCGATGGCCATCGGGCCGCCCACACCGTGCTGGAGGCAGCCAATGGCCGGACCGGCTCGCGGATGAAGATCGAGACGTTCGTCGTGACCGACGGGCGCTGTGTGTATGACTTGATCTACGCCGCGGACCCGGCAGCCTTCGCGGCCGGCCGCGACGATTTCGCGCGGCTCGTCCAGTCGTTCGCCACGGAGTAGTGGATGGAAGCGTACCTCCGACGCACGGTGCTCTGGTATGGCGGCCTGAGCATCCTCGCCGCCAGCGTGGTGCGGAATCTGGCCCTCCCGCCCGCCTATCTGCAGCACGTGGTCCACGAGATCGAGGTGATGGGCGTGCGCTCGCTCGGCGTGGCCCTCGTCGCCGCCGTCTTCACGGGCATGGTGTTCGCGCTGCAGAGCGCCATCAACATGGCGCGGTTCGGCGCGGAAGCGTACGTCGGCCCGGTGAGCGCGCTGGCGATCCTCCGCGAGCTCGGGCCGGTGCTCACCGCCATTCTCGTGGGCGGCAAGGTCGCGTCCGGCATCACCGCCGAGCTCGGTTCGATGAAGGTCACCGAGCAGATCGACGCCCTTCGGACGCTCGGCGTGAACTACGTCAAACGCTTGATCGTGCCCCGGCTCCTGGCCGCGGTCGTCGTGTTTCCGCTCCTCACCGTGCTGTCCGACGCGGTCGGGGTGCTCGGCGGCATGATCATCATGAACCTCGAGCGCGGCGCCGACATGTACACCTACTGGAACGTGACGACCTACTGGGTCGTGCCGCGCGACTTCCTCATGGGGGTGGGCAAGAGCTTCTTCTTCGGCGGCATCGTCACGCTGATCGGCTGCTACAACGGCCTGAGCGTCGAGGGAGGCACGGAAGGGTTGGGGCGGGCAACGACGGCCACCGTCGTCCACGTCACGATGGGGGTGATCGTCTCCGACTTCTTCCTCACCAAGTTGTTTCTCATCTTCTTCTGGGGACAGTAAGGCGATGACAGCGATCGTCGAGGTCAACGACGTCTGGAAGCGCTTCGACAGCCTCGAAGTCCTCCAGGGCCTGTCGTTCGAAGCGTTCAAGGCCGAGACGCTCGTGGTCATGGGAGGGAGCGGCTCCGGGAAGACCGTGCTGCTCCGGCACATCGCCGGCCTCATCCAGCCGGATCAGGGCCAGATCAAAGTCTTCGGTCAGAACATCGAGGCGCTGAGCGAAGAGGAGCTCCTGCCGTTCCGGCGTCGTATGGGGTTCGTGTTCCAGGGGGCCGCGCTGTTCGACTCGCTCACGATCCACGAGAACGTCGCGTACCCGCTGCGCGAGCACATGCGGCTGTCCGAAGACGAGATCCAGGGGCGTGTGGTGGAGGCACTGGCGCGTGTCGGACTCAGGGAGGACGTGCTACCGCTCCTGCCCTCCGAGCTCTCGGGCGGCATGCGCAAGCGTGTAGGCATCGCGCGCGCACTCATGCTCGAGCCGGAGATGATGCTCTACGATGAGCCCACGGCGGGCCTCGACCCGACCAATGCCCACCTCGTCTCCGATCTCATCTCGGAAGTGCAGGCGCGGGTATGCGACACTTCCATCGTGGTCACGCACGATCTCGAGCTCACGCGAGCCGTGGCGACCCGCGTGGCCGTCCTCATCGACGGCCGGTTCGCGGCCCTCGGGCCGCGCGACGCCGTGCTCGACAGCGACGAACCGGCCGTCCACGCATTCCTGACTGGCGACGCGACGTCTTACCGTGTCTGACCGCCGCCGACTCGCCTCGCAGTTCCGGGTGGGCCTCTTCGTCATCATCGCGCTTGCCACGTTCCTGGGCATGATCTACGCGCTCGGCGCCCGGGCGCGCCTCTTCGAGGCGCGCTACACGGTCCACGCCGACTTCACCGAGGTGGGTGGCCTTACCGAAGGGGCGACCGTGCGCCTGGCGGGAGTGCAGATCGGCCGGGTGTCGGCGGTTCATCTGCCGTCCCAGCCCGGTGGCAAGGTGCGGGTGGATCTGAACATCACGCGGAAGTACGCCGACCGCATCCGCCAGAATTCCGTGGCCCGCATCGACACGCAGGGCCTGCTCGGCGACAAGATCGTGGAGATCACCGTTGGCACCCCCGACGCCCCGGTCGTCCCGCCCGACGGCATCATCGCGGCCCGCGATCCGGTGGACGTCGGCCAGGTGCTGACCCAGGGGACGGAGACCGTGAAGAACGTCGCCGCCCTCACCGAGAATCTCGGCAAGATGGCGCGGTCGTTCAATGAGTCGAAGGTCATGGACGATGTCTCGGCGACGACCGGGTCGGCCCGGCGGGCCACCGAGCAGCTCGAGCGGATCGTGACCGAGGCCCGGACCGGCCGCGGCTGGGCCCACGCCCTCCTCTACGAAGAGCCGGTAGCCTTGCAGAAGCTCAACGGGCTCATCACGGCCACCCAGAAGGTCCTCGATCGGGTCGAGCAGGGTGAGGGCGCCGTCGGGGTGCTCACGTCACCCCGCTCCACCGAGGCGGCCCGGAAGCTGGTGGCGGCCATGGAGCGCGTCGGGCGCGCCGCTGAGACGCCGAATGCCGAAGACGGCCTCCTGCCCGGCCTGCTCTTCGATCCGAAGTACAAGCAGGTCTTGGAGGACCTCCGTGTCGTCAGCCACAATCTGAGAGAGGTCTCGGACCGGATCGTCGGTGGTCGGGGGACGCTGGGCAGCCTGGTCAAGGACGACTCGAGCGACGCGGGTCTCCGCAGTGCGGTAGACGATCTGCGGGTGGCGGTGGGGAACCTGAAAGAGATCACGGCCAAGGTCAACGAGGGCGAGGGAACGCTCGGCGCCCTCATCGCCGATCCGACGCTCTACGAGCGTCTCGTCGCCATCCTCGACGGGGCCCAGCGGAGCACGATCCTGAAATACTTCCTCCGCCGACTTGGCGAGCAGGGGGATAAGGGCAAGAACGAGCCCGCTGCCTCCCCGGAGAGAAGATAGATGGTGCGCGACCGCAACGTCTATCGCTGCCAGCAGTGCGGCTTCGCCAGCCCGAAGCCCGGCACGTGCCCGGACTGCAAGCGGATGACCGGAGAGCTGATGGCCCTGGTCGAGGAGCGCGCTGCGCCAGAGCCGGGTGGCCGTCGGATCGGCCTGTCGAGCAGCCGGCCTCGCGCGCTCAGCGACATTACCATGGAGCACACGGACCGTCTCCGGACCGGCATCGGTGAGCTCGACCGCGTGCTCGGCGGGGGCGTGGTGCCGGGCTCGCTCGTGCTCATCGGGGGCGATCCGGGAATCGGCAAGAGCACATTGCTCATCCAGGCGGCTCGCGCGCTGGCGACGGCGGCGCCGCCGGTCTTGTACGTGTCTGCCGAGGAGTCGGCCGCCCAGGTGAAGCTGCGCGCCGAGCGCCTGGGCATCAGCAGCGATGGACTGCTCCTGTGGACGGAGACCGATCTCGTCACCGTGGAGGCCGAGCTCGACACCGTGAAGCCAAAGGTCCTGATCATCGACTCGATCCAGACCGTGTTTCTGCCCACGCTGGAGTCCGCCCCCGGCAGCGTGGCCCAGGTTCGGGAGTGCGGGGGACGGCTCATGACGATCGCCAAGGGGCGAGGGATCGCGACGTTCCTGGTCGGCCATGTCACCAAGGAGGGAGCCCTGGCCGGGCCTCGTGTCCTCGAGCACCTGGTCGACACCGTGCTCTACTTCGAGGGTGAGCAGCATCATGCCTATCGCGTCCTGCGCGCCGTGAAGAACCGCTTCGGCTCGACCAACGAGATCGGCGTCTTCCAGATGGCCGAACGCGGCCTGCTCGAGGTCAAGAACCCGTCGGGCTTCTTCCTGGCCGAGCGTCCCAAGGACGTCCCGGGCTCGGTCATCGTCGCAGGTCTCGAAGGCACGCGTCCTCTTCTGCTCGAGCTGCAAGCACTGGTGGCGCCTGCGTCCTTCGGGACGCCACGCCGCACCGTGCTCGGCGCCGACTACAACCGGGTCTGCCTGCTCCTCGCCGTTCTCGAGAAGCGCGCAGGAGTGCCGCTGGCCAGCCAGGACGTCTTCGTCAACGTCGCTGGTGGAGGACGCGTCATGGAGCCGGCGGCCGACCTCGCCGTCCTCGTTGCGGCCGCGTCGAGCTACATGGATCGTCCCGTGCGCGGCGACGTCGTGGTCCTCGGCGAGGTGGGCTTGACCGGAGAGGTGCGCGCGGTCACCGGGCTCGAGGCTCGCCTGCGTGAGGCGGCGCAGCTCGGCTTCACCCAGGCGGTCGTGCCCAGGAGCAACCTGCTCGAGACGCCTCGCCCACCTCTCGAAGCGCACGGCGTGGCGACGGTGCACGAGGCGCTGGACGTGCTCCTGTCATGAAGCTCCGCACCGTCCTCCTCGCGCGCGCGATGGTCGTCGCGCTCTCGGCCTGGGCAGGCGTCGAGCTGGCACCCGCCTTCCAGGTGCCGATCACTGCCGGGGCCGTCGCCGGCGCGTTTCTCGGCGGCATCGCGGTCTGGTTGGAGACCCGCGCCGTTGGCGTGCCGGTCGAGCGCCTCTTCTGGGGGACCGTCGGCGGATTCTTCGGGATCATCGCCGGCCTCGCCATCGGGACCGCGGTCGCTTCGATCGTGCCCAACGTCGGCATGGCCGGCGTCGGATTGCCCGCACTGCTCGGCGCGTACCTCGGCGCCGCCACCGCGCTGCGCCGCCGGGCCGACCTCGAGCCGGTGTCGGCCGTCCTCTTCCCAGGCGGCCGGCGGGGTGAGCTGTCGAAGGTGCTCGACACGTCCGTCATCATCGACGGCCGCATCACCGACGTGTGCGAGGCCGGCTTCATCGACGGAACACTGATCGTGCCGCAGTTCGTGCTGGGTGAGCTGCAACAGATCGCGGACTCGCCCGATACGCTGCGCCGGAACCGGGGCAAGCGCGGATTCGACGTCTTGCAGCGCTTGCAGCGTAGCCGCAAGGTGAAGGTCGAGATCATGGACACGGATTTCCCCCACGTCCGTGAGGTCGACCGCAAGCTGATCGAGCTCGGCAAGACGCTGGGCGCCAAGGTGCTCACCAACGACTACAACCTCAACAAGATGGCGGAGCTCAGCGGCGTGCCCGTGCTCAACATCAACGAGCTGGCCAACGCGCTCAAGCCCGTGGTCCTGCCCGGCGAGGCGATGCGCGTGCAGGTGGTGCGCGAGGGGAAGGAAGCCGGGCAGGGCGTCGCCTATCTCGACGACGGCACCATGGTGGTCGTCGATCACGGCCGTCGCTATCTCGGTCAGGCGGCCGACGTCGTCGTCACCAGCGTGCTGCAGACGACGGCTGGCCGGATGATCTTCACGCGTCTGCGCGACGAGGACGGCTCCGGACCACGTGGTGCGTGACGTGGCGGTGGTCATTCCGGCCGGCGGCGTCGGCACACGCCTGGGCCGGCGCACGCCGAAGCAGTTTCTCGCTCTCGGCGGCGCGCCGATCCTCGTCGCCACGGTCCGTCACTTCGTCCGACATCCTCGCGTCAATAGCGTCGTCGTCGCCGCGCCGGCGGCGCACGTCGAGCGGACACGACGGATGCTGGAGCGGGGGCGCGGGGCTCCGGTCACCGTGGTGGAGGGCGGCGGGACGCGCCAGGAATCGGTGAGCCGCGGCCTCGCCGCAGTGCCCGCCGACAGCGCCCTGGTCGTCGTCCACGACGCCGTGCGGCCGTTCATCACACGGGTGCTGATCGATGCCGTCCTCGGGGCCGCGCGGGCGACTGGCGCCGCCATTTGCGCTCTGCCGATCGCCGAGACCGTGAAGCGGGTGAGCGGCGGCGTGGTCGAGAGCACGGTCGACCGCGCGGAGCTCGTGGCGGTCCAGACGCCTCAGGCCTTTCGGGCGGATCTCCTGCGAGAGGCGCACGGCAAGGCCCGGCGCGACGGCTTCATCGGGACCGACGACGCGATGCTGGTCGAGCGCCTCGGCCAGAGCGTTCAGGTGGTGCCCGGGCTCGCCGAGAATGTGAAGATCACGACCCCGGTGGATCTCCGACGTGCGCGGGCTCGCGCCCGCTCGTGACGCGCGTCGGCTTCGGCTTCGACCTCCATCCCCTGCGACGTGGCAGGCCCCTCGTTCTGGGTGGCGTGACGCTCGAGTCAGAGGCTGGTCTCGACGGCCACTCCGACGCCGACGTCCTCTCTCACGCCGTCGGTGAGGCGCTCCTGGGGGCGCTGGCCATGGGCGACCTCGGCCGGCATTTTCCCGACACCGATCCCCGCTATCACGGCATCTCAAGCCTCGTGTTGCTCGAGAAGGTCATGGACCTGGTGCGGTCGCGCGGGGGCCGACTGGTGAACGTCGATGCCACCGTCCTGGCCCAGGCGCCACGGCTGCAACCCCACCTGGAGGAGATGGCCAAGCGGCTGGCGGACACGCTCGGCGTGGACCGGGGTGCCGTCAGCGTGAAGGCGAAGAGTCCGGAGGGCCTGGGCCTGCTGGGTCGCAAGGAGGGCATCGCCGCCATGGCGGTTGTCGGCGTGGAGGTGACGTGAGCCTCAGCGTCCACAACACCCTCACCCGCAAGGAGGAGGACTTCGTCCCACTCGTGCCCGGCGAGGTGAGGATGTACGTGTGCGGGGTCACGGTCTACGACCTCTGCCACATCGGGCACGCCCGGAGCGCCATCGTCTTCGACGTGATCCGCCGGTACCTCGCCTTCAAGGGGTATCGCGTGACGTTCGTCAAGAACTTCACCGACGTCGACGACAGGATCATCAAGCGCGCCAATGCCGAGGGCGTGAGCGCCCGCGAGATCTCGGAGCGCTACATCGCCGAGTTCTATCGCGACATGGACGCGATCGGCATCCTGCGGGGCGACGTCGAGCCCAAGGCCACTGACCATATCGAGCAGATGATCCGGCTCATCGAGCAGCTCGTCACGGCCGGTGTCGCCTACGTCGTCGAGGGTGACGTCTACTTCGAGATCTCGAAGTTTCCGGCCTACGGCCGATTGTCCGGCAAGAACCTCGACGAGCTGCTCGCCGGCGCCCGCGTCGAAGTGGACGAGCGCAAACGCGACCCGCGTGACTTCGCGCTGTGGAAAGCGGCCAAGCCTGGCGAGCCGTCGTGGCCGAGTCCCTGGGGGGATGGACGCCCCGGCTGGCACATCGAGTGCTCGGCCATGGCGATGGAGTATCTCGGCTCGACGTTCGACGTCCATGGCGGGGGCGAGGACCTCGTCTTTCCCCACCACGAGTGCGAGATCGCGCAGTCGGAGGCGGCGACCAGGAAGACGTTCGCTCGGTACTGGGTCCACAACGGGTTCGTGAATCTGGGCGCCGAGAAGATGTCCAAATCCCTGGGCAACACGCTGCTCATCCGCGAGCTGGTGAAGCGCCACGATCCGGACGCGCTGAGACTCTGGCTCCTCGGCACCCACTACCGCCATCCGGTCGAGTTCTCGGAGGAGCGCTTGAACGAGGCGGGGCGTGCGCTCGAGCGCTTCAGCCGCCTGTTCCGGGAAGCCGCCCGCTATGCATGGCCGCCGGGGCCGGTTCCGGATGCGTTGCGTCAGTTCCGTCTCCGCTTCGAGGCGGCGATGGACGACGACTTCAATACGCCTCAGGCGCTCGGCGCTCTGTTCGATCTTGCACGCGCGCTGTATGAACACGTCGAGCGCACCGAGGAGGCTGACGCTCAACAGGCGCTCGTGGCCGGAGTCGACGAGGTCAAGCGTCTGGGCGGTGCGCTGGGCCTGTTTGCGAGCGGCGTGACCGTCGCGGGCCCGCCGGCGGAGGTTGACCGCCTCGTCAGCGAGCGTTCCGACGCCCGCAAGCGGCGTGACTGGCGACGTTCCGACGAGCTGCGCGATGAGCTCCAGAAGCTTGGATGGTCGGTCGAGGACACGCCCAGCGGCCCTCGACTGACGCCGCGTCGTTGAGCGACGTCCTCTTCGGACGAAATCCCGTCCGCGCACTCCTCAAGGGTGGTGGACGGAGGACCGATGAGATCGCCGTCCTCGCCGGGGCGGCCGGCCCGCTGGCCGAAATGGTGGCGCTGGCTCGCCGGGCCGGGGTGAAGGTCTCATATCGCACACGCGACCAGCTCACCGCCATCGCCGGGTCGCCTAACCATCAGGGTGTGGTCGCCCGCGTCGCCGCCGCCGAGTACGCGGAGCTGGACGACCTCCTCGACATCCCATCGGGGCGGGATGAGCCCGCGTTCTTTCTGGCGTTGGACCAGGTCCAGGACCCGAGGAATCTCGGCGCCGTGCTTCGGTCCGCCGACGCCCTCGGGGTCCATGGCGTGATCGTTCCGAAGCATCATCAAGTCGGGCTCACGGGTGCTGCGGCCAAGACCGCGATGGGCGCCGCCGACTCGGTCAGGGTGGCGCGCGAGACGAATCTCGCGACAGCGCTCGAGAAGCTCAAGCAAGCAGGCGTGTGGATTCACGGGGCTGCCGCGACGGGAGGGGTCGCCCCGTGGGACGCCGACCTGACGGGCCCTCTCTGCCTCGTCCTGGGAAGCGAAGGCGGCGGCCTGAGGCCGCTCATCGCGAGGACTTGCGACGTTCTGTTGACCGTGCCGATGCTCGGCCAGGTCGGTTCCCTCAACGTATCGGCAGCTACCGCGGTCATCTGTTACGAGGTCGTCCGGCAGAGGCATGCCCGGCGAAAACTCCTTGACTTAACAGAGACTCGAAACTAATGTGAAGTTTTGTCTGTGCTGGCGTAGCTCAGGGGAAGAGCAACTGCCTTGTAAGCAGTGGGTCGGGGGTTCAAATCCTCCCGCCAGCGCCAGCCAACTGTTGTTAGATTCCGAGGAGTTCCGAGACATCATACCGGCAGGTTCGGGGAGGTACCCAAGTGGTCAAAGGGGGCAGACTGTAAATCTGCTGGTTTCGGCCTTCGGAGGTTCAAACCCTCCCCTCCCCACCACTTGCGCACGAGGCGGCCTTTACATGGGCGGGAATAGCTCAGCGGTAGAGCGCCAGCCTTCCAAGCTGGGGGTCGCGGGTTCGAATCCCGTTTCCCGCTCCAAGCGATATCGAGGAGCCCACGGCTTTGCCGGGGGCGACGAACGTCGGGGGTTTGGGGGCCATTTCGGGGCCCCCATGACGATTGGCCACGCCCATGTAGCTCAGTCGGCAGAGCGCGTCCTTGGTAAGGACGAGGTCTCCGGTTCAATCCCGGACATGGGCTCCATCGCCCTCGAGAGGATTGTCGCGGCCAACGGAGGTCAGTGATGGCGAAGGCGAAGTACGAGCGGACGAAGCCGCACGTGAACATCGGGACGATCGGGCACATCGACCACGGCAAGACGACGTTGACGGCGGCGATCACGAAGGTGCTGCACACGAAGAACAAGGCGA
>Ga0209055_1001306_pt1 | contig 16605 bp, 15 predicted proteins | sample GraSoiAngelo_110_FD_185875 | JGI IMG/M metagenome (GOLD analysis project Ga0209055, IMG submission 185875) | Grasslands soil microbial communities from the Angelo Coastal Reserve, California, USA - 14_0903_12_30cm (SPAdes) (version 2) | ecosystem: Environmental > Terrestrial > Soil > Grasslands ... | reverse complement strand
TCGGCCGTGTTGTAGTGGCCCGTTGTGTTGCTAAAGAGCGCTTGAAAACCGTGGGCTGTGTTGTGGCTGCCGTCATCGCCCGTGCCGCCTACATTGCTATAGAGCGCCTGATAACCATCAGCTGTGTTGAAGGTGCCAACTGTGTTGCTAGAAAGCGCTTGGTAACCGGTGGCCGTGTTGTTGACGCCGGTTGTGTTGCTAAAGAGCGCTTCCAAACCATTGGCCGTGTTGTTGCTGCCGGTGGTGTTGCTAAAGAGTGCTTCCAAACCGGTGGCCGTGTTGTAGTTGCCGGTTGTGTTGTAATAGAGCGCACCAAAACCGTTGGCCGTGTTGGAGCCGCCAGTTGTATTGCTAAAGAGCGCAGTGTGACCGGTGGCCGTGTTGTTGTAGCCGTCGGTGTTGTGATAGAGCGCATCAAAACCAATTGCCGTGTTGAAGCCGCCGGTTGCGAGGCTGAAGAGCGCATCAGTACCCTCAGCGGTGTTGCCACCGGGATAGCCCCCGTCTGGCGCCGGGGTAACCGCTTGCGCTGGCGGCGACAGCGCGAAGCAAGCAAGCGCGAGAGTGATGAGACATAAACCACGCCACAAAGGCGAGCGGTTAATCGAATTTTTTACGGATGGAGTTGTCATGTTTTTTGTTTCCTTAGGGACTTAGTTTTCTGCGTTGTCCGGCGTTCGTTTGGCGCCTGGAACCGCATCTCACCAACCAAGTAGGGAAAATGCCGGGCGAAGTTCCCGGAAATTTTGTTTATACCCAGAGAGGGTTCGCGGATTATTTTCTCCACTTTTTGCGGAGCAAGGCTACCGTGGATGAACCGCACTCGCTATCGGGGATCGTCCCGGATTTCCTTGATCACGCGATCCCCGATTGACGAATCAGGGATTTTGCGCTGGAAGCTCAGATGCGCCTAGCAATTCTCGAGCGCCGCGATGTAACGCTTCGGCATCGGGGTAGCCGAGTTTGAGCTTGATATGCTCGCAGTGTGTCTCGACCGTTTTGCGGCTGATGCCGAGCTCTCGCGCGATCTCACCGGTGCCGTGCTCAGCCGCGATGAGTGAGAACACCGCCATCTCGCGACCGCTGAGGACATCGAGGCCGTGTGGAAGTTCGCGACCACCGGCAAACTTGCGCATGGCAACGGAAATGATTGCTCGACTGGCATAAATCTCGCCCGCTAGCACAGTGTCAATCGCGTGCATTAACTCGTCCACCGAACTGTTCTTCATCCAGTAACCGGATGCTCCGGCACAAAGAGCGCGCTCCGCATAAGTCCGTTCGGATTGCCGTGATACTACAAGGATGCGGATGCGCGGAAATTCCGTCGCCAGATCCTTGATCCAGCGGATGGCATCGCGGTTTTCGAGAAACGGTTCGATGAGCAGCACATCGGGGCGATGTTGTCGAACAAGTTTATTCGCCTCCTCAAAAGTATGTGCGGCACCGCACACATGATAACGCGGGTCGCGGCCAATAATTGCGACCAGGCCTTGCTCGCTAATGATGGTATCGCCGACCGCCACGACCCGCCGTGGTTCCGTCCCCGCACGAGATTGCGCGGCTGATTTCATAATAAGGTTAGCCTATATATATGAATCGGCTTGTTACGCTTTGGCGGATGCCAGGTAAAAGCCCTACATCCGCCCGCCAACGAACAGAAATTACTTCGACAACAATTCAGCGAGCGCTTTTGGATCAGTCACTGGCGCTTTGCAGGTGAAATTTTCACAGACGTAAGCAGCCGGTTTTCCATCGACCTTCGACATCGCCCGAATCGCTTCGTTTTTCTCGCCGAGATATTCCTGGCCTCCAGCTCCGTCGGCCAAAAGCAGAATTTTATTCGGCAGAAAATGTCGATCTACCTCCGCGAGCAGCGCTTTCGTCCCGGGATCATCGGGCTTTCCGGCGATCACGATCTGACGCGGTTTGCCTAACGAATAATCGAGCGCGACCAGCATCTGCGGCATGGCGCTGGCGAAATGTGAGAGCGTCGGTGCAAATGCGTCGATCGTTTTCCTGGCGCGCTCTTCCAGTTGCTTATCATTCCGAAACTGTGCCAGCCGCAAGAGGTTTAGCGCCGCAATAGAACTAGCCGCCGGTTCCGCGCTGTCGTTGTCATCTTTCATTCGCAGCGGCACGCTCGATTCTTTTCCACTCGTGCTAAAATAGCCGCCGCTCTTCTCGTCCAAGAACAGGCGGTCCTGTGTCGCCTGCAATTCAACGGCAAACTTCAGCCACTCGACGTCAAAGGACGCCTCGTAAAGATCGACAAGTCCCTGGATGACGAAGGCGTAATCGTCAGCGAAGCCTTCAATCCCGCTCCGGCCCTCGCGATAATTTCGATAGAGCAATTTGCTCTTTTCTTCAAATAGACGTGTCCGCAGGAATCGGGCTGCGCGTGTCGCAGCTTCGAGATAGCGCGGCTCATCTAAGACTTGCGCCGCGCGTGCGAACGCCGAAATCATGAGGCCGTTCCAGGCCGAAATGATTTTGTCATCGAGATGCGGGCGTGGTCGTTTGGCGCGGATCAACAATAATTTTTCCCGGCTGCGCGCAAGCGATTGCTGAACTTCGTTTTCGCTTTTCTTAAAATGCTTCGCCGTCTCGGCAATCGGGTGTCGCTCGATCAAAATATTCCTGTCTCGAAATTCATCCTGCGGATCGCTTCCTTCCGGCGCGTTGCCATGCGGTTGCACGCCGTAATGAAAATCAAAAATCTCCGCGGCATCGCCAAGTGCGGCATCGATCTCCTTTTTCGTCCAAACGTAGAATGCGCCTTCACTCTTCTGTAGCGGCGCTCTGTGAGCGCCGACCTCTGATGACTGCGCTGACTCATTTCGGCGGTCATAGACCGCCGCTACAGGAATTGGGCTATCGGCATCTTCGGCGGAAAAGAATCCGCCTTCTTTTGAAGTCATGTCACGCGCGACGTAGTCGAGAATATCGCGCGCGACCGATTCATACTGTCGATCTTGGGTGATTTGAAACGCGTCAAGATAGGTGATGGCGAGTTGGGCCTGGTCGTAAAGCATCTTTTCAAAATGGGGCACGTGCCAGTAACGATCGACCGAGTAGCGATGAAAACCGCCGCCGAGATGATCATGCACGCCGCCGGCCGCCATTTTCCGCAGCGTGACTAAATCCATTTCGAGCGCATGCTTGCCGACTTCACTCTTCGGATCGCGCGCGTAAAACCGGGAAAGAAAATTTAATGCGACCGGCCGCGGAAACTTCGGCGCGCCGCCGAAGCCGCCTTCTTTCTCATCGAACGTGCGAGCAAACTGCTCGTAGGCTTTCTCGAAAACCTGGCTGTCGATCTTGGCGGAGGCGGCGGATTGCGCGGCCTGCGATTCGCGCAACGCCGAGACGATTTTCGAGCTTTGATCGACAATCTTTTCGTGGTCGCGCTTCCAAGCCGCGGCGATGCGTTCCAGAACTTTTTTGAAACCGGGCTGGCCGTAACGGTCCTCCGGCGGAAAATAAGTTCCGCCGACAAATGGTTTTAAATCCGGCGTTAACCAGACGCTCATCGGCCAACCGCCCCCACCAGTCGTCGCCTGCACGAACGTCATGTAAACGCGATCGACATCCGGCCGTTCCTCACGATCGACTTTGATGTTCACAAACTCCCGATTCATGATTGCAGCCGTCTCTTCGTTCTCAAACGACTCATGCGCCATGACATGACACCAATGACAGGTCGAGTATCCCACGGAGAGAAAGATCGGTTTGTTTTCGCGGCGCGCTTTGGCGAAAGCTTCTTCGCCCCACGAATACCAATCGACCGGATTATGCGCGTGCTGCAAAAGGTAGGGCGACTTCTCGCGCGCCAGTCTGTTGGTGTGCTCCGCGTGCGCCGGTGAAACTTCGGCAACAATATCGATCGGTGTCACCAAACACATTAGCCCGAGAAACAAAAAGCGGAAGTGCCTTGTCGCCACGCGACCATGGCCGCTCGAACCGGCCATAGGCCGGTGGCTACGTGCTATGCTTCGAGCAAATGGACTACTCGCAGCTCGTTTCCCTCTTGCTAGCTGTCGGCCTGATCGCGTTTCTCTATTCATCGGTGGGGCATGCCGGCGCATCGGGCTACATCGCCGTGATGACTTTATGGGGTGTCGCTGCCACGACGATCAGACCCACCGCTTTGGTGCTGAACATCCTTGTCGCTTCGATCGGCGCGTTTCAATTTTGGCGCGCCGGCCATTTTGCCTGGAAGTTATTCTGGCCATTTGCCGTGTTGTCCATCCCGGCGGCTTATCTCGGCGGTTATCTGCAACCGTCGGCTTCGGTTTTGAGAATCCTGATTGGCCTGGTGCTGCTTTTTTCGGCGGTGCGCTTGATTTTTCGGCGCAGCGATCCGCCGGACGTCGTGCCTCCTCCCAATCCGACAGCGATCGGCGTTGGAGCGGCAATCGGATTCCTGTCCGGCCTCACTGGAACGGGCGGAGGAATATTTCTCACTCCCCTTCTGCTGTTTTACCATTGGGCGCACATTCGCCAGGCGGCCGCAGTCTCGGCGTTATTTATTTTGGTAAACTCAATTTCGGGGCTAACCGGCTACTTTACCGCGAACCAATCTATTCCGTGGCTTGGAGTTCTCCTCGCACCCGCGGCGGCGATTGGCGGCGTTCTGGGTTCACATCTCGGCAGCCGCCATTTTCCCATCCGCACCATCTCGATCTTGTTGGCGACAGTCCTGGTCATCGCCGGACTGAAGTTGCTCTTCACAAGATAGGGCGATTGACTCAATTGCCCGCGGGGGCGGTTCGCTGAACCGCCCCTACCTGTTTAATTTGATCTTCGGCGCCCGCGTAGGCGACCACGGATTTATTTTAAAATCCGAGCGCGTGATTTCCTCGCGCGCATTTCGCAGAAGATCGAGAAACACGGCGACATCGAGCGCGTGACGAACCGGCGAATATGGCGCAAGGTTTTTCTCCGCGAGCAAGAAGAGTCGCACCGCGGGCTTCAATCGCCGGCTGTGCTTCGCATGTGTCGGATGCTCGAAATTTTTCTGGAGATGCACAAATGCGCCTGCCGCCTGGATGAGACCTTTGAAAAAATCGTCGTCATCCGTATCGGTGTTTAACCAGAGTTGCTCGAGCACGTCGTGTGCTTCGTAGTAGCGCTGCTCGTTCCAGCACTGAAAATAGGCGCGATAATAGGGATGACTCGCAATGTCGATCTTTGCCGGATCGACATCTTCCCCCACCAGTTCGGTGACTAGCCGCGAAATCCGCTCGCCTTTGCTCATGAAGAGCCTAACTTGATCGCGGCTCAGACAATGGGCAAACCAGCATGCATTCGCTTTCCGGAGGACGAGCGGGCGCGCCATCGCTCTCGCGTTAAGGAATGACGGTTGCGGTCTTCGCCATTCTGCTGGTCGTCATCTCGATTTTGATTTTCTGTTCCGCCCTTTTTTCCGGATTGGAAACGGCACTCTTCTCACTCAAGTCGCACCAGTTGCGCCGGCTGGAAGAACATCATCCTGCCGTGACGAATTTCGTTCAGCGTTTTCGCGAAAACCCGCGCCGGGTTTTGAACGTGCTGCTCCTCGGCGACGGTCTCGTAAAAGTGCCGCTGGTGGTGCTTTGTCTTTTTCTTTTATGGGAAGGGCCGTTCGCAACGCGCATTCCGCAGTGGCTGGCCGCGATCGTGATCTTCACAATCGTCGTGGTGCTTTGCGATTTGATTCCAAAACTGCTGGCCCTGTCCGCTCCTTATCGGCTTTCGGCCATCGGCGCTTTCACTTTGAAGCTGTCAATGCCACTGCTCGATCGCGTCGGTCATGCGCTCGAGAGCACGAGCACGGCAATTGTCGATCTTTTCACTCCGTTGCATCTGCGCACCCGTCCACGCTTGAGCGACGAGGAGTTCGAGACGCTGGTTGAAATTGGCGAAGAAGAAGGTGCACTGCATGAAGCGGAAGCCGAGATGATCCAGGAGATCATTAAACTCGGCGACAAAACGGCGAAGGATTGCATGACGCCGCGCGTCGATACTTTCACGCTGCCGGACGATTTGACGAACGAGGAAGCGATCGCGCGCCTGAAAGAGAAACGTCATCGCCGCGTGCCGGTCTACGTGGACACACCCGATCAAGTTCTCGGGATCATCGATGTGAAAACGTTCCTGCTCGATCCGTCGGAGCATTACACCGAGCGATTAATCCTGCCATCCTTTGTGCCGGAGACGATGCGGGCGCTTGATCTGCTCAAACTCTTCCTCACTCACGCCCAGGGGCTGGCCATCGTTGTCGATGAATTTGGCGGGACCGAAGGCATCATCACCATGTCCGACATCGTCGAGGAAATCCTCAGCGACGCTGTCCCACGCGGAGATGTCGATCTTTACATCGAGCCGATGGAGGATGGAAAATTTCTCGTCAGCGGAAACGCGCGCCTCGACGATCTGAGCGAGCATCTCGGATTCGAAATTGAAGCGGAAGGAATCGACACGATTGGCGGCTTCGTCTTCAACCGGCTCGGTTATTTGCCGCTGTCGGGCACGCAGCTCGAAATTCCACGCCTGGCCATCACCGTGCGGCGCGCCGGACGCAAACGAATCGAGGAGATTTTGCTGAAAAAAACAACCGTGGTCGGCGAGGCCGATGAACCATCGAGCAACAGCAGCGCTGCGGCATGACGATTTCGTTTATCATAATTTGTTGCTGGATCGTTTCGTTCTTCTTCAACGGAATTGAAAGCGGTTTGCTCTCGATCGATCCAGTGCGGCTCCGCCAAAACGTCAAGCGCCGTGTGCCAGCAGCGGTGCGACTGGATCGATTGCTGAAACATCCGGAACGGTTGCTCGTCACGGTTCTGATTTTCACGAACGCAGCCGATATTTTGGGACTGCTGCTCTTGACTCGCCAATTGGTGCGCTCATTCCACTTGACTGGATTTTTCATCGCGTTGCTGATCGCATTGCCGATCTATCTGTTCGTGCTCGCTGTCCTACCGAAATCGCTCTTTCGGCGATTTCCATTCCGCGCATTGGCTCGGCTGGCCTGGATTCTGGAACTCGTTTCGGCCCTGCTTTGGCCTTTGCTCGAACTCGGCGCACGTTTGGGCCGGATTCTCCTGCCGCAGCGCGCGGAAAAAGGTCGACTTTTTGCCGCCCGCGAAGAGCTGAAACAAATCACCACGCAGAGCGAACGCGAAGGGTCTCTCACCGCTACCGAACGCGCCATGATTCACAACGTGTTCGATTTCCGGAGCGTGAAAGTGCGCGATGTAATGGTGCCTTTGGCGAAAGTGGTCGCCGTAAAACCAGATACCTCCATCGATGGAGCGGTCGCGCTCGGCGTTTCTTCCGGTCTCGATCGTCTGCCCGTCATTACGGCGCAGGGCCAGCCGAGCGGATTGGTCAACGTGCTCGATATTTTGCTCGAGAAAAACGGCGCGAAAACACTGAGCCATTACATGCGCCGCCTCGTCACGGCGAATGAAGAAGAGCTTGCTTATAAAATTGTGCGACGATTGCGCGCAGCGCGACTTGGTTTGGCGGCGGTGTTGGACCGGGAACGGCATCTGCGCGGCATCGTCACGATCGAAGACCTGATTCGGCGTCTAGTCTCGTCTACGGAAGCACGAGCATAATTATCGATCTTGCCAAGATTGACAGTCTATTACGTGTCGCTACCCGGAACTTTCACCTGACCGCCCAGGATACGCGCCGTGTTCACCAGCGCCAGATGCGTGAACGCCTGTGGGAAATTGCCTAACTGACGTTTCGCGATTGGATCGTATTCTTCGGAAAGCAATCCGACATCGTTTTGTAAGGCGAGCAAGCGCTCGAACAATTTCTTCGCGTCATCGGTGCGTCCGATGAAGTGCAAACAATTCGCGAGCCAGAACGAGCATGGCAAAAATGTTCCTTCACGACCGGGCAATCCGTCCACGCGTTCCTCTTCCGTTCGATAGCGAAGGACCAAACCGTCTTGCATCAGCTCCCGTTCAATCGCTTCGATTGTGCCGCGCATGCGCTCGTCACCCGGCGGAAGAAAGCCCACCCGAGCCATCATGAGCAAACTCGCATCGAGCGCGTCGGAGCCGTAGAACTGCGTAAACGCCTTCTTCTCGGCATTGTAGCCGCGCTCGCAAACTTCTCGATGAATCTGATCGCGGATTTTTTTCCAGCGCTCGATATTTTCGCCCGCCGCGCATTCACACAACTCCGCCAGCTTCACCGCGCGATCGAACGCGACCCATGTCATCATCTTGGAGTGAGTAAAATGTTTGCGGCCGCCGCGGACTTCCCAAATTCCTTCATCCGGTTGATTCCAATTCGATTCGAGAAAGCGCATGAGCTCGACTTGCAGGCGCCAGTCGGGCTCATTGGTCTCCAAACCGGCGATATGCGATTCGTACATCGCCAAAAAAACTTCGCCAAAGACATCGAGCTGGAATTGATTCGAGGCCGCGTTGCCGATTCGCACAGGCCTCGAATTTTCGTAACCAGCGAGCCACGGCAACTCGAATTCGTCCAGTCGCCGTTCGCCGCGCACTCCATACATGATCTGCATCTGCGAAGCGCTCCCGGCGATGGCCCGCAGGAGCCATTCTCGCCACGAGTTTGCTTCATCCCGATAACCGACATGCATCAGAGTGATCAGCGTGAAGGTCGCGTCTCGAAGCCAGCAGTAGCGATAATCCCAATTCCGCACGCCGCCGATTTCTTCCGGAAGCGAAGTCGTTAACGCAGCGACCAGGCCGCCAGTAGGCGCGTAAGTCAAGCCCTTTAGCGTGATGAGCGAACGCATAATCACCTCTTTCCAGGGGCCCGAATAATGAAAACGCCCGGCCCAGCCGTTCCAGAATTTTTCCGTGTCGCGCAAGGCGTGCTCCGGATGAATCGCGCGCGGCGGCGCTCGGTGCGACGCGAACCACGTCAGAACAAACGGTACGCGTTGGTCTCTTTTTACGGTGAACTCTGCAACCGTCTTTAAATCCTCACCCCGCGTCTCAATCGGTGTCCGCAAAATGAGACCGTCAGGTCCTGCGATCGCCTCGAGCCCGTCGTGTGCCTTTCGCACCCAGGGAATGATCGACCCGTACTCAAAGCGGATGATCAGCTCCATTTTCATGAGCACTTCGCCGCGCAATCCTTCAACGATGCGGATGATGTCCGGGTTCTCGCCGCGCGGCGGCATGAAATCGATCAGGCGAACTGCGCCCTCTTTTGTTTCAATTTCCGTCTCGAGAATGAGTGTGTCGCCGCGATACCGGCGTTTCACATTCTCGATCTTGGCCGCCGGAAAAAAAAGCCAGTGACCATTCTCCTTCTTGCCGAGCAATGAGGCGAAACAGGCCGGCGAATCAAAACGGGGAAAACACAACCAATCGACGCAGCCTTCACGACTCACGAGCGCGCCGCTCTGCGTGTCGCTCAGAAACGCGTAGTCTTCGATTTTCGCGGGCGCCTTGTTCATGCGAAGCGAATACTTCGCCTGAACTTCACGATTGCGCGAGTTTCGCGATTCCGTCGGTGGTGAGACGAAAGATTCGCCACTCCTTCATCGGAACAGCGCCGATTTTTTTATAAAATCGAATCGCCGGTTCGTTCCAATCGAGCACCGCCCACTCCATCCGGCCACAGCCGCGGTCACGGGCGATTTTCGCCAGGTGAATGAGCAAGGCGCGGCCGTAACCTTTTCCACGCGCTTCCGGTTTCACAAAAAGATCTTCGAGATAAAGACCGGGGCGACCGAGCCATGTCGAGAAGTTGTGAAAGAAAACCGCGAAACCAATCGGCATTTCATCCTCGAAAGCGAGCAGCACTTCCGCCACCGGTCCTTCGCCGAATAAAACATCGACAAGTTGCTCTTCCGTTGCGGCGACCTCGTTTGGTGCGCGTTCATAGGTGGCCAGGTCACGAATCAATTGGAGGATGATCGGGACATCGACAATCGTTGCCGGTCGGATCGTGAAATTCTTCGTTTCGGTTCTCATTCCCTGGCCAAATTCAATTTGTAGATCCTGAATTCAGGAGTTGCCTCGAGCGGCGTTGTCCTCTGCGCGAGATGTTCGGCGAATTCGTGGTAGTAATCCAGCCACCAAAATGTGCTCGAGATGAAAACGAGATGCGTCGCGCCGCGCCCGCGCAGCTGCTCAAGATCGACAATCAATTGTTGGTTGTCGCCTGGATTGCCGTCGTAAATGCCGTTCTTCTCGAGGAAATGCCAGCCTTTGCGCTCCGCGTAATAAAAAATTGTGGGATCACCGTTATCAGCCGCGACAATTAAGGAATTTCCCGGGGTTGTCCGTCGCAATTCCAAACCGAGATCGCGCAACTGGACAGCCGACGGCTGATAAAAAGGTCGGACGTAGTGAAACGCAAGAATGCTAAAAGAACCGGCGAGTAAGATCGACAACGTGATTCTGACGCTTCGCGCGGAAATTTTTGATGCCATCGATGCGCAAGCCGCGCCTGCCAATGCGGCGGCGATTGGCACGAGCGGAAGTTGATACCATTGATGGCGATTGCCGTAGCCGGCGACAACGATGAAGATAATCATCGCGGCGAGCCAGAAATGAAAAAGGCCCGCACGCGTTGATTGACTCGCCTCCCGGCTCATCAACCCTCTCGGGCCTTCCCGTCCACGTCGCTCGGCTCCCGCCGGCTCCGTTGTCGATCTTGTCATGAATGCGCCGGCGGTTGCGAGCGCGAAAAGCACCGGAGTTAAGCTCGAAGTTGTTATCTGTTTTGCGATCTTCCAGTACCAGCTCGCGCTCATGATCCGAATTCCGCCCGCGCCAAAAAAATGATGAGGATAAAATTTCTCTGCGATCTCGTGCGCATGCCAATACCAAATCGCGGGCGGCGCCAGCGTGATTAGAGCGAAGAGCCAGAGCTCCCACCGCGCGACGAGGCGAACCATCAAATTTTGTAGCGCCGGTCTGCGACCGCCGTTCGAAAGATCCGAAGAAGTGGGACGGTCATGGACTGCTGCTACAGCGAGATACAGCAGAGGCGCGCCGATGATCGCGGTAGGAAGTTTGATCAAGAGCGCCAGCGAAATAAAACCGGCAGATGCAATCAGCCATCGTCCAGCGACGCTTTCACCGTTTGCGCGATACGGCATCAACTCTCCAGCAGGCGACCATGCTATACGTGAATCACGTATAGCATGGCAGTAACGCAGGAAAAAATAAAGGCCGATGAGGGCGAGACTGAGTGACGGAACGTCGGGCATGAACTCGCGGCTGGTGAAGAGATTAAGCGGCGCAAAGCTGTAAAAGAACAGTGCCCAGCTTGCCGCGGTCTCGGCAAAGCGGCGTCGATATCCTGTCGATGGGCCATGCGCGGGAAGCCCATGCCACGTGTCCCGCACAAGCAAAAAGAAAAACGGCAAAGACGCCGCGAATAAAATCACCCCTTGAATCCGTCCGATCCATTCGTGAACGCCGAAAAATTTGTAACAGATCGCGGCGAGGAACGGCAAGATCGGAAACTCCGTTCCGACAAAGCCGGGCCCATCGCCGGCCCAGTCGATTTGCGGATGAGCGAAATGAAAACCGCTTTGAAGATAATTGCGGGCAATGGCCGCGACATCGCTTTGCCGCCAACTCCAATTGTCGATGTACGGCTGGTCGATCAAAATCAGTCGCGCGGCAATGGCCAGGATCGAGATGAAAATCGCCAGTTGAGTCGGGCGTGCCACGGATCGCGTCTTGACAAACTGCTCCACCAAAGTCAATCGAGTACAGGGATTTGAATCGATCAATACCGCGCGTTCTTATGAAGAAATCGACGCCGAATCATCCATCGACCTGCCGGATTGCCCTGTGTTTCGCAATTGTTGCGCTCGGCGTGCTGGTCGTGCTGGCTGCGGAATCGCGCGCGCAAAACGAGCCGATGCTCGTGCCCGACGTGGTCGATTATTCGAAATTGCTTCCGGTTTTGCCCGACGCTCCGTCGGGTTGGATCGCGGACAAGCCGGAGGGATCAACCGCTGATGTTGGCGGATTCCAAATTACGAATGTTCATCGCGATTATCGCAAAAGCGATGCCGCTGATTCGCCGACTACCGCGATCAGCATTCTCGATTCCGTGGCCAATCCCGATTATGTGCAAGCGACAACCGCGGCGTGGAACCAGAACAGCGAAACGTCCGAAGGTTATAGCAAATCGGTCACGATTGATGGAAATCCGGGCTTCGAAGCTTACGAAAAAGAGGTGAAGACTCTGGCAAACGGAGAAAAGAAGGAACTGAAGCACGCTTCGCTTTGGGTGATGATCGCGAAGCGTTATTTCGTGGAGATCGAATTGCAAAATCAGGACCCGAAGGAATTACAGGACTGGGTCAAACGTCTCGATCTGAAAAAGTTGGCAGCAGTCAAGTAACAAGCCAACAGCTTGTCGGTGTAGTAGCGGCTGTCATCAGCCGCAAATCGCTATCAGCGCGCGTGAGGACACACGCCTCTACAAACAAAGGCCATTCACTGACGTTTCGTCGCTTCGCCCGCCATCGGCACGAAGCGTACCGGCAACACGGCGCGCTGCTTGAGTTGGCCGTTTTTCTTTTCGAGAAGATAAAGTTCCTGTTCGCCCGGCCCGCCAACCGGAATGATCATTCGTCCGCCCTCTTTCATTTGGCCGACAAGTGGCTGCGGAACGTGATCCGGCGCGCACGTGACAATGACCGCGTCGAATGGCGCGTTTTCCGGCCAGCCTTTGTAACCGTCGGCCACCTTCACGTGCACGTTTTTGTAACCGAGGCGCTGCAGCGTGGCCTCGGCCGTTTTTGCGAGCGGCTCGATAATTTCGATCGAGTAAACCTCCGCAACCAGTCCCGCTAAAACCGCCGCCTGATAACCGGACCCCGTGCCAATTTCAAGAACGCGATCGCTGCTCGACGGTCGCAATTGCTCCGTCATGAAGGCAACGATGTACGGTTGCGAAATGGTTTGACCATATCCAATCGGAAGCGGTTGATCGGTGTAGCTGGCGGCGCGGGAGTCCTGGGGCACAAATTCTTCGCGCGGCACTTTGTCCATCGCGGCAAGGACGCGGTCGTCTCTGATTCCGCGCGCCTTCAACTGCTCCGTCACCATGCGCTGGCGCTGCGCTGCAAAATCGGTAACCGGCACAGCTTGCTGACCGCAACCCGCTACCGCGAGCACCGCAATGATCAGCCATTGCCAAATTCGCCGCATGGCAAAAGCTAATGTGCACACGAATGCGGCGAAAGTGGGAGTTGCGGGTGCGCTAACCTGAAGTTGTCGATCTTCGCCGCGCAAACAAAAAGCCGCCACGCGCTGACGCGTGACGGCTGATTGTGAAGTATGTCGGCTCTATCAACGAGTCTGAATGGCAACATTGACACTGGCCGTAGCCGTGGGATCCGGGCTCATCCCTCCCATCACTAGCACGCCGCGATTGCCATGCAGCACGATGGAGGAGTGAGCGGCGCGAACGACACTCATGGAGCCGGCCTCCGTCGAGGTACCCGTCCGCGGGTCATAGAGCTCGGCACTAGACACCGGCGTTTCCAAGCCGTGTGGCTACCGGGGACCAGCACGCGGCCGTCCGGCAGAAGAACCGAAGCAAATTCAATCTCGCTGCATCCAGTCGTCATGTCGCCGGTTGTGGTCCACTGCCCGGTATGCGGGTCAAAGATCTCGGCGGTTGCCGCGATATTCCCCCTTCTTTTAACCAGTTACCGCATACCGGTATCGCAGTTCCACTGGACCTTTTTGATTTCGCCCGGAGCTAGATCGATCTCAAAGGGGCCGTAGTGCCCGACGACGCCTTCCCAGTCTTTCATCGAAACAGCGTAGTGACCTGAAGGCAAAGAAATCCGAAAGCGCCCCTGATCGTCGGTATTAAACGACATAACAATGCGATCTCCCTTCTTCACGACGAACGCGGTATTCGCAAGCGGTCTCGAATCGGGAACACCCATTCGCGATGGCCCACCCTGGATGGGGCTTACGGAAACTACTCCTTCGAGCCCTGTTCCGGATTCCGGCTGAAGCGGCGACTGTGTCTGTGCAACGATGACGCCACAAAACAGAGTGAGAAGCATTAGAGTTATCACGAGAGGTCGTTGCTTGTTCATGAAGGTATTGAAGCATAACAAGATCACCAGCGACGACAAAGCATAATCATTTCGAAGGCAGAAAACATGAGAACTCGCAGTAGTGGGTCGGGCGAGTTATTACTAGATTCTCTAACGCGCCGATCCGGTAACGTCATTTGACGACACTAAGAATGGCGCTTTCACAGCATTATGACAACTTTCTCGCAACACCCGACGATGTCCCTGTCGAAGCGATATCTTCCATTTATCATCATCGCCGCGGTTGCTGCGCTCACGGTCGGTGCCGGTGTAATGCTCTATCGGGCGAAGCAGCGCGCCATCCCAACTGCCAGGACAACTTCAATGCCCGTTGACAAAACCATTAGCGAGACCGCCGATAAAACCAAAGAGACGGCGGCACATGTTCGCGGTGAAGCCGACGCGCCGGTCACACTGGAGGAGTTTGGCGACTTCCAATGTCCATCATGCGCCACGGTCTCCGGCGTGATTAGTAAACTCGAGCAAGAGTACGGCCCGCGTTTGCGGGTTGTCTTCCGGCAATTTCCTCTCGCGATGCATCCACATGCGCTCGAAGCTGCACTCGCTGCGGAAGCTGCTGGTTTACAAGGCCGTTTTTGGGAAATGCACGATATGCTCTACCAATATCAGTCGGTCTGGAGCAAAGCTTCGAATGTTCGACCGCTTTTCGATGCCTATGCAGGCGCCCTCCACTTGAATGTCGAGCGTTTCAGGGAAGATTCGAACTCCAACGAAGTTAAGACACGCGTCGTTTTGGAAGGGGAAGATGGCGTATCGCGCGGCGTGAAGAACACGCCCACGCTCTTCGTCAACGGTCAGGTGGTGCGCGCTGCTTTCACTGCGGAACGCTTGCGCGAGGCAATCGATGCGGCGCTCATTGGACAGAAAAGTTCCAATAATTCAACCAAGGGAGGGCATAAATGACCGCTGCACGTTTCCAGATAATTCTTTCTGCCATCGCGGCCGTCATCTCTCTGGCTGGGCTGGCTGATGCAACCTATCTCACCGTGGCGCACCTCACCGGCGACGACCTTGTCTGTGGTTCGCCCGGGGGTTGCTCTGCTGTCCTCGGCAGCGTCTATGCCTCGGTCGCTGGGATCCCCACGGCAGCTTTCGGCGCCCTGGCCTACTTTGTTGCATTCAGTTCGGCCACGCTCGCCGTTTTTGGTTACGCGCGCGCGCGAACTCTCCTCATGCTCGTTGTCATGGCGATGTTCGGCGCGACCTTGTGGCTGCTATACGTGCAGGCGTTCATCCTGCCCTTTCTGCCTGCTGTCGGCCGCACTTACTTTCTTACTCGCCGGCATCGTCGTCGCTACGCCTTCTTCTGATTGAAGCGACAGGCGTGACCGGCGCATGTCCGTCTGTGGCGCCATGAAGAGCAGAATGTGACGCACGGTTGCGCAACAGACGAATCCTGAGTTCCTGCTCCAGGGACTCAGAGTGCACTGCGTTACCGTGCACCTCTGGCGCTCCGACCGAGCTCGCGGAATCCTGGTCATCCTCTCGCCGCACAATCCGTGGGCAGTTCCAAGCGAAAGGTAACAGAACTGTTACTAAACTCTGCTTGCAAAGAGGATCGCGCGAGGGACAGACTGTTCCGACTTGGAGCCATTTTAACCATTAAATCTAACAATTACCAAATTGTAATAAAAACCGTGACATTCAATCAGCCGCCACATATTGTCCAGACGAGGAAAAGCTTTTACCCGTTAGAACAAACACACAAAAAGAGAAAATCTCTATCAAACCTATGAAAAAAACGTCACCTTCTCAATCCGCCTTCTTTAATCCGCGCGTCCTGCTGGGTTTTGTGCTGTGCTCACTCGGCCTCCTCCTGGCGCTGCTTGGGTTTAGCGGTTACTCAAGCTCGTCCGCCCTGGCACAGGCGGCAAATCAAGCGGGCAGCGATGTTATTGTCGGTGCCTCATATCACAATGACGTCTCCCCGGCGCTCCGCGATGTGCAGCAGGGATGGCCCCTCGTATTCAAGGAACAGCACGAGGCTAATCCGAACCCGCAGATTCCAAATCAGCACCAAGACAGTCCTGACGCGGCGGTGCAAAATCCGGACATTTCCGCCCGTGCCCTTCTGGCACCCACGATACCCGGCCCGATCCTCAACTTCAAAGGCATCCCGTATCCCGGTGTGGGGTGTAACTGCGCGCCGCCCGATACCAATGGCTCGGTGGGATCAACGCAGTTCGTTCAGATCGTAAATGAAGGCTATCAGGTTTTTGACAAAGCCACCGGAGCTTCAATCCTGGGACCGAATAGCATCGTGTCAGTTTGGAGTGGCTTTGGCGGCGCCTGCGAGCTCCACGGTTTCGGCGACCCGACCGTGGTCTTTGACAAGAGCGCCAGACGCTGGGTCATCACCGAATTCGCCAGCAAGAACGGCGGTTTTCCGATCACCGACGAGTGCATTGCGGTCTCGACCAGCGACGATGCCACTGGCACCTATAATCGCTATGGCTTTCACCTGAGCAACCAGTTCATCGACTATCCGAAGCTTGCTGTGTGGCCCGACGCCTATT
>Ga0209055_1001305_pt1 | contig 16613 bp, 8 predicted proteins | sample GraSoiAngelo_110_FD_185875 | JGI IMG/M metagenome (GOLD analysis project Ga0209055, IMG submission 185875) | Grasslands soil microbial communities from the Angelo Coastal Reserve, California, USA - 14_0903_12_30cm (SPAdes) (version 2) | ecosystem: Environmental > Terrestrial > Soil > Grasslands ... | reverse complement strand
GACACCGATTCCTGTAAAAAATGAGGATGCGTGGCTGCGGGTCTTAGCCCAGGCTGCCGTGGGGCGTGGCGGCTGCCTAATTGAACGCGGCGACACGTGGGATAATTGTGAAGGATGCAAGAGGCCGTGACCAGAACCGTAACCACCAAAGCCCGTAACGGCGACTCGCTAGACCTCGCTTGACGGGTCTCGCAGGGTGTCCGCGCTGGCGACGCAGAAGGGCCACCCAGGCAGCGGACCTGCTTCACCGCATTAAGTTGCCTGGCGCATGGGAGTCAAGGGAAATCTCGAAAAGCCAGAACGCCAGGTGTGGCGGAGGGGGTAGGATTCGAACCCACGGAAGGCACGAGGCCTTCAACGGCTTTCAAGGCCGCCGCTTTCGTCCACTCAGCCACCCCTCCGCGCCTCTCACTTCTTGGTGATCCGTTCCAGTCCTCCCATGTAAGGGCGCAGAGCTTCCGGGATGACCACCGATCCATCCTTCTGCTGGTAGTTCTCGAGGATCGCCACCACCGATCTCCCGACCGCCAATCCTGAACCATTCAGGGTGTGGACGAACTCGGATTTTCCGTCGGCTTTTTTGTACCGGATGCCGGCCCGTCGAGCCTGGAACGCCTCGAAGTTGCTACAGGACGAGATCTCGCGGAACGTGCCCTGCGCGGGAAGCCAGACTTCGAGATCGTAGGTTTTGGCTGCAGCGAAGCCCAAGTCTCCGGTGCACAGCGTCACGACACGGTATTGCAAGTTCAGCCGTTTGAGAACCTCCTCGGCGTGAGCCGTCAGGCGTTCCAGATCGTCGTAGGAGCTTTCCACCCGGCTGAACATGACCAGCTCGATCTTGTTGAACTGGTGCTGCCGGATGAGACCGCGGGTGTCTTTTCCGTACGATCCCGCTTCGCGTCGGAAGCAGGGGGTGTACGCTGCGTACTGGAGCGGGAGCATGGCTTCGCGGAGCGTTTCTTCCCGGTGCAGGTTGGTCAAGGGCACTTCGGCTGTCGGGATCAGGAAATAATCGTCATCGCGGAGACGGAAGAGATCGCCTTCGAACTTCGGGAGTTGGCCGGTACCGGTCATGCTGGCCCTGTTCACGAGGAAAGGAGGAAGGATTTCCTGGTACCCGTGTTCGGTGGTCTGCAGGTCCAGCATGAAGTTGATCAGTGCCCGTTCCAGGCGCGCGCCCGCGCCGACGTATACCGCGAACCTCGCGCCAGTCATGCGGGCGGCGCGCTCGAAGTCCAAGATGCCAAGTGATTCGCCGAGCTCCCAGTGGTGCTTGGGCGGAAACGCCAATGTGGGCGGCTTCCCCCAACGCCTGACTTCCTGATTCGCGGAGGGGTCCGTGCCGATCGGGACGGATGGATGCGGGATGTTGGGGATCCTGAGCGCGAGGGCGTTCAGCCGGTCTTCGGCGTCGCGCAGGGAATCTTCGAGGGCCTTGAGTCGATCGCCCACGCCTCTCATCTCCTCCGTGAGGGCCTCAACCGGCCGGTTGTCCCGCTTGAGCTTGGCGATCTGGTCCGACACGGTCTTGCGCTTGTGCCGGAGTTCCTCGACTTTGCTCAGTAGGTCCCGCCGCTCTTGATCCAGCTTGTGGAACCCGTCCCAGTCGATGTCTTGGGCGCGCGGGCCGAGGCGGGCGCGAACCTCTTCCAGATGCTCCCTCATGAGACGCCAATCGAGCATAAGCGTGGGCCACTCTAGCACCGGCTTCTCAAACGAGTCAACCGAGCCGGACACGCCTGCAGCGTGCACCAGCGGCCCTGCCCCTCTCCAATCTGCCACTATCGCCTCTGTCACCCGCGACCATCAGCGACACCACCAAGTTCTGACAGACAGGAGAACGAGTATGCACACTGTGCTCCGATGGGTTTGCTGGCTCCTACTGGAATGTCTTCAACGCTTGCGTCGCCTGGAGGCGTGGCTACGGCGGCGGAGCGCCTCCCCTCAGAGACGGTGGAGCCGCACGGCGGACCCGGTCTCACACCGCTATGCCCAGCCCAAGCCCGCCTGGGTCTGCCGCGAAGTCGTGCGGCTGAAAGCGCTGATGCCCGACGCCGGCTGCCGCACGATCGCCCACTGCTTCAACCGCAGCTTCGCGGCGAACCGGCGGATGACGGTGGGCAAGACCTACGTCGCAGACACGATCCGTCGGCAGCAGTACGCGATCGTGCTCGCTCGCCGGAAGCTCAAACACGCCAGGCCCCGGTCCGTGCCGCGTAACCTCATCTGGGGGCTGGACCTGGCGGTCAAAACGGACAGCCGGGGAACTCAGCATCTGCTCCTCGCAATCGTCGAGCATGCGAGCCGGGCGTGTCTCACCCTGCAACGGCTCCACAACAAATCCGCCTGGACCGTGTTGGCTCACCTCCTCGACGCCTTCACCCGGTATGGCCGCCCCCGGATCGTGCGGACGGACAATGAAGGCGCGTGCACCGCCCTGCTGTTCCGGCTGATTCTCCGGTTGCTGGGCATCCGCCCCCAGCGCACGGCACGCCACTGTCCCTGGGAGAACGGCCGCGTCGAACGCCTGATCGGCACGCTGAAAGGCTCGTTGGCCCCGTGGTCCATCGAGGACGGCGAGCAGCTTGATCGCGCCTTAACGGACATCCGCGCCTGGTACAACCATCTGCGCCCCCATGCGCACCTGGGCGGACGGACGCCGGCGGAAGTGTGGGCCGGGGTGGATGTGTTCGCGGACACGCCGCAGGCAGCCATGTGGCGAAATCGTTGGGAGCGACAGTGGTGGCGGGCCTGTCGCGCTGGTCCGTGGGGCAGCGTGTAGGTCACGCGCAGGGCGCCGCTCTTAGGCCAGCCACCCAATGCGAGGTGTCCGGGCTTTGTCTGTCCGGCAGGCGGGGCACTGCGAAAATGCAGCCGCGGACCGCAAAAACTCAGCCTTAGGAAGGAGGGAGTGTGACCGAAAGAACGCACTTGGCCGGAGCAACGGTCAACTCGCAGCGGTAAAACTCACGTGGAGAGGCACCCGATCAGTCCCGCGGACGCGCGGACGGGACACCGCACGATGGCCACTGGAACTTGTTGGAGTTTGAACACATTCGACCAGAGGACGGGACAACAACATTTAGGGGGTCGGCGGGGCACCAATTCAGCGCTGGAAGTTCTCCTTTGAAACTGTCTCCTTCATGGGGAAGTTACGCTCTGGAATAGGACAAATTACCTTCGATTCTATTCTTTACTCTTCTGTAAAAGTAGAAAAGCAAAATAAGTATAAAAATAATAAGAATGGATAGCAATCCTCTTGCTTGCCACATTTTTTCATCAATCATCTTCTCGATCTGCTTACAGTCCAAACCACCTGCTACATTTACGGAACCCGCAGCCAAGATTGCATCCACTTGGTGTCTATAATATTTGCCAAGCATCATAGAAGGTACGTATAGTAAAAGGGCACACAGAATAAAATATTTTAAAACTTCTTTGCCAATAAGGTAATTCCTTCCTTTATCCAAGTTCGAGAGATCTAAAAAATACACCACTGTCCACCAAGTAGACACTGCTAAGGATATCGACAGAGGCAATGCTACAGCAACATGAGAAAGAGCAGGTTTAAATAACTTTACCAAAAACACAACCTCTATAAGCAGCCCTGCAGCCAACAGCGCTCTATCTATGATTTTCAATTTGGGCCGATAATGTTTCAATCCCCCAGCGACCGGAATCAATAGACCACCCATAATGAAAAATAATAATGAAAATGACTCATCAATATTTTTGCTTGAAAACATGACCGCAAGCTTTAACCATATAGGCAATACGAGCCCATATGCTAATACATAAAATAGATAATATTCGAAAACATGCCGTCTTAAAGATCCCCAAATGTTAGTCACACATACCTTCCCGATCTATCATTGTGATGCTTTGCATGCATCATAGATCCTTTGGCGCAAAACACCACAACCTGCTTTGCCCGCCGGAAAAGCAATTGATTCCCAGTCAATAAGTAAACACCCTGCTACCCCAATTGCCCCAACGCTGGCGCCTAATCCTACACTCCCAGTTTCCAAGCTCGTGAGAACACCAACTACTACGGACCCCACTACGCAACCGGCTGTGTAATATGTTTCCAGCTTATCGATATTGGCAATACATTTATTATATGCTTTGTCTGCTTCCTCTCTGCATTTATCTGCACCGCAACTTCGTCCAAATGGATCTTTAAACCTAATTGGATTATCTCCCACGAAGGCGTAGAAGTTGATGCCGCCTCTAAAACCGATCGGATCCTTCTGCAAGAATCGCCCACTTCTCGGATCATAGTACCGGGCCCGGAAGTAATACAGTCCTGTCTCCGCATCCAACTCCCTTCCCGTGTAGGTGTACGGATTCTCCCCAGATCCCGTTTGCTGGATGATGTTCCCATAGGCGTCGTACGCATAGCTCTGGGCAGTGGCGCCGGTGCTATCCGTCAAATCCGTCACGGTGCCGAGGCCATCCTGATGATAGAAGTAATTAACTCCGCCGCGGGACATGCCGATCGGCTCGTCGATGCCAGGGCCGTGCGTATAACGCGCTTGCAAGACATTCGTACCGTCATACTCAAGCAAGATGTCCTCGCCGTCATACACGTACCGGCGCGTGAGGCCGTTGCCGACCTTCTCGGTGCGCCGCCCGAGGCCATCGTACCGATAGGTCGCCGTGGCGAATGGCGTCGAGGCGCCCGCCGCGAACTCTTCGACCTTCGTCAATCTATTCTCCGCATCGTACGTGTAGTCCGTATGGTTGCCGCTCGCCTTGAAGGTCTTGCGCGTGAGATTGCCGTTTAGATCGTACGTGTACGTGAAATTGGCATCCTCCGTGAGCTGATTCCCGCCATTGTACAGGCTGCCATTGGTCGCGCGGTTGCCAACGGCATCGTAGTCGAAGCTCTGCGGGGTCACGAGCAACGGATGCGTGGCCGAGGCCAAGCGATCCAGCGCGTCGTACCCAAAGTTCTGCACGCCTCTTCGATCCGTCAGACTCGTCCGATTGCCCACCGCATTATATACGTACTCGGCCTTATTGATCTGAGCGCTCGTGGCCGTGATCTTGTGCAGGACGTTTTGCACCTGGCTGGCCACGTCATACGTGTAGCTCGTCTGCGTGCCATTGGGGAGCGTCACACTGGTCCGCCGGCTCAGGGCATCGTAGGCGTACGTGGTCGTGTCACTACACGTGAGCGCGGGGATCTCCCCGGCCCCCAGCGCCCGGTTGTACATCTTCACCTCGTCCAGTACCCCCGATACAAAGCGCGCCGGCACGATCGAGAGTTTGCCCAGCGCCGCGCTTCCCCCGGTCCCCGTCTGCACGTTGCTCCCCGCCGTCTGACTGCCGAGCACCTGCCCATCCAGATAGAGGGCGCTGGTGTTGCCCGTCCGCACGGCGGCCACATGATACCACTGCCCCGGGTTCAGCGACACGGGAACGAGGAGATCGTTCTGATTGGCCGTGGTATCCCGTATCAAAAAGCGCAGCGCCGCCGGCGTCCCCGCGCTCGCATCCGCCGCGTCGAACTCCACTAGGTAGAGCTGATCGTTGGCCGCCCCCGCAATCTTGTTCACCAGGGTTTGCGTCGCCGCCAGCGCCCGGAACTGGACCCAGAACTCGATCGTGAAGTCGCCGGCGCCAACATCCATGGTGGGGGTATTGGCCAGGCTCACAGCGTCATCGATCCCATCCAGGCTGAACGCCTGGCCCACGCGCCCGGGCGCAAAGGTGGCGCCGCCCTGCAGCGTGCCGTGATTGCCGTCCTGGCTGTCGGCCGCCGTCCCCTCCCCCCGCCACCAACTCACCAGGCCGCTCGGCGGCGCGCTGCACGTCCGGGCCGGGCTCGTGAGCGCGAGCAGGCGATTAAGCGCATCGTAGCGGTACTGATTCGTCCCGGTGGGATCGGCCAGCGTGAGGCGGTTGCCGGTCTTGTCATAGGTGTAGAGGAGCGTGACCGCCGGCTGATTGGAGGAGCCCGCCGTGGAGACGCTCGTGAGCCGGTTCGCCAGGTCATAGGTCATGGTCAGCGCACTGTCCTGGTCGGTGACCGTGGCCAGATTGCCGACCGCGTCATAGGTGTAGCTCGTGACCTCACTCCCCGGCAGGGTCTTGCTGAGGAGCTGATTCACGGCGTCGTACGCGAAGGTGATCGTGTCGCCTTTGAGCGTGAGACGTGTGAGGAGATTGTCTGCGCCGTCGTAGGTGTAGGTTTCCGTCCGGCCGAGCGGATCGGTCGTGGACGCCAAGCGGTTCCGCGCATCGTAAACGAACGTGGTCGTCTGATTCTTCGCATCCTTCACCGTCAGCAGATTCCCATTGCCGTCGTACGTGTACTCCGTCACCCCGGTGGCAGGATCGGTCACTTTCTTCAGCCGATTCTTCGCATCGTACTCGAAGGTGGTGATCCGGTTGAGCGCATCGGTGCTCGTCGCCACGTTGCCTGCCGCGTCATACGTCAACGTCGTCGTCCGGGTGAGCGGATCGGTGGTCGTCAGCAAACGCCCGAGGCTGTCGTACGTGAACGTCGTCATCTGGTTCAAGGCGTCCTTCGTCGAGGTGAGCAAGCCCCGACTGTCGTACGTGAGCGTCGTCACCTTGCCATCCGCATCGGTGATGGTGAGCGGATTCCCCTTCGCGTCGTACGTGATGGTCGTCGTGTTGTTCCTCGGGTCCTTGATGCTCGTCACCTGGTTGAACGTCGGCTCGTACGTGAACGTCGTCGTGGCGCTGATCGCCTGCTCTGTGGTTGTGAGCAGGTTCCCTTTCGCGTCATAGGTCATCGTCGTGACGGCGCTGTTAGGCCGCGTGATCGTGGTCGGATTGCCGCTGGCGTCCCGTTCAATCGTCGTGACCCGAGTCAGCGCATCCGTCTGCTTGGTGATCTGGCCCAACTGATCGAGCGTGAACGTGCTGGTGTGGCCGTTGCCGTCCTGGAAGCTGGCCGGCGGCGACGGGGCCGCGAGCGGCGCCGGGCTCGTCTTCGTCCCTTCGCCGGCCGCCACATTCGGCACCGCCGCCCGCTGCGTCGGCGTCAGCGTACGCACCTCGCCCGTCGGCAAGGTCGCCTGGGTAAAGCGGCCGGCATAGTCATAGGCGTACTGGTACACCTTCCCCCGCGCATCCGTGCGCTGGGTCAGGCGGTGCTGCGGGTCATAGACGAAGCTCTCGCGGGCGCCGTCCGCGTACGTGATGGCCGTCAGATTGCCCTGGCTGTCATGCTCGACCTGGGTCCCCCGGCCCGCCGGATCGGTGATCGAGTCGAGGCGGCTCCCGCTGTAGCTCAACGTCGTCACCTGCCCCGCCGGGTCTGTGATCGTCGTCAGCCGCCCGCTCCCGTCATACCCATACGTCGTGGTGTTCCCGTTGCGGTCCGTGACGGCCGTCAGCAAGCCTGGGGCGTTGAACCGCCGCGTCGTGCCGTCTTTCAGCGTCCGCGTGAATGTGCCGTCGGCGTTCTTCACCAGCGTGGAATAGTCGCCCGGAGGCGCCGTATAGGTCACGACCGTCGATGGAGTCCCCGTCGGAGGCTTGCCTGCGCTGCCGGCGAAGAAGATGGCCTGAATGTCCGCGGCCGTGAGCGCGCGATTGTAGTAGTCCACTTCATCGATGGTGCCCGCGAAAAAGTTTGTCTTGATGTTGGTCCCGCCCACGAAGCTGGCCCCGATCAGGAGCGGATCGGGCTCGCCATCATCATTCGTAATTGCGCCGTCGCCGCCGGCATTCAGCGGGGCGCGCGCATCCAGGTTGCCGTCCACATAGAGGCGCAGTTCGCGCGCGACCATGTCCCTGAGCATGGCGATGTGGTGGAACTGACCATCGGCAATGAATTTGGTTCCTGACAATTGCTGGAGACCGGGCCCTAAAGCATCGCTGTCCCGCAGCCAGGCGGCCAGCCTTCCATTCGAGACAAAGAAGAAGTACAACGAGTTGCCCCCGCAGGACTGCCCGCACTCATACTTGCTGACCACCATCTGATCTCCCGTCGTCTTCGTGGTCTTCACCCAGGCGTCAATAGTGAAGGACCCGGTCCCCGGATCAAGGTTCGGATTGTCCGGCACCTGAACGAAATCGTCCACGCCGTCAAAGCTCAGCGCCTGCCCGACCTCGCCCGTCGCAAATGTCGCGCCGCCCTGCAGCGTGCCGGAATTGCCCCCGATGATGTCCGCGACTGTCCCGTTTCCCGGCCACCAACTGACCAAGCCGGCGAGCAGCGACAGCCGGCTGGAGAACAGTTTGGTTGCGCCTTCGCTTTCCGCCACCACGACGGCGCCGTCCGGTTGCGGCAACAGGCGATCGACGCCGGTCAGCGTCCAGCCCGCGCCAAACAAGCTGGCCTGCTCGTTGCGGACCAGCACCTGGCCCTGCATCCCGCCGCCGATGCTCGATTGCGGGTAGTTCGAGAAGAGCATCGCCTCATAGGAGTACCGACCCGTGGTGAGGCTTACGGCATCGAATCGGACGCCGAGCCGCGAGGTGGAATCGGCGGTCTCCGGCAGGCCCGAAGCGTTCCAATAGACCTCCGGCCCTTGTTGAATCCCGCCGACTGTGAGCCGCACCGAAAACGTTTGCGGCACCGCCGCCAGTTTGCTCAAGAACGTGTCAATCGGAACGATGGGCCGCACGTCGGCGCTGGTGGAGCGATAGTGGAGGGTGAGGTCTCGCGCCACGCCCAGCGTCCGGACACCGGGGACCGCGTGATCCAGCGTCAAGGCGCCTTCCTGCAGATCCGCCCCGGAGCCGGTATTGCACGTGGTGCACCGACCGATCTGCTGCGCGCTCTGGGGATCGCTGGGCACGGGGTTGGCCGCCAAGGGAAAATGCCAGGCGGTCTTACGCACGCCGCCGGTGACTGTCTCGATGCGCTGGCCGTCAGCGCTGACCCGCATGGTGCCCACCAAGCTGAAGGTGCCGGTGTCGGGCGACAGCGACCAGAGGTCCAACTCGTTGCCCGGCGCCATGTTGTCCACGTTCGGGAACGTGATCGGCACCGGGGGATCAAGTACGACGCCAGCGGGCTGAATGGTGATCGAGAGACCCGGCCGCAGTTCCGCCGGCCGTGCTTCGACGCGTCCATATTCCGGCACCGGGCTGATGGTCAGGACGCCGGTATAGTCAGTCCCGTCCGCATTCTTCGCGGTGTGCGGCGGGATGGTGACCGACACATTCAGCGTGGCGCTCTGCACCACTGTGGTGGCGTTCGGGTTGACCGTAACCGCCGTGGTCATGTCTACGGGCGGCAGGGTCAGCGGTTGCGGCAGTTGGTTCGTGACCTCGACAAAGAGATCCACCGGGGCCACCAGGTTGGCGTAGCCATGGGCAAAGCCCGTGACGACCACCTGCTGGCGCCCGACGTTCGTGGACGGGATGCCGGTCAAGGTGAACTGTCCTTGCGCATCGGTGACCGTGCTCAGCGATGTGCCTTTCAGTGACACCGTCACGTTGGCGACAGGATTGCGTGTGGTGTCATCCACTCGACCCGTCAGGCTTGTGACCCCACCCGGCGGCGCGCCGGTCACGTTGATCGTGATCGTCTGCGACGAGGAGGCGGCGCCATCCGAGGCCACGAACGTCAGGGTGACGGCGCCGACCTGGGTGGCGTCCGGCGTGAAGACAAACTGCCCGGTCTCAGAGTGGAACGACGCGTGTGGCGGTAACGGCAGCGGGGTGACGGCGAAAGTGACGAAATCGTTGTCAGGATCAGTCGCCGTGACCGCGAAGGCCAAAGTCGCCCCAAGCGCCACAGTCTGATTGCCGATGGGCGTGAGGGCGGGCGGCCCGTTTTGAATCGTAAACACCAGGCTGTTCGATGCGCCACCGCCTGGCGACGGGTTCACCACCGCCACGGAGACAAGGCCCCGGACACTGAGCGCGGAGGGCGGCACGACGACGGACAGTTGGGTGGGACTCGTGACGGTAGCAGCCAACGTCAGCGTGCCGAACTGCATAGTAGCCCCTGGCGCAAAGCGGTCACCGATCGCAGTCAAGGTGAGCGCCGGTGACCCTGAGGGGGCCGCATTGGGGGAGAGTGACGACAGAACCGGTACCAAGTTCGTCACGGTCAGTGTGCTGCTGGCGGACAGGCGGATGGGCGCGGAGGCGGTGAGCGTTACGTCGCCCGCCGATGCGCCCGTGGCGGTGAAGGTCACGCTGCTCTGGCCTTCGGGGATGACGACCGTGGCCGGCACAGTCACGCTGCCCGCGCCGGATTGCGTGAGCGTCACCGTCAAGCCTCCGACGTCCGCCGGCGCTGCTGAGGTGACGGTGAACGTGAGGCTGTCCCCGACGCGAAGCGTGGCTGTCGCCGGCGCAAGACTTAAGGCCGGCGGCGTCAGGACGGTGAGCGTCGTGTCGGCGCTGATCGAGCCGGACGCGGCGGCGATGGTCGTCGTACCAGCCGCCAGGGCTGACGCCACGCCGCTCGCGTTGATCGTGGCGACACTTTGATTGGACGACGTCCACGTCACGCTGGTCGTGAGGTCCTGGGTTGTCCCATCAGTGAACCTCCCGGTGGCCGTGAACGGCTCCGTCTGCCCGACAAAGAGAGTCGCCGTCTGCGGCGAGAGCGTGAGCGTCACCAGTTCCGCCGGAGTGACGAGCACCGTGGCACTCGCCGACCCGCCGTTGAGCGAGGCCGTGATCGTCGCCGTGCCTTCGCCAACGGACAGCACCGGGAAGTCCGCCCCTAACGCCCCCGCCGGGATGGGAACCGTCGCCGGCGCCGTCGCCACCGTCGAATTGTTGCTGGTCAGTGAGACGGACAGCGGCTCCGTGGGGGCCGGCGAGACCGTGACGTGCAGGACGCCAGGCGCGCCCTTGGGAGTCATCAGCGTCCCGGGCGTCAGCGCCGTCACGACGGTGGGAGGCGAGGCCACGCTCACGGTCGCGCTCACGCTCGTGCTGTTGATCGCCGCCGTGACGGTGGCGCTGCCAAGGATCAGCCCCGTGACCGGGAAGGTCACGCTCGTCTGGCCAGCCGGGACGGTGGCAGACCCCGGCGCCTGAAGCACCGACGGGGCGCTGTTCGTCAGCGGAATGCTCGTGTCGGTCGGTTGCGCGGCGTTGATCGTGAGGGTGAAGGTGCCGGTGGCGCCCTGCTGGATCGCGAGCGGATTCGGCACCAGCGACACGACCGTCGGCGGCGGGGGCACGACATGGACCACCGCGGTCTGCGTCGTGGTAGTCGTGGCGGTGAGGGTCGCGGTGACGGCGGCATTCCCGACGGCGACCCCCGTCACCGTGAAACTGGCGTGGGTCTGGCCAGACGGAATCGTCACGCTGGCGGGGATATGGAGCACGTTACTGTGATCCACGCTGAGAGACGCCACCGTGTTCGTCTGCTGCGCGGCGTTCAGGGTGACCGTGAGTGTGCCCGTCGCGTTCACGACCACATTGATGGGTGAGGGTAGCAACGACACGAGGGCGGGCGCCGGCGGCAGCACCTGCACGGCTGCCGCGGTGGTCGTCCCATTCAGGCTGGTCGTCACCATCGCGGTGCCGAGCGCCAGCGTCCCCACCGGCGCGGGCGCGCTCGTCTGGTTCGCCGGGACCGTCACCGTCGAGGGCACCGTCACAATCCCGCTCGGCGTCGCGCTCACCGTGAGGAGGGTCGCGTTCGGCTGGGCGGCAGATATCGTCACGGTCAGCGTCGTGGTGGCGCCCAGCGTCACCGGATTCGCCGGCGGCAGGAGCGACACCACCGTCGGCTGCGCCGGGGTGACGGTCACCGTGCTGCTCGCGCTGGTGCCATTGAGGCTAGTCGTGATCTGTGCCGTCCCCGGCGTGTTCGCGTTGACGGAGATCGACGCGCTCGTCTGGCCAGCGGGGACCGTCACCGTGCTCGGCACAAAGGCGATGCCCGACGCCGTGCTGTTCAGCGACACGGTGGTAGTGGTGAGCTGCGCGGCGCTGATCGTCACCGTCAAGACGCCCGAGCCGCCCTGCGTGATCGTCAGCGTGCCCGGCGTGAGGCTGGTCACGGTGGGCGGCTGGGGATTGACCTGCACCGTGCTGGTCGCCGTGCCGCCGTTCGCGGACACCGTGATCATGGCGTTCCCCGCACTCACGGCGCTCACCGGGACTGGGACGCTGCTCTGCCCGCTCGCGAAAGAGACGGAGGCCGGGACGGTCGCCACACCCGTATTCGAGCTGGTCACGCTGAGCGTGCCCGCCGCCGTGGGCGTGGGCGACAACGTCGCGGTGAGGGTCCCGGTGGCGCCGACGGTGATGGTCAAGGGATTGGGTGTCAGCGTGGTGGGCGTGGGCAGGATCTTGGTCCCCAGGAGACTGATCGTGAAGGTCCCGCCCCTGGGTTCGTTGATCGTGACCTGTAAGGTATTCGTCGCTTGGAGCGTGACCGTCCGGTCGATCACCGTCACGTTCGGGGTGAAGTCGGTATTGCGCACGATCTGTACGCCATTCAGGACGACCGTGGCCGCGGTGACCAGATGCGCCCCGGTCGCATCCCCATTCACCAAGTGGAAGAGGAAGGGGGGGCCGATTGACGGCGGGACGGCAAAGGAATCGGTCACCGTGACAGGCTGCCCGGTGGCCCGCACGTATTGCTTGGGGCCGAAGAGCAGTTGGTCAGGCGTGGCTTGGGAGGAGAGGGGGAGGGGCCGGATAAGCCCCCCGACCAGGAGGGCGAGGACCCAGGCCGAAAGAATCCACCGTTGAAGCTTTGCCACCGGAAGCCTCATGGCTCGGTGCGGTACGCCGACCCCGATCTTCTGTGGCGGGAGGGAAAGAAGGTAAGAGCCGAATGTACGATTCCGCGCTTATAAACGGAGGCTCGGCGAGAGTCAAGCAAATAGTTATGACAAAAACCGTGGCAGCACGTGAATTGCGCCCTCGCCGGGGGGCGCGTATAATGACTCGCCATGAGCGGATCAACCCTAATCCGTGTTGACGGTCGACGGCCCGACGAACTGCGACCAGTCAAGATCACGCGCAACTTCATCAAGTACGCGGAAGGGTCGGTGTTGATCGAAATGGGGGAGACCAAGGTGATCTGCACCGTGTCGGTCGAGGAGAAGGTTCCTCCTTTTCTCAGGGGCCAGAACCGGGGCTGGGTGACCGCGGAGTACGCCATGCTCCCGCGCGCCACGCCCGAGCGGGCCGTGCGCGAGGCCTCCAAAGGGAGGCAGGGAGGCCGGACGCTCGAGATCCAGCGCTTGATCGGTCGCTCATTGAGGGCCGTGACCGACATGGATGAACTGGGCGAACGGACGTTCTGGGTGGACTGCGACGTGATCCAGGCGGACGGAGGGACGCGCACGGCTTCGGTCACCGGCGCGTTCGTGGCCCTGGCCGACGCGGTCGCCGTGGTGAGGGCGAAGGGCCTGATCAAAAAGAACCCGTTGAGAGACTATCTGGCGGCGGTGAGCATCGGGAAGGTAGGGGGCGAGGTGTTGACCGATCTCTGCTATGCCGAAGACTCCCTCGCGGAGGTGGACCTGAATCTGGTCATGACCGGCAAGGGACAGTTCGTGGAGGTCCAGGGGACCGCCGAGAAGTGGCCATTCACGTTGGACGAGCTAAACAAGTTCCTGACGCTGGGCTGGAACGGCATCAGCGCGTTGGTCAAGCTTCAGCAAGAGCTGGTAGGGGATCTGCGCTGATCACCGAGTTGGTGGTGGCGACCGGCAACCGGCACAAGGTTGAAGAAATCCGCGCGGTGCTGGCGGACCTGCCGGTCGCGGTCCGGTCGCTGGCTGAGTTCCCTGGCGCGCCGGAGGTAGTCGAAGACGGTCGGACCTACCGGGAGAACGCCCTTAAGAAAGCCTGGTCTGCCGCCAAGTTTACAGGCAAGCCGGCCTTGGCCGATGACACCGGGCTGGAAGTGGACGCGCTGGGCGGGCGGCCTGGACTCTATGCGGCCCGCTTTGCCGGTGAGGGGTGCACCTTCCAGGATAATATCCGTAAGCTGTTGCGGCTTCTGGAGGGTGTGCCGCAGCAGCGCCGCGGAGCGCGGTTCCTGTGCGTGTTGGCTCTCGTCGACGCCAGCGGGCGCGAGCAGGTGGTGGAGGGCGATCTGTACGGCCGGATCACGGAGGCGCCGGCCGGCGGTGGCGGATTCGGGTACGACCCGGTCTTCTACGTACCGGATCTCGGAAAGACCCTGGCCGAGCTGACGCCCGAGGAGAAGAACCGCATCAGCCACCGAGGCCGGGCCCTCGCGAAGGTCCGCGAGATTCTGAGAGCGCTGAACGCGGAACGCTGAACGATGAACGGTCAGAAGACAACGATGAAGTCGGAATGCTAAATGTCAGACTCTGAGATCTGTGGCTGCGATTCATCGTTCATACTTCTGACTTCTGCATTCATCGCTGTTTTCGTGTCGGGGCGTAGCGCAGCCTGGTAGCGCACCAGCTTTGGGAGCTGGCCGTCGGAGGTTCAAATCCTCTCGCCCCGACCACTCATCAATGTCATTGCGAGGAGCATAGCGACGAAGCAATCCCTGGTTGGGCAGTTGAGATTGCCACGCTCCCTACGGTCGCTCGCAATGGGAATAATGTTCAAAAGGTATTGGTAAAGTTATAAGAAAAGTCTTTGGCAAGGGCATGTTACGCGTACTATTGTTGAGAGCGTTCAACAATGGTGATGCCGCGATGACATAGTGTGCAGGTGTTTTGGTCGTTTAACCTCGTCGTGAGGCCTATTTTCGATGGTTCCTGGCGCTGTCGCCCAGGTAAACAACCAATACCTTTTGAACATTATTCCCGCAATGACAGGGGCGGAGGAATACGCGCCCGTAGCTCAGTTGGAGAGAGCCCCAGCCTTCTAAGCTGGTTGTCGCAGGTTCGATTCCTGCCGGGCGCACCACCGAGCTGGCTGATAGAGCAATAGCAGTTGCTATTCAGGGGCGTAATAAGGTAAAGGTACGACCCATGAAGATCTATCTCGCCAATCCACGGGGCTTCTGCGCTGGCGTGGACCGCGCCATCGACATCGTGGAATTGTCGCTCAAGGCGTACGGGGCCCCCATTTATGTCCGGCATGAGATCGTCCACAGCCGCCACGTCGTCAACTCGCTCAAGCTGAAAGGCGCGGTCTTCGTTGAGGAACTGAGCGAGGTGCCGGACGGCCAGACCGTGATCTTCAGCGCGCATGGCGTTGCCAAGTCGGTCTGGGAAGAGGCCAAACGGCGCGGGTTGAAGATCATCGACGCGACCTGCCCGCTCGTGATCAAGGTCCATAACGAAGTCAACCGCGACTACACTCAGGGTTACGAGTTGATCCTGATCGGGCATGCCGGCCACCCGGAAGTGATCGGGACGTTGGGTCAGGTACCGGACAAGTTCCACCTGGTCAGTTCCGTAGAGGACGTTCACAACCTGTACGTTGAGAAGCCTGACCAATTATCCTATGTGACCCAGACCACCTTGAGTGTGGACGAATGCCGGGACATCGTGGCCGCCTTGCATAAGCGATTCCCGAAGATCAAGGGCCCTCACCAGGAAGACATCTGCTACGCTACCCAGAACCGCCAGAACGCCGTCAAGAAGCTCACGGAAATGGTCGACGTGATCCTGGTCATCGGGTCCCCGAACAGCTCCAACTCGAATCGGTTGCGCGAACTCGGCGAGCACTGCAGTGTCCCTTCCTACCTGATCGACTCGAGCGCCGACATCAACCCGGCCTGGCTCCAAGGCATCAAGGCGGTCGGGATCTCCGCCGGGGCTTCGGCTCCGGAGGTGCTGGTCACCGAGGTAGTGGAGTACCTCAAGGCGCACGGGGGTGAGGTGGTCGAGGAGGTGACGGTGGTCGAGGAGGACGTCGAGTTTCTCCTGCCCAAAGAGCTGATCTCAGTCGCTGAAATCCCCTGGTCGTAGAGGAGCACACCGCGTGGGCGCGACGCGGCAACTCCGATCAGACGTCAACACGCCATCTTCCCACCGACGGCGGGTCGGAGTTGCGATCCCGGTTCCGCCCGCTGAGAAGCGCAAATTCCGAGAACGCCTGCTCAAGTGGTACGCCCAGCATGCCCGCGACCTGCCTTGGCGCAAGACCAGCGATCCCTACAAGATCCTGGTGTCCGAGATCATGCTGCAGCAAACCCAGGTGGATCGGGTCCTCCCCAAGTACCAGGAGTGGCTGACCAAGTATCCGACGATGGAGGAGCTGGCCGAGGCCCCGCTCGCGGAGGTGAAGGAGACCTGGTACCCGCTCGGGTACAACGTCAGGCCGGTGCGTCTGCACGCGATCGCCAGGGAGTCGGTCGCCCGCTACGGGGGCGCGCTACCGAAGGACCCCGAGCGTCTGCAGGCCTTCAAGGGCATCGGCCGCTATACGGCCGGCGCGATCCGGGCCTTCGCGTTCCGCGAAGATGCGCCCATCCTGGACACTAACGTGATGCGGGTCCTGCATCGGGTGTTTGTGGGCAGGGGGGATCCCAAGAAGCAGAAGTCCGCCTTGTGGAATCTCTCTGAGGCCTTGATCCCCAGGGGCAAGGGCTACGATTTTAATCAGGCGCTCATGGACTTCGGCGCCATGGTGTGCACGGCGCGCGACCCCTATTGCCTGCTCTGTCCAATGAAGGATTTTTGCAAGACCTATCCGTTTACACCTCGCTAATGACCATTGCGGAGCCAGTGCAAGTCGCCGCGGCGCTGATCGTGCACGAGGGT
>Ga0209055_1001297_pt1 | contig 16650 bp, 15 predicted proteins | sample GraSoiAngelo_110_FD_185875 | JGI IMG/M metagenome (GOLD analysis project Ga0209055, IMG submission 185875) | Grasslands soil microbial communities from the Angelo Coastal Reserve, California, USA - 14_0903_12_30cm (SPAdes) (version 2) | ecosystem: Environmental > Terrestrial > Soil > Grasslands ... | reverse complement strand
AGATTCGTGCCGGCAGCAGATACCGTTCCCAGGCCGAGGCCGCAGCCTCGAATCCGGCCAGTTGTCGGATGATCTCCATGAGGCCGGCTTCGCCGTGGAGCCGCCCCCCAGCCGCGCTATGCTGCCACTGAAACAGAAACTGCATGAAGTCGGCCGCGGTGACCGGCTCGATTTCCCGCCGGAGTCGCCCGATCGTGAGACGGTGAATGCGGGCCAGCAGCCTCCTGTCACACCATTCACCCCCACCCATCCCTCCCCCCTCGAGGGGGAGGGTCAGGGAGGGGGTCCTGAACCGTCCGCGCAGGACTTGTCCTTCTGCTTCTAAACGCAGTAGCGCGCCATCTACATCCGAGGTCGGCAGATGGAGCTTCCGGGCCAGTTCCTCGGCTGTCGTGGGGCCGGTGCTCTCCATCCAGCCTTGAACGATTCGACGGATCGCTTCATCCCGTTCCTGTGGTTCCTCTGCGCCAACTCCGTCGACCACCGGACTGTACTCTGCGGCTGGGAAGACCGTGTGAACCGTGGCGAGACGTTCGGTGGCGACCCAACCTGTCATGGGTCCCCCCTCACCCTTCCCCTCTCCCTCCAGGGGAGAGGGCTGGGAGAGCGGCAGCGTGACAACGGCGGCACGGCCGGTCTCGATCAAAGGCGGAATGAAAGCTCCCCAGGCTTTTCCAAGTTCCTCCGGCACCCAGATCAACGTCAGCAAGGCGTCGTGCAACTCGTCTGCGTCGCGGACCACCGGCCAGGCCTCTTCTGCCACCTCGGCGATCGCCGACGGGTCCAGCGCGCCGAGGTCCCCGGCCAGGTCCGGCGGCAAGCTCCGGCGCATCTCGACTGCACGCGCCCGCCGCTCCTCCAACGGCGCGTCGTCTAGGTACGCGTACGGATTGGCATTCAGGATCTCGTGGCAGAAAGACGACGGCATGGGCGTGTCCACCGCGAGGCAGCGGATCTCGCCGCGCTCGATGCGCCGGAGCACAGCCATGAGGCTGTCCACGTCCATCGCCTCGGTCAGGCAGTCCCGGACGGTTTCTTGAATCAACGGGTGGTCGGGGAGGGTGGTTTGTTCCGGCGCACCCCTCATGTTGTCCTGGCAGGCCAGCGCGGCGGGAAACACGGCCGCCAGCAGGTCTTCTGCGCGCATCCGCTGGATCTGCGGGGGCACGCGCCGTCCGTGAGCGAAGCGCAGCAAGGCCAGCGCGCGCGTGGCATTCCAGCGCCAGCGGCTGGCGAACATCGGCGTGGCCAGAATCGCCTGCATCAGCACGTCACGCACAGTGTCGGCGCGGAGGAATCCGAAGACCGCCTCAAGCGGGAAGCTGTGCCGCTCGCCTAGCGAAAGGACGAGTCCCTCGTCCGTGGCTGCGGCTTGGAGCTCCTGGTCGAACGTCGCGCAGAACCGCTTGCGCAGCGCGAGGCCCCAGGCGCGGTTCAGTCGCCCGCCGAAGGGGGTGTGCAGGACCAGTTGCATCCCGCCCCCTTCGTCGAAGAACCGTTCCGCGATGATCGTCTCCTGCGTCGGCACCGCTCCGAGGAGGGCGCGGCCAGCCGCTACGTAGCCAGCAGCTTGCTCGGCGCCCCGACGTTCCAGTCCACACTCAGCCTGCAGCCACTTGATTCCATCCTCTTTCGTATCTGCCAAGCGTCGGTCTATCTCTGCGCGCACCGCGGCGACTTCGGCGGAGAGTTCGATGGTGCGGGACGGCGCCTCGCCCCGCCAGAAGGGAATCGTCGGCGGCGCCCCATGGGCGTCCTCCACGCGGACCTTGCCGGTCTCCACGCCGCGGATGCGCCAGGAGGCGTTACCCAGCAGAATGATGTCGCCCGCCAAGCTCTCCACCGCGAAGTCTTCGTCCACGGACCCGACCTGGGTGCCGTCCGGCTCGGCGATCACCGCGTAGTTGAACGTGTCTGGAATGGCCCCGCCCGAGGTGAGGGCCGCCAGGCGGGCGCCCCGCCGCCCTCGGAGCCGGTGGTTGATCCGATCGTGGTGCAGGTACGCCCCGCCTCGGCCCCGGCGCGTGGCGATCCCCTCGGCCAGCATCCGAACCACCGCGTCGAATTCCGCGCGTTCCAGCTCGCGGTAGGGAAAGGCGCGCCGGCACAGGGCATACAGGTCGTCCTCCCGCCATTCCTGGGCGGACACCTCCGCCACGATCTGCTGGGCCAGGATATCCAGGGGCGCGGGCGGCACCTCGATGCGATCGAGCACGCCCGCCCGCATCGCGCGCACCAGCGCTGCGCATTCGATCAGTTCGTCACGGGTAGTGGCAAAGAGCCGGCCTTTCGGCTGCGTGCCGATCCAGTGACCGGACCGGCCCACGCGTTGCAGGCAGGTGGTGATCGCGCGCGGCGAGCCGATCTGGCACACGAGGTCCACGGTGCCGACATCGATGCCGAGCTCCAGCGAGGCGGTCGCCACCACCACGCGGGTCTCGCCGTGTTTGAGACGTTCTTCGGCCGACAGGCGGATCTGCCGGGACAGGCTGCCGTGATGGGCTGCGACGACCTGCGTGCCCAGATCGTGCAGGCGTTTTTCGAGGTGGTGGGCGACCCGTTCGGCCAGCCGTCGGGTGTTGACGAAGACCAGCGTGGAGTGGTGCTCCCGCACGAGATCGGCCACGCGGTCGTAGATGTCGCTCCAGATCGCATTCGTCGCCACAGGCCCCAGCTCGTCCTTCGGCACCTCCACCGCCAAGTCCATCTCGCGCCGATGGCCGATGTCGACGATCCGGCATCCGGAAGAGGGCCTAAGAAAGCGCGCGATCGTCTCGATGGGTCGTTGCGTAGCCGAAAGGCCAATGCGGACCGGTCTGGCGTGCGCGACGGCGTCGAGTCGCTCTAATGACAGCGCCAAGTGCGCGCCCCGCTTGTTCGGCGCCACGGCGTGAATTTCATCCACGATGACGGTGCGGACGTCGTGCAGCATCCGGCGGCTCTTCTCGGCCGTGAGCAGCAGGTAGAGAGATTCCGGCGTCGTGATCAGGATGTGCGGTGGCCGCCGGACCATCTGCTGTCGTGCCGGGCCCGGCGTGTCGCCTGTGCGGACCGCCACGCGGATCTCCGGCCGCGGGAGCCCCGCTGCCTGGGCCCGCTCAGAAATTTCGGCCAGGGGCTGGTGCAGGTTCTTCTGGATGTCGTTGCTGAGCGCTTTGAGCGGGGAGACGTACACGACCTGCGTGCGGTCTTCGAGGCCGCCGGCGAGCGCCTGCTTGAACAGGGCTTCAAGGCAGGAGAGGAAGGCGGCGAGCGTCTTGCCGGAGCCGGTGGGCGCGGCGATCAGGACGTCGTCGCCCGGCGCGATCGCCGGCCAGCTTCGGGCCTGCACATCGGTGGGCGAGCCGAAGCGCGCGCGGAACCACTCCGCGATGATCGGATGAAACCGGGCCAAAGGCATACGAGTCAAATCTTAGCACGTGTGCGGACTGAAAGGAGCGGGCTGATCTAGGCGGAATCCGGGTAGTCCACCCAGGGCTCTTTCTCGGCGTAGTACTTCTTGCCGCGGAAGTTCAAGCGCGTCCGCAGCCTCATGAATCCGATCTTCTGGAGCTGGCCGGCCACGTGTCGGATGGCCTCGGCGATGGTCGGCAGGGAGGGAGTTTCAGCGATCACGGATTCATACTGGACCTTGGCCGTGTAGCCGGTCGCGGTGCGCGTGATCAACACGATGCGGCTGAAATACCGGCCTGGCGGGTCGTTGCCCTCGAGCTGGTGCTTCTCGATGAGGACGTTCTTCTGGAAAATCAGCGGCGACGCACTCATGGGGGGCCGTATTATACGAAGCGCCTGGCGGGAACGCAACGGGCCGCCCCCGTCGGCGCGATGATTGGTGTACTATAGGGGATGACGGGGAGAGAGAACATGTTCATGAAAATCCGCTTGATGGTGGCAAGCATAGCAGCCCTGTTGAGCCTATGGGCCTGCGCATCGTCATCAGACCGCATCACTGAGTATCTCTCCGGTTTTCAACCGCCCTCGGATAGCGCCCAACCGGTCGCTCTGCCGCTGAACGCAGGCTTGGTTATGGTTCTGCCGGAAGACGAGATGGGCAAGCCCACGGCGCCGTCACGGGATGCGCTGCAAGCCGTCGCAGAACGGTTGCAGAAGGACATACAGGCGTCGCCGAATTTCGTGATCCAGAAGGTTTTCCCTTCGATCACCATTCCGGCGAATGGCTTGCATGGGCTGAGCCTAGAGCGGCTCCAAGGTCTTGCCCGAGCAGGGAACCTTACACAGATGGTCGTGGTGATGGCCGTGTCGCGGTCTGCGAGTAAACTTCGGTTCTGGCCGATCATGGAGCATCAGCTCTACGTCCGGATGGATGCAGCCCTTGTGGATGTCCCCACAGGCCGGGTACTGATGACTGAATCCGGGGAAGACGATTACGTGATGGCGGAGGCTCTGGACTACGTTGAACGGATCAGCTATCCGCGCCTCTATTACCGAAACTTCACCTTCGGCGGGCCCTTCACCGTCGTGAAAGGGGATCCGTATAAGGCTCTGGGCGAGCAAACCTTCCGCGGGGCTGCCGACCAACTCGGCATGACGCTGCGCAAGCGATTGGGTCCGGAGGGCCTGTCTTCACTTCTTCTTCGGCTTCCACTCGCGGGCTAATTTTTGTGCCGTGGCGATGTCGGCAGCGGTCATCTTTTTTTCTAAGTCATCCAGGCCGCTCAATCCCTTTCGATCCCCATGCGTTCCGGCGAGACTGTACCACATATGAGCCTGAACATAGTCCTGCTTCACGCCACGGCCTTCTGCGTACATTGCCCCCAGGTTGTACTGGGCTAGGCCGAATCCCTGATCGGCCGCGAGTCGATACCACCGGAGAGCCTCGGCGTAGTTCAGGGGGACGCCGCGGCCGTTGTAATAAATCACGCCGAGGTTGTGCTGGGCCTTCGCGAGCCCTTGTTCCGCCAGCGGCCGCCACTCCTTCAACGCGGCGGCAAAATCGCCGGCCTTATAGGCTGCAAGCCCTTTCTGAAAGTCCGCCTCTGCCCACGCGAGCGTGGCGGCCCCCCATGCAAGCGTGAAGACAAACGCGCTGAGTCGCAGGAGGACGGGCATGGTTTAGAAGAGAGGTTCTTGCGGTCCCGGTCGCATGCCGGCGAGGTCGGGGTCTTCCCCATCCTTCGCCTTCGGCCTGGGTAGAGCCGCCTTTTCCGCTTTGCGTTGCGCCCGGCGTTCCTCTTTTTGCTTCTGCTTGGCGAGCTTGGCCTTTTCACGATCGCGTTTCGCGAGGGTCGCTTTTCCTGGTCTACCGATGGGGACCTCCCGAGCTTGTCAGCGTGTCCATTGAAGAAGGAGGCAGGGACGCCGCCGCCTCCGGGCGTCCCTGCCTTATTTTCTGAGGTCGGCGATATCTAAACGTTTACCAACGTCCGCCGCGTCCGCCCCGGTCCCCGGCACCGGTTCGTTTCTCCTGGGGTTTGGCCTCGTTCACCGTGAGCGTCCGGCCGTCCAGTTGAGTGCCGTTCAGCGCGGTAATCGCCTTCTGGGCCGCTTCAGTGGTTGCCATCTCCACGAATCCGAAGCCGCGAGACTGGCCGGTGTACCGGTCCGTGATGATCTTGACCGACGTCACCGACCCTTGCTGTGAGAACAGCTCCTGAAGCTGTTGCTCGGTGGATGAATAGGGCAGGCCGCCCACATACAACTTCGTACCCATCGGGTACCTCCTTTACTGATGCGATGCGGTCTTGGGAGTAAGGAACGAGGGTGACAAGGAGAGCACCGAAGGCGCACAGATGCAGGCGTCTTTCCGGGCAGGCTTTCCGATCGGATCCCTACTGCAAGGCACAATCGCGATGAGGTCTTTCCATTTTCGGCGTTTCACCGCTAGACCCCTTCAACGATGAAACACGCCCACATGCTAGCACAGGCACCGGGCAGACGCAAGCAGTAAGTGTGTCGACGCCGCGTCTCGGCGGCTACATCGCAAACTCGGCCCAGAGAAACGTGTGGTCGGACGGGTTCGGGTCCCGCCTCGGTTCGACATCCACGTCGCACTTCATGCAGTGCTCGGCCAGGGAAGGGGTCGCGAGGATGTGGTCGATGCGCCACCCTTTATTGGCGTCCAGCGAGCTCGGCTTGCGGTAGTCCCAGAAGGTGTATTGCTGGCGGTCGGGATAGAGCCTGCGGAAGACGTCCACGAAGCCCCAGGAGACCGTCTCCTGATAGGCCTTCCGTGCGTCCTCGTGATAGCAGACGTGCTTGAGGTGTTTCTCCGGGCTGTGCACATCGATCGGCGTCGGCGCCACGTTCATGTCCCCACACCAGATCGCCGGCTTGGTGGGAGTGAGATGCTTCTGGAAGTACTTGCTCAACCGGTTAAACCATTTGAGCTTGTAGGCGTACTTGGGTGAGTCCAACTCGAAGCCCTGGGGAACATAGGTGTTGATGATCGGAATCCCTCGGACGACGACCCGGAGGAGCCGCTCCTCGTCGGGGCTGCCGCCGTCGTCCAGCCCATACGAGACGGCTTCCGGTTCGGTGCGGCTTAGCACGGCGACGCCGCTGTAGGACTTCACGCCGCGGAACGTGACATGGTAACCGGTTGAGGCGAGTGCCAGCGCGGGGAAGTCCGCATCCTGCACCTTGGTCTCCTGCAGGCACAGCACATCCGGCTTGTGGTGCTGGAGCCAGTCCAGGACGAGGGGCAGGCGCTTACGGAGGGAGTTGACGTTGAACGTGGCGATTTTCATGAAGCCGTGGAGGGCAGTGCCCGACCGAGGGTGAGCATCTCAGACGCCACCGTAATGGCCGTCGGGCCGGCGTTCTCAGGAGTAGCCGGAATTGCAGCCGGCAACGAAGCAGAGGATGAGAAATAGCCCCCACACCCACACGAAACTGTGACGTTGTCTCATGTGCGTCCCTCCCTCACCCGCCTCCCACCTCGCGGTACGCGATCTGGACGGTCTGATCGCCGATCGTCGCCTCGGATTGGCCCCACTGGTACAGGAACTTCTGGGTGCCGGCGGCATCGGGTATGGTGATCTCGACGATGTACTTGGGCGACGTCAGCTTGATGAGCTTGCCCTTGCGTTCAATCTTGATCGGGCAGCCGGTCGCCTGGAGATCGAAGACCTGCTCCTCGGTGGCGGACACTTCTCCAAAGATGAAACAGTCCCGGGAGTCCATCTGTGCGGACAACCAGGCCACGAACATGACTTCGAGGAGCATCAGCGGGCCTCCTTTCCGTGCGGGGGTTGCTCTCCTGCCGGGCCGTTTCGCCCATTATAAACCGTTCAGGTCGCTTGCAACGAAAAAACCTTCCTTGCCCGGATCGCGCATTTCATTTACGCTTCGGCGGCACCACCCCCAGGTGGACCTGGAAGCTGCCCCGGCTCCGGTCCTGGACGTAGCGCTGCAGGGTTTCGTGAATGACGGAGAAGGCCAACGAGTTCCAGGGGATGTCCGCGTGCTTGAAAAGCTGGACCTCCAGGCTCTCGGCGCTGGGGCCGAAGGAGGGGGCGCGCATCCTGCCGCGGAAGATCATATAGACCTGGCTGATATGCGGGATGCTGAAGACAGCGAAAAGCGAGGTGATCTCGACGTCCGCCTGGGCTTCTTCCAGGGCTTCCCTAGCGGCGGCCTGCTCGGCGGTTTCGCTTTGCTCCATGAACCCGGCGGGCACCGTCCACAGGCCGTATTTCGGCTCGATGGCCCGCCGGCAGAGGAGGATCTGGTCTTCCCACTCAGGGATGCACCCGGCCACGATCTTGGGATTTTCATAATGGATGGCCTGGCAGACGTCGCACACGAAGCGGGGCAGCGTGTCGCCGGGCGGAACTTTCCGCGAGACCGGCGACCCGCAATGGCTGCAGAAGTTCATAGCCGGATTATGGCACAGGTGAACACACAGTGACAGGACCCGCCGCCCCACACCATACCTTTTTCGCGCCCTGCCCGCGCGGGCTGGAGGGTGTGCTCGCGACCGAGTTGGATGAGTTGGGCGCGCAAGACATCGCGGCGACCGCCGGGGGCGTCGGGTTCACCGGTGCGTTCTGCCTCTGCTACCGGGTCAATCTGGAAAGCCGGATCGCCAGCCGGGTACTGTGGCGCGTCTTTCATGGCCCCTACCGGACCGAACAGGACGTGTATCAGGCGGCCTATGACCTGCCCTGGCGCGACTGGTTTTCCGCCCGCCGCACGATTAAGCTCAAGGTCAGCGCGCAACATTGCCCGCTCACGAGCCTTGATTACGTCACGCTCAAGATCAAAGACGGCGTCTGCGATCGGTTCCGTGCGGCCACCGGCGCTCGACCCAGTGTGGACACCCGCCAACCCGACATCCGCATTGACGCTTTTCTAGACGCTCAGCACGTGACGCTGTACCTCGACACATCGGGCGAGCCGTTGTTCAAGCGTGGATTGCGCAAGGCGAGCGGCGAGGCGCCGCTCCGCGAGAACCTGGCGGCAGGCATCCTGCGCCTGTCCGGGTGGGCGCCGGAGCAGGCATTGCTCGATCCCATGTGCGGAGGCGGCACGATCCTGATGGAAGCCGTCCTCCTGGCGCGGCACATCGCGCCTGGCCTGGGTCGTGGCTTTGCGTTCGAGAAGCTGCATAACTTTGATTCGAAGACGTGGCGCGACCTGTGCGAGGCCAGCCGGGCGGCGCAGATCCCGAAGGCTGCCCCTGCCATCTATGGAAGTGACCGCGACAGGCGTGCGCTCCAGGCGGCGCGAGCCAACTTCGATGCCGCTGGGCTGGCGGATGCAGTGGTCCTGACGCAGGCCGATGTGCTGGACATGAAGCCGCCAGCCGCTGCGGGCGTCATCGTCACGAACCCGCCGTACGGCGTACGGTTGGGCGATCAGGCGGCTCTCGCCGCGTTCTACCCGCGCCTGGGCGATGTGCTCAAGCGCAACTTCGCCGGCTGGCGTGCCTACATCTTCACGGCGGACCCGCGCCTGCCCAAGCTGATCGGGCTGGCAGCGTCGCGCCGAACGCCACTCTTCAACGGCGCGCTGGAGTGCCGCCTCTTTGAATTCAAGCTGGTTCGTGGCACCATGCGTCGGCCACGCGGCGCGGCCCAAGCCGGACCGTAACCGTCACCCTCGGAGCGATCCGATGCCCACGTTCAAGAGCGGTGCCTTCATCCAGCAATGTTTTACCTCGCATCCGCTGGCGCTGAGCTTCAAAGCGCTCGCCTTGCCCGACCGGCTTGTGGTGACGTGCACGAGTTGCGACATGCGCCACCGGTTCCTTGTGCAGACCCTCACCACCCGTGCGGAAGAGGAGGGGAGTCCGGAGCGGGAGGCGAAGGACGACTTGGCGAAGTGCGTCGCGGCGCACCCGGCGGCCCTGCGGGTGAGCACGGTGGACGTGGTGCGCGACTCCGTGAAGCTCCGCTGCGGCCCGTGCAGCCGGACCTACAAGATCACCGTGGCGGCGTTCGAGACCTACCGGAAGGGTACGTGAGCCGGCGTTTAATACTCCAGGCTTAACCCGGCCAGGACGAGGAACGGCGCTCCCAGGGTTTTGATCGCGCCGGTCTGCGTGGCGATGTACTGCCGGTCGGTCAGGTTCTCCACGTCCAGGAAGAGCCGGACGAAACGGCCGAGCTTCTTCTGGATAGAGGCGTCGAGCACCACGAAGTCCGCGACCGGTTGTGTGTTGAGGTCATCCGCGAACTGGCGCGACAGGTACCGGCCCAGCAGCGTGACCTGCACGCGGTCCGGATGGCCGAGCGTCAGCGCAAGCGTCACCTGATGGCGGGACACTGCGGGCAGTCGCAGGCCTTCCCGCGTCGGGTTGCCCGGGAAGCTCGTCACCACCGAGTCGGCGTATGCGTACCCGGCAGTGATGGAGACCTGCTCCCAGGGTCGGGCTGTGAGGCCCGCTTCCCCTCCGATCGTTCTCGTGCGACCCACGTTCTGCCGCTGGGCGGTCGTGGGGCTGAGCGTAACGAAGATGATCTGGTCTTTGACCGTATCGTAATGGCCCGTGAGGCGCAGAGTCAGCCGGCGGTCCTCCAGGAGGTTGCTCTCGACTGTGGCCTCACCGCCGGTCAATCGCTCCGGCGTCAAGTTCTCGTTCGGGAGGAAGGTGAACCCGCCGGAGCTGAAGCTCCGGTAGAGTTCGTTCAAGGTCGGCGCCCGGAAGGCCTGGTAGGCGGACGCCCCGACGCGGACGCGGTCCGTAAGCTGGTACTGCATCGCAAGCTTAGGGCTGAGGGCGCTCTCGACGTTGTCCCGCGGCACCCGTACCCCGCCCGACTCGCTCTCGATCCGGGCGTCGAAGTTCTTCCACCAGTCCCAGCGCAGGCTCGGCACCACGGTCCAGCGGTCGGCAGGGGCGCTGATCCATTCGCCGAACAGGCCCCAGCCGACCTGCTTGCCTCCTGCCAGACTGCGACCGACCGGCGCGCCGCTGGTGTCGAAGACCTGATCTTCCGATTGGCCCAGGATCGCGCGCGCGTCCGTTCCCACGACCACGCGGTTGCGGGGCGTGACCGGGATCGTCCATTGCCACAGCCCGCCGTAGTCATCGCTGGGAATGACCTGGATGCGATCCAACACTTCGCTGAGCCGGGCTGCCTGCGGAGGCAGGATCTGGCCGGTTTGATTGCGGAAGGTCTGCCATTGGGCAAAGAGCTTGGCTTCCCAGCGGCCGGCTCCGCCGAGCTCGTGCTCCAGGCCGAGAGTGACGCTGCCGATCGTGCGGGCAGCGACGCTCAGGGCCGTGCCGAACGTGCGGTCCTCGCGGAACAAATTCCCGCCGACAGTGATCGTCGTGCTGGCGTCCGGCGCGATCCGCAAGGTGCCGGCGAAGTTCTCGTGCCGCGAGTCGTCGGTGCGATCCACGGGGCCGCGCTGATACGCCGGCACCGTGATGAACCCGTTCGTGTGAAACCACCGGTAGCCCAGGCTGAGGCCGATCCGGTCGGTGCCGTAGCGGCCCGACAGCGATTCGGTGTACGTGTTGAGGTTTCCGGCGTGGCTCTCCGTGCGGAATCGTTCGCCGGGCCCGGGCTGCTCCGTCAGGATCTGGACGACGCCGCCCATGGCCCACGTGCCGTACAGGTTGGAGCTGCCGCCCGGGACCACTTCGACCCGCTCGACTGTGTCCGGCACGCGTCCCCAGTTGATCCATCCGCCGAAGCCATCGTTGAGCGGCACGCCGTCGAGGAGCACCAGCCCGCGCCTATTGCCGAGCCCCCGCAAGCTGAAGAGTTGCGCGGTGGGATGGTTGTATCGGCTGCTGAGGAGGCTGGGCTGGACGCCGGGCACTGTGCGCAGCAGGTCGTCGATCTGGGGCCCGCCCCGGAAGGGCGTCGCGTCGATCTGCTCACGGGTCAGGAGCGTGGGGGAGCCCGGCGCCTGGCTTGCCGGGACGGGCGTCCGCGTGGCTGTGACCACGACTTCTTCCAGCTCGGACACTGGGGCGTCGGGGCCGGCCGCCTGGGCGGACGCTGTGACCCCGAGCGCGCCGCACCACGCCCCCAACAGGAGAAACGCCACCGCCGGCCGTGCCTTCCTCATAACGGGCTGATGCATGAGACATTGGAACCGGAATGTCAACCGCCGGACATCCCGTCCCGCCTTGCTTCTATGACCAGGATCGTGGAGAATGCCGTCCGAAACGCGGGCGGGGGTGCATGCGATGGAGGCCCAAGGCGTATCAAAGAATCCGTGGGTCGCAGGAACCCTTTCGGGCGTCCTGCCGGGGTTGGGGCAGTTCTATAACCGTCAGTGGGGCAAGGGTGTAGGATTCCTGTTGGGGGTGGTGATCACAATAGTAGTCTTGTTGAGTTCGGTCAACCTGGACGCCCTGCAGCGAGCGGCCGAGTCAGGTACGCCGCCTGACAACATCGGGCTGCTGTTCAGCCTGGCGATAGTGAGCCTAGCGATCGCGGTCTGGAGCATCGCGGATGCCGCCTGGACCGCCAACCGGTCCCAGATGTAAGCTCGCACTGTCTCACTCCAATCTGCGGACCCCCCGTGATCCGTAGAGCGCGGTGCCTTGTAACGATTTTGTCCCGGCCGGGACTATGGGGCAAACTCTTGAATGATAGGAGGCCCCATGATTACGGAAACCGCCATGCCGGATTCCCAGGAAATGACAGCGCGGCCCGCGTCGTCGCCGGTGGGCAAGCTCATCGTCGTCGGGCTGTTCGCCTTGGCAGTCGGCGCATTCTTCTATTTCGACCTCAAGCAGTACCTGTCCCTGGGAGCTTTGAAGGCCAACCGCGACAGTTTGCTGGCCTATACCGAGGCCCACTATACCAGATCGGTCATGCTTTTCATCCTGTTCTACTGTCTCCAGACCGCCTTCTCGCTCCCGGGCGCCGCGATTTTCACCCTGGCGAGCGGCTTACTGTTCGGCAGCTTCCTCGGCACGTTGTACACGAACATCGCCGCTACGTCGGGGGCCACGCTCGCGTTCCTGGCGGCACGCTATCTCTTGCGCGATTGGGTCGAGCAGAAATTCGGCGATCGGCTGGGCCCCATCCAGGAAGGGTTCGCCAAGAACGCCTTCAGCTATCTGATCACCTTACGGCTGGTGCCGCTCTTCCCCTTCTTTCTGGTTAACCTGGTGTCGGGGTTGACCCGTGTTCAGCTGGGGACCTTCATCGCGGCTACATCCATCGGCATCATCCCGGGCAGCTTCGTCTATGCCTACGCTGGTCGTCAGCTTGGCACGCTTAATTCACTGTCGGACATCGCCTCGCCACAGGTCTTGCTGGCCTTTACCCTTTTGGGCACGCTGGCGCTCGTGCCTATTTTGTACCGGAAAATCGCCAGTAAGACCGCGTAGCGGTTAACCTTCGCAGTAATGAGGAACTGACATGATGCTCACGACCGCAATCAACAAGACCGGGGCCAACCACGAGCCAGTGATCGTGCTTCCGAACGACGAGCACAATCAGAAGCTGGTCAGCAATGTGCGCCCACCGGACTGGGTGAACCCTGATCCGACCGGCACATACAACATCGTGGTGATCGGGGCCGGCACGGCCGGCCTGGTCACGGCGGTGATCGCGGCGGCGGTTGGCGCAAAAGTGGCCCTGATCGAGAAACACCTGATGGGAGGCGATTGCCTCAACGTCGGCTGCGTGCCGTCGAAAGGGGTCATTCGGGCGGCGCGTGCGTGGGCGGACGTGCGCCGTGCGAACGAATTCGGTGTGCACATCCCGCCCGGGGTTAAATATGACTTTGGCGCTGCGATGGCTCGAATGCGAAAGTTGCGTGCGCGGATCAGTCACACGGATTCCGTCCATCGCTATACAAAACTTGGCGTGGACGTCTTTATCGGAGACTCTCGGTTTTCCGGACCGGATACGGTGGTGGTCGAGGGGGCGGCCGGCAACCGAACTCTGCGGTTTGCAAAAGCGGCGATCTGTACCGGCGCTCGGGCCTCCGCTCCGTCCACTCCTGGGTTACAGGAGGCCGGCTATCTCACGAACGAAACGGTCTTTACGCTGACCGAACTGCCGCCGCGCCTGGGGGTCATCGGAGCGGGACCGATCGGATGCGAGCTGGCGCAAGCGTTTGCCCGTTTCGGGAGCCAGGTGTACCTCATCGAGGCGATGCACGGCATCTTGCTGAACGAAGACCGAGACGCGGCGGAAATCGTCCACCAGTCCATGCTCCGCGACGGTATCAAGCTGCTCTGTTGCGGCAAGGACTTGAGGGTGAAGAAAACGGACAGCGGCAAGCGGCTGACGGTCGATTCGCACGGCCAACAGTACGACGTCACGGTCGATGAAATCTTGGTCGGCGTGGGCCGCACGCCGAACACGGAAGGGCTCGGCTTGGAAACCGTGGGCGTCGAGTACGACAAGACCGGCGTGAGGGTGAACGACCGACTGCAGACGAACAACCCACGCATCTATGCCGCCGGCGACATCTGCTCGCGGTACAAGTTCACACACGCCGCCGATGCGATGGCACAGATTCTCATCCAGAACGCGCTGTTCCCGCATCCGTTTGGACTGGCGTATGCCAGCGCGGGTGCGCTGATCATGCCGTGGTGCACGTTCACGGAGCCTGAAATCGCGCATGTCGGCAAGTACGAAGCAGACGCCAAGGCCAAGGGCATCGAAGTGGACACCTTCACGTTCAAGCTCGACGAGGTGGACCGAGCCATCCTGGACGGCGAGGACCAGGGCTTCGCGCGGGTGCACGTGAAGAAGGGTACGGACCAGATACTCGGTGCGACCATCGTGGCGCACCATGCGGGCGACATGATCAATGAGTTCTCGGTGCTCATGAAAGCGGGCCTGGGCTTGAAGACCATCACCGGCACGATTCACCCGTATCCGACCCAGGCGGAGGTCGTGAAGAAGGTTGCCAACGCCTGGCGCAAGACGACATTCACCCCGCGCGCGAAAAGCATCCTCAGCAAGTGGTTCGCCTGGACGCGATGAAAGGCAGCGGTGTTCCTTCCGTTGTATTGGCGATTCTTCTCACCTGGCTGCCGGTCGCGCATGCGCAGGCGTCTGCCGCCCTTGAGGTCGGTAAATTTTCCGCCGCCAAGGAAGGCGCCGCCCTGCCGGACGGCTGGAAGCCGCTGACCTTCAAGAAGATCGAGAAGCATACGGCCTACACGGTGGTGAAAGACGGGGAGATCACCGCCGTCAAGGCGGTCAGCGAAGCGTCGGCGTCCGGCCTCACGCGAGAGATCACGATCAACCTCAAGGAGTACCCGATCGTGCAATGGCGGTGGAAGGTGGCGAACGTCCTCCAAAAAGGGGATGTGACGCGGAAAGAAGGCGACGACTATCCGGCGCGGATCTACATCACGTTCGAGTATGACTCCTCCAAGGTGGGGTTCTTCGACAAAGCCAAATACGAATTGATCAAGCTGTTGTACGGACGGTATCCGCCCCTGGCCGCCCTCAATTACATCTGGGAGAGCAAGGCTCCCAAGGGCACGGTGGTGCCCAACCCCTATACCGAGCGGGTCAAGATGATTGTGGTGGAGAGCAGCGTGGAGCGCCTGAACCAGTGGGTGAGCGAGGAGCGGAACGTGTATGAGGACTACCAGAAGGCCTTCGGCGACGAGCCGCCACTGATCTCGGGTGTGGCAATCATGACCGACACCGACAACACCGGCGAATCCGCGACCGCCTATTACGGCGACATTATCTTCAACAAAGACCGGTAGGGAAGGTTGTCTCCGCTGAGAACGCAATTGCCACGCTGCGCGCTGGTGTGGTATATAGTGCTACCTACGGTGGGCCTATGGACGAAGAGAAGGGCTTTACTATCCGGGATCGTCGGGGAGTTGAGAGCGAATCGGCGGAAAAGACCGGCGAGACCGCTGCGCAGACCCACGCCGAAAGTGCGGCCGAGCCTGTCCCGAGCCAGCCGGTCCCACCCATCAACTTCGTGACGTTCATCTACTCTCTGGCGATGTCCGCTCTGATGTCCCTCGGCGAGCAGGTCGGCGAGGGCGCGGCGGGGCGGGCTCCCAATCTCGCCCAGGCACAGGAAATCATCGACATCCTGACGATGCTCGAATCCAAGACCAAGAGCAATCTCACGGCGGAGGAAGAGACTCTGCTGCAGGAGATGCTCTACACCCTCCGCATCAAGTTCGTCGAGCGGGCCAAAGCACGCAAATCCTGAAAAGGAAGCCCGGGTGGCACAACGGCGCCCTCTGATCCTCCTGGCCATCGTCCTCGCCATCGTCGCGACGGGCGCAGGCCTGACGGAGGGGCTCCTCTGGCAAGCCTACCAGCGTCCTGCCGAGGGCGTCCCGTCGCCCGCGCCCGCGCCTTCAGGCTTCATTTCTCCTGTCCGAACCGTCCTGCCTGAGCTTTCAGCGAGCGTGTCGGACACCTCAGCCCGCCTTGACGTCGCGCGTCTCAATAGCGAAGGCATGGCTCTGTATGAGATCGGGCGTTTTGGCGACGCGCTTGCGAAATTCGAGCAGGCGGCCGCGACAGGTGCGACCGATCGGCCCGTACAGCGCAATCTGGCCTTGACGAAGGCGCGCCTCGCCTGGGTGCATCTGGAGCGAGGAGAGTCTGACGAGGCCGTGCGCACCTTCGAAGACGCGAACCGTCTGCAACCCCGCGAAGGTGCCGTGCTGCTGGGGCTCGGCGCCGCCCATCTCTACCGAGGAGACGAGCGCGAGGCCGAGGTCTTGCTCCAGCGGGCGGTCGAGGCAGACCCCACGCAGATCCTCGCGCTTAAGCTGTTGGGAGAGATCGCCTACCGCCGCGACGATCTGCAGGCCGCCCGACCGCGCTTCGAATCGGCGCTGCGGCTTGACCCCTCCGATGTGGCGGTGCGGGAACGTCTGGATCTGATTCTGGCCGAAGCCGGTGCGCAGAGAGACGTGCGGCGGCTCGAGAGCCGGCACTTCACGGTGCGGTTTGAAGGGGAGCAGGGGAAGGCCCCGGCGCAGGCGGTCCTGGCTCGGCTCGAGTCGGCTCGTCAGGAGATCGGTCGCCGCTGGGGAGTGTACCCGGATCGCAAGATCCCGGTCGTGCTCTCTGCGGGCGGCACATTCCACGAGCATGCGCAGGCTCCGGACTGGGCGCAGGGGCTCTTTGACGGCAAGATCCGGCTGCCAGCGGAGGGGGCGATGCGCGACAGGGTGGCGCTGGACCGGGTCCTCCGGCACGAGTACACGCATGCGCTCGTCCAGGATCGGACGCGCGGCCTTGCGCCGACGTGGCTCAGCGAGGG
>Ga0209055_1001289_pt1 | contig 16713 bp, 14 predicted proteins | sample GraSoiAngelo_110_FD_185875 | JGI IMG/M metagenome (GOLD analysis project Ga0209055, IMG submission 185875) | Grasslands soil microbial communities from the Angelo Coastal Reserve, California, USA - 14_0903_12_30cm (SPAdes) (version 2) | ecosystem: Environmental > Terrestrial > Soil > Grasslands ... | reverse complement strand
GCGGCGGGTGTCGCCTGCAATATTCTCACACAGCGCTGCGACCCCCATCGACCGCGAGTTTTGCGCCGTGAATAAAACTGGCACGATCCGTGGCCAAAAACACGATAGCTTCCGCGATCTCATCTGGTGTAGCCGGGCGGCCGGCCGGCGCCTCGGCGGCCAGTTTCTCCAGCCCTTCACCCATTGCTTCAGTTCCTTCCGTGCGCGTAGGTCCGGGGCTTACTGCATTAACCCGGACGCCCCTGGGGCCATATTCGGCCGCCCACACCTTAGTTAGCAGATTAATGGCGGCCTTGCTCGAGCCATAAAGGCTCATGCCGGGCACGCCGTAATCGGCGACCATTGTCGATAAATTGACGATTGCCCCTTTGCCTTTCTTCGCCATCAGCGGTGCAAGTTCCGCGACGAGGAAGTACGGCGCCTTGACGTTGAGCGCATACACGTGCTCGAACATTTCTTCGGTGGTTTCATGCGTCGGCCCGAATGGATAGATCCCGGCATTGTTGATTAGAATATCAACATGGCCGCCTCCGACCTCGACGGCTCGTCTGGCCACTTCTCGCGCGCTCGACGCGTCCTGAAGGTCGGACGAAATAAAATCCACGGTGCCTCCTGCGGCGCGGATTTCCGCAACCGTTTTCTGGCCGCGTTCAGCATTGCGGCCTACGACTATGACGTGGATGCCAAGCGCGGTGAGCTTATTGGCTACCGACCGGCCGATACCGCTTGTGCCACCTGTGATCAGTGCTGTGGATGGATTTGCACTCATTTAAGATTTCTTGGTTCGTTTTCTTCGACTTATCTTAAGACTCGCGCGCAAGAAATAAACCCGAGCAGTTGGTTTTGACTCGTGTGTTACTGTGCAGCGCAGGATCATGCGTGCTTCGGAAGAAGATGATGAGCAATTTTACCGCGATACCGAGCGTATTGCGTTTCCGGCACTTAGTGACGAGCAGTTGGCGACCTTAGACTCGTTAGGCACGCGGCGCAAAGTCAGGCGCGGCGAGATTATTTACAAAGCTGGTCAGCGTGATGTGCCTTTCAATCTCGTCTTGAGCGGGGAGCTCGAGGTTTTTGAATCGCGCGACGGCGATGAGCAAATTCTAGCTACGCCGGGTCCGCGCGATTTTGTTGGCGACATCGCGATGCTCACCGGTACCGCGGTTGTCGCGACAGTGCGCGGCAAAGCAGAGCAATCGGAAATTTTGCAGATTCCTGCCCCGCGTTTGCGACGAGCCTTGGGAGAGATCCCGAGTGTGAGTGAAACGATCGTGCGTGCGCTAATCATGCGGCGCAAACGTCTCCAGCGCGATCGCGAGTTTACCGGTTTGCGAATTCTGGCGGAGGCGGATTCACGCGAAGGACATCAGCTCGATGATTTTCTCGATAAGAATCACTATCCGCACCGACTCGTGGACACGACGAGCGAATACGGGCAAACACTCGCGCAACGATTGAATCTTGTTTCCAAGGATCTGCCCGCACTTATCACTCCGAGTGGAATGCCATTGCGCCGTCCTTCCCTGCGCGAAGTCGCAAAGGTGGCGGGTCTGCTTCAACCGCTTACCGAGAATGAGGAAGAAGAAATCCGTTGCGATGTAGCGATTGTTGGCGCCGGGCCGGCCGGTTTGGCCGCAGCCGTGTACGCTGCTTCTGAAGGACTCAATACTGTGGTCTTGGAAAGCTATGCCCCTGGCGGCCAGGCGGGAGCATCCTCGTTGATTGAGAACTTCTTCGGTTTCCCTACTGGGATCGGCGGCGGCGATCTCACGCACCGCGCGCAGCTACAAGCGTATCGTTTCGGGGCGAAATTCACGACGCCATCGCAAGCGCTCTCGCTTGGACACGCGCCCGATGGCGATTATCCGCATTTCCTGCACATCGAAGGCTGCAATGCCGAGCTGCGGGCGAACGCGGTGATCATCGCAACGGGCGCAGATTACCGCAGGCTCGATGCACAAGGCCGGGAAGAATTTGAAGGGTCTGGTGTCTATTATGCGGCGACGGCGCTCGAAGGTCAGCTCTGTCACGGGTCAACGGCAATCGTCGCCGGCGCGGGCAACTCGGCCGGTCAGGCGGCGATGTTCATTTCCGAAGGCGCGCAGAAGGTATTGCTCGTAGTGCGCGGGAACAGCCTAACGAAAAGCATGTCGAGCTACCTCTCGCGGCGCATCGAGGCACAGAAGAACATCCAGATCCTGTATGAGACTGAAATCAAACGAATGAGTGGACGGAGGAAATTGGAATCAGTCGAGCTCGAGAATACGTGCACTGGTGAACGACAGACAGTCGCAACACCAGCAGTATTTTCAATGATCGGCGCGTTACCATGCACCAACTGGCTGCCGCATGAGATCGAGCGCGACGCGAAAGGCTTCATCCTTACCGGCGCAGCCGTTGCCCAATCGTCTGCATGGCAGAAGATGAGGCGCGCGCCCGGACCACTGGAAACGAGTCGTCCCGGTGTCTTCGCCGCGGGCGATGTGCGCTCCGGTTCGGTCAAGCGATGCGCGGCTGCGGTTGGCGAAGGCGGGATGGCGGTTGCAGATGTCCACCGCGCTCTCGCGTCGTTCAGAACTCGTTAGGGCCTAAGGAGTAGTAAGTTTTCGTAATACAGAAACCCTCGGAGCCTACCGGGTCCGGTACCTTTTTGTCATTTAACCCTTTTATTTAGCCGGAACGGGAAATCCTCAAAGGCGATTTCTCCTTGGGTCGAGCCCCTGAACCCGACCATTTGGAACCCTTTTGACATCGAGCGGAAACTGACCTCTGACTTCTGACGTCTGAAAAGGAGGTTACGGACCCTCGTTTGATACCCTTTTGACACTGTTCGCCCGCGGTTTACGACCGTTTCGTCGCGCTGGGTGCGTGGTTGGCGCCGCTTTTTTTGCTTCGGTTCACTCGAGCGCAGAGGATCATTGTCGGTGTTCCCTTCGTCCTCGCGGTGCAAGTCGCCAGGCTCGCGATCCGGTATCGCGGAATGGTGCCTTTTCCAACGGCTGTCTACGTAGCCGTGAGGATCACGTATGGCCTGTGCTTCACGCTGCCCTATTTGGGTGACCGTCTGTTGTCGCACCGACTCTCCGTGTTTTCGGGCAACGCTCGTTTTCCCGCTGATCTGGACATCACTTGTCCCCAAAGATGCTGAAACACGGCCATCTGCGTCGAGCCATCGAGAAAACATCCATGATCGAGGAATTTCGCAGTGATTCTAAGCACTTCGCCTTCGTCCCATGGTTTTTCTAATGTTAGTAAATCCTTCGCCGTAACAAGGCTCGCCAGCGTGTTCTGGCGAGCACAATCCCGAGTTCTCTTTCTCCAGTTCTCGACTTCCCCGAAGGTCGGTTTTACAGAATCTTCCTGAAATCGACCCACCAGTCTTTCGCCCTCGTAACGGAGTGCCTTCAATTCATCTATGGCGACGATTATTGGTTGAGGGCTTCTACCTTGTTCCAGTTTTTTCGTATGCACCATTGGTTGATTCTGTCGCTGAACCACGAAAAATATTGCTGCTATCAAAATCACACTGATGCTTCCAGTTACCCATAACGGCGAAAACGGAAGTGTCGGGACGTTATGCCTTGCGAGCCAAGGCACGAGCGGTTCGCTTGAGAAAAGCGACCAAACTGATGCGATCCATTGGGGCGCGGCACCGAATGCAAAAGCTGCAAGAGCGGCAATTAACGGATGCCTCCTGATCCAGTTTCGCATATTTCCTGCTACTATTACGGCGGTCTAACCTTTGCGTCACAGTGAGAATTCTTGTTCGTATGGATTTCACGTTTTCAAGCGACGTGCCCTGAATCGGCGGATTCCAGTTCAACAAGAGCAGTCAACTTTTCATCCGCGCGCACAACGAAACGCTTTCCGTCGTCGCGATGCGCATCCGCAACGAAGATCGTTCGCCCCCCAAGAATCCTCGGCTGAGATGCAGCCCCAACTCCCACCGGCTTTGCTGAGATTGTCAGAAGCTTTGCTAATTGTTGTTGACCACTTGCGGCGTAGCTTTGCTCGCTTCAATTTTGGTCGGTCACTTTCTGTACGCCCGCAGTAAGCGCTTCAATTTGCTTTTGCTGGCGCGCGAGTCACGTTCACTACGGCCAGTACTCACAATTCGTACCGAGCGTTCCGCCTTCTGTTTCGGACCAAAGCTGTTTCTTCCGGTATTAATCGGTCTGACAAAAACCGGCGGTAGCAGTAACAATCGCGTTACCGTTAAGCTGTTGCAGTCGAAGCGCATTGCTACGACTCCATAGGTTATGAAAATAAGACGAATCTCATCAACATTGTTGTTATGCTTCATGAAACGCTCACTGTTTAATCCTCGGAATTTCACAAAAAGCAAAACCTCTGCAAAATGGTTTCCGCTGCTCTTATTCTTAACAGTTCTTGTTTTACCTAGCCTATCGATGGGTCAAGCAGGAAGTCTGGACCCTCTTTTCGGTATCAACGGCATTGTCACTACGGCTAACACAGGCGCCAATGCTGCAGTCCTACAGAGTGACGGCAAGATCGTGGTAGCCGGGGGAATCGCGATCCAGCAGAACTTCCAACAGCCTGGCCTCCTGCGTTACAACACCAATGGTACGCTCGATCCTAGCTTCGGGACCGGCGGTGAGGTGTTGATCGGTGGCACTAACGCCGGCCCCGCGTTTGCCGTGGCCATTCAAACGGACGGGAAAATTCTCACGGCGGCTCCCGGTAATCTTCGGCTCAAGGTTTTCCGCTTCAATACTAACGGTAGCCCAGACACCACCTTCGGCAGCAACGGCGCCGCAACCATCCAAGCAGCCGGACTCTTCCTTCCGCCAGCCAGTGAAGGGTTGGCCCTGCAATCTAACGGCAGAATTCTCGTCGCCACCGGACGCATCGTCGCGCGCTTGCTCACGAATGGCCAGCTTGACTCGACCTTTGGCTTGAATGGCGCAGCCGCCACAGTCGGCGGCGAATCGATCGTGCTTCTGCCAAATGGCAACATCCTGATCGGCGCCGGCAGCGTAGCGTCCCTCTACGCTCCGAATGGCAGTCTTGTTACAAGTTTCGGTGTCAACGGCCAGACTCCGGGGTTCGCCTTTAACGGCGCGGGCGGATTTGTCGTTTCTACCAACTCCACGGGTGTAACGAGGATCATTAGCGCCGGCAGCATTGTTACCTCTCCGAATCTCATGTTTACCCACAGCGTATCGGGTTTCCTGTTGGTAAGCTACAACACGGACGGCACGATTGATAACAGCTTCGGGAATCACGGCGGGGTGGCAACACCATTCCCTGGGAATATCCTGGCACATGCTTTTGCTCTCGCCCTCCAGAGAAACGGCGACATTGTCGCGGTTGGACAAACAGCCCTCACTGATGTGGATGCTGTTCCTGGTCCGTCCGACTTTGCTTTGGTGCGCTATAGTCCCAACGGAAGGGTCGACACGACGTTCGGTAATGGCGGGTTTGTAAGCACACCATTTGGCACCAGCGAGGCCTTTGCTAACACTGTGCTTATCCAAATCGATGGCAAGATCGTTGCCGTGGGCAACAGCAACAGCGGAACCACTCTCGCACGTTACCTCGCTAACTAAGAACTAACCGTGCCGAAACTATTCGTGCTCAGTTAATTTTGGAAGGCTCCCTCGGGGTGCCGCTGGGGCGCTTTGCCGCGCAGGAGGTTTCATTTTGCTCGTTTGTTTACTGATTGGTGCCGAAAGTGACCCGCTCTTACGCGCGCGTGCGGGAGATTCAGACAAATTTAACCGAGCGGAATCAGCGAAGGGCGACTCGTAAACAGGCATTACATAAGTTACTAATGTGCCCTCGTCTTTCGCGCGCGCGCGTGAGTGTTTGTGGAGATAAACGAGCCGGACCTCGATTGTTCTACTTTTGTTCTACTTTCGCCTTTTTTTAGACTACCTTTCGCGATTGCTGGATTGCCGCCGGGAAACGGCTGATTTCCCTATGAAAATTGTGAACCGCATTTGATCGGATTTGATCAGATGAAATCGCCGGTTCCTGAATTTTGAGTCCAGCTCGTCTGCCAATTCCGCCTCGCCGGCGTTAGAAATTTCATCCGCTCTCGCACAAATCCTAGTACAATTGGGCTGTCCCGCAGACAGCCTCGAAGGGAAAAACGCGTTCCCGCGCCAGACTTACACTCGGCTAGAAGGCTGCGCGAAGGTTCCTTGGAGTATCTGCGCGCCGACGTTCCCGAGTACTTCAAGACACTTGGAACGGCGCCAGAGCAACGGCTGCAATATTCGTCAACTTGGCAAGCAACGTAGCGACCATTACGTAAAACCGACAAAGTCCCCGGGAATTGTTGCCAGACATGTTTGTCCGAGCGCGTTCGTTAGGTGAAAGTTCTTCCGTGCGCAGTCTTCTGTTCGTCTCTCTCCCGCTATCCCTTTTATTGATGCTCGGCGGATGCAGAGAACGCGGAAACACGATCGTCATGCGCGATGCCTGCAGTCTTGTCTCCAAAGAGGAAGTCGCATCGGTTCAGGAAGCTCCGGTGAATGAGACAAAGAGCAGCGAACATTCGGACGGAGTTTTCCGGGTTTCTCAATGTTTCTACACCGCAGCGGAATTTAGCAAATCAGTGATTCTGGCCCTTGTACAACCCGACTCGAAGCAGCGCAGCGAGCGCAGTCCAAAAGACTTCTGGAGAGAGAAGTTTGGCCCTTACAATGGAAACCAAAAAGAGCGCGATGAGAAACCGGAGACCAAGAGTGCCGAAAAAGAGCAGGGACCTGCGCCGAAAAAAATTGATGGCCTTGGGGACGATGCTTATTGGGTGAGCAATCGATTTGGCGGCGTGCTTTATGTTCTAAAAGGGGATGCTTTCTTCTCGGTCGGCATCGGCGGAACGGATGACGAAGATGCCAAACTCGAGAAGTCGAAAGTGCTCGCCCAAAAAGCGCTTCAACGGCTGTAAACCTTTCCGACACGCTGGACTTATGAAGTGTTGTGAGGCGACCGCGCTCGCCTATTTTCCCGAATCTTAAGACAGACTTTTATCAACGTTCTGCCTATGAAAAAGATTTCCTCTCCTTCGATGACCGCGCGCGCCACTATCGGCGCGCTTTTTTTTGTTACGGGTATTTTCCTGATTGTGTTCGGGCTCTTCACAGCCCGCTTACACTCGGCGATGCCTAGTTCCGGAACACTTAATCCCGGGGGGCCGACGGTAAATTGGGTTGGGACGGCGGCTGGCGGCAGTTCGCTGGACGAAAGCACCTGCGTCGAAGGCGTAAACTGCGATACCTTCATTCTGAGCTTATCGGGCACGCCAAGTAACTGGACTGGCCTTAAGGCGCGCATTGTTATCAGTTGCACCGATCCTTCCGGCCTGACCGATTACGATGTCTATGTCCACAAAGGCGATAACAATGGGCCGATCGTCACAGGTGGTACATCGGCGCATGGCGGAACACCCCCAGAAGTAGTCGATCTTGATCCCAGCAATCCGGATGTCGGTACCGGTCAGTTTTCGGTTCACGTAGTTTATTTCAGTGCCACTGCGGCCTTTCAGTATTCCGGCAGCGCCAGTGCAATATCAGCATCAGCAGGATCTGCTTTAGCTCCATCGGCTCCTCAGGATCGCGGCCCGAAAATCGGATTCCAGAACTTCGAGGCGCCGGGGACTTTGGTACAGGTTACCGACAGTAGCCAGGGACCGACTGTGCACACCGTCGAATATATGGGATATGACGCCGGCGAACCTTCCATCGGCGTCAATTGGAACTCACCAAACTCAGTTGCAGGCGTGACGAACTTCCAGTCAGACCTTCAAACGCTCTTCATAAAGTTCGACGATAGTTGCCCCGCAAACGCCCAGAGCGCGACTTGGTATAACAGCCCCGCCCCAACATCTCAATTCGTCGATTCCGATCCCATCGGCTTCACGGATCGTCAGACTGGGCGTGTGTTTGCCGGCGAACTCACCCTCACCTCGCCAACGTGCAAAGTTTCATTCACAGATACTGACGGCCTCGATCAACTAGGCCAGCCTAGTTACGCTGGCTGGTCCCCAAACCCTGGACCGTTGGGTTCTGGTATTGATCATGAGACGATCGGTGGCGGGCCATATCATACGCCTGCTCCGTCTCACGGCCCATACCCGAATGCCGTTTATTATTGCTCCCAAGACCTGGTTACTGCGTTTTGTTTGCGCAGCGATGATGGAGGCGTCACTTACGGACCACCAATACCTACCTACACGAGTCAATGCGGTGGATTGCATGGACATGTTAAAGTTGCGCCCGACGGAACCGTTTATCTGCCCAACAACAGTTGTGGCGGCACGGGCGCGGTCGTCGTTTCAGAAGATAACGGCTTAACATGGAGCATACGTCCCGTCCAAAACGCAAGCAGCCAGACCCGCGCCAACGCGAATCTCCAGGATCCTGCTGTAGCGATCGACAGTAATGGTCGCATCTATTTTGCAATGTCTAGTGGCACGGTCGCTGGTAGCGCTACTGGCGGTTCTAGTGCTGTCGTCGCGACATCTACTGATCGCGGTCAAACATGGCAGAACATCTATGATGTGGGCACAGTTTATGGTCTGAAGAATGTTGCTTTCCCTAGTGCGGTAGCAGCCGATGCTGGCCGCGCCGCAATCGCTTTTTATGGTTCGACCATGTCGGGCGATGGTTCTGCAAACAGTTTCAATGGTATCTGGCATCTTTACGTGGCCAGTACATTTGATGAAGGACTGCACTGGACGACTACCGATGTAACACCCAAAGATCCAATGCAGCGCGGTTGCATTTGGATGCACGGCGGCGCCGATATTTGCCGTAACTTGCTCGACTTCTTTGACATGACCGTTGACAAGCAGGGACGGGTGCAGGTCGGCTACGTTGACGGATGCGCCGATGGCGCCTGTGCTCAGGCAGTGCTTACGGCTAAGGGCAACGCCTACACGGCCAGAGGTGTGATCGCGCGACAATCGAGCGGGCGCCGCCTTATTGCCAGCTTTGATCCGCCGAATCCGCTGCATGCCAGATCCGCACCCGGCATGCCATCGGTCACGGTCCGGCGAGTCAACTCCGTCGCTCATCTCGCCTGGTCCGAGGCAGACACAGGTAATGCCAATATCACCAGCTATCGTATCATGCGAGGCACGGCTAGCCGCGCTGAGAGTCTATTGACAAGCGTTTCGGGAAATCAGACAACCTATAACGACACTACTGCCACCGATCCCACCAAGACATATTATTACAAAGTACTGGCAGTAAATGGGCCGGGAACATCATGCGGAAACAACGAAGTCGCCGCACCCTACCTCGGTAATACGTGCACTGGCTTGATTGTTCAACAGACGCCGCCGGGTCATCCGGAACAGCAACTTCAAGGACAAGCGCCTGCTTCGCTCGCTATCGACTACGTTGCTGTCGGTGAGCCTCCTGGGACAAGCAATCTAATGTTCAAGATGAAAGTAACCAATCTGGCGACTGTACCTCCTAGTAGCAGGTGGAGGATCGTTTGGAACTCATACGCTGCCCAATCGTACGACCCGGCAGCCGAGCAGTTTTATGCCGGCATGAGAACGGATCAAAACGGAACCGTGACGTTTGATTATGGGACTATCGCTACTCAGGTGGTAGGGCTGGTTATTGGCGTCCCAACGGAGACCCTGATTGGATTCTTGCCGGGAAGCAGCTTTAACGCTGATGGAACGATTACACTTATCGTCCCGAAATCGGCAGTAGGCAGCCCAGTTCCGGGTGATCTGCTCGGGGCTGTTAACGGAAGGACGTTCACCGGCGACACGGCTCAGACCCAAAACCTAGAGCGCTCGACCCTCCTTGTTGACCACACGTTTGTTAGGGGCCAGCGGGACAACGGTCATCCGGCTGCCACGTACTCTATCGTGGGCAACATAGCTTGTCCCTGAAAATCCATATCGACGCCAACTGGAGGGCAGGCGATTTTTCCGAAGAAAATGTGCCCAATGCTACCGGCTGTGGTGAAAATTGCATCAGATCATATCCAACGGTATCGCGATTTGAGGGCCACGGTTATTTATTGTTGTGGCGAGCATTACCGTCCTATGCTTGCTCTGCACATATTTGTCGTCGACCAGACGATGGAGTCACTGACAGTCCTTGTTCGAGGAGTGGCCAACTGCAGCATCTGATGCCGTCCTCTCGTAGGTCACGGTCACAATACAGGTGGCGACCTGGCGGCTCGCGTTGTGCGAGCTGATCCGCAAGATCAACACGACTGCGATCGTCAATTGGCCGATTGATCCACTCGGTCCGCCTATCCAACCCGGCGACGGCACGCTGGCGCGCGAACACATCGCCGAAGCGGAGAGTCGTGCGGGAGCTTGGCAAGGTGCTCGGACACCTGTTGCGGGAGGATGGCTGCCACATCATTCGTGCCCCGCGGGCGCTCGCCATCGAACGATATGCCAGGCTATGGAGGCGCGCCTATCCGACCGACCAGCACGCGGACAAGATCATTCCGCTCCGAGCGGACGAGCAACAGCGCGAGCCGTTCAGCGCGAGTAGTTCCAAGCTTTCGTAACAATACTTCTGATGTAGTAGGTTCATCGACGATATTACTGCGCTGATGTTTCTTTCATCGCCACTTATTGCCAGATAAATGTCGGTTTAAGGTATTGATTGGCGCTTTCTGGCAATTTCATTTGAGTTTGCTTCCTTCATGCGAGGAAAAACTCGTCGAATTAGAAAATCTTGTATCCCGCAGTCGGACTCGGTAACCAAATTGGTAGCGACTGAGAATTCTCTTGTGGCACTCGACCCAATTTAGAGAGCAATTGGACAACTGGTAACTCAAAAGCGCTACTGACTTTGAATCACCTGATCCGAAGATTTGATTTCGTGTCAGATGTTACGGCTGGTCATTCTTCGTAGTCGGGACCGCCTTTTCGCCGTTGCCCCCTTTTCTTTACAAATCGGCAAAATGTTACAAAACAAGAAAGACATACGCAGCGCAGTAGCGGCGAAACCGAGCCGCCGCCAAGCGCCGATGAGTAAAGAGTCGCCCCAGACCGTGCTCTCGGCTCACTAGGCTAATTGGGTTAATCACGATAGACGAGCAGAACGGACCCTCATTCTTGCACAAATTCTTGTACACCGCATCGGACCTGCCAGCCGCGCAAGATACAGAGCGCCCTGCAGACGCAACGGACAAAGACTCCTGCGGAGACCTGATTCGCCAATTGGCTATACGGCTGCTTTTCTACCGCTAACAATTAATGCCTGTGCTGGGAACTCATTGTTCCCCCTACAAAGTATCTCCGCGCCACATCGGTAACAGCCTGCTTTATTGCTGGTTAGTTGAGCGGGCGCGAGTCCGGCCCCAGACGACAAACGAAACATATCCATCCTGGCGAATCACTCTTAGCGCCCCCCGCATGGCAGCGACCGGATCGACAAAAACCATTGCTGATAACCCGCCTACTGCTGTATCAAATGTACGGTCTGCGAACGGTAGATCATCGGCAGAACATTGCCTGAAGTGGATGTTTGTCAGGCCCCGCCTGCCTGCTTCTTCCTGAGTAGTCTCGACCATACCGGCTACGGGATCTGTGTACATTCCTGATCCTGTTGGCCCGACAATGCGTGAGATTGTGAGCGAGGGTTCGCCGCTTCCACCACTGATATCGAGCACCTTCTGGCCGATCCCGATCCGCGCTTCTTCAACTAGACCGGACGTTATGGTGCGAACATCTGTGCGATCGGCACTCGATACTTGTCCCAATACCGCGCAGAGGTTTGCCACACGTCCAGCGTTTTGTTCTGTTCCTCGGGCGTCATTCTGGTTCGACCGAAGCTGACCCTTTCTATTTCGACACGCTCGATGCGAGCTTCTGGAAGCGCGGATCGTTCCGGAGCGGATTGAACATCGGATCGAGACGTAGTAGCGCAGGAGTAAGCGGCAGGTTGAAAGCCAGTAGGCCTTCATACGGTGTCGAGAGCAGTTTCTGCAAAGCGACGATGGCACGTTCGGGTTCCCCCATTCCTGCTGCTACCCGGGCAAGGATCTCAATCGGAGCGGGACCATCTACAGCGTCTTTCTCGATCGGAAGCACGGCCAGGGCCCGTTCAGTTAGAGCCAACGCAGCGGCCTTGTCACCGAGGCCCATATTGGTCAGCGCAAGATCTCCAATGAGGAGATAGTTTTCCGGCTGTTCCTTGAGGAAGCGTTCCAGTTCGCTGCGCGCCTGACGCCAACTTTCCTGGGCGGCGGCACGGTCGCCGGCAACTTCCTGCGCCCAGCCTAACCAAAAGCGCAGTTCGCCGTTGTAATAACCCAATGCTTGATCGGGGTTGGCCAATATTTCCTTTAACTGAGGAATGATTGGTCCAGGGCGGCCCTCCAGGATCGCTTGGTAGGCTTGTGTTTCCAAGGCCTGGGCGTCGTCGGCATTCGGATGCAGCGGAGCCAGGATCGCCGCGGCCCGCGGCAGATCGCCCTCAGCTTGTGCGATGCCCGCCTTTAGCACAAGGGCATCCACGTCGTCCGGTGTGATATTAAGAACCTGATCAAGCTTCCGCAGTGCTTCGGGGAAACGACGAAGCCAGATATAGGAAAGCGCCTGCTGGGTGAGCAGCGAAACGTTGCGCGGGTCGAGCCGCTCGGCTTCGTTGAAGTAACTCTCGCTCTGGTCCCACTGGCCTCTTCGCCGCGTGACATAGGCTAGCTGTTCAGGAATCAGACTGCTGTTGGGCAGGAACTGACGTGCTTCCTCAAAATAACGCACCGCGGTGTCGTAATCCTTTAAGCAGGCGTAGTAGTAATATCCTTTGGCCAACACTGCTTCGCCGAGATTGGGCTGAAGGCCCAGCGCGGTTTCGGCTGCCTGCCGCGCCTCTTCACGCAGGGCGACCGTTGGTTGAAGAGCCTGGTTGAGGTAGCCGCGCGCGTCCACGTATGACAGCAGCGCCCAGGCAAGGGCAAACTTCGGGGCTAATCTTACTGCTTCTTTCAGATATTTCTGTGCGCCTAGAGAGTTGGCGGTTGTGTTGGTGGTTTTCAGGTTATAAGCCAACCCGCGCAGGTAAGCATCGTAAGCCTCAGGGTTGTCTGTCGGTTTGGCGGCAATGACTTGCTCTTCCTGACCGGTGAGTTTCGCTCGCAACTGCTCGGCGATGGCTTTGGCCACCTCACTCTCCACTGAAAAGATGTCAGTCAGTTTGCGATCAAAGGTATCGGCCCAAAGATGAGAATCATTGGCCGCTTTGATTAGCTGCACATTCACGCGCACGGCATCGCCGCTCTTCTGCACACTTCCTTCCAGGATGTGCGCAACCCCAAGTTGCTTGCCGATCTCGGACAGGTTATCCGGCGCGCTTTTGTAATGCTGCGTGGATGTACGCGAGATCACCTTCAAGTCGGCAATCTTCGCTAGGCGCGTCAGAATCTCGTCCTGGATTCCGTCAGCAAAGTAAGCGTTGTCGGGATCGCGGCTCAGATTTTCAAATGGCAGCACGGCGATACTTTTTTCCACAATCGCCAAGGCCGAGCGCGTCGGTCTCCGCAGAAGCAAGACGAAGGCAGCAATAATCGCGGCAAGCACGAGCAGCGCAACGGCCACTTCAGCCCAGCGCACGCGGGCCCGGCGTTTCCGGACGGTCTCGAGTTTCCGCGGCAGCGTCGCATTGCCGAATTGATCGTCATAGAGGTTCACGACCGAGACGCGCACGCCATGTTTTGCTTCGCATGTGCCGAGATCGTGCAGAAACGGTCGCCACTTCTCGTATTCTTCGAGATCTTCGGCGACATGCTTGGAAAGGAGGATGTGCCCTGCGTCGCCGCAATCCATCACCCGTTTTGCCATGTTGATTCCAGCGCCCGCGAGATTGACCCTTTCATTTACATCAACAACGCCGCTAACCGGCCCGCTGTGGATTCCCATCCGAAGTTGTAGACGCGGATGTTCCTTGAGCGCGCAGCTGATCTCCACCGCGCACTGCGCAGGCGCCTCCGGATTGGTGTAAAAGACAAGCACCATCCCATCGCCGGTTGGGATCCTAATCAAACGGTTCGCGGCTTCGGCTCGTTGAAACTGCTCGGACGCGCGAACAATCTTGGTTAGTTCCTCAATCGCCGCATGCTGGTCATCAATCGAAAGCTTTGAGTAGCCAACGATGTCGATGAACAAAACATGGGCGATCTCCAACTGGATCTCTTTTTTGATCTCAACGGACATCTTTTCGGGCGCTTAAGACTACATGAATTTCATAATCGCGCCCTATTCAGACTGTCGAGAGTGTCAGCGATGATTTTCCAGTAATTTACGCGACGGATTGTGCTCTTTTGCTTTCAATTCCACGATTCCCGAAAGCGAATCGGAATTCGCCGGCTATACTTTACTGGTCTTGGCCGCGAAATACTTGATTCGCTCGATGAGCCGCGGCCCAACGACTGAGTGAACTGACAAATGCCACGAACCTTCCGCATCGCACGGAAATGGGAGCTCGTTATAGCGACGCGTACGCGGATGCGGTGTATCTGCTCGAACGCGGCGCGGATCCGAATCGCGTCGCCGCTGACGGAATGAATTTCTCGAAAATGCTGATTCAGCATTGGGAACATTTCACAAAGGACCAGGCAGCGCCGCCGGAGTTCGCGCGACTTTGGGACTGGGCCGAAACACATGGAATAGTCGGCCAAACGGCCACGTATGGCAGCATGGACGCGTGCCTTTTTTTTCCGCATTACGAAACGCATTGAGCTGCGCGCTGCTCTCGACGCCACGCCCATTAGCTGCGTCTCGTCCATCACCCAGAGGCAGTCGTTATTTAACGAGCCGAAGTGCATCGGCCAGCGGTAGCGGCTCATGCCGTATCCGCGATTAATGGCTGCAGCGCATAGAGCATCCGCGCGGTTTCCATGACAGAACTAAAAAGCCGCGATGAAATTTTCGGCCTGTAGCAACCCGCTTTGCTGAGTTGTCAGCGATCATTACCCAATATTTCACGCGCGGGATGCTACCTGTTTTGGCTATTCGCGCAGTTCATAGATAGGCGCCCACTCGCCGCGAGATAAATTTGTGCCGAAGAAATCCGGCGATACCGGTCTGCAATCCGCCGCAACATTTCGGTGCGCGCCTCCGAGTGGCCGAATATAATGTAACCGGAGTTTTCAAAGGCAAACGCGCGATTTTTGAATTGACGCCCGCGTGACAAACTTCAATTATCGGCTAAAAAGGTGCGCATATTTCGACCCCTCGCTCTAGTTTTAAGTTTGGTTTCACTTGCTCCAGCGCTTTTCGCAACGCAACTCGACCCTTCCCATCAGCTTATAATAAGCGTCCGCGATCAGAAGCTGATGCTTGTACAAAACGGCGGGGAAGTGGCCACATATCCGGTGTCCACGTCGATGTTTGGTGTGGGCGACTCTTGGGGACGAATGACAACTCCTATTGGCTATCTCGCAGTCGAAAAGAAAATCGGCGACAACGTCCCGTCCGGCGCCGTCTTCCACAATCGGCGGTTAACCGGTGAAATTCTGCAGCCAAATGCTCCTGGTCGCGACCCAGTGATCACGCGCATCATCTGGTTGCGTGGATTGGAAGCGCAAAACGCGCATGCATTTCAGCGTGGCATCTATATCCACGGCACACCGCAGGAGAAAACAATCGGTCGCCCTGCCAGTTATGGCTGCATTCGGATGAAATCGAGCGACGTGGCGGAGCTGTACAATCGCGTTCCCGTGGGAGCAGTCGTGCAGATTATTCCCGACCAACTTCCGAAAACGGTACAAGCACTGCCGGTGCAATTGACTCATACTCTCGTGGCTGCGACCGCACCACCTCAGACTGAAACGGATAATCGACGTCGGCTGCCGAAAGTAGCGAAAGCGCCACGGGTACGGCCCACGAACAGCCGTATCACTGCGAGCGCACTGGCCGCACCACCTCAACACTTAACGCAGAACCAGCCACGAGCGCAGCCCGCAACCCGGAATCAAGATCAGCTTGGATCTAAAGAGAATGCGGGCGTTCTGACAGCCGAAGAAATGCAGATGGGCGGAGCGCATGCGGCCGAGCGGCAAAAAACGAAGCTCGCATTGAATAAAGGGTTGTAGCGATCGCACGTGCGACATGCTCGCGAGTGGCCGCGTCGTCTCACCCGCTATAGGCATTTTGTCCGCTAATGGCATCATCGACTTCCACGTTGCGCACGACCAGACCGCTTCCGGTGCGGCTTGATCGGACTGACGCCGTTTGCTACGGACGTCTGCCACGCCCTCAAAGCCTTCCGTCGAAATCATTACCTGAGATTTGTGAGGTGGCTTGAGGGCAGGATGCATGGCAAACACATTTCGCGATAATTGAAGAACCGGCCGAAAAGAGCCTCGGCATGACGCCAGGCGCACCAGCGTTCGTCTTGCCAGGTCAAATCCATTGGTTGCTGATATTTAGTGATGTGGCTCGACTTTCTTCCTGGAATGCTGTAGAAAGCTCGCTTTCAATGGCGACCACGGAGCCAACTTCAGGCTTTGACTTGATAGTGTGCGCGTGCGGAGAACAGGAATATACGGCACGTGATGCAATCGATGCAGCCATTTTCAGGGGCGAGCTGGTGGTAAAGTGGAAAGAATTTCTTGATGAAGTCGAAGCCGAAAAACGCGCGGATGAGCTAGACTTAGATTTGGACGAGTCCGCAATTTCTAGTGCGGCAGAAGCTTTTCGTTACGAATACGATCTGATCACTGCTGAAGAAACGGAAGCATGGCTGGCAAATCGTG
>Ga0209055_1001287_pt1 | contig 16713 bp, 10 predicted proteins | sample GraSoiAngelo_110_FD_185875 | JGI IMG/M metagenome (GOLD analysis project Ga0209055, IMG submission 185875) | Grasslands soil microbial communities from the Angelo Coastal Reserve, California, USA - 14_0903_12_30cm (SPAdes) (version 2) | ecosystem: Environmental > Terrestrial > Soil > Grasslands ... | reverse complement strand
GCCGGCATTCCCAAGCTCATGATGGCCGAGGCGGCAACTTTTCCGGAGCTGACGCGCTTCTACTACGACGAAGTGGTGGCCCGCGGGCACCGCCTGATGGCGGGCGTGATCGAGCGCGGCGTCAAGAACGGCGAGTTTCGGCCGGTCGACGTCATGCTGGCCGCGAAACTGGCGATGTCGCCGCTGATGCACGCCACCGTGGTGCGGCGGGCGTTCGCCTCGTGCATGCCGGAGGGCTTCAACGTTCAGGCATACCTCGACACTCACATCGATCTCTATCTCCATGGTATCGCCAAGCAATAGCAGCCGGCTGGTCGCCCTGCTCGTAGCGCTCAGCGCCGCTCCCGTAGCGGGGCAGGCGCCCGGCACGAGCGCGCCGCTCCGGCTTTCGTTCGCCGATGCGGTGACCATGGCGGCGGGCAAGACGCCCGTCGTCGAGCTGGCCACGCTGCGCACGACGGAAGCGGACGCGCGGGTGCGGCAGGCGCGCGCGGCACTGCTGCCGTCGCTCTCGGGGAGCGGAGCATGGCTCAACCGCTCGTTCAACTCGCGCTCGATCGGGATCTCGTTTCCCGGCGTGCCTGAGCTGATCGGACCGTTCAACAACTACGACGCCCGCTTCAACGCGGCTCAGACGCTGTTCGACTGGTCGAGCGTGGCGCGGGTGCGGGCGGCCGGCGCGCAGGCCGACGGCAGTCGCGCCGAGCGCGGAGTGACGGTCGAGGGCTCAGTGCTCACGACGGCGCTCGCGTATGTTCGCGCCGTGCGCGCGCAGTCGGTGGTCGCGGCCCGGCAGGCGGATTCGGTCATTGCCGCCGAGCTGGTCGGACTTGCCGACGCACAGCGGGCCGCCGGGGTGAGCCCGGCGATCGACGTGACGCGCGCCCGGGCGCAGCTCGCCACGGCGGAGGGCCTGCTGCTCGTGGCGCGGAACCAGCTCGACCGCGGCCGCATCGACGTGGCGCGCGCGCTGGGCCTCGACGCGGCTACCCCGCTCGCCTTCACGGATTCGCTCGCGCCGTCGCTCGGCGCCGCCGACGTGCCGGCACAGCGGGACTCGGTCGTCACGGCCGCGCTCGCCAACCGACCCGAGCTGCGGGCGGAGCTGGCGCGCGCCGCCGCGGCGCGGCAGACCGGATCCGCGATCCGCGCGGAGCGGCTGCCCAGGCTCGAGCTGGCCGGCGATTACGGCGTGAACGGCGCGACCGTGCCGGGCGCGATCTCCACCCGCGACCTCACGCTGCAGGTGAGCGTGCCGATTCTCGACGGCTTCCGGCGCGAGGCGCGGCTCGCCGAGCAGGACGCGGTGGTACGCGAGTCGCAGGTGCGCGAGGCGGACCTGCGCCGCCAGATCGCCGCCGAGGTGGATGCCGCCCTGCTCGACCTGGGCTCGGCCCAAGCGCAGCAGGCGGTGGCCCGCGAGCAGCTGCGGCTCGCCGAAAGTGAGCTCAGCCAGTCGCGCGAGCGTTTCAAGGCGGGGGTCGCCGGCAACATCGACGTCATCACCGCGCAGGCCGGGCTGATCCGCGCGCGCGACACCGAGATCGACGCCCGCTTCGCCGCCGCTGCAGCCCGGATCTCCCTGGCGCGCGCCGCCGGCGTCGCCCGTACCCTTCACTAACCGCCCACACCGATGAGTGACGACATGGCTACGACAATCGAACGTGACACTGCCCAGCGGTCCGCCCGGCCTTCCCCGGTGTCGCCCGACGAAGCGGCCGCCCCGGCCAAGCCAGGTGGCAGGCGCACCGCCTTCATCATTATGGGCGTCGTCCTGCTCGGCCTGGCGGCCGTGGGGGCGCGGCGCTGGGTCTACAGCCTCAGTCACGTATCGACCGACAACGCCCAGGTGGACGGGCACATCGTCCCGATCCTGCCGAAAGTGGGCGGCTACGTGCTCGACGTGCGGACCGACGAGAATCGGCCGGCCAAAGCAGGTGACACGCTGGTGGTGCTAGACGACCGCGATTACAAGGCGCGGCTCGCGCAAGCGGAAGCCGACCTCGCGGTGGCGCTCGCGGGTGTGAGCAATCGAGTGCGGGTGGGTCAAGCGGAGGCGCAGGTGGCGCAGGCCCAGGCGAACGCCGAGAAGGCACATGCCGACCTCGAGCGGATCAAACCGCTCGCCGAGAAGGACATCGTTCCCAAGCAGGCGCTCGACGCGGCCGAGGCCGCGGCCCGCGCAGCGGACGCAGCCCTCGCGGCCGCCCAGGCCGCGCTGCTGGGCGCGGACGCCCGGGTGGGCGCGGCCCGCGCGGCGCGGGATCAGGCGGCGCTGAACCTGTCGTATACGCGGATCACCGCGCCCGCGGAGGGCGTCGTGAGCAAGAAGTCCGTGGAGGTCGGGCAGCTGGTGCAGCCCGGTCAGCCGCTCATGAGCCTGGTGCCGCTCGGCGACGTGTGGGTGACGGCGAACCTGAAGGAGACGCAGACCGCCGACGTGAGCCCCGGTGATCCCGCGGACTTCACCGTCGACGCGTACCCCGGCCGGCACTTCAGCGGGCACGTGGAGAGCCTCTCGCCCGCGACCGGCGCGAAGTTCTCGCTGCTGCCCCCCGACAATGCCACGGGGAACTTCACCAAGGTCGTGCAGCGGATCCCGGTGCGGATCCGGCTCGACGGGAAGAACGACGCCGCGCATCCGCTCCGGCCGGGGATGAGCGTGAACGTGACCATCACCACGAAGTAGGCGATCCCGTGGCCACCGCCGCACTGCCCGTACCCGCTTTCGGCGCTGACGCCGACCGGTACAAGTACCGCTACATCATCGCGATCACGGTGTCGCTCGCGTCGGTGCTCGAGCTGCTCGACACCAGCATCGTGAACGTGGCGATTCCCCACATGATGGGGAACCTGGGGGCGACGCTCGACGAGATTGCCTGGGTGTCGACCGGCTACATCGTCGCCAACGTGATCATCCTGCCGATCACCGGCTGGCTGTCGGCGTTCTTCGGAAGGCGCAGCTATTTCGCGGGCTCGATCGCGCTGTTCGTGGTCTCGTCGTTCTTCTGCGGCAACGCGCATTCGCTCGTCGCGCTCGTGTTCTGGCGGATCGTCCAGGGGCTGGGGGGTGGGGCGCTGCTCTCGACCTCGCAGGCGATCCTGTACGAGGAGTTCCCGCGCGAGGAGTACGGCACCGCCATGGCGATCTTTGGGGTGGGCGTGATGGTCGGCCCCACGCTCGGGCCCACCTTGGGCGGCTACATCACCGATGCGTTCGGCTGGCCGTGGATCTTCTACATCAACATCCCGATCGGGATGTTGGCGCTGGCGCTGTCGCTCAGCTTCATCCAGAACTCGCGGTACCAGGTGAAGGCCGAGAAGGTCGACTACCCGGGCCTGCTGCTGCTCGCCATCGGCATCGGTACGCTGCAGACGATGCTGGAGCGCGGCGAGCGGCTCGACTGGTTCGACTCCCGCGAGGTCACGCTGTACGGCGTGATCAGCGCGGTTTCCTTGATCGCGTTCGTATGGCACGAGCTCACGACCGAGCATCCGGTGGTGGACCTCCGCATCCTGAACAGTCGCCAGCTCGCCGTCGGCGTGGTGTTCGGCGGGGTACTGGGGATCTGTCTGTACGCGACGGTGTTCGTGCTGCCGGTGTACCTGCAGAACCTCCAGAACTTCACGGCGGAGCAGACGGGGTTCGTGATCCTGCCGGGCGCGCTCGCCAGCGCCTTCACGATGGCCACGATGGGGCGCTTCACGGGCAAGTTCGACGGGCGGCTCTCGATCCTCGCGGGCGTCTCGATCTTCGCCCTGTCGATGTGGAAGCATGCCCACTTTACCACCGACAGCGGCATGTCCGATTTCTTCTGGCCGTTGATCTTCCGCGGGGTGGGGCTCGGGTTGATCTTCGTTCCCCTCACCAACCTGGCGCTCGCGGACCTCCCGATGAGCAAGATCCCCAACGGCACGGGGCTGTTCAACCTGATGCGCCAGCTGGGCGGGAGCGTGGGAATCGCGATCTCGGCGACGCTGGTGCAGCGGTTCACGGCGATCCATCGGGCCGACCTGATCGCCAACGTCACGCAGTTCTCCGAAGTGACGCGCGAGCGGCTTGCCGGGATCATGACCAGACTCGTCGCCACGGGCACGCCGGTACCGCTCGCCGAATCGAAAGCGCTGATGGTGCTGAACGGCCAGGTGACGCGGCAGGCGATGATGCTGTCGTTCGAGCAGCTGTTCCTGTTGTTCGGGGCGTGTTTCGTGTTGTCCCTGCCGCTCTTGCTGCTGATGCACAAGAGCAAGGGGATGCCGGGGGGCGCCGCCGCTCATTGATATGGAGGAGTGGATGCCGAGAGACAAGAAGGTACGCGTCGGCGATCGCGCGCCGGATTTCACCCTGCCGGACCAAACGGGTAAGCCGGTGCAACTGCGCGATCTCCTCGGCCGCGGGACCGTGGTGCTCTACTTCTATCCTAAGGACGAGACCCCGGGGTGCACGCTCGAAGCCCGGGCCTTCCGGGATAGCTACGACCGGTTCACCGCCCGAGGCGCGGAGGTCGTGGGCATCAGCTCGGACTCGGTCGCGTCACACCGCCGGTTCGCGGCACGCCACACGTTGCCGTTCCTGTTGCTCTCCGACCGTGGCGGCGGCGTGCGCGAGCTGTACGGCGTGGAGAAGACGCTGGGCTTCCTGCCCGGCCGGGTCACGTACGTGATCGACAAGGCCGGTGTGGTGCGGCGCACGTATTCCTCGCAAGTGCTGGCTACGCGGCACAGCCGAGTGGCGCTGGCGGCGCTGGCCGGCCTGGCGGAGGACCCAGCCACCGCGACGGCGTGAGCCCTGGGGAGTCTACTGCCCTCCCTCAGGGCGTCAGCCGCACGGTCACCAGCAGGTCGTCTGTACCCACGCCGCCGTCCTTGTCCGTCACCGTGACGCGCACGCGGTAGGTGGCTGGCAGGACGTACAGGTGGCTCGCCGTGATTGGGTCACTCTGGCTCGAGGTCGAGCCGCTCTGCGAGGCCCCGTCACCCCAGCTGATCGTGTAGCGCCACGGCGCGTCGTTGGCGCCGGGATCGCTGAAGCGCGCCCGTAACGTGAAGGATCCGGGCATCATGCTCGCGTCCGGCCCCGCGTCGACCGTGGGCGGGATGTTGGCGATCGTCGCGGTCGCCGTGGCGGGATCGCTCGCCGCGCCGGTCGCGTCGGTCACAACGAGTGTGATGGTGTAGGTCCCGTCGGCGGCATAGCTATGCGTGGGCGCGACGCCGCTGCCGGTGCCGCCATCGCCGAAGCTCCAGGAGTACGTGAGCGGCGTGCTGCCGTCCGGACTGTAGGACCCCCTGCCGTCAACGGTGACCTGATCCTCCGACCGGTACGGTCCGCCCGCGCTCGCCACGGGCGGCTGCCTGACGGTGACCGTGTTGGTCGTCGCGCCGGTCGCGCCGCCGTCGTCGGTGACCGTGAGTCCGACGCTGTAGCCGCCCGACGCGGCGTAGCGGTGCGACGGATTCGGATCGGTGGAGGTGGCGCCGTCGCCGAAGGTCCAGCGCGACGCCACCACGGTGCCGTCCGGGTCGTGGCTCGTGTTGGTGAACGCACAATTGAGCCCGGAACAGGCGGCGCTGAACGATGCCTGGGGCGGCGTGTTCACGGGCTGCGTGACTGTGACCGTGTTAGCGGTCGAGCCGTTGGCGCCGCCGTCGTCAGTGACCGTGAGTCCCACGCTGTACGAGCCCGACGCCGCGTACGTGTGCGAGGGGCTCTGCTCGGTCGACGTGGCGCCGTCCCCGAAGGTCCAGCGCGACGCCACCACGGTGCCGTCCGCGTCGTGGCTCGTGTTGGTGAACGCACAGTTGAGCCCGGAACAGGCGGCGCTGAACGACGCCTGGGGCGGAGTGTTCACGGGCGCGCCCGGCACGCCATGGCACGGCGCGCCCCCTGAGTCCGCAAACGTCTGGCCCAGGTCGGGGATGAACTCCCACTCGTAGCTCGATTCCCGGAGCGTGAGCTTGAGGACGCCGTGCGCGCTGTTGTTGCGCACGTCGGTGTTGGGGCCTTCGGAAACGAACTCCTCCAGCCCCGCGCCCCCCGTCCCCACGACGAACTGGCGGATGCCGTACGCGGCGTCGGCGACGCCGGTTGTAGTCTGGGGCGCGAAGCGCTGGTAGCTGTGGTCGTGCCCGGTGACTACGACCTCGGCGCCGGCGTCGTACAGTGCCTGCCACAGCGGCTGAGTGCGGAGATTGCCGCCGTGGGTCATTCCCGAGCTGAACAGCGGCTCGTGCCACATCGCGAGCGTGCACTGCGACGGGTGCGCGGCGAGATCGGCGCGGAGCCACTGCTCCTGGGTCGACCCGGCGGTCATCGTCTGGTAGTTGTTGAGCACGACGATGTGCCACGCGCCTAAGTCGTAGCTGTAATAGCCCAGCGTCGGGTCGCCCGCGGCGGCCCCGAAGTAGCCGAAGTACCCGGTCGCACCGGGCGTGTAATAGTCGTGGTTCCCGGGCGTCGGTCGCGTGCGTGCCTTATGACGTCCCCAGGATGGGTCGTAGCAATCGGTGTATTCCGTCGCGGTGCCGTTGTCGTATACGTTGTCGCCTACCGTGAAGACGGTTCCGGGGATGTCGTCGAGCAGCGCGGCCGTCTGCTCATCGTAGACGCCCTTGCACGTGGCGATGTCGCCCGCGCCGACGAGGATTGCGGCCGAGCTCGGCGTCGCCGTGATGGCGGCGGTGCCCTGCTGACCTTCGACGGTCGCGGTGATCGTGGCGGATCCCGGTGCCCACGCGGTAACGACGCCGCGCGCATTCACCCGGGCCACACTCGGGTCGCTCGACGTCCAGGTCGTCACGCGCTCCCCCACGGGGGCGCCGCTCGCATCCCGGGCGACCGCCGTCAGGTGGATGTGCGCGCCGACCTCGAAGCTCGCGGACGAGGGCGATACGTCCACCGACGAGACCGGCGTGGGCGGCGAGGTGTCGTGGCAGGAGCCGTTCCCCGAATCGGTGAACGTCTCCCCGGCGACCGGAACGAACTGCCAGCTGTAACCCCCGTCGCTCAATGTCAGCTGGAGCACGCCTGCGGTGCCCGAGTTCCGGACTTCACTGTTCGCCAGCGCGGCGAGTGGGAACCGCTGCACATCCATCCCACCCGTGCCCACCGTGAACTGGCGGATGCCGCGCGGTGGGTCGGCGGCGCCGTCCGGCGTCTGCGGCGCGAACCGCTCGTATACCTCATAGTGCGCGTTGATGACGACCTCGGCCCCGGCGGCGTACAGGTCGTCCCACAGCGGCTTGATCTGGGGTAGCACCTTCACGCCCGCCGAATTGGGCACGGAGCTGAAGCGGGGATGGTGCCAGTATGCCAGGGTGCACAGCGCCGGGTGGGCGGCGAGATCGGCGCGGAGCCATTGCTCCTGCGGCGAGGCGACCCGCATGTCTACGCCCGAGTTGAGCACGATGATGTGCCAGCTGCCGAGCTCGTAGCTGTAGTACCCAGCCCCTGAATCCCCGGCGGCGGCGCCGAAGTACTGCCAGTAGGTCGCAGCCCCGGGGCTGTAGTACTCGTGCGAGCCGACGGCCGGCCGGGTGCGCGCCTTAAACCGCCCCCACGACGGCCCGTAACAATTGGTGAAGTCGGGGGTGACGCTGTCCGACCCGTACACGTTGTTGCCGGCGGTGAAGACCGTGCCGGGGATGCCGTCGAGCAGGGCGGCGGTCGCCTCGTCCCCCTGTCCGTCGCAGCGCGCGATGTCGCCCGCGCCGACTAGCACCGGACCGGTCGGCGCGACGGTCGCGCCACGCGGCCTGCTGGGGCCGGTCGGGCCCGAGCGCGTAGAGTCCTCGGTGCAGGTGAGGCAGACGAGGCAGAGCGTCCAGGCGACGACAGGGCGAAGCGGCGACATCGGGTCCCGAGCCGGGTTGCCCGTCATACTGGTCAAACTTCGTGCCGATCGGGTGCAGACCGGAACGGCGTCCCGTGACCATCCGGACGAGGGGCGGCTGCCGCGTCGGGTCGACAGTGTGGGGGCGCTGCCGCACCAACCTGCTCGTCAGGGCGCCGCCGTCACTCCAGCTCCGCCATCGCCACCGTCACCAGCAGGGCGCGCACGATCCCCAGCGCGCCTTCGGTGTTTTCATACCACTCGGTCGCGAGGTGCGCGTCCCCGGCCTTGCCACCCGCGCCGAGGGCGATCGCCGGGATGCCGAGGGCGATGGGCACGTTTGCGTCCGTGGACGCGCTTGCCAGCTCGGCGTCGCGGCCCAGCACCCGGTTGGCCGCGATTGCCGCGAGGACGAGCGGGTGGGTGCGCGGCGTGACGCCCGATGGCCGGTCGCCGATGGGCCGGTGCTCGAGCGTGAGCGGCGGCGTGCCGGACGCGCGGCGGCGGTTCTCGTCGTCGAGCGCGCGGTCGAGGGCGGCGCGCACGGTGACGTCGAGCTGAGCGAGCGCCTTGGGGTCTTCGCTCCGCAGGTCCAGGTCGAGCCATGCCTCCTGGGGGATGGAGTTGAGGCCCGTGCCCCCGCCCAGCCGCACGACGGCGCACGTGGTACGCGGGGCGGGGGGAGCGGTGCGGGTGGGCAAGTCGGCGAGCAACGCGGTGGCGCGGCCGACTGCGTTCGCAGGGTTGGCGACGCCGAACGCGGCCCACGAGTGGCCGCCGGGCCCGCGAAACGTGACGCGGTAGCGCTTCGAGCCGAGCGCGCGGTGCACCACGCGCTCGAGCCCCGCGCCGTCCAGCGCGATGAACGCAGCCGGGGCGGGGTGGACCCTTCCGCCTTCCCCTGTTCCCGATTGGCCGTTCAGGAGGTATTTCACGCCCCGCAAATCCCCCGATCCCTCTTCACCGACCGTGGCGGCGAACAGCACCGGCCGAGCCGTGCGCACGCGCGTGACGACCATCGCCTCGGCGACGGCGACGAGCGCCGCCAGGCCGCGGGCATTGTCGCTGATGCCCGGGCCCTCGAGCCGCTGGCCACGACGCTCCACGGCGACGTTCACCTCGGGTCCGAACACCGTGTCCAGGTGGGCCGAGAGGACGACGGGCGCGTAGGCCCGTCCACCGTTACTGCCCGTCCACCCGTACACGTTTCCGACCTCGTCGATCGTGACGTCGTGCAGGCCGACGGCGCGGAACAGCTCGGCCACGTGCGCGGCGCGGCGCCCCTCGGCGCCGGTCGGCGCTGGGATAGCGCACAGCGCGGCCTGGCGCGCGAGCGTGACTTCGTCGGTGCGCTCCAAGTGGGAGCGCGCGGCACGGACGCGCTCGTGTGCGAGCAGGCGCGAGATGGTCTGATCCACACCTGCACACTAACTGCCTTGACGGTGCCCGGCGAGAGGGCGACACTAGGGTCATGGACGAGCGCGAGCTGATTTACGACTGGAACAAGAGCGGGAGCGGGCCGGCGCTCGACTGGTCGCAGGTGCGGATCGACCTGAACGACGAGACGCTCCGGGACGGGCTGCAGTCCCCCTCGGTGCGCGATCCCTCGATCGAGGTCAAACGGCGGCTGCTCCACCTGATGGCGGACCTGGGGATCGTGGCGGCGGACATCGGGCTCCCGGGGTCGGGGCCCCGCGTCGTGGAGCAGGTGCGGGCGCTCGCCCGGGAGATCCGCGACCAGAAGCTCCCCATCTTCCCCAACTGCGCGGCACGCACGGTGATCGCGGACGTGGAGCCGATCGTCCGCGTCGCCGAGGAGGTAGGGATTCCGATCGAGGCCGCCACCTTCATCGGCTCCTCCCCGATCCGGCAGTACGCCGAAGACTGGACCCTGGATCGCATCCTCACGGCCAGCGAGGAGGCGGTGACGTACGCCGTCAAGCACGGCCTGCCGGTCATGTACGTCACCGAAGACACGACCCGGGCCAAGCCCGAGGCCCTCAAGGCGCTGTACGGCGCGGCGATCGATTGCGGCGCGACGCGGATCTGCTTGGCCGATACAGTCGGCCACGCGACTCCCGACGGCGTGAAAGCGTTGGTGGGGTTCGTCAAGCGCGAAATCGTCGCGGACAAGCGTGTGGCGGTCGACTGGCACGGACACCGCGACCGCGGGATGGGGCTGATCAACTGTCTGGCGGCGATCGAGGCCGGGGTCGATCGGGTCCACGCCACGGCCCTGGGGGTGGGCGAACGGGTGGGCAACGCCGAGATGGATCTCCTGATCGTGAACCTGAAGCTGTTGGGCGCGCATGGACACGACATCGCCAAGCTGCCGGAGTACTGCCGTCTGGTGGCGGACGCCGTGGGGGTGCCGATTCCGGTGAACTATCCGGTGCTCGGCGCGGACGCGTTTCGCACCGGCACCGGGGTGCATGCGGCGGCGATCATCAAAGCGAAAAAGAAGGGCCACGCCTGGCTCGCCGACCGGGTGTACAGCTCCGTGCCCGCCCAAGAGTTCGGGCTCGAGCAGAAGATCGAGATCTCGCCCGTCTCAGGCCTGTCCAACGTGAAGTACTGGCTCGAGACGCATGGCTACGACGGCGAGGATGAAGCGGCGTGCCGCGTGCTGTTCGAGGCGGCGAAGCGCACCGACCGGGTGCTCTCGGACGAAGAATGCCACCGCTTGGTCAGGCAGGGGGCATCGGGGGCATGGCGGTAGGGACGTTCCACGAAATCGAGAAGGCGTACTTCGACCTGCGATGGCACCTCGACCCGGTCGCCGCCACGCAGGCCGGGGTGAAGGCCTACGACGATCGCTACGGGCGCTACAGCCCGCCGGCGCTCGCGCCCCACCTCGCCGCGCTGAAGTCGCTTGCGGGCGCGCTCGAAGAGGTCGCTGCCGACGAGCGGGAAGACGAAATCGACCGCACCGCCCTGCTGAACGAGATCCGCGTGGTGCTGCACCGTTTCGAGGGCGAGCGACCGCAGGCCAAGAGTCCGGCGTTCTGGCTGAACCATCTGCTTGGCGGGCTGCACTTTCTGCTGGGACGCGGCGACCGGAGCGACGAGGAGCGGGCCCGCGCGTTGGTGGGACGGCTCGAGGACGTGCCGCGCCTGCTCGATGACGCGCGCGTCGCACTGGCGGAGCCGGTGCGGGTATTCGTCGAGACGGCGCTGCGGATCAACGCGGGAGGGCTGGGGTTGGTGCGCGGCATCGCCGCCGCCATTCCGGACGCCCCGCCCGGACCGGGCGACGCCCTGCGGGAGGCGGTCGAGCAGGCGGCGGAAGCGATGACGGCGTTCGACCGCGACCTGGAGCGTTGGCTCGAGACGGCGTCGGAAGAGTTCGCGCTGGGCGAGGACGACTTCAACTTTCACCTGCACTACGAGCACGCGCTGCGCGACACCGCTCCGGAGCTGTGGCGCTACGGGCTGCATCTCAAGGAGGAGGTCGAGGCCGATCTCGGGCGCCGCGCCGCGCGGCTCGAGGGCGGCAAGCGCTGGCAGGACGTCGCGGACCGCCTGCGCGCCGACCATCCCCCTGCCGCCGGGCTGGTGGAAGCGTATGCCCGGGAGATGGTGCGGGCCCGCGACTTCGTGGCGGAGCGCGGGCTCGCCCCGATCCCCGACGCCCCGCTCGACGTCGTGCCCACGCCGGCCTTCATGCGACCGGTGATTCCCTTCGCGGCGTACGACAGCCCCGGCGCCTACTCGAGCGATCGGACCGGCTGGTTCTACGTCACCCTCCCCGATCCGGCGCTGCCGGCGAGCGCGCAGGAGCGCATTCTGCGCGACCACTGCCGTCACGAGCTCGCCGCCACCGCGCTGCACGAAGGCTACCCGGGCCATCACCTCCAGCTGGTGCACGCCCAGCAGCAGCGGTCCGACACGCGCAAGAACGTGTGGACACCGGTCACGGTCGAAGGGTGGGCCCTGTATTGCGAAGACATGATGGGGGAGGAGGGATTCTACCGGTCGGAGGAGGAGCAGTTCTTCCAGCGCGTGCACCTGTTGTGGCGCGCCGTCCGGGTGCTGCTCGACGTGGGGTTGCACACCCGCGGGATGACGTTCGCGCAGGCGGTGGATTATCTCGCGACCCACGTCAACGTGGAGCGGGCCAACGCGGAGGGGGAGGTGCGGCGCTATTGCGCCGAGCCGGCGTATCCGCTGAGCTATGCGGTGGGGCGGCGCGAGCTGCTCAAACTGCGCGACGACTTTCGCGCGGAGCGGGGCGCGGCGTTCACGCTCCGGGGCTTCCACGACGCGATCCTCAAGTACGGCGGCCTGCCCGTCACGCTGATACGGTGGGGTCTGGGGCTCGGTGACCGCTAGCGGCGCCGCGGCATCCCGGCTGCCGCGGCCCGTCAAGCTGTTCGGGTTCGTCTCGCTCCTGAACGACTTCGCGAGCGAGATGATCTACCCGCTGTTGCCGGCGTTCGTCACGGGCGTCCTCGGCGCGGGCCCGCAGGCGCTCGGCGCGCTGGACGGCGCGGCGGAGTTCGCCGCGTCGGTCGTAAAGTTCGCCGCGGGGCGGCTCTCGGACCGGCCGGCGCGCCGCGGGCCGCTCATCGTGCTGGGCTACGCCATCGCCGTGCTGGTGCGGCCGATCATCGCCGTCACGGCGGCGGCATGGCAGGTGATCGGGCTGCGGGTGGTGGACCGCATCGGGAAAGGCATCCGCACCCCGCCGCGGGACGCTTTGATGGCGGATGTCACGCCGGTGCCGCTCCGAGGCCGGGCGTTCGGGCTGCAGCGGGGCATGGACCACGCCGGCGCAGTGCTCGGTCCCCTCACCGCGTGGTGGCTGCTCACGTCGGGGAGCGCCGACGTGCGGACGGTGATTGCTTGGAGTCTGGCGCCGGGGGTTGTGGTGCTGGTGCTGGCGACGTGGGCGGTGCGGGACGGGGAAAGACGGGGGAGGATGGGGAACGACGGTGAGCCGGTCGCTGCGCCTTCCCCGTCTTCCCCCGTCCTTCCCCGTCCTTCTCCGTCGCTTCCCTTGCTCGCGATCTCATTCTTCTACCTCCTCCGCATGCCCGAGACCCTCTTGATCCTGCGATCCCAGCAGCTCGGCGCGTCGACGGCGGCGGTGCTGTTGCTGTGGGCCGCGCTGCACGTGGTGCGTTCGTCGGCGAGCTTCGTGGGTGGTCGCCTCACCGACCGGATCGGCGCGAGTCGCACCATGTGGCTGGGCTGGCTCGCCTACGCGGGCGTGGCGGCTGGCTTCGCGGTGGCGCGCGGCGCCGGAGCGGCTTGGACCCTGTTCCTGGCGTTCGGGATCGTGGCGGGCCTCACCGAAAGCCCCGAGCGGGCGCTCGTCGCGCAACTCGCCGGAGCCCACCAGGGGAGCGGATTCGGGCTGTACCACGGTGTGACCGGGCTGGCGGCGCTCGCCGGGGGCATCGGCCTGGGCGCGGTGTTTCAGGCGTACGGCGCAGCCACGGCCTTCGTCGGCAGCGCGGCGGGGGGGCTCGCGCTGGGGCTCGCATGGCCGGTGGTAATGTTGCGACGTTCATCATAGATGGCGGAGGGGCCGTCATGGACGGCGGAGGGCCGTGTAGGTGATACGTCCCGCCTAACAGGTATGAGGGAGATAGCCGATGCAGCTTCCTTTGCGGTTTTTGCTCGCGGTCCCCGCCGCTATTGCGCCGAGGCTCGCGGCGCAGGCACTACCGCACACCACCGCCGAGCGGAGTGACTACGCGGCCACCTCCACGAACGCGGATGTGGGCACCTTTCTCGACAGCCTCGCGCTCGCCGGGGCACCGGTGGCTGTCTCCGAGATGGGCACTTCCGCGCTCGGGAAGCCGATCTACTTCGTGATCGCCTCCGACCCGACGGTGACGTCCCCGGGCGAAGCGGCGGCGTCCGGGAAGGTGGTAGTCTACCTCCAGGCGAACATCCACGGAGGGGAAGTAGAGGGGAAGGAGGCCGTGCTCGCCCTGCTGCGCGAGCTGGCGGGACCGCGGCGCGAGCTGCTGCAGACGCTGGTGGTTCTCGTCGCGCCCGATTACAACCCCGACGGCAACGACGCGTTCGGCCCGCAGGCGGTGAACCGCTCAGAGCAGAATGGCCCGGCGCTCATCGGACAGCGCGCCGACGGCAAGAACCTCGACCTGAACCGCGACTACTTCAAGGCCGAGGCACCTGAGACCCGCGCGTCGCTCGCCCGTGTCTACACCACCTGGGACCCGGCGCTGATGGTGGACCTCCACACCACCGACGGCACGTTGCACGGCTACCAACTCACCTACGCGCCGCCGCTCGATCCCAACGGCCCGGCCGGCCCTACTGCCTTTGTGCGAGGCGGGATGCTCCCCGCGCTCCGCCAGACACTCGCGCACAAGTACCACGAGCCGATCTTCGACTACGGCAACGTGGATACCTCGCAGGCCCAGCGGAGCTGGGACAGTTACGCTCCGTACGGTTGGTACGGCACCAACTACGTGGGGCTGCGGGGGCGGATGGCGATCCTGTCGGAAGCGTACTCGCACGCCGACTTCAAGACCCGCGTACAGGTGACGCACGACTTCCTGGTGGAGATCCTCAATTATGTCGCGCGGCATGGCGATGAGATCCGCCGTCTCGAGCGCGCGGCCGACCGCCAGACCGCACTGGAAGGGGCGGGCTCAGATCTGCGGCCGTCGCTGGCGGTCGCTTACAAGCTGGCGACGCGGGGGATCGAGCCGGTGCGGCTCGAGGTGAGGCAGCAGGTCGGCACCTACCGGCTGCCGGTAAGAGACCGCTTCGTCGACTCGCTCACCCGCGCGTTGCCGGCAGGCTACTTCCTGCCCGCGGCCGACAGCGGCGTCGCCGCGCTGCTCCGGCTCCAGGGCATCCAAGTGCAGCGGCTCACGGCCGAGTGGACCGACACGGTGGAAGTGCTCACGGGCACGGAGCTCAAGTGGGCGACGCGGGAGTTTCAGGGACACCAGCTGCTGGAGGTGACGGGGACCTGGGCCCGCGCGTCGCGCCGCGTGCCGGCGGGTGGTTATTTCGTGTCCACGGCGCAACCGCTCGGCAGGCTCGTGTTCGCCCTGCTCGAGCCGGAGGGGTTCGGGCTGGCGCGCTGGGGCGCGTTCAGCGGCGCCCCCGGCACGCAGCTCGACCCCTCCTCGGGGCGCGAGTTCCCGGTGTGGCGCGCGGGGCGGGCGCCCCGCACGCCGTCACGGTTTCTCCCTTAGGCCCCTACGGGTCGACGTCCGCGTCGTCGTCGAACGCGAACGATGCGCCGAGCCCCGTGCCACTCGCCCGCTCGACGCGCAGCACCCGGGAGAGTGTCTTGCCGTCCACGGTGATGCTCACGAGGTAGTCGCCGCTCGGGACGGCGGGCGCTCCGCCGCCGAACCCACCGAATCCCCCGCCGCCCCCGGCCCCCCCGCCCCCGCCGGTGCGACCAAATGCCTGGGCGATGAACCCGAGGCCGCCCAGCCCACCGCCGCCCCCCCCGCCGGGGCCACGCTGGCTGGGGAGGGCGACGCGGATCAGCTGGCCCAGCGTGCCGAGGAAGCCCACGTCGGGCTGCTCCGCACCGGACTCGCCGCCTTCTTGTGGCTGCGCCGCCGGGCCCCCGCCCGTCGCCCCGGGCGCGCGTGGCGTGGTCTCGCCCGGGCGCTCCACGAACCGCGCGGTGCTGAACGCCGCAGCACCGCCACCGCCGCCCCCACCGCCACCACCTCCACCCCCTCCAAACCCGAATCGCTGCGCGAGCCCCTGTAGATCACCCGCGAGCAGTGCCGTCTTCAAGGGCCCGAGCATCTGCGCGTTGGTGCCGGCCTTTTCGAGCGAATCGAACACCACCTGGATGCGGCGCACGATCAGCGTCGAGTCGCGCCGCTGCGACGGGGACAACGGCTGCGGAGGCGGCGTCCGTCCCTGGAATCCCCAGGTCGCGCGGTGCAGTCCCGGGCCGCCCGGGCCGTTCACGGTGCGCACCGTGTCGCCGCGTACGTCCCGGATGACGATCTTGGTCTGCGTGCGGCGGTCGCCGCTCGTCAGCCGGTACACGATCTCGGCGCCGTATTGCGGGCTCGGCGAGATGAACTGCTTGTGGCCCCCGCTCGCATTCGCGCGCACGGCCTCGCCGTACTCGTAGGCCGTCTTGGGCTCGAACAGGTGCGCGCTCGCCGAGAGCACGCTGTCCGCGAGCTGCTCGAGCGGCGCGACGTCCACGATCCAGATCCCCCGGCCGTGCGTCGCCGCGATCAGCTCGTGCTCGCGTGGGTGGATCTTGAGGTCGTGCACCGGTACGACGGGCAGGCCGGTCATGAACTTCTGCCACGACACGCCCCGGTCGCGCGAGACGTAGGCGCCTACGTCGGTGCCGACATACAGCAGATTGTGGTTGAACGGATCCTCGCGCACCACGTGCACGTAGTCCGGTCCCCCGGTCGGCAGGTTGTGGGTGATCGCCGTGAACGTCTTTCCGAAGTCGGTGGTGACGTAGACGTAGGGCGTGAAGGTGTTGGTGCGGTGGCCGTCGAACGTCACGTAGAAGGTGGCCGTGTCGAAGTGGGAGGGCTCGATCCGGCTCACGTACGTGCCCGCCGGCACGCCGGGAAACCGGCCGGTGAGATTCTCCCACGTTCCGCCGTCGTTGCGCGTGAGCCAGACGTTGCCGTCGTCCGTGCCCGCGAACAGCAGGCCCGGCCGGACCGGCGACTCGGCGAGCGACACGATGGTGCAGTACGTCTCCGCGCCCGTGACGTCGGGCGTGACCCCGCCCGTCGTGTGGGTGCTGACGCCGATCTTCATGGTGTCGCGCGTGGTCAGGTCCAGCGAGATGGCCAGCAGGTTCTCGCCGCGGTTCGTCGACTTCATCACCTTGTTCGAGCCGGCGTAGAACGTGGTCGGCGAGTGCGGTGAGAGGAAGAACGGGGTG
>Ga0209055_1001286_pt1 | contig 16716 bp, 17 predicted proteins | sample GraSoiAngelo_110_FD_185875 | JGI IMG/M metagenome (GOLD analysis project Ga0209055, IMG submission 185875) | Grasslands soil microbial communities from the Angelo Coastal Reserve, California, USA - 14_0903_12_30cm (SPAdes) (version 2) | ecosystem: Environmental > Terrestrial > Soil > Grasslands ... | reverse complement strand
CGCCATGGGCGCGATCGAGGCGGGCATGTGCAATAGCGTCGCGATCTACCGCTCGATGAACGGCTACTCGGAGTTCCGCATCGGCGGCACCGGCGCGCGCGCCGCCCAGCCGGTCCGGGGGCTCGACCTGGCCCAGGTGCCCTACGGCATGCGCAGCGCCGGCCAGAACTTCGCGCCGACCTTCATGCGCCACATGTACGAGTACGGGACGACCTCCGCACAGGTCGCCCACGTGCGGGTCGCCCACAGCAAGCACGCCTCGCAGAACCCGAAGGCGCTCTTGAAGCAACGCGTGACGGTGCAGGACGTCCTGGCCTCGCGCTGGATCGTCAAGCCGCTCCACCTGCTCGACTGCTGTCTCGAGACCGACAACGCGACGTGCATCATCGTCACGTCGGCCGAGCGCGCGCGGAATCTCCGCCACCGTCCCGTCTACATCATGGGCGTGGCCGGCCGGGTGTCGAAGCCACGGCTCGACTTTCACTGGGCGCACGGCCCCATCTCGCGGGTGGCCGGCTACTACGCGAAGGACATCGTGTTCCCCCAGGCGGGGATCCGCCCCGAGGACGTCCACGTCACCGGATCGTACGACGCCTTCACGTTTACGACCATGCTGCAGCTCGAGGAGTACGGGTTCTGCAAGAAGGGCGAGGGCGGGGCCTACGTGTCGAGCGGCATCATCGAGCTGGGCGGCAAGCGTCCGAACAACACCTCGGGCAGCCACCTCTGCGAAGGCTACACGCACGGCATGTCGATGGTGATCGAGAACGTGCGCCAGCTCCGCGGCACCGTGGACGACTACTGTCCGCGCGCCGCCGAGGGCGTCCACACCTACGACTACTCGCCGGGCCACTGCCGCCAGGTGAAGGACGCGGAGATCACGATGAACCTCGGGTGGGCGATGCCCGCGACCGGCAGCGCGCTCATCATGCGGCACTAGTCGCGCGGGCGGTACGACCTCCGATCGAAGACAAGGAGCTCTGATGCCTCAGCCAGTTCAGTACCGCGGCATGGCGCTGATCGTTCCCGACAACGACAGCGAGTGGAAGGAGTTCTACGAGCACGCACGCGCCCACCGGCTGGTCGTGCGCAAGTGTAAAGCCTGTGGCCTCATGCGCTATCCCCCGACGCACGCCTGCCCGTGGTGCATGGAGCTCGGGTGGACGTGGCACGAGGTCTCGGGGCGCGGCACCATCTATTCCTACGAGATCGTCGCCCACGCGATCCAGCCGGGATTCAAGGACATGACGCCCTACGCGGTGGTGCTGGTCGAGCTCGACGAGCAGCGCGGGCAGCCGACCCCGGACGAGGCGCTACGGGTCATCGCCAATCTGGTCAAGCCGGACTTCACGGCGGAGGCCGAGGCGAACGTCCAGATCGGCCGTCGCGTGCGTGTCGTCTTCCAGGATCTTGCCGATCACATGGCCCTACCCCAGTTCACGCTGACCGACGAGCCGCCGGCCGGTCGCGTCTGGAGACTGCCGGAGTGAGATTCGGCCTGGGGCTCTCCGTCCAGCACCTGCCGGAGGAGCCGCAAGCCGTCCGCTTCCGCGAGCACGTCGAGCAGGTCCGGCTCGCGCGCGCCGTGGGCTTCAGCTCGGTGTGGGCGAGCCAGCATTATCTGTCCGATCCTTTCACGTACTTCCAACCGATCCCGACCCTGGCGCGGCTCGCCGCGGACGCGCGCGGCTTGATCCTCGGCACGGGCGTCCTCCTGCTTCCCCTGCTCCATCCTGTCGACGTCGCCGAGCAGCTCGCCACGCTCGACGTGATCACGGACGGTCGGCTGGTCGTCGGCGTGGGCCTCGGATACCGGGACATCGAGAACCGCGCGTTCGGACACGACCCGAAGGATCGTGTCGATCGCTTCGTCGAGAGCCTCGAAGTGGTCGAGCGCCTGTGGAGCGGGGAGCCGGTCGACTACGAAGGCCGGTATTTCAACTTGCGCTCCACCCGGATCTCGATGCGACCGATGCAAAGCCCGCGGCCGCCGGTGTGGCTGGCCGCCAACGGCGACGCGGGCGTGCGGCGCGCCGCGCGCCTGGGCGATGCGTGGTTGATGAACCCGCACGCGACCCTGGCGACGCTCGAGCGCCAGCTCGAGCTCTTCCGGAGCACGCGGCGGGAGCTCGGACGGTCGCCGGCCGTCGAGACGCCGCTGATCAAGGAGTGCTACGTCGCGCCCGACGCCGCCACCGCGCTCGCCGAGGCCGCGGCCTTCATCGGGCCGAAGTACACCGCGTACCGGCGATGGGAGCAGGACAAGGCGCTGCCCGCCGGCGAGAGCTTCGACGCGAGCTTCGGAGAGCTTGCGCGCGATCGGTTCATCATCGGCGATCCCGCGCGCGTGGTCGACGAGATCGCGCGCTACCGCGAGCGCCTCGGCGTCACGACGATGATCTTCCGCCTGCAGTGGCCGGGAATGGACCAGGAAAAAGTCCTGCGGTCGATCCGGCTGCTCGGCCAAAAAGTCCTGTTGAAGTTCCTGTCCAGTTAGCGAAGGAAATACACGCAGGGCATGTAAGTCTTACCCCGGCTCGTCCCCCACGACGTGCCTGGCGCGCTCCATCCTGTCCTCGCCTCGACACTTCTCGGCGATGGCATCGAGCTTGCCTCGGCTCCCCCCATAGAGAGACAAACTCGTGACAGCGCAAACGCTGGCCGACGCGGCGCGAGCCGCCGGTTCGACTCGACTCGAGGCATCGGTCACCCTCCTCCTGATCGGGACGGTCGGCCTCTTGCTCCTCCTCGCTGTGATCGCCAAGGTGCTCGACTTGCGGCTCAAGCGCGACGGCGAGGTCATCGCGGTGAAGGGCGTGATCTCCGAAGCGCTCGGCGGCGACCCGGAGCTGTTCGGACTGCCCCTCACGGCGACCGTGCGCGTCCCGCTCTGGAGGGGAGCGCCAGTCACCATCCGGGTCTTCGGCGAGGTGCCGTCTCGCGAGATCAAGCAAGCGGCGCTTCGCCGCGTCAAGCGCACAGCGACCGCAGAGCTCTCCGTGCGCGCCCGGATCAAGTCACGGATCGGCGTGGCGCCGAGCGCGTCCAGCAGGCTGCTCAGAATAACGCGATGGGGTTGACCGGCGAGCCTGTCGTGTGCTGCAGGCGCAGCGGCGCGACCGTGAGCAAGAATTCCCACCGGCGGCGCGCCGCGCAGGCCTGCGCCAGCTCCTCGAGATTGCCGTTGTCGATCAGCCAGAGTCCCATGCCGACGAGCCCCACGATATGCACGACGTTACCGAGCCCGGGATGGCTCAGCGGGCTCACGTCGTTGTGGGTGTCGGTGCCGAGCATCGCGATGTCACGAGCGCGGAACCACGGCATCGACGCCACGTGGGCCGCCGGCGAGCCGTCCTTGCCAGGATTGCGCGGCTCACGCAGACGTCGCGCGTAGTATCCGGTCCGGATCAGGAGGATGTCGCCGGCCTCGACGTGCACGCCCTGCGCCTGCTCGGCGGCTTCGAGGTCCTCGGGCATGACGCCCTCGCCCGCCGCGAGCCAGCGCCCCTTGACCGCGGCCACGTCGAGGAGCACGCCGCGGCTCACGACCCCGTCGCGAAGCAGGTCCACCGATTCGACCTGCGCGCCCTCGCGCGACGTGATCAGGTTCGCGGAGCGGCCGTTGTACATCTTGCCTTGCCAGAAGTAATGGGCCGGCGTGTCGACGTGGGTGATCGAGTAGCCGTGAAAGACCATGCCGATGAATTCCGCGGCGCCGCGGCGCTGCAGGATGCGCTCGGACGAGTCGTGGTCACGTCCCTCGCCCGAGTCCACCATGAACCGCACGGGCTGGATCGTGGTGTCGGCGCTGATCTCGTTGGTGACGATCGGGCGCGCGCAGCTCACCGGCACGCCGTCCTGGACGAGCGCCGCGGCGCGCTTGCGCTTGGCGGGCGTGATCAGGTTCATCGTGCCGAGCTGATCGTCGGCGCCCCACCGGCCCCAGTTGCTGAGGCTCGAGATCATCTTGATCACGTCGCTCTCGGTCACGCTCGTCGCCATCGCATCCTCCTTGAGATATCGCCTCCGCGCCCGCCTCGGAGTGTGTTTCGCACGACTGTCCGAGCGCCGGCGACGCCGGCGCCACCGACCCCCTGCGACGCCCTCGCCGCGTACCCGGTGGGGGTCATCGGGGGCGCGGCGCTCGCTCCCCCCGATGCCTAAAAAAACTCGAACGAGACGGGCTCGCGCTCCATCCGGAGGCGCAGGTCCGCCATGAAGACGAGATATGGATGCGCCCCGCGGGCCAGGAGCGCGTCGCGGTCGCCCCGGAGGAGCGCGGCGGCATCATCGGCGTCCAGCTCGAGCTCGGCGATCGCGGCCCGCGCGTCCTTCAGGAACCGGGCCCGGAACGCGTCGTCGGACTTGAGAGCGAAGAGACCGCGATTGAGCCGGTAGGCGGAGGCCGGCGGGAAGCGATAGTGCGGCAGGTCGGTCATGACCGCGGCCCGGACGGCGAGCGCCGGGTCATACCGGCCACTCGACGACGGCGTTACCGTGATGCCACGAGGGCTCGTAGCAGTACACGTCCGCCTTCGCCTCGCCGACGGCGCCGAGGAGCGTCGCCCACGTCCTGAGCTCGATGTTGCCCATCTTGTCGAGCTCTTCGCCGGTGGTCGCGGCCAGCTCGCGACCGCGGCCCGCCTTGAACGTTTCCAGCACTTGCCGATCGTAGTCGAGCTCCGGCGAAGCGTAGCGGTCCGTGCCCGGGAAGTGAGACATCCCGCCGGACGCCATCACGGCCACGCGCTCTGGACGCGCTCGGAGGATCTCGCCGAGCGCCCGCCCCCAGTCGTAGCATCGGCGCGGCGTCGGCTGCGGCGGGAGATAGACGTTCACGTGCAGTGGGATGATCGGCACCGGTGGCTCGGGCATCGTGAAATGGAGCGGGACGTAGAACGCGTAATCGAGCGGCGCGTGCTGGGTATAGAAGAGATCGAAGCCTCGCTCGACGCCCTGCTCCACGATCGATCGCGCCAGAGGCTCGTGGATCGGGAACCGGTATCGATAGCGCCCGAACGTCCCGGCGCATTCGGTCCCGACGTAGACGGCGAGCGCCGGCACCGCGTCCAGAAAGAACGCCTCGACGTGGTCGCCGGCAATGATCGCGATCGCGTCGGCGCGAAGCGTCTCGAGCCTTCGCTTCACCCGTGCGAAGGCGGCGTGCACGCGCAGGACGAGGTCGCGATCCTCCGTCCCCGGCCGCGCCAGGAGCTGGGGTGTATGGGCGCAGGCGAACGCGCCGACCAGCATCGCCTCAGCCTCGGGCCGTCACGCGGTGATTCTCCTCACGATCTCGTCGAACGCGAGGTCGGCGAGCGCCCTCACCTCTTCGCGTGTGAGCGGCTGGATCGGGTGCGACACCACGACCGTCCGATAGTCGGTGGCACCCAGGGAGTCCGCTTGCGCGCGCGCCGCGCGCACGAACTCGGACGAGATGACCGTCGCCACCGGAATGCCGTGGTCCTCGAAGAACACGCCGTCGTGCACACTGCACGTTGTGCACGACCCTCAGTCGGCGAGCCCTTCGACGAGGACGTCGGTCGCGCCCACGATCTCCCGGCGGAGGGCATCGGGCGCCGGACGCGCGAACGTTGGCTTCTTCTTGCGGATGATGGCCCTGGGCGTCGCGCGCTCGCGCAGGAGCTCCTCGAGGCGGTCGAGCAGGTGATTGCCCTGCGCCTTCGAGATGTCCAGCAGCGTGATGACCTTGCCGTCGAGGCTCGAAGGCCGCGGCGCCGTCTTGCGGGGCACGGCGACGGAGTCGGTGGGGTCGAGGTACTCGGTCATCGATCGATCCTCCTGAAGACGAGATTCGAGCCCTTGGAGAACGTCCAGCCCGGCACGATCGCGGAGAAGCGCCCGGCGGTGCCGCCGGCCACCATGACCTTGATGTGCTCGGGCGAGCGAAACTTCGGAATCCGTGTGGTCTCGCGATCCGGATCGGGGTACTTCGCGAGCACGTGCTCGGGCAGTCCTTCGCCGCCGTCGCGCCCGGGGATGAGCTCGCGCACCGGCCACTGCAGCCGCTCGTGAAGCCAGCGCTTCACCTCGGCCTTCTTCCATCCGGCGCCACCGAGGATCTTCGCGTGCTCGGGCGACAGCACGAGCAACGTGTCCCCCCAGTGCGTCATCCGGTGATGGGAAACGACGGCCATGCTGGCGGCGATCGTCGGCAGGAGATCGTCGGGCGTACGGCTGCGCTGCGCGTAGACGCCGAGCGGCGCGTCGGCGGCGAGCAGGGCGACGGTGCTCTGCTCGGGGGTGAATCCGTGCTCGACGGCCAGCGACTCCCACGGGCTCGCCTCTTCGTGCTCGCCGATGCAGTAGGCGTAGCGCCCCGGGTGCGCGAGCGTCGACATGCTGACGTCGCCCGGTCTCGCCCCACCCAGATTCACGCACACCAACCGCACGGCGCGGCCGATCGTCGCGTTGGCGCGCCAGCCCGGGCCGAACACGCCCGCGCCCGAATTGATCTCGAGCTCCGCGCGGATCGGGCCGTTCACGATCACGAGCGGCGCCGGCGCGTTGGTCGTCGCCGAGACCCCATGCAGGTCGAACGCCTCATCGCAGATCGCCTCGATCGCCGCGATCACGACCGGCAGGTACTCCGGACGGCATCCGGCCATAACCGCGTTGATCGCGATCTTCTCGACGGTGGCGCGCCCGTAGTTGGGCGGCACGAGCGCCACGAGCTCTCCACCGTCACGCCCCGAAGCGGCGACGGCTCGCTCGACGAGCCGCCGGGTCGGGGGAACGACCGGGAGCCCATCGGTCACTCCGCGGGAGAAGAGGCTCTCGATCGCGTCGGATTCCAGATCGGGGTCGACCGGCGACATGCCCCAGAGGCTAACACAGGGCGTGCGGACCGCTGTCCGGTCGATCGGCCGCCGATCAGCGCGGGGAGACGGCGTCGGCGATCGCGGATGGGGTAGGGCCGACGATGAAGGCGACCATCGCCGGATATCCGTATCGATGCACGGTGGTCGCGAGCAAGCCGAGCAACATGGCGAGCACGAGCACGCCGGCGATGACGTGACGGTAACGGCGCCGGATCACGAGAACTGTAGGGGTGAGCCCCGCGAGTAGCGTTCCGCTGAGCAGAGCTGGCGCGATCGTCGCGAACTGACCCAACTGCCAAGCGACCACCGCCGCGAGCACGACACACAACGCCACGATCGTGACCACGCCTTCGCGCACGTGGTGGTAGACGATCTCTGGGGGAAGCTCCAGCAGGAAACGGCAGCGCCGCCTCTCCCGGGCCTCTTCAGGCGTCTCGCGCGGCCTCGTCCCGAAACGCACGACCCGACAATCGTGCAAACAGCACACCACGGGACAACGCCTTCCAAATATCCGTAAATCAAGCCTTTCGGGGGCTTGAGGGCCACCCAGGGCTGCAAGGGAACAGATCGGTCGCTCAGAAACTGAACAGGGAAGCCGGGTCGTGCCGGGTACCCGGATTGAGCGGGGCCCGAGCCAAGGGCATATAAAACTCGCCCTAGACGTTTTGACGTCTCCCAGAGATCAAAAGATTCCGCCGAGCGCGGCGTGCGGGAATCTCCGGCCCTGACGATCCCGTCCCAACAGTGTACCGATGAGGAGTGATGGGAGGACGATGACGATGGCCAAGAGGATCTTGACACCTATCGATGGTTGTGAGGAGAGCCCCACGATCGTTCCGGTTGTCGCGGCGCTCGCGCGCGGGGCCGGATCGACGGTTCGGCTGCTGAGGGTGTTCCCGGTTCCGGAGCGCGTGATGGGCCCGCACGGGCGGACGATAGCGTACGTCGACCAGGAGATGGCGCGGCTCACCGCGCTCGGGCTCGACGAGCTCGCGCACGTCGAGGCGGAGCTCGAGGGCATCCCGGTGGAGCGGGTCGTGCGATTCGGCGAGCCGGCCGAAGAGATCAAGCTCGAGGCCGAGGCATTCAACGCCGATCTGGTGACGCTCGGGACGAGCCGGCGAAGCCGCCTGGCCAGCGCCCTGCGCCCCGGAGTGGTCGAGCGCGTCGTTCAGGAGACGCCGGTCCCGACCCTGGTGCTGCGCGACTGAGAGTCGCGGAGTCCCGCGACTGAGAGTCGCGGGAGCGCCCGCGACCGAGAGCTACGCGAGCATGTGGCGCACCATCTTGCTCTCGACCATGTAGATCACCATCTCGGCGATGTTGGTCGCGTGGTCGGCCACGCGCTCGAGGAAGCGCGAGACCAGGATGAGCCGGATGGCGCGCGGGATGGTCTTCGGGTCTTCCATCATGTAGGTCAGGAGCTCGCGGAAGATCTGCTCCTTGAGGGCGTCGACGTCGGCGTCCTCGCCGCACACGCGGCGCGCGAGCTCGGTGTCGCGGCTGACGAACGCGTCGAGGCTCTCCTTCACCATACGCTGGGCCTTCTCGGCCATCCGCGGGAGGTCGACGTAGGGCTTCAGCTGCGGCTCCGGGTTCAGCTCGATCGTGCGCTGGGCGATGTTGACCGCCTGATCGCCGATGCGCTCGAGGTCGGTGACGATCTTCATCGCGGTCGTGATGAAGCGCAGGTCACCCGCCGTCGGCTGGTGGAGCGCCAGCAGCTCCACGCACTTCTCGTCGATCTCCACGTCGTAGGCGTTCACCTGCCGATCGCGATCGATGACCTCCTGAGCGAGCTCGCTGTCGCGCTCGATGAGGGCGCGCATGACCCGACGGATCTGGTCCTCGACCAGGCCGCCCATGGCCAGGAGGGTCTGCTTGAGTGCGTCCAGCTCTTCGTGAAAATGGCGCTGCATAGGGTTCTCCGCTCTCAGCCGAACCGGCCGGTGATGTAGTCCTCGGTCCGCTTGTCGCGCGGGTTCGTGAACAGCTCCCGCGTGACGCCGACCTCGACCAGCTCGCCCAGCAGCATGAAGCCAGTGTAGTCGGAGACGCGGGCCGCCTGTTGCATATTGTGGGTCACGATCACGATCGTATAGCTGTTCTTCAGCTCGAGCATCAGCTCCTCGACCTTCGCGGTCGCGATCGGATCGAGCGCCGAGCACGGCTCGTCCATCAGCAGGACGTCCGGCTCGACGGCGATGGCCCGGGCGATGCAGAGGCGCTGCTGCTGGCCGCCCGAGAGACCGAGCGCGCTCTCCTGCAGGCGGTCGCTGACCTCGTCCCAGAGCGCGGCCCCGCGGAGGCTCCGCTCGACGACCGCCTCGAGATCGCTCCGACCGCCCACGCCGAGGATGCGGGGGCCGTAGGCCACGTTCTCGAAGATCGACTTGGGGAACGGGTTCGACTTCTGGAACACCATACCGACCCGCTTGCGCAGCTCGGTGACGTCGAGCGTGGGGTCGTGGATGTCGGCGCCCCCGATGCGGATGTGCCCGGTCATCCGGACCCCGTCGACGAGGTCGTTCATCCGGTTGAGACAGCGGAGCAAGGTGGTCTTCCCGCAGCCCGAGGGGCCGATGTAGGCGGTCACGCGGTGCTTGGGCACGGACATGGAGATGTCCTTGAGCGCCGGCTTCTCGCCGTACCAGAGCGAGACGTGATCGATTTCAACCATCGGCATTTCCATGATACCCGCGACACTCGTCTGGGGATTCAGGTTCGCGGCGACGTGGACCTGGGTGAACATCTGTCGTCCTCCTCCTAGACCGCCGACATCGCGTACTTCCGGCGCAAACGGTTCCGAAGCCCGATCGCGAAGATGTTCAGGAACACGACGATCGCCAGCAGCAGGAGCGTCGTGACGAACACCATCGGGCGCGCGGCATCCACGTTGGGCGACTGGAAGCCGACGTCGTAGATGTGAAAGCCCAGGTGCATGAACTTCCGGTCGAAGTGCACGAAGGGCCAGAATCCGTCGATCGGGAGCGCCGGCGCCAGCTTGACCACGCCGGTGATCATGAGCGGGGCGACCTCGCCCGCCGCCCGGGCCATTGCCAGGATCAGCCCGGTCAGGATCGAGGGCATGACGGCCGGCAACACCACCCGCAAGGTCGTCTCGAGCTTGGTCGCGCCCAGCGCCAGGGACGCCTCGCGCGTCCCGCGCGGGATCGCCGCCAGCCCCTCTTCGGTCGCCACGATCACGACGGGCACCGTGAGCAGAGCGAGCGTGAGCGAGGCCCACAGGATCCCGCCGGTGCCGAAGGTCGGGCTCGGTAGGGCTTCGCTGAAGAACAGGCGGTCGATCGTACCCCCGACGAAGTAGATGAAAAAGCCGACCCCGAACACGCCGAAGACGATCGACGGCACCCCGGCGAGGTTATTGACGGCGATCCGTACCGCGCTGACGAACGTGCCCTGGCGGGCGTACTCACGGAGATAGAACGCCGCGAGCACCCCCAGCGGGGCGACCATCACGGACATGATCAGGACCATCATGACCGTGCCGAAGATCGCGGGGAACACGCCGCCCTCGGTGTTCGACTCGCGCGGATCGCTCGACACGAACTCCACGACCCGGGCGAGATACCGCACAACCTTGGCCGGGAGACTCATCGCGTTCGGCGCGTCGACGTGGAGGATCTGGATCAGCGGAAGCTCCTTCTCCTTGCCGTCGTCGGCGCTGACGACGACGCTCGAGGTCTGGCGCCCCCGAAGCTCAGCGAGCCGCGCTTCCTCGGTCTTGTACCGATCCTGGAGGGCCGCCATCTCCCGCTGCAGCGAATCGACCGCCGGCCCGCTCGTGACACCCTCGTTGACCAGGCGCCGCAGTCCGAGCCTGATCTTTTCCTGCTGATGATTGATCGCGCCCACCTCGCCCTTTTCGATGCTCCTGATGTCGCGACGGGCGCGCGCCACCCCCGGGAGCCGGCGCTCGAGCTCGGCCAGCCCCTGCTCGGCCCCGGTCGCGACGGTGCGGCCGCCCTCGCGAATCTCCTTGATCGTTCCGATCAAGAGCCCCCACTCCGTGCGCTCCATCACCATGACGTCCCGGGGATACTCCCGGCGCGCGATCGCGCTTTCGTCCACCCACTGGAAGTCGGCACCGTAGAGGTCGCGATTGGCGACCTTGAGCTTGATGCGATATCGACCGGGGCTGTGCGGAATCGGCTCGCGCTCGACCAGGAGACCGGATGCCGTCCGGCCGTCCGTGAGCGTGAGGCGTACGACGTCGCTCGGCCAGAAGAAGCCGAGGCCGTTGGCGACGATGAGTCCCAGCAGGCCGAGCACCAGCACGAGAGCGAACGCCAGTGCGCCGCCCGTCAGCCAGATGAAGGGCTCCCCGCTGCGCCAGAGCTGCCGCGCCCGGCTGCTCACAGGTAGCGGTACTTCTGCCGGAGCTTGAGGCGGACCAGCTCGGCGACGGTGTTCACCGCGAAGGTGAGGCAGAAGAGGAGGAACGCGGCGAGGAAGAGCACGCGGAACAGGGTGCCGCCCTCGGGCGCCTCCGGCAGCTCCACCGCGATGTTGGCCGAGAGCGCGCGGAACCCGTTGAAGATCGACCAGTCCATCACCGGCGTGTTCCCGGTCGCCATCAGGACGATCATGGTCTCGCCGACGGCGCGGCCGAAGCCGATCATGACCGCCGAGAAGATCCCGGGGCTGGCGGTCGGTAGGACGATCCGGATCGCCGTCTGCCAGCGGGTGGCGCCGAGCGCGAGCGATCCGGCGCGCAGATGGTGCGGCACGTTCGCGAGCGAGTCCTCGGCGATCGTGAAGATGATCGGGATCACGGCGAAGCCCATGGCGATCCCGACCACGAGCGAGTTGCGCTGATCGTAGGTGAGCCCCAGCGCGGTCAGGAGCCAGCCGCGGTAGTTTCCGGCAAGCAAGGTCCGCTCGACCAGCCCGCCCAGCGCCAGGGCCACCGCCGCGCTGCCCACGACGACCGGCAGGACCAGCAACATTTCGGTCCCCGTCCGGAAGCGACCGCGAATCACGGCCGGCACCGTCCGCCATACGACGAGCGCGACCAGGATGCCGACCGCCTCGACCACCGGCATGAGGAACAGACCCGGGACGACGCGCTCGACCATCGGCGCAAGCCAGAGGCCGGCGAAGAATCCCAGGACGACGCTCGGCAGCGCCGCCATGATCTCGACGACGGGCTTCACGTAGTTCTTGATCGCCGGATGCATGAACTCGCTCACGTAGATGGCGGCGAGCAGAGCGATCGGCACGGCGAACAGGAGCGCGTAGAAGGTTCCCTTCAGGGTCCCGTACACGAGGGGCGTGAGGCTCAGCTTGGCCTCGAAGTCGTCGGTGCCTCCCGTCGACTGCCAGACCCAGGCGGGCTCGGAGTATCCCTCGTACCAGACTCTGCCGAAGAGGGTGCCGAGCGTGACTTCCGGGTGCGGGTTGTCGACCCGCCACTGGCGGAGCGCGCCATCGCCCTCGGCCACGAGCAGGGCGTCGGACTTCGGCGCGAAGACCACCGACCGCAGGTCGGCCGCGCCGGTGCCGATCGAGAGCAATGTCTGGCCGGACGTGCCGTAGTTGACGTGCACCTGGCCTTGCGCGTCGGCGGTGACGAAGCCTTTGTCCCGCTTCGAGGCGTCGATGGCGACGACCGGGCCGGCGTGCCCCTGGAAACGATGGACGAGCGTGAGTCGCCGTGTGCCGCCGCCCACGATGGGTACGACCTGCCAGGTCGCCACGCCGCCCCGCGCGTCGCCCGTCACGAGCGTCCGATCGCCGATCAGGAATCCCAGCGCGGTCACCGGGGCCTCGCCGACCTCGGCACCTCCCGCTTGCCTGGGGTCCTTCGGGTCGCGCAGGTCGTACCAGATGAGCTGGCCGCGCGAGGTGCCCACGAACAGGTCCTCGCCCCGCCCGTCGAGCCGTAGCGCCGTGATCTCGCCGTCGAGTGGGATCCTCAGCGCGGTGCTCGACTCTTCTTTGCGGCCGCCTCCGACCAGCGCTTTCTTCTCGACGACACTCTGGATGAGCAGCTCGGCCGGCCCAACCTGGGCGATCGTGAGCGGGCCCGAGCCGGTCGACGCGCTGCTCAGTCTCACGATCGAGCGTTTCCGCTCGGGGTCGAGGCTGATCGGGGTCGCGAACTCGGGCTTCGGCGTCACGGTCCGCTCGCCGTTCGGGAACGTGACCTCGAACTTCACATCGAGTGGAATCGCCCGACCGTCGGAGGTACCCAAGAAGTAGCGGCTCTTGCCCGCCGACGAGACGTCCGTGATGGTGGCGCTTCCCAGGGTCGGCGGCGTGACGGGCGGCAGCGCTCGCTTGCCGTCGAGCGCGCCCAGCGCCACGGCGCCGCTCCGCGTGATGACGAATGCCACCTCGCGGTACTCGTCGATGCCGATCGACTCACCGGGGGCGGGCGTCCCGACGGCCGCCGGCGGATACGCGCGGACGAACGTCGCGGTCGGCTTCACGAACAGCGGGTACACCTCGGCCGCGATCACGAGCAGGATGGCCAGGATGGAGGCGATGACGACGATCCCGCCGAGGACGACCAGGCGGGATGAGACGCGGTCGATCAGGATTCGCCGGCTCGTGCGGGTCCGGCTGACGGTGAGCGGCCGAGCGGGCGGGGCCGCTTCACCGTCCCTGAGAGTCTTGAGATTGATCGCCACTTACTGGATCTTGCTCAGCTCTTCCTTCGAGATAGACGCCGGGATCGGGAAGTACCCGTCCTTGATGACGACCTCCTGGCCGTCCTTGGAGAGCACGAGCTTCATGAACTCACGGGTCAGCGGGTCGAGCGGCTTGCTCGGCGCCCGGTTGACGTACACGTAGAGAAAGCGCGAGAGCGGATAGCTCCCGGCGTAGGCGTTGTCCTGGTCGGCCTCGTAGCACTTGTCGCCTTCCTTCTCGGCCATTGGGACCGGCCGCACACCAGCCGTGGAGTAGCCGATGCCGCTGTAGCCCACCGCGAACCGATCAACCGTCACGCCCTGCACCACCGACGCCGAGCCGGGCTGCTCCTTCACGGAATCCTTGTAGTCGCCGTTCTTGAGCGTGTGCTCCTTGAAGAACCCGTACGTGCCGGAGGCGGAGTTACGACCGTAGAGGCTGATCGGCTTCGAGGCCCACTCGCCGGTGAGGCCGAGCTGTCCCCAGGTGGTGATGTCTTCTTTATAGCCCTGGCGACGCGACTTCGAGAAGATCGCGTCGACCTGCGCGACGGTCAGGCACTTGATGGGGTTGTCCTTGTTCACGAACACGCCGAGAGCGTCGACCGAGGTGCGGATCTGGGTCGGCTTGTAGCCGTACTTCTTCTCGAACTGATCGATCTCGGTTCCCTTCATCGCGCGCGACATCGGGCCGAGCTGGGCCGTGCCGGCGATCAGCGCGGGTGGCGCGGTCGAGGAGCCCTTGCCCTCGATCTGGATCTTGGCGTTCGGGTAGAACTTCGAGAACGTCTCGGCCCACAGGGTCATCACGTTGTTGAGAGAGTCCGAGCCGATGCTGTTGATGTTGCCGCTGACGCCGCTGGTCGGCTTGTAGGGCTGAAGGGCCGGGTCCAGCTTCACCGGGCCCGATGCCAGCGCCAGGCTCCATCCAATCACGATGGTCACCGCCAGGGCCACCGCGCATACGTTCTTCATCGATCGATCTCCTTTTGTCGTGTTCGAGGCAATGGTCGCGCGCCCATGTTGCGGCGCCATAAAGAGGACGTTACAAATGTGTTACGGCTTGTCCTTGAAGCGGTAGCCGACGCCCCGTACGGTCTCGATACCGGGCTCCTCGAGCTTCGCGGCCGCGAATTTGCCGCGCAGGCGCGCCACGTGGACGTCGACCGTTCGGGGCTCGACGAAGCCGTCGCGGCCCCAGACCATGTCGAGCAGCTCCTCGCGCCCGAACACGCGCCCGGGTGTGCCGACCAGGGTGGCCAGGAGCTCGAACTCCTTGGGCGTCAGCTCGACCTGGCGGCCCTTCATCCGGACCTCGAAGCGATAGCGGTCGATCTCCAGGTCGCCGACCTTGAGGCTCGCCTTCTTTTCCTTCGCGTCGGCCGGCCGACCGCGCCGCAGCACGGCACGGATCCGGGCGATCAGCTCCCGAGGGGAGAACGGCTTGGTGACGTAGTCGTCGGCGCCGACCTCGAAGCCCAGGACCTTGTCCCCTTCCTCGACGCGGCCGCTGACCATGATCACGGGGATCTGCGCCAGATCGGGGTCCTTCTTCAGGCGCCGGCACACCTCCCAGCCGTTGAGCTGGGGGACCATGATGTCGAGCAGGATCACGTCGGGACGGTGCTCGCGCGCGAGCCGGAGGGCCTCGTTCCCGTTCGCGCTCAGGACGACGTCGTACCCTTCTTTCGTGAGGTTGTAGCGGATCAGCTCGGCGACGTCCTGTTCGTCCTCGACGAGGAGCACCCGCCCCAGACGCTGGCGACCCGGCTGGCCGGCGCCCGGCAGGACCCGGCGCCGGTCCGTGGTCATCATGTTGGCCTCCTGTGAGGTGCCCATCGCTCGGACAGGAGTGTGGACTCGGTGGGGTTACGGGACGATGCGGCCTGGTAAATCTTGGGTGACAGGGTACGGTGAGACTTACGTGGCCAGGCCCAGCGTACCCCAATATATTGTTGCTTGCGTATTACAGGACCGCAAATAGTGTGTTGCTGGGGACAGACGGGGGGTTGCCCTGTGGACAGTGTGGATAAGTAAAAATTCCTCGGCGGGGCCGGGAGGGACTACGCGGTGCCGAAGCGCCAGGCCACCCGCTGACCGCTGAAGTCGGTCGGCAGGCCGTCGAACACGAGCAGGCCGTCGGCAATCGCGACGAGCCGATCGGCGAAGCCGGACGCTCCGCCCGGCGTGCTGGCGCTGGCCAGAACCGTCAGCCGCTCGCGACGGGCGAGCGACTGCAGCAGGGCGCGCACGGTCGCAGCCTCGGCGCCGTCGAATCCCCGATCGATCTCCCGCGCGACCAGAACTTCGTGGGTCCTCACGAGTGCGCTGGCCAGCGCGAGGCGTGCCCGGTCGACCGGGCCCAGGCCGGAGGCGGTCTCCACCTCGCGGCCGCCAAGACCGACACGCTCGAGCGCGCGCCGGGCCGCGAGACGCTCCGACTTGCGCGGCAGGCGCAAGAGGCCGTGAAGCGCCCGGTGGACCGATTTGCCGGCCACGAGGACGTTCCAGAGGAGCGAGCGGTGCTCGACCGGGCGTGCGTGCACGTCGACTTCCGCGACCACCGAGCGGATCCGGCGAACCGTGTCACGGGACACCGGGATATGAGCGACCCATACGCGCCCTTCCTCGGGAAGAAGGCGGGCGGCCACCGCGTCGAGCAGCGCGTCTCTCTCCTCCGGCATCCGCGACACGACCAGGGTCACTTCGCCACGCCGAAAGCTCGCGCAGATGCGGTGGAGGGTCCAGCCGCCGTCTTCCCGAGAAGCGCCGACTCCGAGGAGCTCGACCATGGCCGGCATGGTCTACGTGGATCGTTACGAAATGATGACGGAACCGTGAAATTCGACGACCGGCGGCGCGGCTAGGCGCGAAGCGGCTGGGTCAGCTCCCAGAGGCGCTCTTGTTCAGGCGCTCGACGCCCCGCGGAACGTCTCCTGGAGCAAGAGCCCGTGCCGGACGCCCTCGTCGCAGACCGTGAGGATCTCGTAGCCGCCGAGCGTCATCAGCTCCACGATCACGACGGCCCCCGCCACGATCACGTCCGCGCGCTCGGCCTTGAGCCCGCGAACGCGACGACGTTGGCGCACGGTGAGCGGCTCCAGCCGCGCGCACAGCCCGGCGATCTCCTCGCGCCGCAGGCGTAGCCAGTGCGGCGAGGCGCCGTTCCGGTCGACGCTTTTCAGGAAGACGCGGCCGAGGGCGCGCAAGCTGCCGCC
>Ga0209055_1001285_pt1 | contig 16723 bp, 15 predicted proteins | sample GraSoiAngelo_110_FD_185875 | JGI IMG/M metagenome (GOLD analysis project Ga0209055, IMG submission 185875) | Grasslands soil microbial communities from the Angelo Coastal Reserve, California, USA - 14_0903_12_30cm (SPAdes) (version 2) | ecosystem: Environmental > Terrestrial > Soil > Grasslands ... | reverse complement strand
GTGCACCGGGACGCCCCACTCTCTGTCATGATATCGAATCATCAGTGGATTGTTGCTGAGGGTCGCCCAGTCACACCGCGTGGGAGGATGGGTCACACTTAATCAACCAGGTACAAATGTCGCTAGATATCTGAGGTTTACTAGTCGACATCCGTCGTCGAAGTCACGAAGCAGCACAAGGCAGTGGAATGGCTGCTGGACAGCAAGAACCCGGCGGTTCTATACTGGACCCTTAGGGACATTCTAGGCAAGCAAGAAACTGACGACGAGGTCGTGCAGGCTCGAGAGCACATCGTGTCTTGGACCCCTGTAGCTGAGTATCTGAGAGAACAACACTCTGACGGATACTGGGGATCTGCAGAAGACGTCTATTGGCCGAAATGGACGGCAACCGTTTGGCCGTTGATATTGCTAGCGGAGATTGGCGTGCCTGGCATGCATCCTTCGATCCGAAAAGCATGCGAATATTTCTTGAAAGTCATGGACGCACAGGATCGGCCTTGGCCTCAGCCGAAATATCCTGACGACGACCTACGAGGCTGGCGCGCAGTCTGGGAGCCATGCATAACAGGAAACATGGCGCGGACACTTGCAGCGTTTGGATATGGCGACGATCGCAGGGTTCGTGAAATGTTTGAGTGGTTGGTCAAGTATCAACGGGAGGATGGTGGCTGGAACTGCGAGACTGAGGACTATAGGAACGGAGAAGCGGTTCATCATAGTTCTTTCATGTCAACAATCGAGCCGTTGTGGGCCTTCTCAACGCTCGACCGGCAAAAATGGCCGCGGGGAGGACGGGAGGCGGTTGAACGGGCTGCCGAGTTCATGCTGATCCATCGGCTCTACAAGAGTGACAAGACAGGGAATGTCATCCGGCCGGAGTGGACCCAGCTGCATTTTCCAATGTTCTACTTCTACGATATTCTACATGGGTTGAGGGTCTTGTCCAAGCTAGGGTTCAGCAGAGACGAGCGGATGAGTGACGCTCGAAGATTGTTATTGTCGAAGAGGCTCGCCGATGGAACGTGGCCGTTGGAGGCGTCGTATGTTCGGGCTCTGAGACGGAACTTCGTAAAAGACCCAACAACAGGTAAGTGGGGCTCTTTAAGAGACGAGAAACTTGATCCAGCTGACGTCTACACTAAGGGTGGAAGCGTGGCAGAGACTCCAGCGATATACGCGAGCCTCGGCGAAGTAGGACGATCTAATCCATGGATTACACTTAACGCTCTTCGGGCACTAAAGGGCACATGACTGGCACAATGAATTGTTGGATTCTGGAGGGAAGGATATGATGCAGAAGAGCAACGGAATGTCCGAAAGGATTCAACCTCACGCGCTAATCAGGATAATAGAAGATTCGGAGATCCCTCTCGGAGAAGAAGAGTCTAGGCTCCAAAAGATCAAAGGAAAAGTGGAACATGACGAACAACTCTCGCGGGAGGATGAAGCCTTCCTCACCAGACTGGTTGAAAGGGCCAACGAATGGCAGAAGGGGCTAAAGAGCTCATCCGACACAAAACCAGAGGACACCCTGCCAGGGTGAAAAATGGAGAGATGGCGAGACAAGAATGAGTTCGGAAGATGACGAAGCTAACGGGAGAGACGATGAAGACGAAGACGAGGATGAGGAACCCGAGGAGGACACTGAGGACGAGTAGGGAGCATGTTTTGAGAGGAGACAGCGGAGAGATAAAACGCCCAGGTTGGACAGCGATCTCTTCTTCATCGATGAGAACGGAGTTCTAGGATGAGCCTACTAGTCCCGGACTGAAGGCTCTGGTCAGCTGCATGATTCTGTCATAGGCTATCCGATGCCTCAGAGTGATCTTTACCGGCTTTCCGTTACTCGGCGTTATTGTGAATGTCCATTACAACAGACCAGGTTTCTTGATTTCTATTCGGCTAATGTGATCCCTTGCGATATCAAACTCTTTCATCCCTTCGAGCTGTCCGCTCACCTTGTCGCTCTCCTCTTGAGAGACAGTTGGCATAAGCTGACCGTCGATGAATCCGGCCATAGTGCCTCCGAGTGCTCCACCGCCCCCACTGCCCAGGTCTATGCCAATCACTCTGTTTGTCGTAAAGTACGACCCGTATCCGATGTGGAATCCTTTCGCAAGGAAACCGCTCGCGAACCCGCCGAGAAACATCTCACCGCTAACCAAAGACAGGCCTCGATCAGATTACCGGCAATCCAGCTAGGATAAGGAGTTCGTTCCTAGGAATCTCTGGATGGAGTCACTTTTCTGGCTGAACTTTGATTCTAAGGAAAAGCGACCATGTTCCTTCACCGTACGGTTTGAGTTTGTGATAATATGTGGGCAGATGCTTTTTCGGCGCTGTCGGCGAAGCTGATCAGATACGTAACGAGGACGCCCAGTACAAACGCGTTTGTAAGGTGAACAATAATCACAACACCACTGTTTGTTCCAAGAGCGACAAATCCTAGAATTATCTGGACGACGTAGTCAGCTATCGCTGCTATTCCCGTTCTGAACAGGGTTGACTTCGAACCCAGCTCCATCGCAGCATAAACTGTTGCTATGATGAGAACTCCAAAGGTCACAACTCCCCAGACCAGGTGATACAGGACGTCGATGTACCCGAAGACGGCACTGCCTCCCAAGATGACTTGGACGAACAGCATTAGTCCAACGAGGTTCGCAACTATGCGTGCCGGCTTCAAGACGCTGCCCAAGGTGCCCTTTCTCTGAATATCAGATTTTCCTATCTACACACAAAAGACTCACTAGTTCTATCCCAAGCAAACCTTCCAGAATGCTTGCTTACGATATTAGACGCCGAATCCTAACCGCAATGTTGAACTGAAGATGCCTTCAATGAAGGGGCCATGCTGGACTCCAACAAGGTCCCTGTTTCGCAGTCAGCGTTATTGGTGATCGACGCACAGGACTCATTCAAGGCTGGCCCTCGATGGGAGCGACGTAGCAACCCAGCTTTCGAGAAGAATGTAGCTGCGTTAATCGAAGCCTACCGAGCCGCGCATTTGCCGGTCGTATTCTTCTTGCACACTGACAAGGATGAAGGGTTTGCAAGAGACAGCCCATCTTTCAAGCTGATGGACTTTCTCAAGCCGCGACCAGACGAGCCTGTGATGGTCAAGAACACGCGCAACTGTTTCACAAGCACCACACTGCAACCGTATTTGATCGAAAAGGGCGTGAGGCGCGTCAGCATCGCAGGCATACAGACTGAGCAGTGCTGCGAGACAACTGCGAGGATCGCTGCCGACTTGGGCTACGCGGTAGACTTTGTCACCGAAGCAACAATGACCTTTCCAATCCCGAACTGGGACAAGCCAGGCGAAGAACTCGGAGTCGACGCCATACGTGAACGCACAGAATACGCCCTACGACGCCGCTTCGCACGCATCACCACAGTCAACCAGCTCACAAGAGAACTCAAAGAGATTCAACATGAACGCTGAGTCCCGGGCGCGAAAAAGAAGAAAGTCGATGAGCTGGTATCACGATTGACGGGGAGCGTACCCTTCTTGGATTGTCAGCCAACTATTCCTTGTTTGCGTTGTTCGACCAGTTCTAGAAGACTCGGCCGTTTCAAAGAACCCGTAAGATGATTCTTCAACGTCGCGTTTGGATGCCATTTTTCGGTGAATGAAAAATAGCTTTCGACTATCGGGACGGCGTCCTCTCCTTTCTTGGTGAGGGTCCAGCGCACAAGCCTCGGTTTTTCTCGAACGATGATGGGTGTGATGAGACCGCTCTCCTCAAGCTCTTTCAGCCTCATGATCAGGACTCGTGATGTCAGCCCGGGGAGACTGCGGAGAATCTGGTTGAAACGGTCAACGTGTAGGACCCCAATGCTCCTTAGGATGTGAACAGTCCACTTTCTTCCCAGAGTTGCCAGGTCTATTCCGACGGGACACTGCTTCGACCCTCGTGAGATCCTTGTCCTTCGCTTCGTATCTTCTGGATTCATCACTTTTCTCACGTCTAGTATACTCTTGGTATCTTTCCCGTTCTTATATTGACTGCGCATTTCCGTAAGACATGAGCTCGACGGGTTCATCGTGGCCAGTAGTCGCGGGCACGTACAAGGTTGGAGATCCAAAGGCTCCCGTCGCCGTCTGTGCCCTCACATCTGAACGGTTGATGGACCCCCTCGGGGGCCTTCCTGGAGTCGCCATCGCGGGTATGGTTCATACAGCCAATCTTGGTATTACGAGAATCATACTCAACATAACAACAAATCCGTCGATCCGTTTCCTCCTAATTTGCGGAAAGGACTCAGCCCTCTTCAAACCAGGACAGTCCCTTGCAGCGCTCGCCGAAAATGGAGTTGACGATGCAAAGCGGATCATCGGTGCAGCGGGCTACGACCCGGTTCTACCAACAATTGCTCCCGACCAAGTTGACCAGTTCCGTAAACAGGTTGAGGTCCTCGACTGGACGGGCGAAGAGGATCTTCAAGCTCTCGAGGAGCGTGTCAAGAGTCTCTCTGCTCGTGACCCGGGACCCTTCAAAACGGACAAGACCTCAACAGCAAGAATAGCCGCTGGAGAGACCTTCACCAGTATTCGGCCGGGGGGTCAGCGTGAGCCGCTGATATACGACCCGAAGGGATACTTCGTGATCAGCATCGATCCAGATCAGAAAGAGATCATCTTACGGCACTATCTGCCTGATCACACGCCCTCTCATGAGATGCGTGGAAGAGGAGCAACTTCCATGCTGCTAGGCCTACTCCGGGACGGACTAGTCACGCAGCTCAGCCACGCAGGCTACCTAGGTGAAGAGCTAGCCAAAGCACAAACAGCCTTACAATTTGGTCTAAGGTACGATCAGGACAGACTCCTAAGATCGCGCGAGTCCCCCGCAGCAGCAACAACTCTGCCACAGGTGATAGGTTCAGAGAAACAGACCACAAGCCCACCTCAGGCGCCTCCAAAGCGGTCATTTGTCGAAGTGTCTACTCTGAAACAGCTGGAGAGCATCGTGCCGAACACCGACGTAGATCTGTTTCTGTCAGTTACGGATCTACCGAGAGAACACGCCCTGGGCGGAATATTCGTCGAGCCTGACGTGACGGGAGCTTCTAGGGTCCTCAGAGGAACATCGCAGCGAATCGAGGTTGAATGGACTCTAGCGAGCCGTCTGGTCATGGGAGGCGCAGAAGACCTCGTGGTAGGCGCAATTCTTCGCGTGCTTGGTAAGTTCTACGAGAACAATCTAGTACACGGGGAGCAGATCATAGTCCTAACACGGGTCGAGAAGCTAACGTGACAATGTCGGAAGAGAGGTGATAGCGTTGGTATGTCTGATGTTGTGATAAGGTCGACGGAGAATGGTCCCAATCTGGTAATAGTCGAGGGGAAGGTTGTTCAGGCTTGGTGCCGATGCGGCGGCTCTACCCTCATGCCTTTCTGCGACGGCACGCACAAGAAGAACGGATTCGTAGCAAAAACACACGAAGTCAAGGTTCGCCAAGGCAAAGTGTCATTCAAAGGTAGACAAAGCCTGTGTCATCTTACTGAAGCTTAGCTAGAGCCTGACGTATCAGGTTGAGCTGGCCTACACCAAACTCCAGTCCCTCAATTCGGCCTTGGTCTCCCTGACCACTGATCACTATCAACTTTAGATCTTTCTGGTTAGGTCCTCCAGGCCACCCAGTGTTCTGTAGATCCATGAAAATGGTCCACTGCGGCGTCTTGGGTGTGGAACTCAATGGCAACCAAGAATCTGGGCGGATTACGTCGTATCGTGGCCGTCGACGATGGCTGCTCATCGCCTACGTCTTTGGACATATCTTTCGCATGATCTCAGACTGCACTTGTAGCACTTTCGTTTGTCGATAGCCTCTAGAACATGTCCTTGCGCGATTAATTTCGAAAACGAAGCAAAAGCGGAAGGGTTTCCGGTAGGCCTTGGACGGTCTTTTTCGACCGGTGACTCGGTCACCAATCTCGCTTCCTAGGCGGGGGGTGTTCGTTTGCCGACTGCTCCTAGCTCTTTGAGCCGGTTGAGTCGGTTTTGATCGCGTGCTATCCGTGGGTCCTTTGAAAGTTCTGCGTAGGCGGCAGCGAACCATCCTTCAGCCTCCTGTGCCTGTCCCATGACTAGTAAGCATTCGGCGATCTCCTCGTAGACGTACCCGTTCCTTTTTCCTTCTCCTTGGTATTCTTCGAAGAGTTTTCTCTGCATTTCGAGTGCCTCCTCGGTGTGTTCTATGACTCGGAGAACCTTAGCAACCGGCCATTTCGCCGTTCTGGTCTTAAGCGGATCACCGAGCTCTTCGCAAGACTCGAGAGCCTTCTGGAACATGAACAACGCTTCCTGGTATTCTTTCCGTTCGAAGTGGTTCCATCCGATGTTACTGTAGAGGGGTCCGTTTGCCTTGTTCGCTTTTGCATCTGCCGACTTTTCTGCAAGATCGAGTGCCTTGAGGTTCCATTCAAGCGCTTTCTCGGGCTCCGCGATTGCCATCATGCGAGCCGCGTCAATAGCATGAAGGTCCATCTTCAACATCAGTGCAAGATTGAATGCTTCTCGGAGACGTGGCTGAGCCTCTCGTGGTTTCCCTGACAGACTGAGAACTCTTCCCCGCTCCAACACATATCGGACGCTCACCCTCTGATCCGCCTTAGGCAAAGCCTTCTCGACACGGTCAAGGGTCTTCTGAGCCTCCTGGAATTTCCTCTGCATAGCCTCCGCCCTTGCGATCTGTGTGAGAAGCTCTGCGAGATACGAGATGTCAAGCGAGTCTACCGCGACTGGGAGAAGCTCGCGAAATTTCCCCTCAGTCGGGCCTGGATGCTCATAGTCCCAAAGAATGTCAAAATCAGGAAGCTTGCTCGTGCCAGCCTTGCCGTCTGCCTCTCTCATCTTGCTCCCTGAATCAGACATTTCTCTCGATAACCGGAGACATATCTACTGAAGGAGCCTGCTCATTTTCTTGATTGTACCCAGCACGCGGGAACCTGGGTGAATTGAGAAAGAGACGAGCACCGCTGTGTTAACGAGCGAAAAGGAGAACTTGCCGCGCTACATTTCAATCCTGTCTTTGTGGCATCCAAATTGAGACTGGTGAGACGACATGCTTCCCTGATTCAGATCCTTGGCTTGGAGGTCGCCCTCTAATGCTGTTCGTGGGCACCGATGTCGGCGGGACATTCACCGATATTGTGATCTTCGAAGAGGGGTCCATGAAAACCCTGGAGGTTATCAAACCCCCCACTGATCCCAAACGTCCTGAACTCGCAATCATCAAAGCCCTGGCGAAATATCGAGGAAGAATGAACCAATTTGCACTGGTCTCGCACGCGACCACTATCGCCACCAACAGTCTCCTGACCCAAAGCGGGCTCGCAGAAACCGCTCTCGTCACCAACGAAGGCTTCAGAGACGTCTTAGAAATCGGACGCCAGAGAAGACCCGAGATCTACAACCTCAACACAAAGCGGCCTAGGCAACTTGTCACCAGAAGAAACCGTTTCACAGTCAGAGGAAGAAGACTTGTCAATGGATCCAGTCTGACGCCACTAGTGGAAAACGATCTGGTAGCAGTTTCTAAAACAATCATTGAAAGAGGAATGGAATCAGTCGCGATCTCATTTCTCAATTCCTACATCAATCCGGCAGACGAGATAAGAGCCGAAAAAATTCTGAGACGTTCAGGCTTCAAAGGACATATCGATTTGTCCAGCAGAATCGACCCTCAGTACAGGGAGTATGAGAGGACCAGCACAACCGTTGTCAACGCTTCACTTGTACCCTCAATATCGCGATACCTGTGGCGACTGAAGAAAGAGCTTGAACAAAGCGGCATAGAGTCGCCGCTCTACGTTATGAACTCCGACGGAACAGCAAGCACAACTGCCCAAGCGGCCAAACATCCAATCTCGGTAATAGAATCCGGCCCCGCAGCAGGAGTCCTATCATCAAGAAATCTCGCAAAGCATCTCGGGCTAACAAAGGCCATCACGTTCGACATGGGCGGGACAACAGCCAAGGCGGGTACGATTCTCAGCGGCAGGCATGGCCTCGCTTACGAGTTCGAAGCCGCTGGAAGAATCTACCATGGAAGATCAATCAAGGGCAGCGGCTACCCGGTAAGACAACCCTTCATCGACCTAGCAGAGGTAAGTGCTGGAGGCGGAACGATAGCGTGGATGGATGAGACCGGGAACCTCAGGGTGGGACCCGAAAGCGCGGGCGCCGACCCGGGACCTGCAGCATACGACAATGGCGGCACACAAGCAACCGTAACAGACGCGAACATCGTCGCGGGAAGAATCAACCCTTCCAGACTATTGGGCGGGCAGCTCAAGCTACGCGATGATCTTGCAGTCAGAGCCGTCGGAAAGCTAAGCCGTAGGCTCGGAACCTCGATCGAGGAGACTGCAGATAGGATTCTCCGAATAGTCAACAGTAACATGACCAAAGCACTCAGACTCGTAAGCGTTGAACGCGGCCGAGACCCTAGGGAGTATTCCCTAGTCGCGTTCGGAGGCGCTGGACCTCTACACGCTTGCGATTTAGCAGAGGAACTCGAGATCAAGAGAATAATCATACCCATACATCCTGGTCTTTTTTCGGCGTTCGGCCTGCTCACAGCAGAGCTGTCCAGAAGATTCATCCAACCCATAATTGAACAATCAGTGATCAACGTCGAGCCAACTTTCATACAGCTTAGAGAACAAGCAAGAAAATCACTGAAAGAAGAAGGGTTTACGGGCTATCAGACAGTAGAACAGGTTGACCTGCGATACCAGGGTCAGTCCTATGAGATAACCCTGCCCTACAAGGAGAACACTAACCTAGAACGATTGTTCGGTCGAGAGCACAAGAATCTTTACGGATACTCATCAAAAGATGCAGTTGAAGCAGTAAACGCCCGGATTCGAGCAATCATTCCTATACCCAAAGCTAAACTCGCGAAGAGTCAACTCAAATCCGGAAAGCCACCTGCTCCCGCCTCATCGAGGAAAATGTCGCTTCTAGGAAGCTGGCGGAAGGTCCCAGTCTACGACCGAGAAAAACTATTCCCGGGCGTACGCAGCAGAGGGCCTTGCATCATCGAAGAATACGACTCGACCACGGTAATCGGAAAGAACTGGAAGTGGAAAATCGACCCCTACCAAGACCTTGACCTAACACTCCACACATCCGTGAAAGATTAGAAAAAGAAAAACGGACATTCCAGCCCGCATTCGAACGATGCGGTAAGTCTAGTCTGTATCCGCAGCGTTCTCGTTAGCGTCATCCAGTTCAACGTGAGCTACTGAATTGTCATCCGAGGTTTCATTATCATCATGCTCCTGATCTTGATGGTTCTGCTCATGCTGATCACTATCATGACTCGCGGTAGCGGTGTTGGAAGTTTCAGTTGCATGAAGAATTGCCACGGCGGGAAGTAGCACAGCGGCTGCAATCAATAGGATGAGGACTATCTTCTTCGAAACTCTTCACCCCCAAAGGATCACACATCAGAAGCAACACTAACATCCAAAGGATAACCCAACTGTTTTGAGGATACCGTTCAAGAGAATTTCTCGCGACGACCTAGCGGCCACGTAAAAACAGTGTCAGGGTCGATCACGGACCCACGAAATTGCTTCCTTTGTTATCCAGTTCGGGTGAACTCCAAGGTGCCCATCGCTCTTTATGAGGCTCATCAGACAGTATTGCTAGACAGAACCCTTGTCATCTCTTAGAGTTCCTGTTCGAGCCCAAGTCAGAAGGAGGCGAGCCAAGGACAGCGTGTCCAAGCTAGCCTTTCGCGTCAGTTACCTGCGTCGTAGCAGAGAAATCTACCGTCGCTATCTTGAATCAAAGCCCTGGCTCAACGAGCTTTACACCAGCTTCCTCAACATCAAACCCGGCCAGAAAGTCGTGGATATAGGCTGTGGACCCGGCGACTTTACCCGCCAGCTCGCAAGACTTTCAAACCAGAAATCTACAATCCTGGGAATAGACTCCAACGAGAAGTCGATCCGGGCAGCAACCACCGACACCAAGAAGGCGCGATTGTCCCAATGCGTGTCTTACGAGCTAGGTGATGTCTACAAGATTCCGCTGGAAGACGGCTACGCTGACCTGACGTGCTGCCGGACGCTGCTGATGCATCTCACTGAGCCTCTCAAAGCTGTCAAAGAGATGGCACGGGTAACAAGGACGAGCGGATCAGTGGTTGCTTTGGAAGGTGGAAAGATGAGAGCATTCTACGACCCGAACGATGAAGAATACAGCATGCTGGCTGAGAGAGCCTATGAGGCCTGGGTCAACGGCATCCGAAAACTGGAAGGGAAGGAGTTCAAGATCGGCGAGAAGCTTCCGGGAATATTTCAGAAAGCCGGATTGTCCGGCATCAAGGCCGAGGTCCAGGCCGATGCCTGGCTATACTCTGATCCAAGACGAAGACTAAGTGATGTGAAAGCTGAATTACGCTTTGACCATTCAATCTTCAAAGAGAGAAGGCGCAAAGACAGAAAGTATCTACTAGCAGGCGGAATGTCGAACGCTCAGGTCACGTCCTACTTCGACCGCGTAGCGGCCCGCACAAAGGAACTCTTGTCAAGTGATGAGAAGCTCCGCAACGACGCATCATTCTACGCGGCCACGTGGTTCTTGGTCTCTGGAGTCAAGAGAGACTAGATACGGTTCCCGAAGCAGGACGGGTACGCGAGAGGCTTACGCTAACTTGATCTGAATAAGAAAAAAATGGGGTTGGGGGTTTAGAATGGGTTGAATGTTACGAGTCCGATCTCAGTTGACCAGCCTTGGAAGAGCTGGATCTGTCGGAACTCTCCTGAGACCCAGAATGTGTTCGGTGTCTTTGGCTGTGTGGCTGCCCAGAAGTAGTCGCCGTATCTCGTGCTGAGTTCAAGTGCGCTTCCGGCTGCTATCGTCTGGGCCGCGCCAAGTGATCCAGCGGGAGCGGTGGCGAGCTCGCCGGTGACCTCAAGGCTGGGGTAGATGCTCAAAGAGGATTCGCCATAGACCACTACGAGATTGTTGGTGGAGTCGAGACTGACAGCACCGTAGAACACGTAGGCGCCACTGATGCCGAGGTTGAAGTCTTTGAGAATCACAGGAGAACCTGTGGTAGAGGTTGAGATCTGGTCGAGCCGGACGCACGAACGGTCGGTCGTGTCTCCCATTGGAACGCAGTCGCTGTTGAGCGCAGTCCATAGCAGATTGTTCTGCCAGACAACGCTCTGCATCCTGTTGTCACCTGTGTTTAGGTCGTTTGCATCAGCAGGATGGCCAGGCTGGTCAGCGTTCGGAGGAAAGCCGGGCGCAGATATGGGAACTGTACTGACGCTAACGGCTACTGGCCCTGGCGGTGTGCCTGCGATAGTGTACACATTAATGCCTGTAGTGGTTGTCGATGAAGAGCACAGCCCGACAATAATGACTACAACTGTTGTCTCACAATTCTCTGCCATGTAAGCGACTGATGTGGAGCTAAGGTGCTGTGCTGGGCGGATGGCGAAGTTAGCATTGGGGAGGGGGCCTGGGGTCGTAAGTGTAGAGGAAGCGTCGTTTGTTACGAGGTCGATGAACCGGTTCCCAGAGAGCATTTCCCCCTTGTTCAGGATCCAAACCTGAGCCCCAATGAAGGGTCCAGTTCCGGTAGTGAAGTCGATCACGAAATCGTTGGCCGTGATGAGGAACTTGTCGTCGCTGTATCCGATGTATGGCTGATCGGGCAACGTGTGCTGGCAGGTGGTAAGGCACTCGCCAGCCGGCCCTCTGTTGGCTATGACTCGGTAGATGAACCATGTGCCTGTTGGGTCGGCTGTTGCAGAGACGGCGAAGTTGACGCGGTTGACGTCGAAGGTGTCGATGATGGAAGCGTACCAGTGGCCCGCGATGGCGTCATAGACGACTTCGGGGTCGCTCATTCCGATGCCCAGTGGGCCGCCCCGAACTGGTAGGAACCAGAAGTCAGAGAGTGAGAAGGTCGCTTTTCTTACACTTCCGCTTGTGCTGTATATTGTTCCAGCTAGGTTCACCATTTGTACGACGAACTTGTCGCTAGCGCCTAGGCCTTGGTCAGGTGGGCTGCATCGGCACGGGTTCGGGTTCGTGCCCGGTGTCCCCGCGATCTGCTTCTGAACATGGATGAAGTTGTTGCTAGGATTCGGGCTCGTTGTGCTGCTCGAGGCTCCTTTAACGCTCGTCTTAGCCGCTTGCAAGGCTGTTGCGTCTGGAAGGAGGCGGGGGAGAGTGACGGTTTGGAGAGTGTTGTCGACCGTTGGTGCGGGTAGGGCGGCCACGTTCACTGTGCCAATTAGCTCTGCGTAGCTGCCGGTTGATGGAGAGGTTGTTCCTCTGCTTCCAGGCACGGCGATTGTCAGTATGATGAGGAGAGCTGCGATCAGTAGTGTGCTTGGTCTGAATTTGTTTTTACGAAGTAGAGCGATCATTTCCGAGCGTCACGAAAGCTACTATGCTTATAGGTAATGTTCCGCACCAAAATATTGTCGAAACCGGATATTTTCGAAGAAGGATATTCTCAGATCCTGATATATTGCAAGATGATACGTTATCAATTTCTAGCGCGAAGAGGCTTAATGACTATAGATTGCAACTAAGGAGGAAACTAGAAAGTCGCAGGACCCATTCTCTCTACTTTCTTTCGGAATTCGGTACGAATCGCAACCTGAATAATGGTGGCCTTCAAGCTCCGGCCACCGGCTTTACCTGATGTACTTGGACTCGACGACGGTTGAGATCATTCGCAGTTCTCTAGTCTATGCTAGCGAAGAGATGGGGATAGCCCTTCGGAACTCTGCCTATTCGCCGAATATCCGGGATCGAATGGACCACTCGGCCGCCATCTTCGACAATCAAGCTCGTCTCCTAGCCCAAGCAGAACACATCCCCGTACATCTCGGCTCACTACCTTGGGGACTTGCCAAGACCCTCGAGTATTGCGATCGAGAAGGCATCGATCTAGAAGAATTCTCGATGATAATGGTGAACAATCCATACCTAGCCGGGACGCATCTCAACGATGTAACCGTCATCCGACCCATCTGCTACGCAAACAGAATCGTAGCTTACGCAGTCAACAAGGCTCATCACTCGGATGTTGGCGGAAGAGTCCCGGGCAGCATCTCTATAGACGCTAAGAGTCTCTTCGAGGAAGGTGTCGTAATAGATCCGACATATGTCATCCGGAAAAACAAGTTCGTCGACAGCGCAGTAACAAGTCTCACGTCGAAATCCCGCACGCCAAAAGAGAGGAAAGGTGATCTCAAAGCACAGACGGCGGCCAACATCACTGGCGATAGGAGAGTCCAGGAGCTTGTCAAGAAGCACGGCCGGAAAATGTTTCAGCAGGCATGCACAGAGTCGCTGAGGAAGACAGAGCAACTGATGAGGTTGAGGCTTTCCAAGATTCCCTCCGGCACCTATCAAGCTCAGGACTATCTAGAGGATCCTGACGGACTCGATATTCGACTCAAAGTCACCCTCACACTCTCAAAGGGAAGTTTGAAAGTGGACTACACCGGAACCGATAGTCAGGTATCGAATCCTCTCAACGCAGTCTACGGCGTAACCCTCTCCGGAGTATATTACGTCACCCGAACACTAACAGGAGACGACGTCCCAGCAAACCACGGAGCCTTCACACCCATCACAGTCCACGCACCAGAAGGAACAATCCTCAATCCAACATTTCCCCACCCGGTCGCAGGCGGGAACGTCGAGACAAGCCAGCGCAACGCTGACTTACTCTACCGCGCATTCTCAAAGGCAATCCCAGCCAAAGTCCCAGCCGACTCAGGCGGCTCGATGAACAACATCATGATGGGCGGAACCCACAAAGGCAGAAACTGGGCCTTCTACGAAACGATAGGCGTGGGGCTTGGCGCAAGAATCGACGCTGATGGCATAGACGGCATCCAAGCAAACATGACCAACACAATGAACACACCGATCGAAGAAATAGAACGATCTTACCCTCTACTCATCAAACAGTACGAGCTGAGACTCAACAGCTCCGGACCTGGGCGACACCGCGGCGGCACTGGAATCGTCAGATCATACCAGGCTCTAACCGACAATATCACCGTAACAGTTCTTGCAGACAGAGGAAGAAACAGGCCACGAGGGCTCTTCGGAGGAGGACCCGGCGCACGAACAGAGGTAAACCTCTACAAGAGGGGGGCGAGAGGAAAGACTCGCAAAACAAGACTCCCTGTGAAGGTCACAGTTGTTCTCGAGGAGGGGGACGTCATTGAAATCAGGACTGCCGGCGGAGGCGGCTATGGGAAGCCAGAGAAACGGGAAAGGGCAAGAATCAAAGAGGATATTCAACAGGGAATCATTACATCCCCCAGTGCGAGATGTGCCCGTCACCCGTTTAGGGTATCTAATGAGTCAAACGGCCATGATTTGAGGTGAGAACTAATTCGCGCAAGTTGGCTACGTTCAGCTGGGAACGCGATGAGCTTGCTGCTTCAAAGCATTGGGTTTTTGACCAGGACAGACCTGTGATAACTATGGAATTGAACGGCGGGCTTATCTACAGCATAACGAACATATTCTCTACGGATATCCACGTGATCTGATGTCGGACAAGCGGTTTGTCCAACAGTCCGGTATCGACGCCTTCAACGGTAACGAGCTAATAGTCAAAGGCGCACTGGAAAGCCAGGTCGGCCTCATGGCCGGCTACCCTGGGTCGCCAGTGGCAGAAATCTTCACGATTCTGGAGGAGAACGCGGATATTCTCCGCGAGGTTGGACTCTGGGGCGAAATGACCAACGACGAGTCCCAGGGCGCAGCCGCCCTCAACGGGGCGATGGACGTAGGCGTTAACGCCATTGCCGTCATGAAGAGCGTCGGGCTAAACGTGGCAGCGGACCCGATCAACATAATCAACTACAGTGACAAGTACGGCTTGAGCGGCAAGAAAGGGGGAGCAGTAGTCGTCTGCGGCGACGATCCCCACGCTTCCAGCACCCAGGTTGCTGGCGACAGTCGCGCGTTGATGGAGCATCTCAAGATGCCCATCATCGAACCCAGTAACCCCCAAGAGATCAAGGACTGGATCGGAGAAGCCCTCAAGCTCTCAGCTTACTCGAACCTAGTCGTTGGATACCTCATCACGACCTATCTTGCTGAGGGCGGGGGAAACGTAAAGGTCTACGAGAACAAATCTCCTGAGATCAGCTTCAAACATCCAATCACTATTGACATTTCGAAAGTAGACATTAAGCGAAAGGTCAGCATCCCTCCCAACACGTGGGACCTCGAGAAGGAGATCATTCGGTACCGGTTTCCAAGGGTCCACGAATACGTCCGACAGAATCATCTGAACAAGATCCTCTATTCCAACGGGAAGAAGCACAATCTCGGCTTCGTAGCCGCAGGAATCTCCTACAGCTATCTAGAGCAAGCCCTCTGGGAACTTGGGTGTGACGAACAATTTCCCATCCTCAAACTATCCGTCACATTCCCGCTAGATCCTGCGGTAGTGGAAGAATTCTCGAAAATAGCTGACAACATAGTAGTCGTCGAAGAGAAAGGCCCCATCATCGAAGATCAGATCAAGACAATTCTAACAGACCTCGTCCAAGACGGGAAGATCAAGAAGGAACCCAGTGTCTGGGGCAAGATATTCCCCAAAGACGAGGACGGCTTCCCTGAAGAGAGTGGACTAACCCCTTCCATGGTCATCGAAAGACTCGGAGGCCTGATTCTCGAAATAGGAGACCCCTCTGCAAAATACGATGAGAAGAAGATCCACAGCGAATTGGACCTTCTCACCGAGATCAAAGCCTACGGGGTACTAGTTCCACCGCGGTCCCCCGGTTTCTGCGCCGGTTGCCCGCATAGAGAGACGCTCAGTACGGTGCACTCGATGAGGGACCAGCCTGAGCACAAGGACATTTTCGCTCACGGAGACATTGGATGCTACTCCATGAGCTTCCTCCCACCCTTCGGCGAGATGCACAACCTGACAGCGATGTCGCTGGGCGGTGCGGCGGGCAGCGGGATGGACCCGTTCGTCACCAACAAGCAGTACGCGTTGATGGGTGATTCAACTTTCTTCTGGAGAGGCATGACCGCTATCTCGAACAGCATCAAAGAAGGCCAGGACATTCTCTACATCATCCTCGAAAACAAGAACACGGCCATGACCGGACACCAACCAACTCCCGAGTCAGGACACAACATCATGGGCGACAAGACCACCGCCCAAGACATCGAGAGCATCGTCCGGGCAATGGGCCAAGACCAGATCTACGTCCGGAAGATGCCCCCGTCCAACCGGGAGAAGTACATGAAAGAACTCGACAAGGCCTTTAGCATGCCCGGCACCAAAGTGGTTATCGCCGACAAGGAATGCGGCATAACCTTCCACAAGAGAAAACGCGCCGAGAGAAACAAGATCATCGACAAACAAGGATACATCCCACGAGAGACTTTCATCAACATATCCCAGGAAGTATGCGAAAACTGTCGCGAATGCACCAAGAATACGGGCTGTCCCGGACTAACAATAATCGACACTGACTATGGAGAGAAGATCGGAATTGATCAGTCGACATGCGTCTCAGACACGTACTGTACAAAGATCATGGCTTGCCCGTCCTTCGAGAAAGTAATAGTAACAAGAAGTAAGCCGCCAATTCCCCGCGTGAAGAAGATCTCCTTAGACAATATTCCAGCACCCACTCGACACGAATTCTCGGATACGTGGAGTGCGTTCATCAGTG
>Ga0209055_1001282_pt1 | contig 16737 bp, 13 predicted proteins | sample GraSoiAngelo_110_FD_185875 | JGI IMG/M metagenome (GOLD analysis project Ga0209055, IMG submission 185875) | Grasslands soil microbial communities from the Angelo Coastal Reserve, California, USA - 14_0903_12_30cm (SPAdes) (version 2) | ecosystem: Environmental > Terrestrial > Soil > Grasslands ... | reverse complement strand
CCACTTCTGTGATTCCGGAGGGAACAGCGATTACTACGCGTGGCTTCACGCGCACCCGGCCATTGTGCACTTTTGAAATGAAATGACGCAGCATCGCTTCGGTCACCTCGAAATCCGCGATCACGCCATCTTTTAATGGACGCACCGCCACGATGTTCGACGGGGTCCGGCCCAGCATCCGCTTCGCTTCGTCGCCTACCGCCAGTACTTTGTTCGTGCCCGACTGTACCGCCACGACCGATGGCTCGCGCAAGACGATGCCCTTATCTTTGACGTAAACGAGCGTGTTGGCCGTGCCGAGATCGATCCCGATGTCGCTCGATAACCAGCCGAAAAGTCCTTTTAACATAAAATTAAATTAATTGTGCTCCAATCTATTGGCTTCGTCTCTACAGCAGACCTCGTGCCGGAGCGCAATTCGATCGGCTGAAACGCCGTCACATGAATTCGCTCATGCCACGAGCTGTGCACAAACTGCCTCATTCCAACGCGTTAAATAATTGTGACGATTATCCTGGGGATTATCCTGGGTAATCAGCGCTCTGCCTCATTTCTGCGAATGGGCGCACGAGAATGGAGAGGCATTGTCCGCGATTTACTCAGTCTTCCTGCCCCATGGATGCAGCGTTGTCATTTCACATCGACGCCTCGCCTTCGCCAAGAAGCACACCCCGAATACGCTGACGTCTCGACTTCTTTGCATCCGCGAAGCTTTGGGTTTCGTCTGCTCTCCTCGCTAAATCGGAAACTGTGAGTTAAAATCTGCAATCCGAAATCGAATGTTCCCGTAGTTCAACGGATAGAACGGAGGTTTCCTAAAAGCAAAACCGCGTTTTTGCAGGAATCGCCTAACGAGATCAGCAGTGCGCGAATGGCGTTGCTGCAACGTGTTCACTGGTTGTTACGATCATCGCGCTTAATCAAGAATTTGCCTGTTTTTGACCCGCCGGGTGACACAAAAATGCTGATGCTCCGTCGCCTGGCACCGTTGACCCCGTCTGCGCATCCGTTAGTTTGCACAAGCCACATGCCGCCGAAGTCATCGACGACGTAAACGAACGCAAATGCAGCGAAAACCGTCATTGTATCCAGCGTCTGATCTCAAAAACAAATGAACGAAGAACCGAATCAGCTCCAAAAGACTTCGCTTCAACAACTCGGAATTTTGCTTCGACCAAAGAATCTCCTGCGAACAGTGGCTTCGGCTGCGCCCGGCGCGAGTGCATTCCTAGAAATTCAGAGCCAAATAGACGGAGCGAGGCTCGATGAACGCATTGATTTGCTCGAAGAAACCGATCTCTCTCTAAAGGCAAAGCTGAACGAGCTTGAAAAATTGCAGCCTAAAACGGCGACGCATGAATCTAATTGGCCTGTAGCGATCGCAGATTACCTCCGAAGAATCGTCAATATCGCTGTGGTGTACGATGGAGCCGCTGACTCACCACCTCGGCCGGGTCGTCAACGGTTTCTCACTGTAGCTCACGGATGTTTCGTAGGGCCCCACGCAATTCTTACGTGCGTCGAAGCACTCGACCTCGCGAGTGGAGTAGCAAATCACAAACATGGACAGCTCGCAATCATCGCCGGACTTAGTTGGTATGAATTTGAGATCGAACCGATAGACAAATTATCGGGTTTGGTCATTTGCAACATAACGCAACGCGACGAGGAACGGTACCTACGAACAAAGACCAAAATGAAAAAAGCTGGTCTTCCCGACAGTATGTTTCCAGAGCCTTTGGAAACGGCAATTACCGCGAGCGTTTACCCTTTCGTCGGGCAAGATGTTGGCTTCATCCACACGGGCGAGGCCACTGACGTTTGGCGGGATGGAATCTCAAAGTTTCAATTCGACAAAACAGCTATCTCTCATTTCAGAGATATTCGTGAAGACGCGATCAAGACATTTGTGACGACTGTCGTGCCGGGGCGAATCCTCAAAGCTGGTTCAGCGGTTTTCGCGGGCGATGGCACTCTCGTAGGCGTGATGGCGGATACGGAGAACTATCCGTCTGATGCGGGAAGAAGAGCGATCGTAAGATCCCTGCTTGGGCATCCGCGGTTCACGGTGTGGCCGAAAGCCTGACAGCGGAATTTGGATTGCGCCAATCTAGAGAGGGAATGAGAGCCGGAACACCTTTTTGGCATCGTCCAAAGAAGGTGTATCCAAAAAATCTAGGCGGGAACAGTATGACACCTAACACGCCGCGCGAATGAAAGTACACATTGCTCGCGATGGCCAAGTCCTCGGCGAATGGACTCAGACTGAACTTTACCCGTTGCTACGCGCCAGCGAAATTTTGCCGAGCGACTACTATTGGCATGAAGGGATGACCGAGTGGAAACGATTGGCTGAACTGCCCTCTGGTAAAAGTGTTCTGGCCACACCAGCTCAGCGGCAGATGCTTGATAATCACGGGCTGCCTTGGGACGAATTCACGACCAAATACGAGGTCTCGAACCTGATGGATTCGCGGCCTTACACCGACAAACAACGGTCCTTCATGGACGATTTAGGAATCTCTCACTTCGACGAAATGACCATCCGGGAAGCATCCGACCTGATCGATGCCGAATTATCTGGCGACACTCCAGATGCTCCGGCTACACGGACACAGATATTGATTATTCCGCAACTCGCCGCCGATCGCGCACTCAGCTTGACCATTTCGCCTCCGTTTTCGCGACGCGAAGTAGCTCGTGAGATTCATGCCCTGCGGTGTTTTCCTGCCATGCCAAACTGAAAGGAGATGCTTTTCGACTGCCTGCCCTTAGGCGGGGACAGTTGTTTTTGTGCGCTCAATCGGGGCCCCTAGATCGAGCAATATCCGCGGATCAAATTATCCCCGGCGAGAATCGAACTCGCATTTAAGGTTTAGGAAACCTCCGTTCTATCCGTTGAACTACGGGGACAGGCGATTTTGGATTCTAGATTTTGGATTGCGGATTTCCAATCGCGATTTGCAATTGTCGGTCTTAGTTAGCGCGACCATGGACGCTCACGGCACATGAATTGCTTTGAGACCGAAGCCATGAGACTTCCAACAAGCTGGGGTGGGACTAGTAAATCTATGTTCAACGGACTTTTCGGGTGGTTATCGGGGGGCGACATCGGGATCGATCTCGGGACGGCCAACACGCTCGTTTACGTCAAAGATAAGGGGATTGTCTTACGGGAGCCCTCGGTCGTGGCGGTACAGTCGGGCACGAACAAGGTGCTAGCGGTGGGCGACGAAGCGAAGCGGATGCTGGGTCGAACCCCGTCGAACATCGTCGCGGTGCGTCCGTTGAAAGATGGCGTGATCGCGGACTTCGAGGTGACCGAAGCGATGTTGCGCCATTTCATTTCGAGAGCGCACAACCGCCGGGTGCGGGCGCGGCCGCGCGTGGTGATTGCGGTTCCATCTGGAATCACGGAGGTGGAGAAGCGCGCGGTGCGGGAAAGCGCGACACACGCCGGGGCGCGAGAAGTTTATCTCATCGAGGAACCGATGGCAGCAGCGATCGGCGTCGGACTTCCGATCCAGGACCCGGCCGGCAACATGATCGTCGACATCGGCGGAGGGACGACGGAAGTGGCCATGATTTCGCTTTCGGGAATTGTGTTCAGCAGCAGCGTACGCGTAGCCGGCGATGAGATGGACGAAGCGATCGTGCAATATATGAAGCGCGCTCACAATTTAATGATCGGCGAACGCACGGCGGAGGAGATCAAGATCAAAATTGGTTCGGCCTATCCGAGCGAGAAGGAGACGAGCATGGAAGTAAAGGGGCGTGATCTTGTGGCCGGCGTGCCCAAAACGCTCACGATCACGTCACAGGAAGTGCGCGAAGCGTTACAGGAACCGATCTCGACGATTGTTGATTCGGTGCGCATCACCCTGGAGCGCTGTCCGCCCGAGCTTTCGGCCGACCTGGTTGATCGTGGAATTGTGCTCGCGGGCGGGGGGGCCTTGCTGCGCGGACTCGACAAACTTTTGAGCGAAGAGACGGGTTTGCCTGTCCATGTTGCGGAAGATCCGCTGGGCGCAGTAGCGGAAGGAACGGGGAAGTGCCTGAGTGAATTTAAGTTTTTGCGTCAAGTAGCGGCTTCGGAGCCGGCTCGTGCGGCAGGGCGGAATTCATCGGCCAAGTTTGACGAGTCCTCCTTGGGTATTGAGAGAGCAGCGATGATTTTTGCGGAGGCACGTCTTCGAAGTTAAACGCACAATGACGGCACCAGCGAACCCCTGCAAAAACGTGGTTTTGTCCTTGGGAAACCTCCGTTCTATCCGTTGAACTACGGGGACAGTGAATTTCAGCTGTCAGATTTGAGATATTAGTTTAGCAGATTGGCATCGCAGGTGCTTTAAGAATTCTCGCGAACTAGGAAGACACCTAACTAAATACTGAATTCCTTAGCTTCGGCAGCGCGATCAGTAATGGTCGCGCTCTTTTTTTGGCATTCCGCCGGCCCTTAGCCGCTGAGACGGCGGCCACTACAATGAAGTCGGCGCGAGAGTCGTCCCGCCCTACCTCCGCTTCGCAGCGCCGGCGAGAAGGCGCTCGCGGGAAACAATTGCGCGTTTGTGCGTGCCGCTTCCGATTTCGCCCGCGGGATCGTATGCGACGACCTCGAAGACGAAAAGTTTTCCATCCCGGCCGCGATAAGTCGCCGTGGCGGTGACGGTCGCGCCAATCGGCGTCGCGGCGGTGTGGCTAACATCGACATGTGCGCCGACCGACATTTCGCCAGCGTGCAAGAGCGGATGAAGCACGCGCGCGCCGGCCAGTTCCATTAAAGCGATCATTCGAGTCGTTGCGAACACCGCCGGAAAATTATCGCGCGGATCATCGCTCAAGTTCAGAACATTTGCGCAATCGGGTTCGCGCACGACAAGATCGACAGTTGCGCTCGCGCCGATCTCCGGTCCGGTCATCCTTGCTTCCAACCGTTGCCATTGCCATTTCCGTCCGGCGCAACGGCGGGCGCGTACTCGGGGACAAGATCGACATCTTCACCCGTTGGTTCTTCTTCCGCTTCGGCCAGGGATTTTTCGTGATGTTCCTTCGCGATGAGCATGTAAAGCGACGGGACAATGAACAAAGTGAAAATCGTCCCGATCGTCATTCCACCGACGAGCACAAGACCAATTGAGTTTCGCGCGGCCGCGCCGGGCCCGGTCACCAACGTCAGGGGAAAGTGACCGGCCACTGTCGCGGCGGTTGTCATCATCACTGGGCGCAAACGAATGCGAGCCGCCTGTGCCACGGCCGCTAGCTTAGCCAACCCCTGCCGTTGTAGCTCATTCGCAAACTGCACGATCAGGATTCCGTTTTTGGAAATTAGTCCGACCAGCGTCACCAAACCGACCTGCGAGTAAATGTTTAACGACGTCGTCCATTTGTCCGTCCAGAACGCCATGTTGGAATTCGGAATCTTTAAAAACATGAAAATGACCGCGCCGAAGAGCGCGAGCGGGACTGAGCCGAGCAGAATGATAAATGGGTCGCGGAAACTGTTGAACTGCGCGGCCAGGACAAGGAAAATCAAGACGACGGCGAGGATGAACGCAGGCACGAATTTATCGCCTTCGACGCGCAACTGGCGTGATTCGCCGGTGTAATCGAGGACGTAGCCGGCCGGTAGAATCTTGTGCGCTTCGTCCTCGAGAAATTTTAGTGCGCCGTCGAGCGATCGCGCTGGCACGCCGCTGATCGTGACGGCGTTGAGTTGCTGCATGCGATTGAGCGAACGCGCGACGGTTTTGTGTCGAATCGACGCCACCGTGCTCAGCGACACGAGCTTATTATCGGGCCCAGTGACGTAAATGTTCTCGAGCTGCTCCGGATTCAAACGATCGGTACGTTTGACCTGCGGAATGACTTTGTAGCTGCGCCCCGCGATGTTGAAGCGGTTGACGAAGTTGCCGCCGATGCTGGCCGACATGTCGGCGCCGACTTGTTGCATGTCCAGACCGAGTGACGCGACCTTGTCGTGATCGAACGCTATCTCCGCCTGAGGCTGATCGATTTTGGTGTCGATATCGGCGAATCGGAAAACGCCGGCCTGCATCGCTTTCCCGTAGATTTGTTGAGCGAACTCGAGAATCCGCTCCGGGTCGGCTGTGGAAGCGATCACGAAACTGACCGGAAAATTATCGCTGCCCGGCAAGGCCGACGGCATCGTGGCGAACATCTGAATACCGGGAATAGCGCCGAGTTTTTGCAGCACTTGTGGAAGATAAGCTTTCGTCGGCGTCTTACGCGTGCCCCACGGCTTCAAGACCATTCCGCCGAATCCTTGATCGGGAAATGTGATCTGAAACGTGAATCTCGTGTCCGGAATATTCATGAAAACTTTGTTGGCCGCGTCCGCATAGCGGATGGTGTCGTCAATCGTCGCGTTCGCAGGCGCGGTCGCGATTCCGAAGATGACTCCCTGGTCCTCCGTCGGCGCCAATTCCTTCGATCCAAAACTCGGAGTCAGATAGAACATGATGCCGGCAAGAACGGAGAGGCCCAACCAAACCGCATACACCGCGGGCCGGGCCGCCAGCGTGCGATCGAGATGATTTCCGTACCAACCACGGAAGCGATCGAACGTGCGATTGACCGTGCCGCTAAATCCTTTCTCGGAATGTCCGGCACGCAACAAGTGCGCCGACATCATCGGTGAAAGGGTGAGCGCGACGATGCCCGAAATAAAAACCGCGCCGGCTAGGGTGAGGGCAAATTCGCGGAAGAGCGCGCCAGTCAATCCGCCTTGGAGCGCGATCGGCGTGTAAACGGCCGCTAGCGTAAGCGTCATCGCGATAATCGGGCCGACCAATTCACGCGCACCTTTCAGCGCCGCGTTCATGCGCGACATGCCTTCGCGCAAATGTCGCTCCACGTTTTCAACCACTACGATCGCATCATCCACCACCAAGCCGACTGACAACACGATCGCCAGTAGCGTCAACAAATTGAGCGTGAACCCAAACGCCTGCATCAGGAAGAGCGCTCCGATCAGCGAAATCGGAATCGCCACCACCGGCACGATGACGGAACGAACCGAGCCAAGGAAGAGGAAGATCACCACCATCACGATGAGCAACGTGTCGATCAAAGTTTTGACGACCTCGTGAATAGCGTCGTTGATGTAAGCCGTTGCGTCGTACGCAATTTCCCCGGTCATGCCGGTCGGTAATTCTTTTTTGATCTGCTCCATCTCCGCGCGCACGCGCTTGATCACGTCCACCGAGTTCGCGTTCGGCAAAACCCAAACGCCCATGAATACCGCCCTCTGGCCTGAGAAGCGGACTTCGGTGTCGTAATCTTCGGCGCCGAGCACCACGTCCGCGATGTCCCCCAGCCGCAGGAGCGTGCCTTTGTCCTCGCGCACAACCAGCTTTTTGAAATCGTCCGCCGTGTGCAAGTCGGTGTTCGCAGTCAGATTCACCTGGAGCAGCGAACCTTTCGTGCTGCCAACGGCGGACAGATAATTGTTCCGCGAAAGCGCGCTGCGCACTTGCCCCGGACTGATGTTGAGCGCCGCCATCCGCTCTGGTTTCATCCAGATGCGCATCGCGAACACGCGTCCGCCAAGAATATCGGCTTTCTGCACGCCGCCCACCGCTGTCAACCGCGGTTGCACCAGACGGACCAGATAATCCGTGACTTCGTTTGGCTGAAGAATGTTCGACGTAAAACTGAGGTAAGCCGAAGCGAACCGCGAGTCCGCCGATTCGATGCTAATCACGGGGATCTCGGCCTCGGGCGGGAGATCGCGTCGAATCGCATCCACCTTCGAGCTGATGTCCGACAAAGCTTTGTTTGCATCGTAGTTCAGCTTCAACCGCGCTGTGATCGTTGAGATGCCTTGTTTGCTTTCCGATTGGATGTAATCGATGCCATCGGCTGCGGCGATGGCGCGCTCGAGCGGCGTGGTGATAAATCCGCGCACTAGCCCGGCGTCGGCGCCGACGTAAACCGTGCTCACCGTGATTGCGGCGATGTCGGTGCGCGGATATTGCCGCACATTAATAGTCTTCATCGCCTGCAGGCCGGCGATGAGAATGACAAAGCTCACGACCAGCGCCAGCACCGGCCGGCGGATGAAAAGATCGGTAAAAGACTTCATGTCGATCTTAGAACATGTCGAGCTTGCATCACGTGTCCGCCGGCTTCGGATTCAACTGCGGCTTCGGAGCGAGATCGTTGTTGATCACCACCGGCATACCGTTGCGCAATTTGAACACGCCCGTACTTACGATCGTTTGCCCGGGTTCCAATCCTTGCGTGATTGAGATGAAATCGCCGCGCGCTTCACCCACACGCACAAATTGCTGACGGATCATCTGCGATTCCTTTCCCGTCTTCGGCTCCTTCTTCTTCTCGATTACAAAAACGGAATCGCCGTACGGCGCGTACGAAACTGCCGACCCGGGAACAACCAGCGTCTTCTCCTTCTCCGGCAGGACGACGTCGATCTTGGCAAACATTCCCGGCCGCAGCGCATGGTCGCGATTTTCCAGCGTCGCTTGTAACCCGACGTTCCGCGTCACCGGATCGACCGACGAATTGAGCGCGGTCAATTTGCCGACGAACTCGCGTCCCGGCAGCGCGTCCGTCTGCACGTGCACCTCAAGTCCTTGCGATAAATTTGCGAGATGCTGCTGCGGCAATGCAAAATCGACATACACCGGATCGAGCGCTTGCAACGAAACAACCTGCTGCCCGGCGTTGATCATCTGCCCGACGTTCACTTGGCGGATCCCGAGCTGTCCAGCAAACGGCGCGCGCACTTCCTTCTTCACGATCATCGCGCGCATGTTGTCGACCGTGCCTTGCTTCTGTTTGAACTTCGATTCCGCGCTGTCGAGCTCCGCTTTCGAGATGACTTTACGCGTGGCGAGATCTTGGGAACGCTGCAAATCCGCGCGCGCCAATTCCAAATCGGCTTCAGCCGTGCGCAACTGCGCTTCCTCGGAGGACGCGTCGAGCTTCACCAACACATCGCCCTGCTTAGCGACACTGCCGTTTGGAAACTTAATTTCGGCGACGGTGCCGCCGAGCTCGGTCGAAACCACTGCGCCTTGCACGGCCGAGATCGACCCGACGGACGAGAGCATCGGCGACCAATCTTCTTCTTTCACTGGCGCGCTCGACACTGTCGTCGGCGGCATCATCATCGGCGCCGACTTCATTTTAAGAATTTGCAGCGCTTTAATTCCGACGATCACGAGCAATACGACAACGAGCCCGAGCACTGCTTTGGATAGAGCTTTTCGCGTCGATTTTACTCTGAGTTTCTTCATCTCCGTTTGGGCGACGTCATGCATACGCTGGTTCGGTCTCCGGCTTAAATAGCAGGCGCCAAAGTCTTCGCGTGACCTCGAGTTGCCGCGCCCGCCTTTCCGCGGCGGTAAGCTCTCGTGGTTGCAACACGTCGCGCATCAACATTCCGCGGGCAACCGCAAAGATTAATTCGGCCTGTTCGCTCGGCGCCAGGCCGTGGGCGGCGTTTTTTGCCTCGGGTGAGCGCGCGATCAAATCGGTCACGCCATCCATCGCCGTCTGCAAAACATCGCGCACCAAATCTGCGATGCCCGGATTGCGCGCTGCTTCCGCGTAAAGATCGACAACGAAGGCGGACGTAACCCGCGGCTCGTTTTCGCAGCAATGCGCCGTAAAGAGAATTTCGAGCGACTCGAGCAGGCTCGGCGCTTGTCGCGCGCGCTCCAGCACCTTGTGAATCTCCTCCTTATGTCGGTCCGCCATCGCGGAGATCACCGCTTCCTTGTTCTCGAAATAGCGGTAAATCAGACCGACGCTGATCCCGGCCTCCGCGCTGATGTCATGCATACTCGCCTGGTGAAAGCCGCGCTCGGCGAAGCACACCATCGCGGCGTCGAGAATCTGCGTTCGCCGATCGAGACCGTTTTCTATTTGCTGAGCCATGAAGGTTGGACAGTGAATGAACGTTCATTCATTGTCAAGTGGGACTCTAATTACGACGCAATCTGCTTTGAAGTCCGATGCTCGCCCGACGTCGCGCTCAGCCCGTCAATTCGGGAGCGGACTCGGTTGTCGTGCGAATTGGCAGATCGAAATGACCGTGCTCAGAGCGATGAGCCCGTAGAGCAGCGCTTCCATTACGCCCCGGCTTTTTTCTTCCGAGCGAATTAGAAGTGCGTAGGTAGAGTCATGTTGGTTGTTCATAATCTTAGCTTTCTTTCTCACTCACACACGAGCCATCCATTTATTGCTGCGATTTAGCCGCGCACCCTTTGGTCCTTTCATACAAAGACGCCGCCAACTGCCGATTTTGTCTACGCTGCTTTCGATTTCGACGTTGGACGTTGAGCGTTGAGCGTTGAACGTTGAAACAAAGTTGCTTCCATGCGCTCGATCACCACTAATCCGCGATTGCTTCGCGACTTTCCGCCGCGCCGACGCTACCTTGTCGGCGTCTCTGGAGGACGCGATTCGGTCGTGCTCCTTCACTGGCTTGTCGGTCTTGAATACAAAAAGCTGGTCGTCTGCCATTTGAATCATCAATTGCGCGGGCGCTCCAGTGACGCCGATGCGCGCTTCGTCCAAAAACTTGCCTCCAAATACGATGTCGATCTTGAAATCGGGTTGAGGAACGTTGGCGCGATCGCCGCGAGAAAAAAATTATCGCTCGAAACCGCGGCCCGCGAAGCGCGCTACCGATTTTTTGCGCAAGTGGCGAAACGCAGACGCTGCCGCACCATTTTTCTCGCCCATCATGCCGACGATCTCGTGGAAACTTTCTTGATGAACTTGTTTCGCGGGGCCGGCATCACCGGATTGAGCGCGATGCGCGAAATCGCAACCCGGCGAGTCGAAGATGTCGATCTTACGATTGCTCGCCCGCTTCTTGGAGCCTGGCGCGGCGACATAGACACGTACGTTGGAAAACACCGACTGAAGTTTCGGGAAGACGCGTCGAACAAAAATTTAACGCCGCTGCGCAATCGCATCCGCCGCCGCATCATTCCTTATTTGGAAAAAACAATCGGGCGCAACATTCGAGGAAACATCTGGCGTGCGGCCATGATCGCGGCGGAAGAAGAAAAGTGGATCGAATCGCTGGCAAAACATTCCGACCTGCAAGATGTCGATCTTTCGGTCGAAAAACTTCGCCACTTGCCGACGGCTCTTCAACGTCGCGCGATCATGAAATGGTTGCGCGCGCGCCACGTCCCCGATGTCGGTTTCGAAGTAATTGAGCGCGTTCGCTCTTTGCTCGATCGCGACGCGCGAGTTGCAAAAATCAACCTTCCTCAAGATCGACATGTGCGCCGCCGGGCCGGTAAAATCTTCCTCGAGTGATTGTAGGGCCGCGATCTTCGCCGCCGCTGTAGGGAACTCTGCTAGCGTCCCGCGGGAAGCAGGCTGCTTCCCCTACAGGAATCTGTGTAAATCTGCGAAATCTGTGGATAAATACCTTTCGAGATGAGACCCGATATCCGCGCCCGCTTCGCGCCTTCACCAACCGGTTATTTGCATATCGGCGGCGCGCGCACTGCGCTTTTTAACTGGCTTTTTGCACGGCATCACGGCGGCACATTTGTCTTGCGCATCGAGGACACCGACCTAAAGCGCAACACCGAAGAAGCCGCGGCCGCGATTTACGAAGGCTTGCGCTGGCTCGAATTAAACTGGGACGAGGGCCCGCACGTCGGCGGAAAATTTGGCCCTTATTTTCAAAGCGAGCGCACGGAAATTTACGAGCGCTATCTCAAGAAGTTGCAGGACGACGGTCACATTTTTGAAGATCAAGGCGCGCTCCGCTTTCGTTCGCCGCGCGAGCATGTTGTGGTCGATGACCTGGTTTGCGGCAAAATCGATTTCGATCTTACCAATCCTGGAACGCATCCGGATATGACCGTGCGCCGTCCCGATGGCTCATGGATTTTTCACTTCGTCAATGTGATCGACGACATCGAAATGAAAATCTCACACGTTATTCGCGGTGAAGACCACCTTTCCAACACGCCCAAGCATATCGAGCTTTATCGCGCGCTTGGCGCGACGCCACCGCGTTTTGCGCACATCCCACTCATTTTGAATCACGATGGGTCGAAGATGAGCAAGCGCGATGAAGGGGCGCGCGTCGCCGCTTACATCGAGCAGGGTTACGTGCCCGAAGCGGTGCGCAATTATCTTTGCCTGCTCGGCTGGTCGCCGAAGGACAACCGCGAAAAGATCGACATCGAAGAAGTGGTAAAACTTTTCGAGCTCGAAAAAATCAATCGACGCAATGCCGCGTTCGATCGCGACAAATGTTTTTGGCTCAACGGTCAATACATCGCGCAAATGTCGCTCGACCGCTTCGTCGAGTTGGCAAAGCCGTTCTTGCGACAAGCGGGAATTATTGCGCCGGTGGGGGGGCGAGACTCCGTCGAGCCGACGAAATCCATCGACGGCTCCGCAGAGCGTCGCCCTACCGACGAAGGATATCTCCGCGCGGTCCTAGCCATCGTAAAAGAAAAGATCAAACTGCTGAGCGAATTGCCGGAGTGGACATCGTACTTCTTTACCGAGGATTACGAATTCGATCCGGCCGCGGCGGAAAAAGTTTTCGGTAAATCGGAAGCCGCCACGCGATTGAGTGCGTTGCGCGAGGAGTTTCGTAAGATCGACAACTGGAATGCTGGGCCAATCGAATCGACTCTTAAAGCACTGGTGCAAAAGCTTGATTGCAAGACAGGGGATCTTGTTCACCCCGCGCGGGTTGCGGTCAGTGGTCGCTCGGTTGGCCCGAGTTTGTATCACATGCTTGAAGTCATGGGCAAAGAGCGCGTGCTCACGCGCTTCGAACGAGCCACCGCAAAATTTTCAAAACTTCCGGGCGTGTCATTCTAAGCGGAGCGAAGCGGATTCGAAGGATCCCATGGCGTTACCCAGCAGGTTTCAATTACGGGATTCCTCGGTCCGAGCCGGACTGGCATTTTCGCTCGGAATGACACGGGGAAGGCCAGAATGACATGAAGAGAAAGCGCACAACAGAACGTTACACGCTCGCCGACCTCGACAGTTGGCGCGAAGCGACGCGCGAGGTCAAGCCGCCGATTCGCCTGGGCGTTTTCGGCGATCCGGTCGCGCATTCGTTGTCGCCGCAAATGCAAAACGCGGCGCTTCGCGCGTGCAAGATCGACATGCAATACGCGCGCTTCCATGTTCGAGCGAATGAATTGCGGTCTGCGCTGCACGTTTTGACGGAGCTGGATTTTATCGGCGTAAACCTGACCGTGCCGCACAAAATCACTGCGCTCGTCTCGATGGATGAAGTGGATGAGCGCGCGGCCCGAGCAGGAGCAGTCAACACGGTTCGGGTCCGCGATAAAAAACTCATTGCTTCGAACACTGATGGCGAGGGATTTTTGCGCGCCATTCGCAGCGAATTCTCGGTCGATCTGCGCGATCTGCGGGTCGTGGTAATCGGTGCGGGCGGCGGATCGGGCCGCGCGATTGCGATGCAATGCGCGCTCGAAAATTGCGAACGTCTCGTCCTCGTCAATCGCACTTTCGAGAAGGCAAAGGCGCTGGCCGATCAATTGCGGCCGTTCTTCGCCGGGCCGCGGGTGTTGGGACCAGCTGCTCGTCTGGAAGCGGTTCCGTGGGATGAACCGTTATTGCGCGCGCAATTCGCGCAGGTTGATCTTGTCGTTAATGCGACGCCGCTCGGGATGAATCCGAGCGACTCAACTCCAATCCCGGCGCGGCTGCTCGCCCCGCATCTCATGGTCTTCGATACTGTTTATGGCGCGCAACCGACGCCACTCGTTCGCGCGGCGCGGGAAGCAGGCGCGCGCGCGGCGAACGGATTGTTGATGTTGCTGCATCAAGGCGCGCTCGCCTTTGAGACTTGGTTTGGGCGCGAAGCGCCGCTCGACGTGATGCGCGCGGCGTTATAAATTTTCCTTCGCCATTTCCTGGCCGCGCTTTGTCGCCGCTTCGACGGCCGCGATTAAACCTTCTGCCGTTTTGAGCTTTTCCAGAGCCGCAAGACCCGCCGCGGTTGTGCCGCCCGGCGTCACGACCAGCTTGCGCAATTCTTCCGGGGAAAGTTTGCTTTCGCTCGCGAGTTGCGCGGCGCCCAGAACGGTTTGCGTAGCAAGCGTCAGGGCGGTGTCCGGTGCGAGTCCCATTTTCTTCCCGCCTTCCGCGAGCGCTTCGATCACAGTGTAAACAAAGGCCGGCCCGCTGCCCGCAAGCGCAGTCACGGCATCGATCTGTTCCTCGTTGACTTCCACCACAACTCCGATGGCGCTGAAAATTTTGCGCGCAAGATCGACATCATCATTTGTCGTGCGCGAACCACGAGCGATCGCAGTGGCGGCACGACAAATCGCTGAAGGCGTGTTGGTCATCGCGCGCATGAACCGCGCGTTCGCAATCGGCTCCATCGCTTCGAGTCGGACGCCGGCGGCAAGCGAAATTACGACCTTCTCATTAAGGAGTGAAGCAACCTCCCGGAGCACCGGCAAAACGACCGCCGGTTTCACTCCAATGAAAATCAATTCTGCTTGCCCTGCGACCTCTGCGTTCTTCTCGGTAACATGAATTCCAACTTCATATCGCAAAGCAGCGCGCAAACTTTCGTTAGGCTCGCTGGCGATAATTTCGCCTGGTGAGCAAAATTTTGCTAGCACCAGACCGCGAATGACAGAGCCGGCGAGCTTACCGGCGCCTACAAAGCCTATGAGTCTGCCTGCGGCGATAAGGTCGAGAAGATCACCTGTCCGCTTTGTTTGAGAATCCATCTGAAGCGGTGATATTAATCAATGGTGGCCGCTGGTGTAAATTTCGGTGTCGGTCCGAGTCGGACTGGCGTTGATCTCGCCGAAGAGCTGCTTGAGCTCAAGAGGGAGCGGAACGCCGTGATCCTGGCGCACAATTATCAGGTGCCCGAACTCCAGGACGTGGCCGATTACGTCGGCGATTCGCTCGGATTGAGCTACGAAGCGAAGAAAACCGATGCCGATGTGATTTTATTTTGCGGCGTCCATTTCATGGCCGAGACGGCGAAGATTATCAATCCGAGCAAGCGCGTCATTCTGCCCGATCTCGACGCCGGCTGCTCGTTATCGGAATCGTGTCCGCCGGAAAAGCTGGCGCAATTTTTGCAAGATCACGCCGGCAAGAATTATTATGTCATCGCTTACATCAATTGCAGCGCGGGCGTGAAAGCCCAGGCCGACGTGATCTGCACGAGCGGCAATGCGGATAAGATCGTGCGCGCTGCCCCGCAAGATCGACATATTCTTTTCGTGCCCGACCAGAACCTTGGGGCGTGGGTGATGGAGCGCACCGGACGGAAAATGGATTTGTGGCAGGGCACCTGTTACATCCACGTCGAGTTTACGGCGCGCAGCATTAACCGAATCCGCGAGGAGTATCCGGGCGCGCCGGTGGTCGCGCATCCGGAATGCACCTACGCCGTGCGCATGCTGGCCGATGAAGTTTGTTCCACCGAAAAAATGGTGACGTTTTGCAAAGAATCGCCGGCACGCGAGATCATCGTCGTGACCGAAGCCGGTTTGCTGCATCGGCTCAGCAAGGAGATTCCAGACAAGACATTCATTCCCGGGCCGACAGAGAACTGTTTCTGCGGTGAATGCCGCTTCATGAAAATGAATACGCTCGAAAAAGCTTACAACGCGCTTTGGCACATGGAACCGGAAATCATTTTGCCGGAGCCGCTGCGCAAACGGGCGGAAGCGCCGATTCTGCGCATGCTCGAACTGAGCAGATAAACCTCGTAGCGGCGGTGCCATCGCCGCATTTCGTTGCCGATCACAACGCTACGTGGCGGCTTTTTGTTTTGCTCAAAGAGCGATCTGCGTGAAGTGTCGATGCGATTTCCTTGACCGATCGGCTGAAAAGCAATGACCGCAAAAGAAAAATCCATCGATGAGCGCATCGAGCGACTTCATGCGTACGGGATTGTCGATCTTCACTTCGATATGCTCATGGATTTGTACGAAAAACGCGATCGTGCCAGCGTGCTGGCGACGGATTATCTGCCGGAACTGGAAGCGGGCGGTATCGGCGTCCTCGGCGCGGCGATTTACATCGAGGACCGTTACCTGCCGGAAATGGCGCTGCGCGTTGCGCTCGATCAGATTGCCCGGCTTTATGCGGAGGTGGAGCAATGCACGCGCCTTGCCATTTGCAAAAGCTATCAGGAGATCCTTCGGGTGGGTAAGGGTGGGAAGGTTGCGCTGCTCATCACCATGGAAGGAGTCGAGCCGCTCGGCACCGACTTGGACTTATTGCGTGTATTTTACGAACTCGGCGTGCGCGTCATTGGCCTTACGCACGCGCGACGAAACGCGGCCGCCAACGGCGGAGTTTTTGCGGCGAGCGGTTCGCCGCGCGATGGATTGACCGCATTCGGGCGTGACGTCGTCCGAGAATGCGAAGCGCTCGGAGTGATTGTCGATCTTGCCCACATCAATCCAGCCGGGTTCGAGGAGATCATCGGAATGACGAGCAAACCGGTTATCGTTTCACACACGAATGCGAGAAAATATTACGACATCGAACGCAACATCAGCGATGGCCAGATCAAGATGATTGGCGAGCGCCGGGGCGTAATCGGTGTGAACTCGGTCCTGGTAAGCCCGCGTAAAGAAGAGGCGACGCTCGACCGCTACATCGACCACATTGAACATATCGCGAGCCTGATTGGCATCGATGCCGTCGGAATCGGATTCGACTTTTTTGAGTTTATTTACC
>Ga0209055_1001280_pt1 | contig 16738 bp, 14 predicted proteins | sample GraSoiAngelo_110_FD_185875 | JGI IMG/M metagenome (GOLD analysis project Ga0209055, IMG submission 185875) | Grasslands soil microbial communities from the Angelo Coastal Reserve, California, USA - 14_0903_12_30cm (SPAdes) (version 2) | ecosystem: Environmental > Terrestrial > Soil > Grasslands ... | reverse complement strand
TCGTCAAGATCGAGAACCCGAAAACCGGGGATCCCGGCCGTCGGCTGCGGCCTGGGAAGCCCGATGACGACCCGTGGTACTTCCACATGTTCAACGCCAACAAGCGATCGCTGGCGATCAACCTCAAGTCGCCGCGCGGCGTCGCAATCGTCAAGGAGCTGCTGAAGAAGGCCGACGTCACGGTCGAGAACATGGCGCCGGGGACGATCGACCGCCTCGGGCTGGGCTACGACGAGGTGAAGAAGATCAACCCGCGGATCATCTTCTGCCAGATCCAGGGGTTCGGCACCGGGAGCAAGTACGAGACCGGCCTCGCCTTCGACATGATCGCGCAGGCCGCCGGCGGCACGATCAGCGTGACCGGCGAGCCCGACCGGCCGCCGGTCAAGCCCGGCCCGAGCTTCGGCGACACCGGCACGGGCATGCTGATGGCCGTGACCATCCTGGGCGCGCTGCTCGAGCGGCAGCGAACCGGCACGGGCCGACGTCTGCAAGTGGCGATGCAGGATGCGATGATCCACTACATGCGCACCTGCTTCGCCACGCAGGCGCGCACCGGCAAGGCGGCGCCGCGCCGCGGTGGGAAATCCGTCGCCGGCACGAACTCGCCTTCCGGGCTCTATCAGTGCAAGCCGCTGGGCTCCAACGACTGGATCTACATCACGACGAGCCGCGGCAATCCCGAGCACTGGAGCCGCCTGATGAAGCTGATCGGGCGGGAGGAGCTGATCGACGATCCGCGCTACGCCACCGGGGCCGCGCGGGTCGAGCGCGAGGCCGAGGTGGACGCGATCATTACCGAGTGGACACGGCAACACACCAAGGAAGAGGCAATGACGTTGATCAGCGGTGTCGGCGTGCCGGCCGGCGCGGTCTTCGACACGATGGAGCTGCAGAACGATCCGAGCTTCGAGAAGCGCGGCATCATGCAGGTGATGGACCACCCGAAGGGGCCATTCAAGATGCCGACCTGGCCGGTGCGGGTCGACGGCAAGACGGCCCGGGTCAAGCCCTCGCCGGGCTTGGGCCAGCACGGCGCCGAGGTGCTGAACACCTGGCTCGGCGTCGGCGCCGACGAGCTCGACGCCTTGAAGAACGAGGGCGTGCTCTAGGCGAGAGCCCTCCGAATCCATCCCTCGCGGTCCACCTGCTCATGCGGTGGTCGTTGCTCGTCGCGCTTCCAGCGCTTGCCCTCGTCCTAACGGCGCCAGCCGCGGCCCGGGCTCAGACGCCTGCGGAGACCGCGCGCGCGATGCTGCGGCAGTATCAGGACGACCCCACCCGCATCGACCGCGCCCGCGACCTATTGGAAGCGGCGGTGGCCAAGGGCGCCGGCGACGACGTGCCGACTCTGGTGGCCCTGGCCCGCGCGTGGTTCCTCTATGGCGAGGAGCGCGCGAAGACACATGAGACGAAGATTGCCGCCTACGAGCGCGCTCGCGATGTGGCCAAGCGGGCGACCGAGCTGGCCCCCAAGGATCCCGACGCTCATCTCTGGCACGCGATCACCCTGGGGACCTGGTCGCACGCCAAGGGCTTGCTCCGCTCGGCCCTCGCGCTGCGCGACCTCCGCAAGGAGGTCGACACGGTGCTCCGGCTCGATCCCAAGAACATCGACGCCCACATCATGGCTGGGAGCATCGCGCGCGAGCTGCCGGTGGTCCTGGGCGGTGACCGAAAGGACGCCGAGGAGCACTTCAAGACCGCGCGGCGTCTCGACCCGCGGCTGACGGGGGCGCGGATCGAGCTGGCGCAACTCTACGTCAACATGGGGCGCTACCAGGAGGCGCGGCAGGAGCTGCAGGCCGTGCTGGACGAGCGCGCGCCGACCGACCGCGCTCGCTGGACACTCAAGGAATTGCCCCGCGCTCGCCAGATGCTCGAGGCCATCCGCGACAAGAACTGAGGTGGTGACCGCTCACGGCTTCTGCCACACGATCATCTCGCTGCCGCCGACCGTGAGCGTCGTGCCGAGCTTGTCGCACCGGCGCGTGATCTGCTCGACCGCCTCCTTGTCATGGCGAAGGTCGCAGATGTAGGTTTCGTTGCGTTCGTTGTGGCGAACCATCGAGAACGCAACCTCCACAAGCGCTGAGTCGTCGAACCTCAGGCGCGCCAGCATGCCGACCCAGTCGCCGTGGGCCCGACCGCCGTGTCCGGTATGGAACGAGAAGCTGCCGAGGCCATAAAAAATCGGCTTGCCACGATACATCTGCACCGCGCATGCGTAGTGCGGCCCATGCCCCATGACCACGTCGGCGCCGGCATCGATCGCGGCGTGGGCGATCTCGACCTGGTAGTCGAGGACGTCCTCGAACAGTCCCCAGTGATGGGAGGCGACCACGATGTCGGCCCGGGTGCGCAGCGCGCGCAGATCGGCGGTGAGCTCGGCGAGCGACGTCGCGTCCGCCCAGGTGAGGATCACGGGCGGAAGGCCGGGACGGTTCGCGGGCGGGAGGCCGGGGTGCCGCGCCTGGAGCATCGGCTCGTAGGCCGTGCGGCCCGTCAGGACGGCGACGCCGGCCGAATGGTCGGTGGCCTCGTGGCCGGTGGCCCAGTAGACGGAGGTCCGCTGCACGAAGCCAAACCGGAGACCGTCGCGCGTGACGACGGCGGGGGCGCGCGCGGCCACGCGGTTCACCCCCGCTCCGGTGCGCTGGATGCCGAGTCGGTCGAGCTGCTCGAGCGAGGCCCGGATCGCCTCCTCGCCGTAGTTCACGTTGTTGGCGACACCGACCGCGTGATACCCGCCGATGACGAGGGCCTGAGCGGATGCGAGGGGGGCATAGAAGCCCTCGCGCTCCATCGAGTGCGCGGAGGGTGGCTCATAGAAGCAGCACTCAAGATTGCCGAACAGCACGTCGGCCCGCCGTAGCGTGTTCCCGATGAGAGCGAACGGCACCTTGGGATCGGTGACGTTCATGAGGTTCACATCGCCGGTCAGCATCATCGTTCGTTTCATGGTCCACCGTTCTCGTTCATGGCCGGGTATACTCACCGACCATGCGCGAGAATACGCTCAAGCAGAGGCTCTACGCCGGGAAAGCGGCCTTCGGCGTCATGTGCACCTTTCCTGCGCCGGCGGTGGTGGAGATGCTCGGCCATCTCGGGTTCGATTGGATCCTGCTCGACAACGAGCACGGCTCCATCACGGTCGATACCGCCGAGGCGTGCATCGCCGCCGCCGAGCTCACGGGGATGGCGCCCGTCGTGCGCCCGGTCGGGAACAAGCCGGAGATCATCGCGCCGTTCCTGGATCGGGGCGCGTGGGGCGTGCAGGTTCCCCACGTCAACACCGCGGAGGAGGCTCGCGCCGCGGTGGACGCGGTGAAGTACGCGCCGGAAGGGCATCGGGGCATCTTCAGCGGGGGGCGGCCGGCCAACTACGGCTTCAAGGGCTCCACCGCGGACTACGCCAGGGAAGCGAACCGCAACACTCTCGTGTGCCTGATGCTGGAAGAGGTCGAGGCCATCGAGAACCTCCCGGACCTGGTCAAGGTGCCCGGCGTGGATGTGTATTTCATCGGGTCCGGCGACCTGTCTCAATCCATGGGCTACACGGGTCAGCAGGCCCATCCGGAAGTGCAGGTGATGATGGAGCGCGGCGTCAAGGTGATCACCAACGCCGGGCGCATCGCCGGCTGCAGCTGCCCCGACAACCTCGTGCCAAAGTTCCTGGGCCTCGGCGTTCAGTATTTTCACAGCAGCGTGGGCCGCCTGCTCCAGCACGGCAGCGATGCGTATCTGGGGAAAATGCGACAAGCCGCCGGCGCGGGATCGTAGCGCCAGGCAGGAAACCGCAAGCTCCTCGCGCTCAGGCTGCGTGCACGCGCTGCGCGTGCGTGTCCTACGCCTGGAAACGTCGCCAACCGGTACGGCTTCGTGTGCCTATGGGTTGGCGGCGATCACCACGTTGCCGACCGTCGCGTCGAGGTTCGCCAGCACTCCGACAAAAGCGAGCGGCGAGGAGGCTCTGGCCGCGCTCGTGTAGAAGACGACACCGTTCTTCGCGTAGGTCACTTCGCTCGCCTGGACCGTGATGCGAAAGACGTCACCGGTCACGAAGGTCGTGTCGGCCCGGTACACGCCGTTCTCCCGAACCTCTGCGATCCCCGCCTGCAGGCGGATGCCGAAGTCGATGTTCTCGCACTGGGGCTCCGTGCCGACCCGAGCGAGCCCGCCCATGCGGATCAGGGTCGTTTCCATCGCCGTGAACTCCGCGTACCCGTTGCCGCCGATCTGGCGCCGCGAGGTGGCGCTGGCGTCGAAGCAGCCATCGCACCCGCTGGTCTTCTTCACCGACCTGCCCGTCGCACTCCCATGCGCCATGTCGACCCAGAACGACTCGGTGTTATTGATGAACAGCGAGACGCTGGAGCGAACGTTCGCCACCACGAGATCCGGACTGCCGTCACCGGTGAAGTCGCCCACTGCGGCAGGACCGGGAAGACCGTTCGTGTCGAAGCTCAGCGGCGCCTGGACGGTCCCGTCGCCGTTGCCCAGTAGCACCCACAGCGCGTAGACCTCGGTGGACATGGTCGACAGGTTGTGGGCCACCGCCAGGTCGAGCTTGCCATCGCCATCGAAGTCATCCGCGGCAAGGCCCCGGAAGTCCTTGCCAGTCGCCAGACGACGTGCCGGCTGGAAGGTCCCGTCTCCGTTGGCGAGGTGCAGAGAGATCACGGAGCCGGCATCACCGTCATTATTGAGCACCCCCAGGTCGAGCCCCCCATCGCTGTTGAAGTCGACCACCTGGATGGCGCCGGGAAAGGTACCCGTATGGCCGGAACGGAAAACCCGGGCCGATTGAAACGTCCCGTCGCCGTTGCCGAGTAGAACGGAGGTCGTGCTGGAGATGGACGTAGAGCCGGAATAGTTGAGAGTCACGATCTCCGGCGCACCGTCTCCGTTGAGGTCAGCCACGGCCACCACCGTGTTGAAGCCGTCCGTCGCGAAGCGTTGCGCGTCCTGGAACGTCCCGTCACCGCGCCCCAACAGCACGAACACCGGCTCCGCTCCGATGACCACGGCCAGATCGAGCGCGCCGTCGCGATTGAAGTCGCCCGCGGCCAACCCGAGTGCCGGCCGACCGCCGACGGCGAAATCGCCAGCCAGCTGGAACGTTCCATCGCCGTTGCCCAGGAAAATCGACACGCCCTGGCTGCCGCCCACGGCCAGGTCCGGCCCGCCGTCGCCATTGAAATCGCCCACGATCAGAGCACGCGGAAGAGACACGGCCAATGGCAACGCCGGACGGAAGGTTCCGTCGCCGTTACCCAGAATCACCGAGATGCTGTTGGAAGACAGCTCGGCCGTCGCCACGTCGGTCATCCCGTCGCGATCGAAGTCGCCGACGACAACGGCGAGAGCATCCTCGCCCACGGGGAAGTCTCGGCGGGGCGAGAACAGCGCCGTCTGGGCCGGCGCGTGATCTGCGAACACCACCAGGAACGATAGTGCGGAGAGCGCCGCCAGCCGGAAGGTCGATTGATTGTGTCTCATGACAAAGATTCGCCGGGAGATCGATGGGAACAATCGGTGAAGTTCCCCGATCGTGCCAGGAGAATCCCTGCGTGACCGGGACCGGGAGGATAGCTCCGGAGGGCCCGAGCCTCCTGCGGTCGGCAGCGGCGGCACGCTCACGATCATCGGCTGACGACGAGGTATACTCGGCCCGCGAACATGACCCGACATTTCGGCGTTCTGATTCCTTCCACGAACACGACGGTCGAGATGGAATGCCGGCTCTTGCCGGCGACCTACCAGGCGCATGTCGGACGCCTCATGTCGAGTGGCGCGGGCAGTTTCTCGCCGAGCCACGATGAGGACATCGACCATCAGGCGCGCTTGTTGGGAACGGCCCGGGTCGAGATGGTGATTCTGGCCCAGACGTCGGCCAGTCTCCATGCCGAGGACTATGACGACGTCGTGACCAAGCGGATGAGTGCCGGGGCCTGCGTTCCGGCGATCACGTCGGCACAGGCGGTCGGCCGCGCCGTTCGGGCCCTTGGAGCGCGCCGCATCGCCATCGTGTCTCCCTATTCGGATGCGGTCAACGAACGGGCCGCCCGCTATTTCAAGACGAAGCACGGGCTCGACACGATCGCGTGCGAAGGCTTTCGCGCGACCGATGCCTATGCGATCGGGCAGCTCGGCCCACAGCACGCCCGTGACGCGTTCGCCCGGATCGATCGGCCGGAGATCGAGGTCTTCGTGGTGCCCGGCGGCAATTTCCCGACGATGCCGTCGATCGCGGCCTGGGAGCAGGAGTTCAAGAAGCCCGTGGTGACCACCAACCAGGCCTCGATCTGGGCGATGCTGCACGCGTTCAACAGCGCCGAGCGCCTGCCAGCCTTCGGCCGCCTGCTTGCAGGGCCGCCGGTCGCCGCCTCATAGGCTCGTCATGGGCTATAGTCGCGCGAGAGCTTGAGGGACCGCAGCTCTACCAATGAGCGTGACGCCAAAGCCGGACGACGGCGAACCGACGGTTGAGATACCAGCCGAGATCGCCCGATGGCTTGCGACCTCGAAGCGCGCGCGGAAGCGCCGGCTGCTGGCGCTCTCTGCCGCGACCGGGATCGTGTTCATCGTGGGGATGGCCGCCGGCTGGTTTTTCTTTCTGCGGAATGAGAAGTCGCTCGCCGTGTCTGGTCAGCCGGCCCGAGAAGTCGCCAGTCCGGAGGTGATGCGGCCGGCCAGCCTGCCCGCGCCCCCGCCGTCTCGCACGCCCGACAAGCCGTCCAGCCCGAGACAGATGTTGAAGGAAATCTTCGAAGGCCGCGATCGTGGGCATTCGGTGACCGCGCTCGTCGCCGGAGGCGCGGTCCGCATCAGCTCCTCCAGGCCGGGCTACGTGTATGTGCTGGCGACCTCGGCCAACGAGTCCGACGCTCCCGTGCTGTATGCGGCGGTGCTGTTCCCCAGGGCGGCGGACGCGAACAATCGCATCGGGCCCGGGCAGACGCTGAAGCTGCCCGACTTGCAGTGGCCCACGAACGCCGAGTTCCTCGCCATCGTTTCCGACGAGCCGCGCGACATCGACGTTCTCGGGCCGCTGGTCGGGAAAGTCATCTGTGCCTCCGCGACCCGGTGTTCTGAGTCCTACGGGGCCGTCGTCTTCTCGCACGATGGCGCTCGCAACCCCGCGCGCAGCCCCGTGACCTCAACGGCCCCGGCCGCTCGGCCGACGTCCAAGGCTTCACGCCGCTGCAGTGATATTTTGGAGCGCGCGTCGCTCGGCGAACCGTTGACCGACGAAGAGCAGACGTTCCTCCGAAGGGACTGCCGATGATGATTCGCGGGCGAGCGGCCTATGCGAGCATGCTCCTGATCGTCGCCGGATGCGCCAAGGCGCCGCCGCCACCGCCGACACCGACTCCGGTGGTGATCAGCGACACATCCGAGCGGAGCTTCGACGAGGCCGTGAACGTGGCGACCGACGCCCTGGCGGCTCAGCTGCAAAGAGGGCCGGCACCTTCGGTCAAGACGGACGCCAAGCGCGGCGTGGTGATCGACCCGATGGTCGACTCCGTTTCCGGCCAGCAGACCGCGACGACGCATCTGCTCGAGCAACGGGTAGCGGACCGGCTCGCAAGCAACCACCAATTCGAGGTCATGCCCTTCCAGATCGCCAACCTGAGCAAGGCCCAGTACCTGTTGACAGGGACGATGACGCGCATCCCGAGCAGCCAATCGGGGGCGCCTCCGGTGTTCCAGATCAACCTGGCCCTGACGGATCTGCGGGGTGGCAGCGTCGTGGCCCAGGCGTCGTCGCGGGCGCGCGATGAGGGGCTGGATACGAACCCCACACGGTACTATCGCGACAGCCCCGTCGTGGTGAAGGACAAGGTGGTCGATGGCTACATCGCGACCTCTCAGACACCGCCCGGTAGTCCGGCGGACTCGGTCTACTTCGAGCGCGTCGCCACCGCGACCACCATCAGCGAAGCAACCCTCGCATACAACAACGAGAGCTATCAGGATGCTCTCGCTCTCTACCAGACTGCGGCGGCCAGACCCGGAGGCGAGCAGCTGCGGGTGCTCAACGGGATTTACCTCGCCTCGTGGAAGCTCGGCCGCGCGAATGAAGCGGAGGAAGCCTTCGGCAAGGTGGTCGCGCTGGGACTGAGCGGCAACAACCTCGGTGTGAAGTTCCTGTTCAATCCCGGGACAATCAACTTCTGGTCCGACCCGCAAGTCAGCGGGCCGTACGGCTTCTGGTTGCGGCAAATTGCGCGACAGGCGGTGGCGGCAAAGGTGTGTATGAACGTGGTGGGCCACACCAGTCTGACTGGATCAGCGCCGTACAACGACCGTCTCTCTCTGCAGCGCGCCGCCTACATCAAGCAGCGTCTCGACAAGGAGGCGCCAGAGCTTGCCTCGCGTACCAAAGCGTCGGGGTTGGGCTTCCGCGAGAACCTCGTGGGCACGGGAACCGACGATGCGCGCGATGCGCTCGATCGGCGGGTCGAGTTCAAGATCACCGGGTGCTGATCGTGGCGATGCCACGGCTGCTGCCGGTCCTCGTGCTCGTCGCCGTCGGGTCTCTGGGGGGCGTCAGCGCCGCCCCTGATCCGACGTTCACGCGCGACGTCGCTCCGATCTTTCAGCGGCACTGCCAGGAGTGCCATCGCCCGGAGGGAGGTGGGCCGTTCCATCTGATCACCTACGAGCAGGCCTACCGGCGCCGGGAGAAGATTCGCGAGACGACGCGGACACGCACCATGCCCCCGTGGAAGGCGGTGGCCGGCTACGGAGACTTCGTCGGTGTTCGTGGCCTCTCGAAGGAAGAGATCGCCGTCATCGCACGCTGGGTCGAGACCGGCGCGGCAGAGGGTGATCCGGCTGACCTGGCTCCTCCGCCGGTGTTCGAGGCCGCTGCCAGTCGGGGGACACCCGACCTCGTGCTGCGCTCGGAGCCCTTCACGGTTCCCGGCGGCGGCGGCGACATCTACCGCTGCTTCAGCGTGCCCACGCCGTTCACCGAGGATCGCTACTTCATCGTGACCGAGACGGTGCCTGGCAATAGCCGCATCGTGCATCACGTGCTGGCTATGGTGGACGCGAGCGGTGGTTCGGCACACATCCGACCCAGCGACTGGTCTCCCGGCTATCCGTGCTTCGGCGGGCCTCGGGTCAGGATCGACGGCTACCTCGGGGGCTGGGCACCGGGCGCGCGGCCCTGGGTCATGCCGGAGGGGGTGGGCATCCGTCTGCCCGCGGGCGCGCGTGTCGTCATCCAGATGCACTACCACAACGCAGGGCCGACGGCGGCGAGCGATCGCACCGAGGTTCGCCTGCACGCGGCCACGACGCCCATCGTCAAGCAGCTCTACTTCGCGCGCGTCGGCTCGTTCAGCTTCACCATTCCCGCGGGAGCTGCGCGCCACGAGATCGAAGCCTCCATGTCCGTGCACCGACCGATGAGCTTGATCGCCATCCATCCGCACATGCATTTGCTCGGACGGGAGATGAAGGTCTGGGCGAAGCTGCCCGACGGGTCGACCCGACCGCTGGTGCAGATCGACGACTGGGACTTCAACTGGCAGGGCTTCTACTTCTACAGAACGCCCGTGGCGCTGCCGCTCGGGGCGTGGATCGAGCTCACGGCGGCGTGGGACAACTCCGCGGGCAATGCCCGCAACCCCAATCGGCCGCCGAAGCCCGTGCGCTGGGGTGAGCGGACGGTGGACGAGATGGGCCACGCCGCGATCATCTATACCTTCGACGACGAGAAGATCAACTACCGCCCGCGCTGACGAAACCAGGCAGCAACAACCTCGGTGTGAAGTTCCTGCCCGCCACGTCGGCGCTGGGGCTCGAGCGCAGCTCCATCCGGCGAGATACAATCAGCTCATCCCCACATCCTGGAGGGATGCGATGAGTACAGCGACGACCGTGACTCGGGCGCTGCCGGCTACCACGCAGCGGATCGCCCCGCAGAAGTTTGCCCATATGGTGCTCAAGACCGCGAATTTCGACGCGGTGATCGCCTGGTACGCGACCGTGCTGCAGGCGCGCGTGGCCTTCCGCAACGATTTCATCGCCTTTCTCACCTACGACGACGAGCACCATCGAGTGGCCGTCATCAACAACCCCGGTAGTCCGGCCCCGGATCCAGCCGCCGCCGGCGTGCACCACATCGCCTACACCTACGCCGGCCTGGGCGAGCTCCTGTCGACCTACCGGCGGCTCAAGGCCACCGGCATCGAGCCCGCACGGTGCATCAACCACGGGCCGACGATTTCCATGTACTATCGCGACCCCGACGGCCTGCGCGTGGAGCTGCAGATCGACGTCTTCGCCACCATGGACGAGGCCCACGCGTACCTGACGGGCCCGGACTTCGCCGCGAATCCCATCGGGGTGATCTTCGACCCGGAGCAGTTGATCCGGGACTACGAGGCCGGCCGCGCCTTCGACGACCTGGTGCGGCGCCCGCCGCTCCCGCCCGGCAAGACCCCCATGGACATGCGCGCGGAAATTCCCCGGGTCTGAGGCGCCGCTGGCGATGCGCCTGGCCGGAAAGATCGGGATCGTGACCGCTGCCGCCTCGGGCATGGGACGCGCCGGGGCCCTGCGCTTCGCGCGCGAGGGCGCGCAGGTCGCGGTGGTGGACGTCGACGCCGCAGGAGCGCAGCGCGTGGTAGACGAGATCACCGCGGCGGGCGGCACCGCGCATGGCATTGCCGCGGATCTGACGAAGGACGAGGATTCCCGCCGGATCGTGTGGGACACGGTGCGCCGCTTCAAGGGCCTGGATTTTGTCTGGAACCACGTCGGCCATCCCGGGCCGGCGGCGGTCGAGGGCATCGACATGAACAACTTCGATCTGGCCGTCGACCTCAACCTTCGGACGGTGGTGATCACGACCGAGGCTGCCATTCCCGAGATCCGCGCCCGGGGCGGCGGCAGCCTTCTCTACACCGCGTCCACCTCGGGGCTCGTCGGTTCCGGCTTCAGCCCGGTTTACTCGATGTGCAAGTTCGGGGTGGTGGGTTTCGTCAAGAGCCTGGCGCTGCGGCTGGCGCCCGAGAAGATTCGCGTCAACGCCGTATGTCCCGGCCCCATCGACACGCCGATGCTCCGGGTGTTCGTCTCCCGCCCGGATCAGAAGTCGACGGCCGGAATGGATCCGGAGGAGCTGGTGCGCAAGCGCGCCCACGGCTCCGTGCCGCTGGGGCGCACCGGCCGGCCCGACGAGATCGCCAACGCTGCTCTGTTTCTCCTCTCCGACGAGGCGTCGTTCGTCACGGGCGTCGCGCTGCCGGTCGATGGAGGCGTGACGGCCGCCTGACCCCTCAGCGGGACGCGCGGCGGCGCCCGTTTACGGCCGCTCTAAACGGGCAGGAGCGGCTCGGTCCGATCCGGCGGCAAGTCGGTGTCGAACGAGTTGATGAGCAGCGCCAGCAGGCTGTAGTTCCCCATGACCAGCGCGAGCTCGACCACTCCCTGGCGGCCGAACTGCTCGAGCGCGGCCTGGAACGCCCCACGGCTCACGCGACGAGTGCGAAAGAATTCGCGACCGTAGTGCATCACCGCCGCCTCGTCGGCAGCGAGAGCTGGAAGCTCTTTGCGGTCGCGCAACGCGTCGACGATCTCGCTGCGCACGCCGGCCTTGCGCGCGGACGCGGCGTGCGCGTTCCAGATGTGCTGGCAATCCAGCTCTCGCGCCGTGACCAGCATGGCGAGCTCCTGGATCTTTTTCGGCAGCGAGGATTCGTCGCGCAGGTAGTGGTTCAGGAGGGTGGCCCACTGGTGCGCTTTCGGCACATGGATCAGGACCGAGCCTGGGCCGTAGCGGGGAACAGCTCCAAGCCCTTTCACCATCTCGTCGAAGATCGTCCGCTGGCCTTCGGGAACGCTCTCTCTCGTCGCCACAGGTAGTCTCGCCATAGTCGTCTCCTCGTTCGTCGAGATTGGACCCCGGCACTCAGCCGGACAGCGTGTCGTAGTGGTGCGAGTTCGAGATCACGCCGTTCGCATACAGCTTGGCGATCTCGTCCTGGGAATAGCCCAGGAGGCCACCCAGAATCTCCTCGTTGTGCTCGCCCACTTTCGGCGTGGATCCAACAACCGCTGGAGTGCGGCTGAAGTGCCAGAAGTCACCGGAGACGGCAATGGTTCCGGCCAGGAAATCGGGGACCTCGACCATGGCCCGGCGCTCCCAGGGGTGAGGATCTTGGGACGCCTGTGCAATCGTGTTCACCGGAGCCGCGACCACGTCGTGGCGCGTGAAGTGGGCGATGGCGTCCTTCATCGTCATGGTGCCCATCAGCTCACGCATCGCCTCGTTCACGACCTCCGCATGCTTGCTGCGCTCGCGGCGGGTGGTGAAGCGCGGATCTTGCTGCCACTCCGGCTTGCCGAGCGCTGCGCACACTCGATGCCAGTGGTGCTGATCCCCAGCGGCGATGAGGACCCAGCCATCCTTGCAGGGGTACATGCCACTGGGAGCTGAATCGGACTTGCCCCGCTGGGGCTCGGTTCCGGCCCCGTGGTAGGCGGTGATGGGGATCTCGGTCAGGCTGTAGCCGGAGTCGGCCAGACAGACGTCGATGCTCTGCCCCTCTCCAGAGATGTTTCGCTCGTGCAGGGCCGCGAGAGTCCCGATCGCAGAGTGGAGCGCCGTGGTGCGGTCGATGATGGGAACCCCCGCGCGTATCGGCGGCATGCCCTCTTCGCCGGTGACCATGGCGATGCCCGACATGGTCTGGCCGATGGGGTCGTACCCGATCTGATCGCGGTAGGGCCCGAATTGCCCGTATGCGGAGACGTTGACCATGATGATGCGGGGGTTCAGCGTCTTCAGCGCGTCGTACCCGAAACCCATCTCGGCGATGGTCCCCGGGCGGAAGTTCTGTACGAGCACGTCGGAGACCTTGATCAGCCGGCGCAGGGCCGTCTTTCCTTCCGCCGTACGCAAGTCCATGCTCAGGCTCTTTTTGCCGCTGTTGTACTGGACCCAGTACGCGCTCTGCTTGCGCACCCATGGCGAGTGGTAGCGAGTTTCCTCGCCTCCGATGCGCTCGATCTTGATGACCTCTGCCCCCAGACGGGCGAGCACCTGGGCGCAGCGGGGTCCCGCCTGATGGCGGCCCAGGTCGATCACGCGGACCCCGTTCAGAGGTCCTTTGGCATTGGTCATTGCGTCACTCCTTTGCTGAGACCGCGACTAGAAAACGATCACGAGCCGTCCTCGAGTCCCGCCGGCGCTCATCTTGCGTTGCGCGTCCGCCGCCCGTTCGGGCGGAAAAGTCTCCGCCACGCGCAGGGTAAGTCGTCCTTCAGCGACGAGCCGGCCCAGCCGATCGAGCGCTTCCTGGTTGTGCACATACGAAGCGACCCGCACCGGAACGATCGTGATGGCTCGCTCGGATGGGCCGGCGAAGCCGCGCACGGTCGCCAGCTTGCCGCCATCTCGGATCGCGGGCAGGACGGCGGCGTCGAGCACCGCCGCGTCGATCAGTCCATCGACGCCCCCGGGAGCCGCGTCATAGACGGCACGGATTGCCGCGTCGCCGCTGGGTATGAAGGTCTTCGCGCCGAAGCGCTTCACCAGCGCTTCGTCCTGCGGCCGTGCCACGCCGATCACCCGCAGTCCGTCGCTGACGCCGAGCTCGACCGCGTAGCCGCCGACTGCGCCGGCCGCGCCGGTGACCCCCAGGGTCTGTCCCGGCTCGAGCGCGAGACGGTCCAGCGCGAGGCGCACGGTCAGCCCGTTCATCGGCAGAGTGGCGGCGGCCTCCAGGCTCGTTCCCTCGGGCACGCGGGCGACGGACGCGGCCGGAACGACCACCAGCTCGGCCTGAGCGCCACCGCCCGGACGGCGCGGATTGACGATCGCCATCACGCGGTCACCCGTGCGCCAGCTCGTGCCCTCGCCGACGGCGTCCACCACTCCGGCCAGCTCCATACCGGGAATGTAGGGTGGCAGCACACCCATCTCGGACAGCTGGGCCGTGGTCAGCTGCCGTCCGCTGCGGAAGCTGATGTCGGTCGGGTTGACGGTCGCCGCCGCGACGCGGATGCGCACCTCGCCGGGTCCGGGCTTCGGCTCGGGAAGGTCCGATACCTCGAGTACCTCGGGGCCACCCAATCGCGAAAAGGTCACGGCTCGCATGTCTTGCCTCCGCTGTCACTCCATCGTGCGAACGTTCGGCGCGACCTTGACGTCCATCTCCGTCAGCGCGATCACGTCCTTGGGAGTGAATCCCGGCGCCACGGCGTCGAGGACGAAGCGGCCGCCGTCCCAGCGCAGCAGCGCCAGGTCGGTCACGACGTAGTTGACGCACCCTTTGCCGGTCAGGGGGTAGGTGCACTTCCGTCGCAGCTTCGGGCGGCCCTTGCTGTCCACGTGCTCCATCACGATGATCAGATCGCCCTTGCCGGACAGCAGATCCATCGCGCCGCCGATGCCGCCGCGCTTCGCATCGGCCGTGCTCCAGTTGGCGACGCTGCCCTGCTGATCGACCTCGTACGCGCCCAGGATCACCGTGTCGATCCGGCCGCCGCGTGCCATCTCGAAAGAGGCGACGCTGTCGAAGAACGACGCGCCGGGCTTCAGCGCGACGAACTGGCCGGCCGCGTTGTAGATATCCGGGTCGATCTCGTGCTCCTCTGTGACCATCCGGCCGTAGCCGAGAACGCCGTTCTCGGCGTGCAGGATCACGTCGCGGCCCTCGAGGTAGTTCGAGACCATCGTGGGAATGCCGACGCCGAGGTTCACGTAGGTGCCTTCCTTGACCAGCTTGGCCGCGTTCCTCGCGATACCCTCGCGGGTCAGCGCGGGCTTGCCGTCGTAGAGGCGCGGCTGATCCGCGGGCCGCCGTTGAGGCCGGCGCCACGCCTTGCCGTCGACGACGTGCGTCGTCTTGACGACGCGCGACACGAAGATGCCGGGCAGATCGATCAGCTCGGGCGCGATCGCGCCGGGCTCCACGATCTCGTCCACCTCCACGATCGCGACCCGGGCGGCCTTGGCGAAGGCCGGATTGAAGTTCTGGCTGCCCCCACGGAACTGGACGTTGCCGAGGGTGTCCGCGCGATAGCCCCTCAGGAGAGCGTACTCCACGTGGATCGCGTGCTCGAGCACGTAGGGCTTGCCGTCGAAGTCGCGGATCTCGCGGCCCGTCGCAAGGTCGGTGTGTACTCCGGTCGGCGAGTAGAACGCGGCGAGCCCGGCGCCGCCGGCGCGGCAGCGCTCGACGAGGATCCCCTGGGGGACCAGCTCGACCTCCATCTTTCCGGCCGCGATCTGCTCCTCGCTCGCGGTCGGAGTGCCCGGGCGTACGGAGAACGCCGCGATCAGCTTCTTGACCTGGTGGTTCTCGGCGAGGATCTGACCCCGGGTCGCGCCGGCATCACCGAGCGAGTTGCAGACGAGCGTGAGCTCCTTCGTGCCCTGATCACGCAGCGCGCAGATCAGGGCCGTCGCAAAGCGGTGCGCGACACCGAAGCCGGCGATGGCAACCGTGGCTCCGTTCGGAATGTCCGCAACGGCCTGCTCGGGCGATTTGACGATCTTGTTCATGGCGATCCTTTCTACTTCGCTCGCGCCTCTACCTGGCTCGCGCCGGCCACACCGGCTCGTTGTGACCGAGAGGCACTGAAGGCCGCGCCCAACGCGGTGGCGTCTTGGAGAGGCGCAGCACCGGGCCGAGGTGACGCAGGCGACCTACCGGCGTCTCGCTCGTGATCGACCAGCGCTCCAGCTCTTCCGGAGTGAATTCCTTCGGCACGCCCGCGAGCTGGGTCTCCGGCACTTGACCGCGGCCGACGAGCCAGCGCCCCGTCTGCGCGAGCGAGATCCGCACGAGCCAGCTGCCGCCCTCGCGGGCCCGGCGGGCGAGAGCCACGAGCGCGCCGAAGGCCATCAGGTAACCGGTCAGATAGTCGATCGCGGACACCGGGTAGAACTGGGGGCCCGGCGCGCTACCCGGGAACAGCTCGCCCTGCCGGCTGGTGATCCCGCTGACCGTCTGCACCACCGTGTCGAAGCCACGGCGTGACGCCCACGGGCCGACGTGGCTGAAGGCGCAGAGCGAGACGAAGACGATGCCGGGCCGCAGCTTCGCCAGCGCCTCGGGCGAGAACCCACGATCGCCGAGGGTCCCCGGCCGATAGCCTTGAGAGAACACGTCGGTCTCACGGACGAGCCCGCGCAAGATCTCGATGTCCTTCGGCTCGCGCAGATCGAGATGAGCCGAGAGCTTGCCGTGGCCGGTGTCGTATTCCTGGTAGCCGAGATTCGGCAGGTGCGCGCCGGTGATCTTCAAGACGTCGGCGCCGTGCTCGGCCAGGGTGCGCGCACACGTCGGCCCGGCGAGGACCCGTGTCAGGTCGAGCACGCGGATGCCCGACAACGGCCGATCGCCGTCGGGGAGCTTCTCCGGCGAGCTCTCGCCGATCTTGACGAGCTCCATCAGCGGCAGCGAGGCGATCGCGGCGGCCTGCGGGTGCTTGGCCCATTCGTCCATGGTGCGCACCATGCCCCCGGCGCCCTTCGCGGCGATGATCGCCTCCTCCAGCTCGAGCGCATCCCACTGCGCGACGGCCTTGCGCACCGCCTCGCGATCTTCCGGTACACCGAGCACGCTCAGCGCGGCGGCACGATGGTTCGGGAAGTTGCAGTGCAGATAGCTCCAGCGGCCGTTCTTGGCCGGATAGACGCCCATCACCGCGTTGCGCTCGGTCGACACGTGCGCGCCGTCCATCTTCAAGTAGTGTCCGCTGCGCA
>Ga0209055_1001279_pt1 | contig 16739 bp, 12 predicted proteins | sample GraSoiAngelo_110_FD_185875 | JGI IMG/M metagenome (GOLD analysis project Ga0209055, IMG submission 185875) | Grasslands soil microbial communities from the Angelo Coastal Reserve, California, USA - 14_0903_12_30cm (SPAdes) (version 2) | ecosystem: Environmental > Terrestrial > Soil > Grasslands ... | reverse complement strand
CGTGCAGATCAGCGCGCGCCAGCGGCTCGCCTCCTGTCAAGTGCACGTGCAGGACACCTAACTTTGCGGCTTCAGAAAAAACGCGCAGCCAGTCGTTCGTAGGCAACTCAGCTTTGGCAGAAGCGAGCTCAATGGGATTTGAGCAGTACACGCAATGCAGGGGGCAACGATGCGTGATCTCGGCAATGAGGGCTAGCGGATTCGAAAGCATCAGAAATCAAGCAAACATCAAAAATCAAGACATCAAAAATCAAGACATCAGAAATCAAGACGTCAGAAATCAAGACGTTAGAAATCAACGATGCGTTTGTCGTGCAATTGCTCGAGAAAGCGGCAAGCGTCCGCACGGATGACTATAGCGTCGGCTTCGGAATACTCCTGTTGCAGTTGCACGATGAGTTCGGAGAACGTGCGCTCGCCATCGCACAACTCCAAAATTCTCTGTCCCGTGCCCTGAACCCGGATGGCACCTTCCGGAAATAGCACAACGCGCGCTGCTTCGCCGCCCCAACGGCATCCGGGGGCGAGTCTGGGTTTACTCGAATCGAGAAGCCCGGCCACGATCACTCCTCAATCCGGAACGCACCGGGCGGTGGCCATCCCGGCTGCACATACGCAAAGTACAAGGCATCGAGTTGTGCCCAAAGAATATCGCACTTGTCGCGGAGCGCCTGGACCGCTCCCTCCTGCTCCTCGCGGGATTTAGCGTGCTCATAGACATAATTGATCGCGAAGCTCGCGTCTTCTGGAGCTTGGGTCAGCCGCGCTTCGAAATAATCCAGACCGCCGACAAGCCACGGGTAGTGCTCACGAAGTTTGTCCATGCGCAGTGTGATCAGATCGCGTGAGAATAATTCCGTCAGAGAGGAAGCCACTGCCTCCAGCAGCGGCCGTGTGCGCACGATGTTGAGATATTCGTTTACCGCATAGCGAGTGGCTGGCAAGATTTCGCGGCCGCTAATGACGCGGTTGCCATCGAGGCCAGTGGCTTCCGCCAGTTTGAGCCAACGCTTGATCCCGCCTTCACTGGTCGCATCTCCGTCATGATCGACGATTCTCTTTCGCCATGCGCGCCGGAACAGAGGATCTTTGCTGCGGGAAATGATAATCGCATCTTTTATCGGGATCACGCTCTGGTAGTAGTAGCGATTCAAAGCCCAAGCTTGTAGCTGGCCCCGGCTGAGTTTCCCGTCATGCATTAACAGATGAAAGGGATGGCGATGGTGATAGCGCTGCTCACCAATCTGACGCAATGCGTGGCGCAGCTCGCCAAAAGATAAGAGGGGAGCGAGCGCGGTTTCTACAGAGTGGCCTGCCATCCATCCTCCGCAAGTTCCCATCCCGCTTCCCGCACGGCTCGATATTCGGGACTGGTTTCATTCAGCATGGGATTGGTGTTATTGATGTGAATATACAGCTTCCGTGGGATGCGGAGACCAGCGAGCTGGCGCAAACTGCCGTCTTCGCCTCCGACGGGGATATGTCCCATCTCCCGCGCCAGCTCGCCAGATCCACGGACAGTAGTCAGTTCGTCGTCGCTGTAGAACGTTCCATCGAAGAGCAGCAGATCCGCCTTTTCCAGCCACTCCCGAAGAGATTGTGTGATGGAAGCGACGGCCGGCGCATAAACCATCTTTCGCCCTGAATCCGAAGTGAGGATCAATCCCACGAGCGCCTCATCAGGACTCAAAGCTGGATCGGAGTTGGACGCGTAAACGGGATAGCGATTCGAAATTGGAATGGATGTGCAGGTAATCCCGGTGTGCTGGCCGGAAAGAGTACAGAGTTGGAAAGACTCTTCGACGCGCATTGCCCGCCAACGAACCTGGTCTGGAGCGCGATTGAGCATTGCGAACATGCTGTTCTGCTCGCGCAGAAGGCGAGTTACAGAGCCAGTAGCATAGACATTCAGTGGTTGGAGTTCTCGCAGAAGCAGCAAGCCGAGAACATGGTCGAGATCAGCACTCGCCAATACGACGCCAGACAAAGGAGAATTGTTTGTTCCGTCCCGAGGCTGTAATTCCGGAGCAGCCTCAATTTGTGAGCGGAGATCGGGAGATGCGCCCAGCAAGAACCAAGACTTCCCATCTTCGCTGACAGCGACCTGCGCCTGGGAGCGAACCTTGCCGGGGAATTTGCCTCTACGGACGAGTTGGCAGTTCGGGCATGCGCAATTCCATTGGGGAAAACCTCCTCCGGCCGCGGAGCCGAGGATTTTCACATACATGGAGGAGCGTTTATAGCTTTGCGCTCGCGTAAGAATTAATTTCGCAGCAAAGCAAGACTTCTTCGAAAACTGGCGTGGTCCAAACCATAATTCTTCACCTTACGATGCGATCTGAAGCTGCCGGGGATCGCAGACTCGCTAGATAATAACACTGGTCTGCAGAGTGCGCTACCAGACCGGCATCGAGCCCACTGCACAGGCGTTAGCTTACATACTTTCGGCGTCATCTTTGCTGCCTACGATTTTCAACAAAGCTGAAATGTTTTGCATACAACGTTTCGGGTTTCGCCTCGGAACCCCATATTTATTGCTTCATCCAGGGCATCTTGCTTGATGTAAACTGTCATCCTCTCCCTCCTGGCAGGCCAGGCTGTGCTCCCAAACTCGTGCGATTTCCGAAGTGGAGAACCTGTATGCGTGTGTACCCAGTTTGCGAATTGATTGCGCACCGGTCCGTTCGAAATTCCTTCCGCGAGTTAGCACGAGTGGCCGCTGTGATCGCCATGGCGGCTCTTCCCCTGTCGGGCTCTGCTGAGGCTCAGGTCAACGTGGTGACGTACCACAATGACAACGCGCGGACGGGAGTCAATGCGAACGAGACTGTGCTCACACCGAGCAATGTTAACAAGAATAATTTTGGGAAATTATTTACGCAGGGTGTCGATGGGATCGTGGTGGGGCAGCCCTTGTACTTGTCGAATATTTCCATACCGGGCAGCAGCGAAACACATAACGTGGTCTATGTGGCGACACAGCATGACAGCGTTTATGCGTTTGATGCGGACAACAACGCGGGCATCAACGCGCAGCCACTTTGGCACGTGAGTTTTATCAATCCAGCGGCTGGAATCACCACAGTGCCAGGGACGGTGCAAGGGTGCACCGGCGTGACCGCGTTCACGGAGCTCGGCATCGTATCCACTCCGGTCATCGATCCCAATACGGGTACTCTGTACGTGATAGCCAAAACAGACGAGAACGGAACCTTTGTTCATCGCCTGCACGCGCTCGATGTGGCAACGGGGCAAGAGAAATTCAATGGCCCGGTGAAGTTAAAAGCCACATTCAGAACGAACACCGGCTCGGTGGCGACATTCAAGGATTTGTACCAAATGAACCGCCCCGGTCTGCTGCTCGTGAATGGCACCATCTACGCCGGCTTCGGTTCGAACGGATGCAATTACGGTAATCAGGGCTGGGTGCTGGCATACGACGCGCTCACACTCCAGCAGGTCGGGGCGTTCGACACTTCACCGGTCAAGGGTCTGTCATCTATCTGGCAGAGTGGAGCCGGACTGACGGCGGACAGTGCCGGGAATATCTATGCGGAAACGGGCGAGGGCGGGTTTGATGCAGATATGGGAGGACAGGACTTCGGTTCCAGTGTGCTGAAGCTGACGCAGACACCGAACGGATTGCCCTTGACCGACTACTTCACACCGTATAACCAGGCTACGCTTTCCCAGATGGATCTTGACCTGAGTTCGGCCGGAGTGTTGGTCCTGCCAGATCAGCCCGGCGGAGCGCATCCACATCTAGCCGTGGCAACGGGCAAGCAAGGAATTCTCTATCTGCTGGACCGCGACAACATGGGACATTACAACCCGGCAGGAGACACGCAGATCGTGCAGGAGCTTTCCCCGGGCATCGGCGAAGTAAATGGAGTGCCAGTGTACTGGAATGGCAAATTGTATGTTTTCGGTGGGGTGTCCCCGATCAAGGCGTTCTCGCTGAATAATGGCCTGTTTTCGACTACTCCGGTGGTTCAGTCGGCGACCTTAATTGGCGGTGGTCATGTGGCGACCATTTCGGCCAACGTCAATACCAATGGCATTTTGTGGGTCATCAACGGTACGAACATGCAAGCATACGGCGCGGGCACGCTCAAACTCCTTTATACGACCAAGGACGCGGGCACGCGAGATACGTTGCCCACCACAGCGCATTTTGCCACTCAAACCGTTGCCAACGGAAAGGTGTATGTGGCGACCCGGCAGAATCTGGTGGTTTATGGATTATTCCCGGCCTTACTGACGGTGGCGGGAAACAACCAAACAGCTATTGTAAACACTGTGCTTCCGGTGGCGCTGAAGATAAAGGCGGTTGATCCTTACTCAGGACAGCCATTTTCCGGGGTCACGGTAACTTTTAGCGATGGGGGCAAGGGTGGTACGTTCAGCACTACAACACCCGTAACTGACGCGAATGGCTTTGCTTCGACAACTTACACTCTATCGAAGATCGCGCGTACGGTAACGATAACTGCTTCGGTTGCCGGTTTCGCTGGCGCAGTCCTAACTGAGACTGGGACACCGGCGGCGCCGAAGTGGATTGTGCCATTGAAGGGAAATAATCAGAGCGCGCCCGTCACCACTCAGTTGCCCGCTGCTCTTGTAGTGAAGGTGGCGGACCAATACAGCAACGGGGTCCCCGGCATTACGGTAAATTTCAACGATGGAGGCGCCGGCGGGAAACTCTTCCCCACCTCGGCCATTACCGATAGCCTTGGCCGAGCCACGACACTTTACACTACATCTACCAAAGCGGCGTTGGTAACCATCAACGCCAGCGCCCTTTCACTCGCGATACTGCATATGCACGAAACCGCGACCGCGGGCCCTGCGACGAACCTGGCGGCTGTTTCGGGAGGCGGCCAAACCGCGCCTGCATCAACGCAGTTAGCGCAAAATCTTGTCGTCCATGTGTCCGATCAATACGGGAACGCAGTTCCTAACGCTTCCGTAGTTTTCTCAGATGGGGGCGCGGGCGGCAGCTTCTCTGCAGTGCCAGCCACCAGCGACACATCGGGGAACGCGTCTGTGGCCTACACCACACCGCCGTCCTCCGGCGTGTATCACATCAGTGCAAGTGTCAGCGGAGTAGCGGCGACAGCAACATTCACTGCAACTGTGCCGTGAGCCATGCGCTCAAGACGCGCATCAGCACTCGCTCGTCCACAGCCAACGCCGCAAGCGGCTGCGGACATCCCGAGCTTGATCCTTGCTACTGGACGGAACTGGCTACGGAAGAAAAAACATTGTTGGCATTGCTGCCAACCAGCCGGATGGTACCGACGACGATGACCAGAATCACAGCCAGCATGACGGCATATTCAGCGATGTCCTGCCCGCGATCATCGTTCCATAAACTGCACAAAATACTTTTCATGATTTAGCCTTTACTACGAACCAATGTAGCCGGTACGGCCCATGGGTCCGGGGGAGTTTAGCTCACACCATCAGCTTGGCTGGGAGATTGGCTGGCGCTTGCCCTTTGGATTAGTCCGATTCTCCGGCATCTGGTCGCGTCTGTCAAGCAGGTTTAGACAGGAAATTAGTGTGCCTTCCTCCGCGTTGGCTGAGGGAATGGCGTGAATAAGCCCCGGCTGAATGGCTCTACGAGGTTCAGCGATTCGTGCTTGAATGCTTTTAACCCCGGAGTTCGCAGAAAAAACCGCCTAGGACGCAGAGAAAGGCTTGAAAACTCCTCCACGGTACAATCGGGAAGCATGAGCAATGAGGCCGAACCTTGGCGGGCGGCGCCGGTCCAGCCGCCGTTTCCAGTGGACCGCATCGACGTTTGGCAAATTTGCCTGGACGCTCCCGAGTCGGCGGTTGATTTACAAGAAGTGCTTGCACGGGATGAGATTGGGCGGGCGGAACGGTTTCACTTCACGCGTGATCGGCAACATTTTGTGCGATGCCGGAGCGCGGTGAGAGAGATTCTCGGACGCTATCTCGGAATTCCGGCGCAGGATATTCGTTTTAGCTACGAGGCGAACGGCAAACCGCAAGTTGTCGAGGATCAAAATCCACAACAACTAAGGTTCAATATTTCTCATTCTTCTGGGTTGGCGGTCATAGCGGTTGCTAGCGTGAGGGCGATCGGAGTGGATGTCGAGAAAATCAGGCCCGACGTGGAATATCTCGAACTCGCCGAGCGTTTCTTTTCCACAAAAGAATACAAGGCATTATCGGCACTGCCGTCGAACCAATTGGCGCGAGCTTTCTTTGCCTGCTGGACGCGCAAGGAGGCGTTTATCAAAGCCTGTGGCGATGGACTGTCGTTTCCTTTGTCGGAATTCTCCGTTTCAATTGATCCGGACGCGCCGGCGACATTGCAGGAGGTGAGGACGGACCCGAGAGCGGCTACACGATGGAGTTTGGCCAACCTAGAGCCGCGGGAAGGATTTATCGGAGCGTTAGCCGTTGAGGGCCCACCGCAGCCAACTGAGCGATGGTTTTTCAACGGCGCCGATGCGGAGTCCTGAAGCATAGAGTTTTCCAATCCAAAATGGCAGACAGCAAGAAGAAATTAAACGTAGCGATGATTGGGCACGGCTTCATCGCGCGAGCGCACTCCAACGCCTTTCATCAGGTGCAGCGATTTTTTCCGATTGCTTATGACTTGAATCTGAGCGTGATTTGCGGACGAAATCGCCCCAAGCTGGACGCAATGGCCTCGCAATGGGGCTGGCAGGAGGTTGCAACCGATTGGCAAGAAGTTGTGGACAGAAGCGACATTCAGATCCTGGACATCGCAGTGCCTAACGTGCTGCACGCGCCGATAGCGATCGCCGCCGCGCAAGCTGGAAAAATCATATGGTGCGAAAAACCGTTGGCGATGTCGCTCAACGAGGCCGAAGCAATGGCTGAGACGGTAAAGCAAGTGCCAAATCTGGTCTGGTTCAACTACCGTCGGGTCCCGGCAGTCGCATTTGCAAAGCAACTGATTGAGGAAGGCCGGCTGGGAGATATTTTTCACTACCGCGCGTGGTACCTGAACCAATCAGGCAATGATCCGTCAAAAGCCGCGGGGTGGCGATATACGCGCGCTGAAGCAGGCTCCGGGGCGACGGGCGATTTGTTGTCGCACGCAGTGGATCTTGCTTTGCATCTCAACGGAGAAATTTCGGAGCTGTGCGCGACTACGCATACGTTCGCTCGGGGGCGCGACGTAGATGATGCAGCTATGTTGATGGTTCGTTTTGCGAACGGCAGTTTGGGAACTTTAGAAGCAAGCCGCTACGGCGTGGGCTGCCGCAACCGAAACGCGTTCGAGATTAACGGTTCCAAGGGCATGATTAGGTTCGACCTCGAGAATATGAATCGGCTGGAATTTTTTGATGCCACGCAAGCACCCAACCTGCAAGCAAGCCGCAACTTATTAGTAACTGGCCCGGATCATCCTTATTCCGGGAATTTCTGGAAGCCTGGCCACGAGATTGGTTATGAGCACACGTTTATCGCAACTCTTGGAGATTTTCTCCAATCCCTGGAGCGGGGCCAGCGATTCCGCCCAAATTTCGATGACGGTGTCGCGGTGCATCGAATATTGGATGCGGTGGAGAAGTCCACTCAGGCTCGTGCATGGATAAAGATTGGGGATGCCGGATAGTTACCACTACTTCGAATCACAGTCAGGAGACCTCGTTCCACATCTTTCGCGCCGCTGCGGCTTGTCGCTTCTGTTCCCGGCTCACGCGTTCCGCCGCGTGCTTTACTCTTGCGCCATTCGCGACCCGAAATGCTGCAAGCCGCAAGCAGCGCGTCACAGTTTGGCGAACTTTTAGCTAGTCCGCGTCACACCTTCCAACAGTCTTGAAGTGTTACCTGCAGGCGACCAAGTGTTCCCGTTTTGGGTGACCTTTGGCTATTCCCGATGTGAACTTTGGATACCTACCCTGTCCATCGCAAACCATTCACACTGAGGCCGTTGCGAATTCCCCCGCCGTATGAGCGCGTACGGCTAAAAGAGGCCTTCAGTGAAGGATCTCGGTCGCTTCAAAACGATAACTCTTCTTCTCGCTCTCGCCGCCACGTTCGGCTGCCAGGGTTTGAGTGCCACCCAGCCAACTGTTTCGCAAAGCGGCAACCTGTCCATCGCCGCTCCAAACCTGAATTTCGGAACTGTGTTGGTCGGCCACAGTGAAGTGCTCACCAATACTCTCCTAAATACGAGTGACTCGCGAATCACTGTACTGCGGGCGGCGGTTGATAAATCAGATTTCAGCATTGCGGGAGACAAGCTCCCCGTGACGCTCGCCCCGGGCGACAGCGTGCCGTTCAGCGTAGCCTACAATCCGCGTGCGCACGGCAAGTCCACGGGGACGGTCGCGCTAGATACCACGACCGCCACATCAACCACTATTGCCAGCGCATCTACGACCTTTACTGCATCCGGAAACGCGGTTAACCCTGGCCAACTCACCGTAACGCCTTCCAGCATCACGTTTGGCAGCGTGCCAGTAGGAACGACGCAAACTCAATCCGCGACCCTGGCAAACTCAGGGGGATCGAGCCTCACCATTTCGCAGGCGACAGTAAACGGAAATGGATTCACGCTGAGCGGGCTGACGATGCCGCTGACACTGGGGGCGGGCCAGAGCGTCGTTGTCAGTGTGAGCTTTACCCCACCGGCGGGCGGCCCTGACAGCGGCAGCATTGCGCTAGGTTTTGTGGTTTCGACGCAAGGGCACAATGGAAAAGGACACGGCGGCGGACTTGCAGGTACTAATTCAACAGTCATGGTACCGGTGTCCGGAACAGGGATGACCGCCGGACAGCTCGTGGCGACTCCCGCGAGTGTCAGCTTAGGAAATGTGCAGGTAGGAACGAACCAGACTCAGCAGGTCACAATTACGAACTCGGGTGGCACCATCGTAACAATCAGCCAGGCGACCACTATAGGAACCGGATTCAGCGCAAGTGGACTGGCGTTGCCGCTGACCCTGGCGGCAGGACAGAGCCAAAGCTTTAACGTTACTTTTGCGCCGCAAGTTGCGGGTACTGTGAGCGGGAGCATCAGTCTTGCCAGCGATGCTACAAATCCGACGCTGAGTATTCTACTTTCCGCAACCGCGGTAACGCCCGGGTCACTGGTCTCAAATCCCTCCAGCCTTTCCTTCGGCAATGTCCAGACAGGAACCAGCCAAACGCTTTCGGCGACTCTAACAAACTCAGGTGGGACGAGTGTAACTATCAGCCAGGCGAGCGCGAGTGGCAGTGGATATACATTGAGTGGTTTGAGCTTGCCTACGACCCTCTCCGCGGGACAGTCGAAAACGTTCAGTGTGCAATTTGCGCCACAGACAAGCGGATCGGTCAGCGGGAACGTTGCCATTACCAGCGACGCTTCGAACCCAACCCTTAACGTTCCGTTGAGCGGATCAGGAGTAACTCCAGGCACGCTGGGTGCCAGCCCCTCGAGCTTAAGTTTCGGAACTGTATTGGTCGGCAATAATTCGAGTCTGCAAGAAACATTGACCAACACTGGCGGATCGAGTGTAACAATCTCCCAAGCGAATGTGTCAGGTTCCGGATTCAGCGTCAGTGGCGTGCCAGCGACACTTGCCGCGGGTCAAAGCGCAAATTTCAATGTGACGTTCGCGCCACAATCCAGCGGAGCAGTGACCGGCAGTGTGTCGATTGTGAGCAACGCTTCGAATTCAACCCTTAAAATCACACTCTCCGGAACGGGGGCCACACCGGGGATCTTATCGGCCAGTTCGCAGACTCTAAGCTTTGGCAGCGTTCAGGTGAATGGCAGCGCGACGCAATCGGAAACTCTAACGAACACCGGCGGGACTACGATCACGGTATCGCAGGCGAACGTGAGCGGCGGCAGTGGATTCAGCATCAGTGGGCTGAACCTGCCTCTAACTCTGATTGCGGGGCAAAGCTTTACCTTTGGAACAACGTTCGCGCCGACAGCTGCGGGTTCGGTCACCGGAACAATTTCGTTGACCTCGGATGCCTCCAATTCCACGCTGACTATTTCGCTGTCAGGAACTGGAACGGTGCCTGGTCAACTGAGCGTGAGCCCCTCCACTTTGGATTTCAGCAGCGTGGTGATTGGGCAGAGCAAAAACATGACAGCTACGTTGAGCGCGACAGGATCGAATGTAACGGTATCGTCAGCTTCAGCGAGCACATCGGAATTCACCCTGAGCGGCGTGTCATTCCCGTTCACGATTACCGCTGGGCAGAGCAAGGCAGTTACGGTGACGTTCACGCCGCAGTCGAGCGGGACGGCTTCGGCGACTATTTCTTTCGCGAGTAGTGCTTCGAACTCGCCGACGAGCGAATCGTTAACAGGTAATGGAACGGCGCCGCCACCGCACAATGTCGACCTCTCGTGGGCTGCAAGCTCTTCGACGGACGTGGTGGGCTATAACGTGTACCGCGCGACCGTTTCGGGCGGACCATTCACAAAGATCAATACCGCGCTGAATGCGACCACCGCATTTGTCGACAACTCAGTACAAGCGGGCCAGACGTACTATTACGTCACAACAGCGGTCGATGGGACGGGGCTCGAGAGCGGGTATTCGAACCAGGTGAAAACAATTATCCCGACTCCGTAGCGGCAGAATCAGCCAGGTTTCTTGCGGGCCCGGATCTTCGGGCCCGATTTTTCGGCTTCGAAGCAGCCGTCCGTTTTCTGAACCACTCCCGAAAGAGGAATCCTCTTTGACTCAAAGGTACTGATCTGGCCTGCCGATACCTTCCCGTCTACCCCTATTAAGCAAAAAACTGAAGGTGCCATGCATATCTCTCAGCGCGCACTTCGGTCTTTTGTCATCTGTTTCGCAATCCTCATGCTTTTGCCTGTCGCCGGCACTGCGATAGTGGGCACAGGGATAGTAACTCTACCGCTATTTTTTTTTACGAACACCGGTGCCTTGAGTTGCAAACCGGGGAACCTTTGGTTCGGCAAAGTCATGGTCGGCGGCTCGAACGTGCTCTCCGCCAGGCTGTCGAATACCGGTACGTCAAATATCACGATTTCGTCCGTGAGTGTTACTGGCGCAGGGTACAGCTTAAGTGGGCTGAGCTTCCCAATGACATTGGGGCCCGGGAACTCCGCACAATTTCAGGTGATATTCGCACCGCTGGTCCAAGGACGCGTGGATGGGAGCATAGGGTTCACTAGCAGCGCATCGAGCTCGACACTTTATGTATCGCTACATGGAACAGGCGCCAGCACGGGCGTGTTGAGCGCGAGCCCCTCCAGCATCAATTTCGGGACGGCGGGCAACAACGTGACGCAACTCGCGGCGCTAACAAATACCGGCACGGCCAGCGTGACCGTCCAGCAGATTTCAGCAAGCGGGAGCGGATTTGCCGTAAGCCACGCGGCGCTGCCCTGGACGCTCGCATCCGGGCAGAGCGCGACCTTCAGCATTTCGTTCACGCCGACGGCAGGCAGCACCAGCAGTGGAAGTGTTTCGATTGTCAGTAATGCCTACGACTCGACCCTTTCCATTCCACTCACCGGAGCCGGAGCAAGCGCAGGGATATTGAGCGCAAACCCAACGAGCAATAGCTTCGGCAGCGTGCAGGTCGGCAGCAGCGCAAGCCAATACCAAAGCGTGACAAATTCAGGCGGATCGAACGTGAACATCAGCCAAGCCAATGTTTCCGGCTCCGGGTTCAGCATAAGCGGATTGAGCCTGCCGATCACCTTGACGCCGGGGCAGAGTTACACCTTTAGCACGGTCTTTGCGCCGACATCCTCGGGCACTGCGAGCGGCAGCATCGCCATCGTGTCTGACGCTTCGAATTCTAATCTGACGATTGCGCTTTCGGGTTCAGCTACTGCGTCCGGCCAGTTGCTGTTATCGCCGGCCACGCTGGACTTCGGCAGCATCACTGTGGGCCAAAACAAGAGCTTGACAGCTACGCTCAGCGCAAGCGGCTCCAGCGTCACAGTTTCATCGGCAAGCACCAGCAATCCAGAGTTCAGTTTGAGCGGAGTTTCGTTTCCGCTGGCGCTCGCCGCTGGGCAGAGCGCACCGGTGAGTGTGACATTCACGCCGCAAAGCAGTGGAACCGCCTCGGGAACTATCTCCTTCAGCAGCAATGCTTCGGCAACTCTGGTGGTTGAAGCGTTAACCGGCACAGGTGTCGCGCAACACCAAGTGCAACTCTCTTGGGGTGCCAGCAGCTCCAGCGGGGTCACGGGTTACAACGTCTATCGTGGCAGCGTTTCGGGTGGACCTTACACCAAGATCAATTTGGCACTGATTGTGGGCACTACGTATAGCGATAGCAGCGTGCAAGCGGGAAAAACCTATTTTTACGTGACGACCGCTCTCAATGGGAGCGGCACAGAAAGCGCGTACTCGAACGAGGTGCAGGCCACTGTTCCTAGCCCGTAAGGAGAGATGCTTCGCACTCAGAAGTGAACCGGAGTTCAGGGTTTGCAAACCTCTGAGTCTCTGGATGCCCTCTCGGGACCTTCCCGACGAACGGGGAACTCGGGAAACTAGAATTGTTATGACCTCCCCCAATGTTTCCAGGATACCCGTTCGTATTTTTCTGGCTTTCATTCTTCTGTTGTTTTCTTTCAGCGTTAAGGTCAGCGCAACTCAGCAATCGGGCCTTGCGGCGATTCCGTCCAGCAACAACTTCGGGACTGTGCCAGTCGGCAGCAGCAAGACTGCCACTGAAACGTTAAGCAACACTGGAAATGGGAAAGTGACGGTTTCGCAGGTCACCATAACAGGAGCTGGATTCAGCTTGAGCGGGCTAAATCTGCCAATTGCGCTCACCTCTGGACAAAGCTATACGTTCACGGTTCAGTTTGCTCCCAAGACGAGCGGCAGTGTAACGGGCAACATCTCTGTGGTCTACGGCCGTAGTAGCAGCACCATGTCCGTTGCCGTATCCGGAACCGGGAGTACTGCTGGGAATTTGGCGGTGAGTCCCTCAGCGTTAAGCTTCGGCAGCGTGGCTGTGGGAAGCAGTAAGAGCATGAGTGCATCCTTGAGCGCCACCGGAGCGTCGGTGACTGTGTCCTCCGCCACGGTGAACAGTTCGGAATTCAGCTTGAGTGGGGTGTCCCTACCCTTCACCATCGCCGCTGGGAAGAGCGCGTCGTTCACAGTGAAGTTCGTGCCGCAGACCAGCGGCTCGGCCTCGGGCAGCCTTTCGTTCAAGAGTAATGCGACCACTTCCACTACAGTCGAAGCACTGAGCGGCTCCGGGACGGCAGGGACGTCGCACTCGGTGGCGCTGACCTGGAGCCCTGAGTCGGCTGTTTCAGGCTACAACGTCTATCGCGGAACGAAATCAGGCGGACCTTACAGCAAGATTAACCCTGTACTGGATGCGAGCGCCAGTTTCACGGACACCGCGGTTCAAGCGGGTTATACGTATTATTATGTCACTAGCGCGGTAAGCGTAAGCGGCCTCGAGAGCAAATACTCAAACCAAGTGAAAGCGGTGATTCCCACCCCTTAGGCACCCACCACGGATAGAATGAGAGAGTAACCGTTCAAACCTCGGATCTCCGACTTCAGGCTTGCCGCCGTAGCGAGTCATCAATAAGTGTTTTTGACCGAGTCTGAAGCCTGATCTCCGAAGCGCGAGGTGCGCAGTCCGAGGTGCGGCATATGACCGAAGCCGAATTCAGAAAACATCTCGATGCAGCGGAGAAAAGCCCTAAGCAGATTGCGGCCGCGGTCTCAGGCTTGCCTGATAAGACTCTTCGTTACAAACCGGCGCCAGACAAGTGGTGCATTCTTGAGATTCTGGCTCATTTGGCGGATATCGAGATCCTGTATGCCCATCGCATACGCCAGATGCTGGCAGATAAGAAGCCGGTGGTCGCGCCTATCGACCAGGACGATTGGGCCAGAAATCTCGGCTATATGTCAGAATCTGCGCCCGAGTTGGTTGCGCTCTACGGGCTGAACCGCCACCACACTTTGCAATTGCTGCGGCGCATCAAGCTCGCGGATCTGGAAAAAACGGCGTTCCATCCTGAACTTCAGAAGAATGTGACCGTAGCGGAATACGTCGACAGAATAGGCACGCACGGGGCGAATCACTTGCAGCAGATCGAGCGGTTGAAGAAGCAGTCGAACAGCTAGCCACGCCCACGTATCCACCGACGCGCTTTTGCCGTCGCCTAGATTGCGACCTGAAGTGATGATTCCATTTTTGGGAAGGAACCTTCTCCCGTCCCGTTGCGGGAACTAACTGTCACTCCTCCCGCTGAACATCCTGCGCTGGTTGGTCCCACAAGCCGATTCATTGTGTTAACTGCAATTGGCGTCTGGCTTGAAATGTCAATTGGAAGAGGCGGCTCGATGGAGTCCCAAAAGAGGGCGTTTGCCTTGTGGCGGACCGTCCCCACAATAGCCGGTTTCCTGTTTGCCTTTGTCGCGGCGGTGTCGGCCCAAAGTCGGATTAACCTAGCGGGATCTGGCTCTAATGTCGCTGGTCCTCTGTTTGTGGCCTGGACAGACGAATTCAATAAGAAGAATCCCGCCATACAAGTGCGCTACTTGCCGCTTAGCAGCGAGGAAGGCATTGAGCAGATCAAGTCGAGCTCGGGAGACTTCGCCATCGGTGAAATACCCTTGTCTCAGGAACAGATGCATGACCCGAAGGCGCCCCTAGTGCAAATCCCTGTACTTTTAGTTGCTGTTGTGCCGGTTTATAACGTTCCCGGCGGTGGTGAACTGCGCTTCTCCGGGAAGATCTTAGCGCAGATCTATCTAGGAGCCATCAAGAATTGGAATGATCCTGCCATATCCCGCTTGAATCCGGATGTCACATTGCCGGACTTGCCAATCGAAGTTTTTCACCGCGACGAAGGCAGAGGTACGAGTTACATCTTCACGGATTTTCTCTCCCGGAAAAGTCCGGAGTTCCGCTCGCAAGTAGGAAAAAGCGCATCGCCCAAGTGGCCGGTAGGCACGACGGCGAAGCGCAGTGTCGATATGGTCGAGAAAGTGAAAGCCACGCCAGGCGCCATCGGGTACGTGGAGCGGAGCTTCGCCATACGGGCATCTCTGGCTTTCGGCAGCGTCCAGAACTCCTCAGGCAACTTCGTCAAAGCTGATCCCGCTAGTATGACCGCCGCCTGTGTCGCGACGGAGGGCTCCGTTCGTCAGGACGTGCGGATCTCATTGGTAGATGCCCGTGGCGAAGCCTCGTATTCCATAACCGGTGTCACGTGGGTGTACCTTCCGGCATCTGGTTTGTCATCGGAGCGGGGTCACGCTCTGAAGGAATTCTTGGCTTGGGTTCTGGAAGATGGCCAGAAGATGGCGCCGCTTCTCGGCTATACATCTTTGCCCGCCAGCCTCGCGTCCAAGGCACGAGAAAAGTTGGGGACGGTGCAATAGATAAGTGTATCTTGAGGCGAATATTTTGCGAAACTTCGATTTCCCGCTACAATATTCGGAATGTCCTCAGTTCCCTCCTCGCTCGCTTGGGCGCATCCGTTAATTCAGGACTGGTTCGTCCAGAAGTTCGGTACGCCCACTGAGCCGCAGGAGCAGGGATGGCCGCACATCTTGGCCGGGCGCACCACGCTTATTTCTGCACCGACCGGCTCAGGCAAAACGCTGGCAGCATTTCTAGCATGCATTGATCGTTTGGTGCGCAAGGCGCTCGCGGGCGATCTCCAGGACCGCACCGAAGTCCTATACGTTTCGCCGCTCAAAGCTCTCGGAAACGATATTCACAAGAACCTTGAGGGGCCGCTCGGGGAAATCTTGCAAATGGCCGGCGAGCGCGGGCTGCTTATGCCGGAGATTCGCACTGCGGTTCGTACCGGCGACACGCTCATGCACGAGCGGCGGGCGATGCTCAAGCGGCCGCCTCACATTCTCGTAACGACGCCGGAGTCGTTGTACATCCTGCTCACGGCCGAGGGCAGCCGCGCAATTTTGCGGGATGTGGAAACGGTTATCGTAGATGAAATCCATGCAGTAGCTGATGACAAGCGCGGCGCACATCTGACGCTGTCGTTGGAGAGGCTTGAGGCCTTGCGAAGTGAGGCTGGGGGATTGTCGCTAGAAGCCATACGCTTTGGAAGAAAGCCGACTGTGGTGCGCATCGGGCTTTCCGCTACCCAGAAACCGATCGAAGAAGTCGCACATTTCCTGACTGGCAACGGACGACCCGATCCGGTGATTGTGAACATCGGGCACAAGCGCACGCTCAATCTCGCGGTCGAGGTTCCCGGCAGCCAGCTTGGACCAATTGCCACGAACGAAATGTGGGAAGAAATTTACGATCGCCTGGTCGAACTGGTTCACCAGAATCGATCAACGCTGGTGTTCGTTAATACGCGCCGACTGGTCGAGCGCGTGGCGCATCATTTGGCAGAGCGGCTGGGTGAAGACAACGTTGCCGCGCATCATGGAAGTTTGTCCCGCAAGTTGCGCTTGGCCGCGGAGAAGAAGCTCAAAGACGGACAGATTAAAGTTCTGGTCGCGACGGCATCGCTCGAACTCGGAATCGACATCGGCACGGTCGATCTGGTTGTTCAGATCAGCTCTCCTCGCGCCATTGCGGTAGCTCTGCAGCGGGTTGGCCGCTCGGGGCACTGGCGCGGCGCTGTTCCCAAGGGAAGATTCTTCGTCACCACGCGCGACGACTTGCTGGAGTGTGCTGCGCTGGTGCGCGGTATACGCCGTGGCGAGCTGGATCGCCTGATGATTCCGGAATCGCCGCTGGACATTCTGGCCCAACAAATTGTCGCGACTTGC
>Ga0209055_1001278_pt1 | contig 16743 bp, 12 predicted proteins | sample GraSoiAngelo_110_FD_185875 | JGI IMG/M metagenome (GOLD analysis project Ga0209055, IMG submission 185875) | Grasslands soil microbial communities from the Angelo Coastal Reserve, California, USA - 14_0903_12_30cm (SPAdes) (version 2) | ecosystem: Environmental > Terrestrial > Soil > Grasslands ... | reverse complement strand
TTATGTGCCTCGTGCAAAGCTTTCCATAGCTGACGCGTGGTACTCGGAACGTGCTTTCAAGCAAGCGGAACTGGAGTATCAGGACTTCATTACATTTTTCCCGAACCGGCCAGAGATAGCAAAGGCTCAACGTAGAATCGAGTCTATCCACGGACAAGCAAAGTTTTGAGCGAAGTACTGCCACAGAATCTTTGGTTCAGAACTAAGAGGAGCGTTGCAAGGCACTTCATATTTCTCCTTAGTCTGGAGACATGTCGGGGTTCCGCGTCCGTTTAAGGCCACCAGCCGCAACTCTCGTGCCGGCAGCAATTCGACAGCGCCGGCAGACCTACGCGCTGGCATCGACCTATTCAGGGTGAAGTGGCCTTTGAGGTTCCCTCGAATGTTCCACCCGAAACTTGGAGGCGGGGGTGCAGATCGAATGGCCAATTATCATCGTGGAATCGGAATCCGCATCTTCTTTCGCAACAGTATATGTGTCGATGACATAGCAGACCGGATTCCTTTTCCTAATGGGTGCTGGCGAAGGGAGCAAAAACGGAAACGGGGCAGGAATTGCACCGGATTTTATTGAAAAGCCCAGCACATCGTGTGATAGCCGTGATGGAGCAGTGAAAATCCCAACAGAGGGGTGCCTCTGGAATAGTTCGGGAGCCGACCTCGCAGCACAGCAGACTGCTCGTTGCTTCTCGCAGGCGGGCGCAGGACAGGGCGAAATCAAAGCAAACAGGAAGACCACAAGGAGTGATATCACTCGCATATAGGTTTCCCCCCGCGCGCAAATTATAGCTCCCATGTGGAACCCGCGCAAAATGGCCAAGCCGCGAATGGCCAAGCCGCGATTACACCACCTAACGGGATTGCCGGTGAGATGGTGATTTCTACGCCAACAACGACAACCGTACGGCAGGATGTGGTTGCGAACCCGAGTTACGTGCGGCTGATTCGATGCCTGGATGCAGGCTTGCGCCCCAACGGCTAATCCCAGTCAGGAAAAGGCAGAGCGATTGCTTCGCAAAAAGCACTGTAAGCCCCGTTCTATCCTTGGAGGAAAGCGCTATGCCCAGATATTTGCTGCTCGTGGTTGGTTGTGTTTGCCTGGGTTTGGCACAACCCGTGCTCCGGAATGACTGCAAGCCGGTGAAGCGCTATGGCGTACACGGATGTGACCCTGCGCGTAATGGCAGCTGCCCAAAGGGTTATGACTGGATAGGCGTGTGCCCGCCCAATCCAATGATGAAAGCCCCTTGCGTTCTGATGTGTGTGCCACACCGGCAGGAAGAAAAGAAGGGAAAAGCCTCTCTAAAGGCTCAGAGCCCGCGGCGAGTGCAATCGCGATTTATCAACAACTGCCAACTTTCAGGAGGGGCGTGCGCGATAACCAGTGTCTGACCGTGAAGTTGTACATGCTCGATTCCAAGCGACCGATCCTGACGTTCTGCGCAGATGCTTCCGGCGTCGGATCAAGTTGATAGATCGCCCTGATCATAATTGGGATAGGCGTTTCATCAGCTATCGGAAGACCGGGAACTGCGTCCCACTGGTCGTCTAGAAGGATGGGGTAAACCATGGATTCACCCGGTGGAATGACGAATGTGGAGGGAATGTTTCTGGTGAAGTCCGCTGGCCTTTTGGAGATCGTGAACTTGCGGCCATCTTCCGTCTGAAAGCGAGGAATGCTTGGTCTACGCAACGCTGTGTTCTCGGTATTACTAACAAGGCAAAGAGAAAGAAATTCGCGTAGAGGATTGCTCTGAGGATAGTGCGGGAACACACGGAAGAATGTGCGATGTCGATGATGGCCACGCGAACGAGCATAGCTGTTGGCTTGGACAGTAGCCATTTCTTGTCGTTATCGCGATGCTTCAAAAATAGCCAGTTTTGCGACTAGAACCCGACCGATGGAAAGCATGCCGCAAAACCAACGGGCAAGGGCGAACCTAGTCCGGCTTCCCAGTGAAGATCAGAAAATAATCCATGCCGTCGGCCTTCACGAAATCCTGTGAGTCACGCAGTTCGTATCCGGCTTGGGCGGCTTCGCGAACGACCACGTCTTTACTCACGCCATGATTTGCTCCATTGCCGTTGCGATCAATGATGCCAATCTTGGCTCCTGGTTTAAGCGATGAGCGAAGGTTCCTGAGTAGCACAACCGGATGGGCTACCTCGTGGTAGGTCTTGAGCAGCAGCACGGCGTCGATGCTGTCGGCCGGGACCTGTGGATCGTCGGGCTTGCTGAGGATCGTCTTTATGTTCTGGAGTTGCTCTTTTTTCGCGCGCCGGTCAATGTACTGAATTGCTTCCGGGTTGATGTCCACAGCATAAACCGTGCCCGAGCCCGTGACACGGCGAGCGGCGCGCACCGTGAACCAGCCCGATCCGGCACCGATGTCGGCAACGTTTTTTCCGGGCTCAATGCCAAGCATATCCATGACGCGTTTGATCTGCAGGCGTTCATCGCGCCCCGGAGCATCGAAAATGGAGAGATCGCCAGTGTAAGGGGTGCTGGTCTTGCGTTGCGGCGACGGTGCTACGGAACCGGACTGGGCCCGAACCGGCACCGGCACCCACAGGCCTGCCGATAGCACTGAGATCGGCCCGAGCCATCTGAGCGCTCTGCCAAAAGATTTCCAGTTCATTGTTTCCCCGAGTGCATGCGCTGAACCATTAGTGATAAGCCGATTAACGCCAACCATCCGCCGCCGTGGCCTGCGCAAGCGGCGCACAACGCGTTTCCTTTAGACGCTGTAACAAAACCTCCACCGCGCGGCAGCTTTTGGGTCGGCTCACAGCAACCTCGCCTACTCGGCCTTGGCTTGCTTCAGGATGGGGATGTCGGGGTCGGCGTCTTTGTGGCGATTGGCGGTTATCGCGAAAGGCCGACGCGGCGCACAAAGTCTTGGAAGCGCGGAAAGCTGGTTTAATTCAACTCCATCTGACCGACCAGAGAACGGGCGCTGGCATCTCCGCGATGCGGGTCGCATTGATGATATTAGTTGCGCCAATAATGAGGACGATCCACTTTCCGAATAGCCGATGACCCGTGCACGGAAGACTCATCGACTGGGTTCTGATCGATGACTAACGAGAGGAGTGTTGTCGCTCTTCCGCCCGACATTCTGAAGTGTTTGATCAAGCTGGTCGAGCAAGGCATGCAGCCCATCCAGCTTGCGCTGCTCAACCCTCAGCTGCCCCTCTGCTTCGTTTGCCCTTGCGCGCCACTGCCGCTCTTCATTCGTCACCACTTCTAGCTGACCTCTCAGTTGCGGAAGCGCTTCTTCCTCGATTTGCCTCCGCTGATTATCATCTTGGGTGCGGTTCCGTTGATCTTCGCTCTGTTCAATTTGCGTAGCAACGCGCTTACGCTGCGCTGTCAGATCGATCACTTTCGAGTGGGCTTCCTCGACGAGTTTCGCCATCCGGGCAACAGCCGCATCCTGAAGTTGCGCTCGATAGAGGGCAATCTGGACACGTTGTGCGGCAACGGTGGTCGTCTGCAAATCGCGCCGCAACTGTCGGACTTCTTCCAACAAGCCTCGGAGATTCTGTGAATCCGTCGGGCTGTTCTGACACAAGACGGAAGTGGACATTACGATGACACCAAGCAGAAAAATCAACCTATGCATATCTGCCTCCTAGCGATCTAAGTGTACGTCCTCGTATTACTGAGATCAGGAATGAATTGGTCTCGCCCGGATTTCGGTCATATGAGAAGCACGGCTATTCTAATCACATGATACTCAACTCCCGGTCAATGAGAGCTACCGCGATTGTTCAACACCATGACGGCAACCGTTTTGCTTGGCCGTGTCACTTGCCTGGGGATGGGTGGCTGACCCTGGAGATTCTCAATCTCCATGTACCGTGATCTTTTGTGAACACGTGCGTCGTATCCTCGCGTGCAACGTCCTTGTTTTCGTTCGCCTCGTAAACCTTCATGTACGCGGCGACAGCCGACGTCTCGCTAAGGATGAAAATATGCATGTCCTGCTGCCGTACCGAATAGGCTAGAACCTCACCACTGTGCTCCCGGAAATTCCTCAGAAGCTCAACCTTCCCTGGCCCTGTTCCCGACGGAGTCAGATTCACGTAATCGTCGGCGAGGATTCTGTCGATAATGTTTGGGTCGGTCGTTCTCTCTGCTTTTAACCATTCGGTTTCAATCTGCTGGATTAATTGCATGTCCGCATCTTGACTTGAGGCAGTATCAAGGGGCTGGAAACGGGATTTGCCCCGGCTTTGGCCAAAAGCAGTAGCAATTGATAACCAGAGTGCTATCCATGAGATGGCATATCGCATCGAGCTTCTCCCCTAGGCTGAGTTGTTTCCCCTTAGTAATGTTCGCATTCAGGTTTCTTGCATCGAATTTGTTGACTGCGGAGCAAGTTCAGGTAATGCCATCTGCTTAACGTGTTCTGGCTAGCTGTTGTTGGAGCGTTCATGAATTTCGTCGTTGCGCTGCAGAATGCGCAGCATTCGGCATGGTGACACGGAGGCGTTGATTGCGTTGATCGTGCCGTAACGATCCTGACCCTGGCGCTCGGGATTGGCGCGAATACCGCTATCTTCAGCATCCTGGATGCGCTGGTGCTGAGGACTCTCCTCGTTTGGCAGCCGGATCGCCTGGTCAAGGTCACGCCGATCTACCGCAACGGTGGAACAGTCCCCCTGTCGTTTCCAATGTTTCAACAGCTACAGGATAATCAGCGCGTTTTCTCCGAGCTGTTCGGCTGGATTGGCAGTTTCCGCCGCAACCTGGAAGTGGACAGCGCGCGCTTTCTCGCCAGTGTTCATGGAGCGTCGGGCAACTATTACGGCGCGCTTGGCGCGACGCCTTGGCTGGGCAGGCTGGTCGGTTCCGATGATGCCGCCGCCAATCCAGGAGCACCGATAGCGGTGCTCCTGGATATGAATTCTGGGAGCACCAGTTTGGCTGTGATCCGAGCGTGATCGGTCGAGTGATTCTGATCGAAGGCGAACCGTTCACGATTGTCGGCGTCAGCCGCAAGTGGTTTGCAGGCATGATTCCCGGGACCCGCCGGATATCACGGTTCCAATCACGGCAGGACGCTTCGGAGCCTTACCTCGAACCGCGCGTCGTATGCATCTTCGCTACGGGACGATTGAGGGACGGTGTCACGATCCAGCAGGCGGGCGCGCAATTGCGGTCGTTCTGGCGGGAAGTACTAGCCGCCACAGCCCCGACAACGCTTCCCGGCCAGCGCCTGCAGTCGTGGCTGGTCAAGGAGCTGGAAGTTAACTCGGCGGCGACTGGCAGCCGGGAAATGACCGTGCGGGTGGCCCTGGGAGCAACGCAGTTGCACATCGTTCTTCAGCTTTTAGTCGAAAGCCTTTTGCTGTCCGGGTTACTCTGGCTTTGGCTTGCTCGTGGCGATGATCACCGAAGGATCTGCTACTCGGGTCATTTAGGACTTGCGTCCCGACTGGCGGGGCTTCGGTTTCGCCGCCTCTGCGGCAGTAGAACAGTAACAACGAAAGAAACCTGGCAGGTACAGCGGGGTGCTGAGTAAGATCCTTATCGTCACGCAAATCGCGGCGTCGCTCGTTCTGCCTGGTCAGATCAGGCTATTGTTGCGGACCCTTGAGGCCTTGAGGCTCTGCGCTCGTTAGATCCACAGTTCCAGAGAAGGAGCGTGCTCCAGGTACGCCAGAATCCCCGGCCTGAAGGGCTGAATCAGGTCAAATATCAATATCGCAAACAACTCGTTCCGGCGGTAGCGAACCTGCCGGGAATTGTTTCGGCAAGCTTTGCATGGTTACTAATTACCGTTGTATCAATGCGTTACAGTCACATATTCGATTCGGATGCGAAATCACTATGATTTGCATCTGATTTAGAGTATTATCAAGCACGAGGAGAAGAAAAAATGCCGGCGACAGTAACGAAAAGGGCGCAAAGAAAGAGCGCCAGGAAGCCGAAATTTCAGGCTGATCTTGCACCCGTTGAGGACCGTATTGTTCGTTCTCTGAAAGAGGAATTGCAGCTGAGCAGCAACTCGGATTTTATGGCAGAGGCTGTCGCGCTCTTTCGGTGGGCGGTTGCAGAGCGGAAGCGCGGCCACAAGATTGTCAGCGAAAGCACTACAGGAGAGAGAGAGGTGCTTGTGTTGCCTCGTTTGGAAAGGGTGGCTCCTGAAGCTGTGCTGCCGTATGTGAATATAACGTGGAATGAAAAGGAATTGGAGAACCTGATGACCCTAGCGCTAGCTGAGCCAGCTCAACCGACTGAGGCTTTGGTTAGGGCAATGAGGGGCTAGTTGGGAGTCATCGTTCGGCGGTTGGAAGAGGATGACGTTGTCGAGAACTTCGACTGCAAGGACGAAGCGCTCAATAATTATCTCAAAAAGCACGCATGGAGCAATCAGCAGAAGATCTCGATCGGTGTGACTTACGTAGTAGTAGACGAATTAGCTTGCAAGACTGTGCTCGGTTATTTTACATTGGCCACGTCAGCAATTCCCCGCGATTCTTTTCCTAAGAAACACGTACGCGGGCTACCCGCGTACCACCTACCCCTCATTCTTCTGGCTCGTCTAGCCGTCGATCACCGATTCGAAGGAAAAGGCTTGGGTCGGCTGCTCCTTCGAGAAGCGTTTCGGATTAGCGTAAGCGTTTCGGAGCAGGTTGGTTGTCGCTGCATCATCACTGACGCGTATCGACATAAGGTGGCGTGGTATGCGAAATACGGCTTCATTCCGCTTGAAGGAGGCGGTGAAGATAAGCCGACACAGCGGATGTTCTTGGACATCCGCACTCTCAAGGCGGCTTTGAAGGCCTGAATAGAACTCGCTCCCATCCGGCTTCGACTGAAGCGGGTTTCCCACCGCGATCGTTCCCCCTCCTGCTACGGCTGAACGATCGACCGCATCGTCCAAGACTGCAACCAAACCCGATCCATATTGTCAAAGTGAAACCGCCACAGTGTGCGGAGCGCCAGGCTGCACCTTCATATATCCAGCAAGGTTGGCATTACCCCGGACATTGGATCCGTCCCCGGCAACGATTGAATATCGGGACTGAGCGCCGGGAGGATCAATCGCTGACTCGCCCATCCACCGCCAATTACCGCGTATAGGCAGTGGTAATGTCGGAGATGGCTAGTCCGGTTGGCGTTGAACTGAGTTGCTGCGCAGCGACGATCGTTCGGGCGATCGGATCGATCCCGCTGTCTGGCAAAGCCGGTTCAACGCTGCCTCCGCCGCGGCTTCGCGGATCTGCTCGTAGAGGCGGCGTCGCCGTTGCCGAGGACGCCTCGGAAGGGCATTGCTTGTAACCGCAAGATTCGGCATAAATTAGGGGAGCGACCTCCAAGACGATTTACATCTTGGCGAGGCTAAAGATTCCGCAATACCATCTACTAATGTATATGCCGGCCAGGATGGTCGAATTCTGCATACAAAAGGGCGCGAACATGCAACGAACTGCGAAAATCTTCATGAACAACCGAAGTCAAGCCGTCCGCTTGCCCAAGGAGTTTCAGTTCAACACCCGGGAAGTATTCATACGGAAAGAGGGGAGTGACGTAATCCTGTCGCCTCGCCCATTGGATTGGTCCTCCTACCTGGCCGACTGTCCTGTCGCCTCTGAGGATTTCATGGAAGGGGTCGAAGACCTGCCCGTGCAGGAGCGTGAGCCTTAATGCCGCGCTACATGCTGGACGCCGATACTTGTTCCCACGTCATGAAGCCCTCGAACGATGCGCTCCTGAAACGGCTTAGAGAAACTCCAGTCAGTGAGGTGTGTATTTCCGTAATCACCAAGGCAGCTCCTGTTCGGTGTCGAAGTGTCTCCGTGGCGGCAGCAGGATGAGACGGCCCTCGACGCATTTCTTCGCTATGTCGAGGTTCTGGACTTGCCCGACGAAGCAGCACCTCATTATGCCAAGATTCGTGCCGAATTGAAGACGCGGGGCACGATGATCGGTGTCAACGACCTTTTGTTGCTGCCCATGCTCGCAGTCTCGCCTTGACGCTGGTCACGAACCATCGGCATGATTTCTGGCGCGTTCCGAACCTGGTGATCGAAAACTGGACAGTCCCCTAATCTTACTGGCTTAAGCATTAAGGAGAGCGCGAGTGGTTGATCTTGCTTCTCGAGTAGACGCAAAGGCCGGTGCAACGAATTACGGCTAAATCGGACTTGAAACCGACCGGCCTTCTCGTGAGAGGCCTTTGCGCATGGCCTCGCTTGTGAGCGTAGAGGCGATGTCATGTCAACAATGAACACCCCGCCGACGGCCGACTTGGGTTCCTCTCGTCCCCCAAAATCTCTGTAACTTTATTCGATCTGCTGCGTACTGCTTTATGGACGCCGGAAACAACAGGGCGAAAGGACCACAGCCTCGCGAGGGCAAGCAGATGGAGGGGCTGGATCTGGAGAGCGTAATAGAGCGCGCACGGGGCCATGATACCGAGGCCCTGGGAGAGATCTATCGCCGCTATGGCCGGCGCGTATTCGGCTTGTGCCGCTACATCCTGGACTCACGGGAGAGGGCAGAGGATGCCACGAGCGAAGTCTTCCTCAAACTACAGCGCTCAATCGAGACCTACGACGGTTCGATACCGTTTCCCAGGTGGCTGCTGCGGGTGGCTGGCAACCAATGCATCGACGCTTTGCGGCGCCAGCGGCGTCGACGACAGGTGATCGTGGAAGTGGAAGATGGAGCCACGATGGTTGAGGTACCTAGCGCAGAGCCGTCGCCGCTCGGTGCTGTCATGAGCAAGGAAGAGAGAGCGCAGGTGCGGGACGCCATCGAACGCCTGCCGGAGAAGTATCGCCTGCCGCTGGTTCTACGCTATTACAGCGAGCTCAGCTATGACGAAATCGCGCAGCAGTTGGAGCTCGAGAGGAACTACGTGGCAGCGCTGATATTTCGTGCCAAACAGGAGCTGCGTCGGAAATTGGCTCACAGGAGCAAGTAGCCTATGGAATGCTATTCGGAACGGACGTGCGCCATCTTCGTGGACGGCGAACTGGCGGTGGACGAAGCGCGGCGCCTGCGAGACCACTTAGCCACGTGCCCGCGCTGCCGGAGACTGGTGGACGCATTGCGCGCTGAGAATCGAGTTCTGGGCGAAAGCCTGGACCAGCTTCCGGAAGATGCAGCCGGCTCCGCGGTTTTCCCCCGTTTGCGGCTGTCCTGGGTGTGGGGTGATCTGGCGGCGCTGGCTGCGGTGCTGGCGCTAGGGTCGATCTCTTCCGCTTGGATCGAAAAGCTGCGAGTTCCGGAAGCGCTGGAATGGCTCAATCCCTTTAGCACAGGTGGCCTCAGCAACCTGTTCTTCAACCTTTCCTACTACTTCGCACACGGAGGTACTGCCATGCTGGCCGATTACGCTGCTGTGGTTGGGGGGCTCTTTTTGCTGTTGGGTGGCGCAGTGCTGCTGGGACGCCGATGGCGGCTACACCAGCCGGGCCTGCACCTGCTGATCGTGCTGCTTACGTTGTCGTTGCCCAGCTTTGCTCTGGAGCGGCGTCACGGTGAGTTTGTCACCGTAGCGGCGAATGAGACCGTGGACGACACCCTCTTGGCCGCCGGCAACACCGTGCGTGTGGAAGGCGTGGTCAATGGGGACTTGCTGGCTTTCGGGCGTACTGTGGAGGTGAGTGGCAGTGTCAAAGGCGACCTGGTCAGTTTTGCCAAGAGAGCGGTGGTCAGCGGAACCGTGGAAGGCCGCATCTACAATTTTTCGCAGTCGCTCGACCTGGACGGACAATTGGGCCACAGCATTTACGGCTGGGTGCAATCCTTGCGTGTGGATAACCGGGCTCGCGTGGGCGAAGGTATCGTGGTTGGCGCCGGCGACGTCAGCCTGGAGGGAGAAGTAAGGCGCAGCGCGACCATCTTCGCTAGCAATGCCGAGGTGAGCGGCAGTATCGGCCGTGAACTGACCATGGCGGGAGGTAGCCTCACCCTGACTAACACAGCTCGGGTGGGCGGCGACCTGAGCGCTCGCGTGCACCAACTGAAAGACGTGCACATCGCCGACGGCGCTACTATTGCGGGCAAACGCGACATCGAAGTGCGAGTAAGAAAGAGCCAGTTCACGCGCCCGAGATTCTACTTGCACCAAGCTGTCTGGCTCGCCGCGGCCATGCTGGTGGGATGGTTAGGCCTTGCGCTGTTTCCCGGTTTTTTCGAGGCCTGCACTCAGGGAGTGGGCTTGGGCTGGCGCAGCCTCGGACTGGGGATCGGCGTCCTGGCCGGCGTCCCAGTGGCCATAATCGTGGCATGCATCACACTGGTTGGCATCCCGGTCTCGCTAATGTTGTTGGCGGCCTATCTGGCTGCGATCTACCTGACTAAGATTTGGGTCGGAGCCTTCCTTGGGCGGATACTTCTGAAGCCAGCCGGGGCCACGAGGCGCGACTGGCTACTGGGGCTACTGGTGGGTCTGTTGATTCTCACCGTCATTGGGTTCATCCCTTATGTTGGCGGGTTGGTCCGCTTGGCTGTGATTTGCCTAGGTTTGGGGGCATTCAGCTGGCAGCTGTACCAGGGTTCACGAGCGACACGAGCGGCCTGAGAACAGCCGCTTAGAGAGGCTGGTCAAGACGAAGCAAGGGTTCGCGAGAGCTGTTGCGGCAAATGCTTCAAAAAGTGCTCTTCGCAGAAGAAGCATTTACGCTCACCACGGGTACAAATCATAACCTCCGGGTTTCCAGGTCGGACGGAGTTTCCGGAAAGCACGACCGCGTGCACGCATCTAGTCGAGCTCGCTCGCTTCCCGGCCGTGCCTGTTCCGGTACGCTTTGCAAGCGCTGCACCTGGGCCGTCTATGTAAAACCATACGAGAATACAAAAATCCGGAGCAGGCTTCGGAACTTCCACAGAAAACATGCAGAAGATTTGTTGACCAGACAAGTCGTTTCTGCCGTAAAATGCCCTTCCCGTTGGAAGGGGAGCTGCTCTAACGAGTGTGGCTTCTTGCACATTCTGGCTTGCGCAGATTCGTGAAACCAACCTTTCCCAATCCAAAGCGCCAGTGTGTTCGCAACCCACACGCGAGGCACAATGAAAGACCTTTCGGTTGCTTAACAAATTGTGCTTTCAGCAGGCGGGACTTCGTCCTGTCGGTTGGCTTTGCCGGCGTTGCCCCGATGCTAGCCGCTCGGCAGGGGTCCCAATTGTGCACGTTCTTGGTGATTCAGCCAGTAAATTTAGCCCTTATTCAAGCAGGGGAGGCGTTATGCGGTTCAGGGTCATATTGCTGTGCTTGCTAGCCGCGCTGCTCTCGGGTGCCGACACATGGGCGCAGGAAACGACAGGGTCCATTGCAGGCACTGTGAAGGATCCGAGTGGCGCAGTAGTTCCCAACGCCAAAGTCACACTCAGGGATACCGACAAGAATATCAATGTTCGCGCGCTCACGACCGGTGGCACGGGAGACTTCTCCTTCCCCCAGCTTCCGGTCAGTCACTATTCGCTGACCGTCGAAGCCCCGAGCTTTCAGAAGTTCGTGCAGACTGGGATCGTCCTCAACGTTCACGATAAGCTGACGTTCTTCCCGACCTTGCAGGTCGGCTCGCAAACGCAGGAGGTCACTGTCGAAGCGTCTGCCCTGCAGGTGAATCTGCAAAACGCGGTTGCCTCCGGCGTGGTTACTGGAACTCAGGTACGCGAGCTCTCGATGAACAATCGCGTATGGGAGCAGCTCATTACGCTGGTGCCCGGGGTCAGCGACGGCAACAGTACGGATCAATACTACGTTGGCGCTACCAACCCCTTCGGTGGCTCCGCCACCAATGTGGTGGGTTTTCAGGTCAATGGCGCCCGCCGCGAGCAGAACAACTTTCTCGTGGATGGCATGGACAACGTGGACCGCGGCTCCAATCTCACCCTGCTCTCTTTCCCCAGCGTGGATGCCATCTCCGAGTTCCGCATCGTTCGCGGTGTTTATGATCCGGAACTTGGCCGCTCCGGGGGAGCTCAAATCAATGTGATCACCCGCTCAGGGACCAACGCCCTTCATGGCGGGATTTATGAGTTCTTCCGCAACGACGATCTGAACGCGAATCAATACTTCAACATGCACTCGGCAACCGCCCCTCCCGTGGCACGCCCCCGGTTGCGTTATAACGATTTCGGGGGCACGCTCGGCGGTCCGCTCTGGATTCCGAAGATCTACGAACAGAAGAATAAAACATTCTTTTTCGTTTCCGAAGAAGCGCGCCGCGTTATTACGTATACCAACACTACGGCGGTCGTCCCCACACCAGGGATGCTCAACGGAACGTTCCTTCATCCGGTTTGTACCAGTTGGGTGGTTACCAACGGCACGAATGGTCCCTGCCAGTCCTACGGAACGACCGTCAGCAACGTTAGTCCAGTAGCCGCCGCTTACGTGAAAGACATTTATTCGAAATTCCCCCCGATCAACTCGGGGACCTTCAACATCGTTTCCACCTTGCGCAATATCAACAATTTTCGCGAGGACATGATCAAGATCGATCACGTCTTCGGCAGCAAGCTGGCGGTTAACGGTAAGTACATGAACGACAGTATTCCGACCGTGGAAGCCGGCGGGCTCTTTACCTTTTATCCCATCGACAACATCGCCACCACTTCGACCAACTCTCCCGGCCATCAGTACAACATCCATGTGGCAGCCACGTTGTCACCTGTGTTCCTCATCGATTTCGGCTACGGCTTCTCTTATGGCGCCATTCTCAGCCACCTGGCCGGTGCCGAGAACTTCACCACTTCGCCGGATGTTCAGGCTGCCTTGAGCAATCTGCCGTTCACCAATGTGCTGGGCCGGGTGCCCACGATCACTCTTGGGATCTCAAGCGCGCCCCTTGGGACCGGTGTCAGCGCTTTTGGTCCCTACAACGACTACAACCGCAATCAGACCGTCTTCGGCAACCTCACCAGGGTCATTGGCTCCCACACCCTGAAGTTCGGGGGCATTGTCTATCACTATAACAAGCACGAGAACCAGCTCAGCGGCTCCAATAACGGATCCTTTGGCTTCCTCAACACCAACGCTCCCAGCGCTACTAGGGTCAATTCATTCGAACAGGCTTGGGCCAACTTCCTGTTAGGAAACGCCAGTACCTTCGCACAGGCATCACTCGACGTCACGGCTAATGTTTTCGATAACCAGTTCGAGTACTACGGACAGGACACCTGGCGCATCAAGCCGAACCTGACCCTCACCTACGGTGTTCGGCATTCCTTTTTCCGTCAGCCGACCGACGCCAGCGGACCCGGAGGCAGCAGCCGGTTAAGCAACTTTGATCCTGCGCTGTGGGATCCTTCCAAGGCACCCTGCGTTCTTCCCAACGGCAACCTTGACGTGACGCTGGTGAACGGCATTCCTACCCGCAGCACCTGCAACCCCAACTACACTCCATTGAACGGGTTTATCTTTGCGAACCCGCCGACCTACAACGGCTTTGTGGGAACGAAATCCCCCTATGGAAGCAAGGTCGGTAAAGAGTTCAACCATGCCATCGCCCCGCGTGTGGGCATCGCCTGGGATCCCTTTGGTGACGGTCGCACCTCCGTGCGCACCGGTTATGGCATGTTCTTTGACGGCGGTCTCGAGATGGGAAATCCCGAACTCAATGTGGGCCTGAACCCTGGGTTCCTCACCAACCTGAGCTTCACCAACGTTACCTTCGCCAATCCCACTGGATCGACCACCACGGCCAGCAGTTCGGGGGCGTCAACAATCAATATGCGCATCCCGATCAACTACAAGTCCCCCTATACCCAGCAGTGGAGCCTCGATATCCAGCGCCAAGTCACGCCAAGCTGGCTGGTGGATGTCGGCTACTATGGCAGCAACGGCATCCACCTGCCGGGGTACATTGATACCAACGCCCCGGCCCCGGAGGCGTGGTTGAATTGTGCCGCTCCGAATGTCTGTACCAGCGGACCGAACGCCATACAGATCACGGGTGCGGCGAGCGGTACGGGTGCGGGAGGCACGGCCTGCAACGGTCGCCCCTGTGTGACCAGCAATAACACAACGCTGCTCAATGTTCTACGTCCCCACATCGGGTATGCCGGCGCTAATGATTTCGAGGAAATCTACACCTCCAACTACAACGCCTTCCAGGCGCAGGTCGAGAGAAAGTTCGCGGGCAACTCGCTTGTCAATATTGCCTACACGTGGTCGCACGGCTTGACCACCGACCAAGCCGACCGCAGCACCGGCGCAGTGATTCCGCAGAGCTACGCCGCCATCTTCCCCAACAACTACGGTCCCAACATTGCGGACCGGCGGCACGTAGTTACCGCTAATTTCGTATGGGACCTCCCGTGGCTCAAGGAGCAGCGCGGGCTGCTGGGGCACGTTCTGGGGGGCTGGGAGATCAGCGGTGTCCAGACCTTCCAGACCGGTCTGCCCGTGACCCCCTTTGTTTCCGGAGCGAACGTGGTTGACGCTGCCGGAACGGGCTGCCTGGGCAGTACGCCGTGCTCGCTGCGACCGGATCAGATCGGCAATCCTGATGCGGCCGCCAGGTGCGCCACCTCGACGCCGTGCTTCCACACGAACGGGGAGTGGTACAACGCCGGTCCGCTCACCACGAATCCCGCAATCGTCTGCTACGGAACGGCCGCGAATTGCGTTCCCTACACTGGACAAACCAACATTGGCACGGAACGGCCGGGTGCGGCGCGCGGCCCCGGCTTCTGGCGTACCGACCTTGGCATGTTCAAGAACGTCAATTTCACCGAACGCTTGGTCGGGCAATTCCGGCTGGAGACGTTCAATACTTTCAACCACACAAATCCGATCCAACCGGGCACGGGCGGCTCGTCGAACAACATGACCAGCCCCGTGTTCAACCAAATCTTACTGGCGCGCGACCCGCGTCTTGTCCAGCTCGCACTGAAGCTGAACTTCTAGCTTCCAATCGAGCCGTAAAAGTGAATGAAAGGCCTCTCGGCCGAGAGGGCTTCTATTGGGTGTACCGAGCATGTTCGGCCGCTTGGAGATGCGAGTCCTACCCAACCGGACGGAGGTGAAGGCTGTGGGTAACGGACTCAGGCAAGATTCCATGCGGAGAAGTTGTACGGATCATCTCACTCCTCACGCCTTGTTGCTCAAAGCGCTAAATACAGGCCCATCCAACGAAATGTCTGGCCCATCAATCCTCACCAGACCGGTTAGCGAGACGTGTTCCCCCCGCGATGCGCACCGCGTTTCGGAAGAGGTTAAGAAACAATGAATTCAAATTTGTATAGGTCACCCCCAGCGAGGCTTGAAAGCCTACTGCTTGCCCGTAAGCTGCCGCATCAGGTCCACCTCTGCCTTACGGTACGGCGTGCCGTCCGGGTGCAGGACTTCATGATGCCACACGGGGGGCCGCTCAAGAACGTAGGGACGCTGCCATGAGTCCCAAGGCAAATAAGTTTGTGTCTTGCCAGCAACGAACCCCCAGTTGATCGCGCCGACGCGCTCCTGTTTTGCAATCGGCAAAATAGTGTCGAATGTACTGCCCACCGAACGGGCCATGAACTCAGTGCAGATCACTGGCCGATTGTACTTTTTCATCCACATCACCTCTTGCTTGAAGGACTCCGGCCAGCTGTAGTTGTGGAAGGTAGTGATATCGGACTCGCGGAGTTGGATCTTCTGCAGTTCGTCCAGGTTAGCGCCGTCCGGCGATGTCTCCACGCAACAAACGCCGCTGGTGAGCGGCTGCGTGGGATTCGCTTGCCTTGCCCATTCGAACACCTGGGGTAAAAGCGATGTCACCCGGGCGATCTTATCTTGTGGTTTCAGCTCTTCTTTGGGATAGCTTCCCGCGTTATTGCTGCCAGGCTCATTCCACACGTCCCAGGCAAGAATGCGATTATCCTCAGCAAATGCTCCCACCACGCCCTGCACGTACGCCTTGAGCCGCGGATATTGAGTTGGGTCCGCAAGGGCCGTTGCCCCCGGACTCTGCACCCAGCCCGAATTGTGAACTCCCGGGATGGGGGGATGCTGGGGGCCAAGATGAGGTAATGGATCCCAGACCGAATCGAAGAGGACGAAAAGCGGACGAATGTTGTGCCGCGCCGCGATCATCAAGAACTGGTCGATACGCTTTTGGAAGCCAGCGGCATCCTGCTGCCAGAGCAGGTCGTGGAGAAAAACACGCATCGTATTCATGCCCATGGCTTCGGCCCAGGTGAATTCAGTTTCAATCTCGGCGGGATTGAAGGTTGCCTCCTGCCACATCTCCAACTGGTTGATCGCCGATTTGGGAACGTAATTACTGCCAACCAGCCATGGCTGTTGCGCGTACCAACTGTTGGCCTTCTGCTCCGGCCAGCGCGTTCTTTGCGCTAATGCCACACTGGTCGACAACACCGCGATCAATATTCTGGCGAAAAGTAACTTGGCTTTTTTCAATTAGGTGAACTCCCCCTCACATTCAAATGCCGGTAAGAACTGTCAATGATTTAACCCCATACTGCGCATTCGATGGCAGGACTCGATCGCTTTTAGAAAAACAACTGCTTCAGTCGGCCGAAAATCGCTGGCATCTGGCAAACTATAGGAACGCGCTTGCGAACTGTCAAACCATAACCGGTTGCCAAACGTTTTGTTGGCTTGGGATTATCGAGAAGCGCCGTAAAGCCCGGCCCTTTTGGGCTGGGGATATAAGGCGTGATTTTGCCTTGTCTTAGATTGCTTCATTAGGTATAAGCATCAGTATGGCCCTGGAAGGGTACAAATCAAACCACAACGTGGTCTATTCAAGCAAGTACCATTGTGT
>Ga0209055_1001275_pt1 | contig 16755 bp, 15 predicted proteins | sample GraSoiAngelo_110_FD_185875 | JGI IMG/M metagenome (GOLD analysis project Ga0209055, IMG submission 185875) | Grasslands soil microbial communities from the Angelo Coastal Reserve, California, USA - 14_0903_12_30cm (SPAdes) (version 2) | ecosystem: Environmental > Terrestrial > Soil > Grasslands ... | reverse complement strand
TGCTCAATCCCGTCGACGTACTAGTCGAGGACCCCAGCGATGATAAGAACAATGCCCTCCTGCGGGCGTTCGTCCTCACCAAGGCACGCTGCTGGAGTTACGAGCAGGAATGGCGTCTGATTCATGCGGAGCCTAGCAAGCTGTACGGCTACGGCGTCGGCCCACTCACGGGCGTCTACTTCGGCGCCGAGATGCCCCGCGCGCACAAGGAGATTATCGCCCTCGTGACGCGCGGCGAGGCCGTCCAACTCCATGAAATGCGGCGCGACACGCGGAGCTTCACCTTGCACTCACAGACCGTGAAATACACGCCGCCTCCGCACGAGAAGCCGGGGCCGGATGAGGACGAATGACGACGTGAGGCTCCGACCGTCGAGAGGTTGCCATGCGAACGGCAACCCGATGGGGGCTCGCGTCCGAGACCGGGTGGAAGGGGTTAGAGCACGATAGTTGCCGCCGTAGAATCGGCGATTGAGTGCGCGTCAGTTGGTGGTGCCAACGGTGGTGCCAACGGACGCGTTTCTGGCGAGCGCTAGTCGTCGCTCGCTTCGTGTAACTGATTGAAAACACAACGGCCAGCGCTGACGAGCGCTGGCCGTGCGGGATTACGAATCGAGAGCTCTACCACTGAGCTACGGTGGCGCGGTCCTAACTTAGCCACGTGCTGCTCCCCGCGGTACTCCGCGGCCTCGGAGTTATATGTGCTCCCGCATCTGCCCGGTTGTCTGGTTCGCGCCCTGCGGACACTGTACTCTTAGGTAGGGCGCTGGGTCTCCAGCGCGAGCCGATATGACCGATCTCCTCGTCCGCCTCCAGGCCGCCTTCGTCGAGCGCTACGCGATCGAACGGGAGCTTGGCCAGGGAGGGATGGCGGTCGTCTTCCTCGCCCAGGATCTGAAGCACCGCCGCGCTGTTGCCATCAAGGTGCTCCGCCCGGAGCTCGCCGTGGCGCTCGGGGCCGACCGGTTCCTCGGCGAGATCGAGACCGTCGCCGGCCTCGCCCACCCACACATCCTGCCGCTGTACGATTCGGGCGAGGCCGCGGGCTTCCTTTACTACGTCATGCCGTACGTCGAGGGCGAGTCGCTGCGTGAGCGGCTGACGCGGGAGAAGCAGCTGCCGCTCGAGGACGCATTGCGGATCGCCGGCGAAGTGGCGACCGCGCTGAGCTACGCGCACAGCCGCGGCGTGGTGCACCGGGACATCAAGCCGGAGAACATCTTGCTCGAAGCCGGGCAGGCGGTCGTGAGCGACTTCGGGATCGCGCGCGCGATCACGGCGGCAGGCGGTGAGAGGTTGACTCAAACAGGCATGACCGTCGGGACCCCGGGCTACATGAGCCCAGAGCAAGCAGCTGGGGAGCGGGAGCTGGACGGCCGTAGCGATGTCTACAGTCTCGGTTGCGTCCTGTACGAGATGCTGGCCGGGAACCCGCCCTATCTGGGTTCCTCAGCACAGGCAATCCTGGCGCGGCAGTCCTTAGATCCCGTGCCGCGCCTGCGGACGGTGCGGGAGACAGTGCCTGAGGAATTCGAGCGCGCGGTGGTGAAGGCCCTCGCCAAGGCGCCGGCGGACCGTTTCGCCACGGCCTCGCAGTTTGCCGAGGCGCTCGTGACAGGAAGCCCCGCGCCGGGGGCGTCACGACGCCCTCTCCTCATCCGTGTGGCACTGCCCCTCCTCGCCGCGCTGACGGCCCTCGGGGCCATCGTGCTAGCCCGGCGCTTCTCGCTGCCCGGCAACCCTGCTGCGCTCGACGCCAACGTCGTCGCCGTGGCCCCGTTCGACGTGCTGGAGCCGAATCTGACGCCGTGGCGTGAAGGCCTTGTGGACGTGCTGTCGGCCAACCTCGACGGCGCAGGACCACTTCGGACGGTGTCGCCCACCATGGTGGTCCACAACTGGAGCGGGCGCGGGGACCAGGCTGGGGCCGCGAACCTGGGCAGGCGCACGGGTGCCGGGCTGGTGGTCTTAGGAACGGTGATGGGAGCAGGCGGGGACTCTGCCCGCGTCACCGCGAGGTGGCTCGACGTCGGCACGGGCAAGGTGCTGGGAGAAGTGATCGAAATCAGAGACATGAGTTCCCGGATGGACCGGTTAACCGATTCGATCACGGTCCGTCTCCTGCGCGAGCTGAACCGCACGCGACCGATCGGGGCGTTCCAGCACGCCAGTCTGGGCGCAAGGTCCCTGCCTGCCCTGAGTACGTTCTTGCGAGGAGAGCAGTTCTTTCGTCGCGCCGCCTGGGATTCGGCATTGACGCATTACAAACGTGCCGTGGCGCTGGATAGCGCCTTCACAATCGCCTGGAGCCGGATGGCCGCGGTGCAGGGGTGTTGGAGAAGGGGAGGTGTGGGAGACCCGTTCGGGTACAAGTATGGCCTCCTCGCGGGGAGTCTGAATCGAGGACTGGCCCCGCGGGAAAGCCTGCTGGTCGCGGCCGACTCGCTGTTCCAGGCCCTCTTGGATGGACCCACCGATCCCGCCGGACGGGAGCACCACACGCGGCTGTTCACGACACTCGACGAAGCCGTGCGCCGCTATCCCAACGACCCCGAGGCGTGGTACGAGCTCGGGGATGCGCGGATGCACTGGCCGCTGGTCGGGCGCACGACGCCGGAGCAGATCCTGGAGGCCTTCGATCGCGCGATTGCCCTCGACTCGGCCTTCGGCCCGGCGTACATCCATCCCGTCGAGGTCGCCCTCCACCTCGGACGCCCGGCCGCAGCCCGCCGCTACCTCGCAGCCTACCTCGCGCTCGACCAAGCCGATTTGAACAGCGAGGGGATGGGGTTGGTCGAGCGGCTCCTGGTTCGCCCGCAGCCCTCGCCAGCCAAGGTCCAAAGTCAGATCGACACGGCCTCGAGCTCCGTTCTGATCGCGGCCTGGAGCGTGCTGCGGCACCTTCCGGATTCCGCCGAAACCGACGTGAAGTTGGCCCGAGCGCTCGTCGGCAGTCGCCGCACGGGCGACCCCGTTTACGATGATTCACTGGTCCGAAAGTCGGTGCTGACGAACGCGCTCGCCCATCGAGGCCACCTGCGAGAGGCGTATGCCCTCGGCGGCACGCGTTTTCCCGCGGAGTTCGCCCAGCTCGCATTGCTCGGCGGCGTCCCCCCGGAGAGCGCGCGGGCAACCTTCACCGGCTGGCTCGGCGAGCCGCTGCCTCGACAATTCAGCGTCGAGCTCCTTGCCCCGCGGCTCACTGCCTTGCCATGGTTGGCAGCCCGGAGGGACACGACTTCGTTGCAGGCCTTCGTGCGGCGCTGGGGCGCGATCGCGCGGGCCGCGGGGCCGAACGTCGAGCTGAGACTGTGGGCACTATACGGGGCGGCTTCCGGTCAAGCGTACGTCGCGCTCGCCCGCCACGATACTGCTGATGCCCTACGTCGGTTCGTCGAATTGCCGGACTCGGTCTGCCCGTGTCTGCCCGATCGGATCGTAACTGCCCAGCTCCTCGAGTCGTACCGCAAGCGATCGGAGGCAGCGGCCGTCCTGGAGCGCTCCTGGCCGATAGACTGGCAGGATCCCGCCGAAGGGCTCTGGCGGCTCGAGCGGGGACGGGTCGCCGAACGACTCAGCCAGCACGACAAGGCGGTGCAGGAATACCGCTATCTCGCAGATCTCTGGCGAACCGCCGATCCCGAACTTCGACCTGAGGTGGAGGAGGCGAATGCCGCCCTCAAACGGTTGACGGGGGAGCTGCGGCGATGACTTCGGCAGTGGCGCTAACCCCACCAGTCTCATCGCTGCTCGAGAAGTAGCTCCCGGAACGCTGCGGCTGCAGGCCCCAGCGGCGTCCCCGGGCGTCGCACAATCAGAAGATCGCGCGTCCAGCGGGGGCCGGCGAGTCGCGCGGCCACGATCCGCCGATCCCGCGCCAAGACTGCGTGACGGGACACGAGCGCCACTCCGAGTCCCGCGGCGACTGCCTCACGAATCGCCTCAGTGCTCCCCAGCTCCATTGCTGGGGTGAGCGTGACCCCTAGCCGCGCGAGATAGCGCTCGGCCACGCCGCGCGTGCTCGAGCCTTCCTCGCGGGCGATGTACGGTTCGGCGGCAATCGCGGGCGCGCGCACGGACCGGCGCCGCGCGAACGGGTGGCCGCGCGGGACAATGAGCACCAACTCGTCCTTCACCCAGGGCTCCGCAGCGAGCCCGGGCACGAGCGGCCCTTCGCCGATCACTCCCAGCTCCAGTTGACCCACCGCCACCGAGCGCTCGATGTCCCGGGTATCGCTGATCTCGAGCCTGAGGGTGACCCCGGGATACGTCGCATGGAACTGCCCGAGCGCGGCCGGCAGGAGGTAGGTACCGGGAGTCGTGCTGGCACCGATCGTGAGGGAGCCCGCCCGAAGCCCGCGCACCTCGCCCGCCGCTTGCTCGGCGGTGCGCAGCAACGCGAGGGCCTGCCGCGCGTATGGCTCGACCACGCGCGCCGCCGCCGTCGGCCGTACGCGCCGCCCGTGACGCTCGACGAGCCGGACGCCAAAGTGCGCTTCGAGTCCACGCAGGTGCTCGGAGACGGCGGGCTGGCTGATGTGGCAGGCCTGGGCGGCGCGACCCACCCCACCATGGTCCAAGACGGCGAGGAACAGCTCGAGGCGGTGCACCGTGAGGCCGGGCTTGATCATAGGATAAACCCTATCGGGGAAATCAATAACTCGTATTGGTCCTATGGTGCAACCCGCGCCAGATTGGGGCAACCCCTCGTGTTGGGCGCCGAGCGCCCAAGGAGGTCTTCATGAAGCACTACGTGATGCTCACCGTCGTCGCCGTCGTGTGCGCGGTCGCTTTCACCTCGCGGGCGAGCGCGCAGGCGGCCGCGAGTCCATCGGCCGGTCCCATCGTCGTCCATGCGCCGGGCATCAGCTGGGCCGATGGCCCGCCATCCCTGCCTCGCGGGGCCCAGTTCGCGCTGCTCGAAGGGAACCCGGCCGAGGCCGTCCCGCTCACCTTGCGCCTCAAGTTCCCGCCAAACTACCGCGTACCGCCGCACTGGCACGCCGTTCTCGAGCACGTGACCGTGCTCTCCGGGACGCTGAACGTCGGAATGGGCGAGCAGCCCACGTATGCGGGCGGCACGGCGCTTTCGGCCGGCAGCTACGCCGTGATGCCGCTGAAGATGGTCCACTACGCCTGGACCGGAAGCGACGGCGTCGTCTTCCAGCTCCACAGCGTCGGGCCCTGGGGCATCACCTACGTGAATCCCAAAGACGACCCGCGCCAGGCGCGGCCGTGACCGACCTCGAACTGCTTCACGCCGAAGAGCAGGCTCCACTCGAAGGAGTGATCAAGGGTGAGGTCCTGCGGATGTATCAGGAAGTGGCCGAGCACCCCGAAGGGGAGTTCCACTTCTACCACGGGCGGCAGGCGGCGGAGATGTTCGGCTACGAGCGCGAGTGGCTCGATCGCGCGCCGCCCGGCGCTGTGGCGTCGTTCGCCGGCGTGGGCAACCCGCACCTGCGCAGTCGCCTCCAGACCGGGGAAGTGGTGCTGGACCTGGGCAGCGGAGCCGGACTCGACAGCATCATCGCCGGGTGGCAGGTGGGGCCGACGGGCCGCGTAATCGGCGTCGATCTCAACCCGACGATGTGTCGGAAGGCCGAGGCCCATGCTGCCGTGTCCGGTGTGCGGATGGCGTGCCACGAGGGGCGGATGGAGGACCTTCCGCTGGCAGATTCGAGCGTGGACGTCGTGATCTCGAACGGCGTCATCAACCTGTCCTTCCGCAAGCGCACCGTGATCGGCGAGCTGTTCCGCGTCCTCAGGCCCGGCGGCCGGCTCTCGATCACCGACATCGTCAGCGCGAAACAGCTCTCGCAGTCCATTGTCAACGATCCCAAGCTCTGGGCCAGCTGAATCGGCGGCGCTCTCCCGGAGGGAGAGGTGTTTGGGTTGCTCGAGGGCGCAGGGTTCACGCGGGTGCGCTCAACGGTCGTGCCGGGGTTCGCGTTCCGGAAGGAATCGACGCGCGACGCCGCCGAGGCCTATGGTGTAAAGGCAGTGCTGTTCACGGCCCAAAGGCCCGCGACCTAGGCACGCCTCCCGATGACCGCACCGACCATCTCCACCGAAGGACTGCGGGAGCTGCTCGAGCAGGGGGCAGCGGTCACAGTCCTCGATGTGCGCCCGGCCGCCGAGCGCGCAGAGTGGTCGATTCCCGGCAGCGTGCACGCCGATGCGTACGACGCGCTGCGGCGCGGCGACCCGAATGCCCTGGCGCACTTCCATCCCAGCAACGGGGGCCGCGTCGTGACCGTGTGCGCCGCCGGGAAGACGAGCATGCTCGCTGCCGAGCGCTTGCGGGCGCGCGGCCTGGACGCCCGGTCGCTCGAGGGCGGGATGCGCGCCTGGAGCCTGGCCTGGAACACCGCCGAGGTTCCGTGCCGCGGGAGCACCGCCCGGATCGTGCAGCTGCGCCGCACCGGGAAGGGCTGCCTCTCCTATCTCATCGGCTCAAACGGCGACGCCGCCGTGGTCGATGCCTCGCTCGAGCCCCAGATCTACCATCGGGTGGCCGACGAGCATGGCTGGCGTATCCGCACGGTCCTCGAAACGCACGTACACGCCGACCACTTGTCCCGCGCCCGGGCCCTCGCAGCTGACACTGGGGCGAGGCTGTGTCTTCCGACGACGGATCGTGTCTCCTTCGAGTACGCGCCGCTGAAGGACGGCGACCTCGTGCGCGTGGGATCCGCCGGCCTCCGGGTGTTGCACACGCCTGGCCATACGCCGGAGAGCGCCTCCTATCTTCTAGACGACCGTGCGCTGTTCACGGGCGACACGCTGTTCCTAGCGGCCGTCGGCCGCCCGGATCTCGAGGCGACGGCGGACGACTCGCGCCGCCGGGCTCACGCCCTCCACGCGTCGTTACAGCGCCTGGTCGCATTGCCTCCAGAGACTCTCATCCTGCCTGCTCATACGAGCGAGCCCGTGGCGTTCGACGGTCGGCCCATCAGCGCGACGCTCGAGGAAGTCCAGGAGCGGACGTCGCTGCTGCGCGAGACCGCGGAAACGTTCGTGAGCCAGATCCTCACCCGGCTCCCGCCGACACCGCCGAACCATCACCGCATCGTCGCCCTGAACGAAGCCGGCACGTTGCCTGATGACCCCACCGAGCTTGAGGCAGGCGCCAATCGCTGCGCCGTTGCCTGAGACGTCGTCTCCCATCCGGCTCGGCCTCGGCGCCAACTGGCGCCAGTTCACGCTGCTCGTCGTCGTCAATGCCTTCGTCGGAGCGATGGTGGGGCTCGAGCGCACCGTCGTCCCACTCATCGCCCAGGCGGACTTCGGGCTCGTCTCGAAGACCGTCGTGCTTTCCTTCCTTGTCAGCTTTGGCATCGTCAAAGCGCTCGCCAACCTCTTCGCTGGGCAGCTCGCCGACCGGATCGGCCGCAAGCCGCTGCTCGTCGTAGGTTGGCTCGCGGGGCTCCCGGTGCCGCTGCTCATCATCTGGGCGCCGAGCTGGGGCTGGATCGTGTTCGCCAACGTGCTGCTCGGTGTCAACCAGGGACTGTGCTGGTCTATGACGGTGATCATGAAGATCGATCTCGTGGGGCCGGGGCGGCGCGGCCTGGCGATGGGGCTGAACGAGTTCGCGGGCTACGTCGCCGTGTCGCTGTCGGCGCTGCTCACCGGCTACCTCGCCGCCGCGCATGGTCTGCGGCCGGCGCCCTTCTATCCCGGCATCGCATTCGCCATGGTCGGACTGCTGCTATCGGTGTTTGCCGTGCGCGACACCCATGGCCACGCGCGCGCGGAGGCGAGTCAGCGTGGCTCAGAGCAATCCCGCCCCGGGTTCGCGCGGGTCTTCCTGCTCACGAGCTGGCGGGACCGCGCGCTGTTCGCGGCGAGCCAGGCGGGCATTGTCAACAACCTGAACGACGGGATGGTGTGGGGACTGATTCCCGTGTTTCTCGCCGCGCGCGGTGTCACGCTCGACCGCATCGGGATGGTGACCGCGACCTACCCCCTGGTGTGGGGAATAGGCCAGCTCGCCACGGGCGCACTGAGCGACCACTGGGGACGGAAGTGGATGATCGTTAGTGGGATGTGGGTGCAAGCGGTGGGCATCACAGCATTCGTCGTCGGCCGCTCCTTCTCGTCATGGATGGCCGGCGCCACGCTTTTGGGGATCGGGACCGCGCTGGTTTACCCCACCCTACTCGCGGCCGTGTCGGACGTCGCGCACCCCGACTGGCGGGCGAGCGCCGTAGGCGTCTACCGGCTGTGGCGCGACTCCGGCTACGCCATAGGCGCGATCGCCGCAGGGCTCCTGGCGGACGCGTTCACCATGCCCTTCGCAATCACGGCGATCGCCGTGTTGACCTTCGGCTCGGGAGTGGTCGTAGCCGGAGTCATGTACGAGACCCTGCGGGACCGGGTGAGCCGCAGGAATGACATCCGTCACTGAGGCCAGCAATGGCGAACCTTCGTTACTGCAACGGCACGGAAAGTCGAAAACAGTTGATTCGCCTCGCCGGATCGGAACCCCTATGGCTCAGCGGGCTCGAACAACTCGATCGGATTGCCGTCAGGATCTTTCAATTGGATTTGTTTGCCGCCCGGGCCCACTTTCATCTCATTTCGAAAATGCAATCCTTCCTGTTTGAGCTCGGCAATGCGGGCAGGTAGACCCCGCACTGAAGGACAATGCGATTCCAGCCGCCCGGTTCCGGGTGACGACCGTCGGGCAACCCCATGCGCACGGTTAGTCGGGAGAGTCACGAGACAAAGTAGCAACTACGGGCCGGCCGCCACGCTCAACCCCCGCCCCCCTTAGGCCCTTAGCGCATTACGGGTTAAGAGACAAGAAGCCGGATCCCTTCTCGGAATCCAAGTCTCGGACCGGGACTGAGCTTGCCTCGCGTCTTGGAACGGCTACGTTCTTAACCGCCGTGGCGTGGGGCCCGGGCGTAGTCACCGTTTCGAGGTCTCCAAGCGTGACCGCAGTGGGTCGTGCAGCGATCCTTCCCGCTGGCTCCACACCGGAGTCGGTAGCCAAGTCGGTTCGCGCCGTTCTCCCAACCCCCATTAGATCGCGAAGGCATTTCCACCGGGGCACAGCCCGTGCCCCGCCTGTGCACCTGAACAGCCTTGTTGACACGGACTGAGCGGACCCAACAGTCGGGAACACATAGAAGGAGGAACACTCAATGAATGCGCGGACCTTGATCGCAGGACTCGCGGGCGTTGCGCTGATCAGCCTCGCCCTTGGATGTGAGAAGGGAAACCCAGCCTCGACAATGCTAGCGTCGAGGCCCGCCGGGCTCTCCCCAAGCTTCAGCGCTTCAGCTAGCAACCAGGACATGCGATGGGACATCATCAGCGTCAATTTCGGCACGGGCACCGTCTCCGCCGGCGGCGTGGCGTCGGCCTTTGCCAACGACAACTCGAAAATCATGCTCACCGGCACCGGGACGTTTCGCTCGAACCCGGGAAACCCGCAGGACGTGACCGGCGGGGGGAGCTGGACCACCTATGCCTCCGGCGGCTCGGTGACCGGAAGCGGCGCCTACGAGGTCACCAGCTTGGTGAGCTACGTGCTCGCGCCCGGCACGTTTCCATTGCCGCATGACAACATCGGGAACCCCGCAGACGGCCGTGCGGGCCTGCTCGTAGTGCGCGTCGCCTACTCGGACGGCAGCGAGGGCAGCCTCGTCGTGAGCTGTAACTTCGCGGGAACAGCGACGGCCGACGTCTTCGAAGGGGTCACGGCGTCGAAGGGCCGCACAGACTTTTGGAACCGCGCGGCGCCTGCTATGGGCGTTGCTGGAAACCGGACCGCGTTCCACGTTATCGATTAGGGAACGCATTCACGGGGGCGGCGGAAGTCGCCCCCGTCAACGCCAGGGAGGTACCATGCGACGCTCTCTGCACAGCACCGCAGTAGTGGCAGCGGCGCTCGGGCTCGCCGCGTGTGCCGCTCCGGGAGATGCCTTCGCTCCGCCGGCCGCCATACCGAGCGACCGCGCGGCTGCGCCGCCGGCACATGCCGTGCGGGTCACGGGCGGCGGCACCACGACCTTCGGCGTCGATCTCGACGGCGATGGAGATATCGACGGGTCGCACTTCGGCTTCGCGGCAGTGATCGCGGGTGACGGATCGGCGCGAGGAGACTTCACGTGTCTCATGGCCGGCAACGCGAACTTCCTCGGACTGCACCTGATGGCCGTGCAGGGGCCCGTGATGAGCGGGGCGCTGGACGGGCGCAGCTTTAGTGGCACAGCCACCGTGAAGGTGCTGAACGCGTCCGGCCCTGGTGTGCAGTCGACCTTCCGCGATATCCCGTTTGTCGTTGCGGTCACGCCCGGTGGCCCGGGGGTCGCCACCTTGCAGCTCACGGTCTTGGGGGTGTTCGATGGTGTAGCCGGGGATGTGGCGACCGGAAATGGCAACTACGATCTAGCCAGGGAGACGCTAACGACGGGGCAGATCACGATCTATTGAAGTCGCCGTCCCTGAGCAGGAGCCGGAGCCAGATTGGGGCACGCACTTTGCTGCGGGCGAAACGGGCGTGATGAGCAAGCCCGACAGGGCCTCGTCTCGGAGGAGCCTTGTTGCCAAGGAGGGCACCATGCCGAGTATCACCTGCAGGACCGGCTGGCTCGTGGCCGGAGTCGTCCTCGGCGCCACCAGTTGCGCCCGGGACGCGGCGTCCCCGTACCCCGACCGGGGCGGCGCTGCCGCACCCCAGGACGTTGCGGCCACGACGGACAACGTCGCGCTTCAGTGGGACAACGCGGCGCTCCAGGCGATCCGCGTAGCGAAACCCGGCCCCCCGATCGTGGCGCGGGCCCTCGCCATCGTGCACACGGTGATGTACGACGCTTGGGCGGCGTACGACGACCAGGCAGTTGGCACCCGCTTTGGCGGTTCATTGCGACGCCCCGGGGTCGAGCGCACGCTCGTCAGCAAGAACGAAGCCGTGAGCTTCGCCGCTTACCGGGCGTTGGTGGACCTCTTTCCCACCCAGACGCCCGCCTTCAACGAAGTCATGGCCAGCCTCGGCTACAATCCAGCCAACAGCTCGACCGACATCGCAACGCCGGCCGGGGTCGGGAACGTGGCGGCGGCCGCCGTGATCGCGTTCCGCCACCACGACGGCGCGAATCAGCTGGGTGATTTGCACCCGGGCGCGTATTCCGATTACACCGGGTACGTGCCGGTGAACGACCCCGATCACATCAACGACCCCAACCGGTGGCAGCCGCTGCGCTTCTCCGACGGACATGGCGGTTTCGTCACGCCGGGGTTCATCGCGCCACACTGGGGGCGCGTCGTGCCGTTCGCGTTGACATCGGGCTCCCAGTTCCGCCCGCCGGAGGTGCCGAACCTGTACCCCTTCGGTGGCTACCGAGTGCAGGCCGAACAGATCTTGCACTACAGCGCGACGCTGACCGACACCCAGAAAGCCATCGCCGAGTACTGGGCCGACGGCCCGAACTCGGAGTTGCCCCCGGGCCACTGGATGCTGTTCGGGCAGTTCGTTTCGCGACGAGACGGGCATGCCCTGGACCAAGACGTGAAGATGTTCTTCGCACTCGCGAACGCCGTCTTCGACGCCGGTATCGTCGCCTGGGACTGTAAGCGCGCCTACGACTACGTGCGCCCCGTCACGGCAGTGCATTTCCTGTTCGCTGGCAAGAGGGTGCGCGCGTGGGCGGGCCCGTATCGAGGAACACGGGTCATCGACGGAGCCGACTGGGAGCCCTACCAGCCGGTCACGTTCGTGACGCCGCCCTTCCCCGAATTCAATTCCGGCCACAGCACTTTCAGCGCTGCGGGGGCGGAGATCTTGAAGTCGTTCACCGGCAGCGACGCCTTCGGCGCATCCGCGACTGTGCAGGCGGGGAGCTCGAAGGTAGAGCCCGGCGCTGTGCCGGCGGCGGACGTCACGCTGTCTTGGGCGACGTTCTCTGACGCCGCCGATCAGGCGGGGATTTCGCGGCGCTACGGCGGGATCCACTTCGTGCAAGGGGATCTACAGGGTCGCAACGGCGGCCGACTGGTCGGGGCGCGGGTGTGGGCGAAAGCGCTGACGTACTTCAACGGGACCACGACTCCGTAACGGCAGCCTCGAATATCGGAGAGCCAAACGTAGCCAAAACGCAGGTGTCTTCGTTTACGAGAACGCCGAAGATCGACCGGGAATCGTGGCAGAATCCCGACAAAACTCACAATGCACGACCCCTGAAAGCAGCTCAGGGCTTGCCTGTTTCAGCCACCCCACCCCTTGACCATATACCTTGGTACAAGGTCTATCTTGTCCTAGAGCCTCAAGGAGAGCTCAAGAATGGCGCTGACCATCGGCCAGGTCGCGGACGCAGCCGACGTGAACATCCAGACGATCCGCTATTACGAGCGGCGTGGCCTCTTTCCGACTCCGCGGCGCACTCCGGCAGGGTATCGCCAGTACGCCGACGACGCGGTACCGCGACTCCGCTTCATCAAGCACGCCCAGGAGCTCGGTTTCTCGTTGCAGGAGATCCAGGAGTTGCTCGGGCTGCGCGTCCGGCACGGCGCCGCCTGCGATGCCGTCGAGCGGAAAACCAGACACAAGATTGAAGTCGTCCAACAGAGGATCCGCGATCTCCAGCGCATGAGGCGCACACTGGAGCGGCTGGCCGCCGCGTGCGCGGCCCGACGGCCGACGGATGACTGCCCGATCCTGGAGGTATTGGAAGACCATGACGACGTCGGTCACTAAGACGGCACTCGCTGCAACTGGCGGTGTTGTTGCGGCCGTGGTGTCGACACTGTGCTGCGCCGGACCGCTCGTCGCCGTGGCGCTCGGCCTCAGCGGCGCCGGGCTCGCTGCGACGTTCGAGCCGCTCCGGCTCTACTTCGTCGCGGGTACTGTGCTGGCGCTCGGCTTCGGCTTCGTCGTGCTGCGCGGTGAGGAAAAGCGGGCGTGCGTGCCTGGCACCTTGTGTGCCTCGCCGATCGCCCGCCGCGGGATGAAGTGGGCGCTGTGGATTGCGACGATCGTGTCTATCCCGCTGCTCACGTTTCCCTGGTGGTCGAAATTCGTGCTCGGCTAGGAGGTTTACCATGTTGTCGTCATTTAAGTTCACGCTGCTTTTCGCTACCGGAGTCGGCGCGGCGGCAGTCCTCTGCCCATTGTGCGGCGCGGGACTCCAGACGGCCGGCGCGCAGCCCATGCAGGTCACCCTGCAGGCTGCGGACACGGCCACGGTTCGGCTTCACATCTCCAAGATGACGTGCGGAAGTTGCCCCGCAACCGCACGGCTCGCCTTGAAGCGGCTTACGGGCGTGTACACCGCCACCGTGACGTTGGACGACAGCCTCGGTGTGGTGAAGTACGATCCGCGGCGGGTCACGCCCGCCGAGATCGCAGCTCATCTCACTCGGCTCACGGGCTTCGGGGCCGCGATTCTGTCGGACTCGAGCAAGACACACGGGAGCCCCGGGGCCGAATGATGGTGCTCACCGCCACGATCACCTGCCCGCACTGCGGCTTCGCCAGGGTCGAGACGATGCCTGCGACTGCCTGTGTGCACTTCTACGAGTGCACCGGCTGCGGTCACCTGCTACGGCCAAACCCGGGTGACTGCTGCGTATTCTGCTCTTTCGGGTCCGAGAAGTGCCCGCCCCAACAGGCCAGTTAGCTCGAGGAGCAATCACCGAAATGATCGGCGGTGGCGTATTCCACTGTACCTGACGCTCTCCGAGGGGATCAAGGGTCGCTCTAGGGACCAACCCCCATGAGCCGCGCGAGGGGTGCGCCGAGATACGTTACGGCAACCGTGAAGACGTAGATTGTTACCGACACCCACCACCCTCCCCCCTCCAAGCTTCGATCCCCTCGCGCACGATCAACGGCAGCATCGCCAGAGCAGCTACCGGATCGGCCCACCACCAGCCGAGCACCGCGTTCAGCCCCAGACCGAGCAGAGTCGTCGCGGAGAGCCACGCACACACGATCGTCTCGTGCGCGTCGGCCCGCAGTGCCCGGCTCCCGAGACTGGCCGCCACGCGGAGTTTCGCTCGGGCCAAGAGGGGCATCACGATCAATGAGAGCGCCGTGAGCACGATCCCCACGACGCTCTCTCCGGGCCGATCGCCGGTGAGCAGTCGACGCCCCGACTCTGCCACGATGTAGACCGCGAGGGCGAGGAGCAGGACGCCTGCCCACCGCGCCGCCCGCGCCTCGACCGCGGGGCCTAGTTCGCGCGACCCGAGCTCCGCCCGCAGCCGCCACCAGAGCAGCACGCCGCTTGTCACCTCGATGACGGAATCGATCCCGAATCCCGTGAGCGCCACGGAGCCGGCGGCGAGACCGGTGGCAATGGCTATCACGCCCTCCAGCGCGTTGTAGCCGACCGTCATGCCCTCGAGCGCGACCCCTCGGCGAAGCACAGCGACGCGATTCATTTACCCGCCAACCCTCGGCGGCGCCACAGGTAGTAGATGACTGGGATTACGATCAACGTTAGGATTGTGGACGTCACCATCCCGCCCACCATCGGCGCGGCGATCCGCTTCATCACGCTCGCCCCCGCGCCGTGACTCCACAGCGCCGGCACGAGCCCGAGCATGATCGCGAGCACCGTCATGAGCTTCGGCCGCACGCGGTTGACCGCGCCGTGCTCGATGGCGCCCACGAGCTCCGCGAGCGTGGGACGTCGCCCGCCCTGTGTGACCGCCTCCCAGGCGTGATCGAGGTAGATCAGCATCACCACACCGGTCTCTGCTGCGACACCCGCGAGCGCGATAAATCCCACCGCGACCGCGATCGACAGGTTGTAGTCGAGCAGCCACATGATCCACACCCCGCCGACCAGGGCGAACGGCAGCGACAGCATCACGATCGCCGTCTCGGCTACGGTACCGAAGGTCAGATACAGGAGCAGCGCGATGATCCCGAGCGTGAGCGGGACAACGACTTGGAGCCGCGCCTTCACCCGCTGAATCGCCTCATACTGACCGCTCCAGCGTAGCCAGTAGCCCGTGGGCAGCTTCACTTCGCGCGCCACAACGTCCTGAGCGTCGCGCACATAGCTGCCCACGTCCCTCCCCCGCACATCGAGCGACACCTGATCGTAGAGGTAGCCGCCCTCGCTCCGGATCATCGGTGGGCCGGGGCTGAACTGAATGTCGGCCACCTGCCCGAGCGGCACCTGCGGGCCGTCACCGCCGCCGACTAGCAGGCGGCTGATCGTGGTGGGATCATCCCGGAAGTCCCGGGCATAGCGCACCTGCACCGGATAGCGCTCCCGGGCCTCCACCGTGGTGGTGATCTCCTCCCCACCGAGCGCCAGGCTGATCACCTCCTGCGCGTCACCCGTGGTGAGGCCGTAGCGGGCAAGCGCATCCGCATCCGGCCGAATGTCCAAGTAGCGCCCCCCGAACGACCGCTCGGCGTAGACGCTCGCGGTGCCCGGGAGCGGCGCGAGCGCGCGCTCGATATCCTGCCCGATGCGCTCGATGGTCTGGAGGTCGGGGCCGAAGATCTTGACCGCGAGCGTCGTCCGCACGCCGGTCGAGAGCATATCCGTGCGGTTCTTGATCGGCATCGTCCACGTGTTGACTGCGCCCGTGAGACGCAGCCGCTGATCCATTTCCGCGATCAGGCGATCCTGGGTCATCCCCCGTCGCCACTCGGACTCCGGCTTCAGGTTTACGACGGTCTCGACCATCGACATCGGCGCCCAGTCAGTGGCCGTGTTGGCCCGCCCCGCCTTGCCCCACACCGACGCGACCTCGGGGAACGTCATGAGTATCGAGTCTTCCACATGGAGCAGTCGCCGCTGCGTGGTGAGGGATACCGCTGGCAGGGTGTTGGGCATGTACATCAGCGACCCCTCGTTCAGCGGCGGCATGAACTCGCTGCCGAGACCCGCCAATGGAACGAGCGTCAGCAGGAGGATGCCCGCTGCGCCACCCAGCACCAGCCAGCGGGCGCGCAGCGCCCATTGGAGCACCGGCCGGTAGAGCTGGATCGCCCAGCGGTTGAGCGGGTTCTCCGCCTCCGCACGGATCTTTCCCTTCACGAACCAACCCATAAGCGCGGGCACGAGCGTCACCGAGAGCAGCGCCGCCGCCGCCATGGCGAAGGTCTTCGTGAGCGCGAGCGGCCGGAATAGCCGCCCTTCCTGGTCCTCCAGCGTGAAGACCGGCAGGAACGACAGCGTGATGATCAGGAGCGACATGAAGAGCGCCGGGCCCACCTCACGGGCCGCGGCGAACACGCGCTCCCAATGCGGCCGGTCGGGCTCGTGCTCGATGTGCTTGTGCAGATTCTCCAGCATCACGATCGCGGCGTCGATCATGGCGCCGATCGCGATCGCGATCCCGCCGAGACTCATGATATTGCCGTTGATGCCGAGCCAGCGGGTGACCGCGAGTGACACCAGAATGCCGAGCGGCAGCGTGGCGATCGCCACGAGGGCGCTGCGCGCGTGCAGCAGGAACACCGCGCACACGAGCGCCACGATCACAGACTCCTCGAGCAGCGTACGCCACAGAGTCTTAATGGACCCGTGGATCAAGTCCGAGCGGTCGTAGGTCGGCACGAGCCGGACGCCGGCCGGCAGTGCGGGCGCGATCTCGGCGATCCGCTGCTTGACGCCGTCGATCACGCGCAACGCGTTCTCGCCATAGCGCATCACCACGACCCCGCCGACGGCCTCTCCTTTGCCATCCCGCTCGGCGATCCCCAGCCGGAGGTCAGGCCCGAGCGTCACCCGGGCCACATCGGCGACGCGCACCGGGCGCCCGTCCTTCCCGACG
>Ga0209055_1001272_pt1 | contig 16767 bp, 19 predicted proteins | sample GraSoiAngelo_110_FD_185875 | JGI IMG/M metagenome (GOLD analysis project Ga0209055, IMG submission 185875) | Grasslands soil microbial communities from the Angelo Coastal Reserve, California, USA - 14_0903_12_30cm (SPAdes) (version 2) | ecosystem: Environmental > Terrestrial > Soil > Grasslands ... | reverse complement strand
CAAGGGTTATGGGCATGATCATATTCTCCAAAAAGGTTGGTCCGGGCTACCTCGGCACCGTGCTCTCGAGTGTGCCGAGAGCGGGTGATGGTAGCTCCGGGAATTTTTCGCGCATCCTTGTCTCTGCCACGGTGTTTGCATCGGAGAGAATCTTCTGCGACTCTACTCCGGACGCCTCAAAGTCGTATGATTGGCCTGTGGCTTCGCCGACTTCCATGACTACGCTGTTGAGTGATTCGGAGATCTCGCCTAGTTCATAGCCGACTTGTGGAATGACGCCTTGTACCTGGTTCTTGATGGCTGCTACTACGCCTGCGATCGGGCCCATTGTGGCTGCGACGTCGCCGAATTCTTGGATTGTCTCTAGTCGGAGGCCTACTTGTTCGAGTGCGAGTTCGCTGCGGAGTGTGATCTTTGCCATTTTGCGGATCTCTGCGATCTCGTTGGCGTACATCGTGCTGCGTGCGGTGTCGTGGACCATCTGTGCCTGTACGCACTTGTCGAATAGCGTCTTGTCGTGCTGCTGTGTCTTCATGTTGGCTCCTTCGAGCCGGTTCTGTTGTACTTTCAGTTTGTAGACGACTTGGCTGATTCTTTCTTTGAGGGGTTCTTGGTGGTGGACGCGCTCGGTTATTTTCGAGAGCAGTGGTTCTCTGCTCCCGCGGTCCCAGTTCTTCATGGACTTGTAGGACATGTGGGAATTTCTTCCTCTTGATCGTCCGGTTGACGGAGTGTTTTGCCAATTGAATTCTTGACATGGCTAGGTGTGGTTTGAACAGGTTAGGGGACTAGTTTTCGCAGGCTAGGCAATAGAGAACGTGGCTGCGACAGTTATTGTCGGTGCTTGTTGTGGGGTCCACAGGAAGGTTTTGGTTTATATGCGATCCTGAAAACGTCGATCGATCTTGTGTTTTGCACAATTTTGATTTATCTTTGCTAGCTTAGAATCCTCCACGATCCGTTCGATCATTGACACTGTTTTTGTTATCATGTATCGAAAATCGGACTCTTGACGCTGTCTTATCGGCTGTTTTTGCGTTGGAACGCTTTTACCATTTTACCTCATAGATGACGGAATCCTAGGTAGAAAAAATGGGTCTAAACGATCTGACCATAGAGAAACTGATCACTGAGATCAACGGCTACAAAGAAAAGATGCGGACAATACACGAAGAATACGGACGAGCCTCTTCAGACCTGCAAGACCGGATCAACGTACTCGGCTACACACTCAACGAGCACTTGAAACAGACAAAGGACCAGATGGCCACAACACCACAGCGACTCTTGAATCTAGAAATGAAATTCGTGACTGGTGATGTCAACGAGTCTGAGTATCGGACTCAGCGCACAGAGTTCAAAGGACTACTAGAGAACAATCTCAAGAGCATCGAAGAAATCAAACTGATGATCGACACTCTCAGCCACATCGAGACCAAGCCACTATTCCCCGGAGAATTCAAACAGACATACCCGGAAAACAAGCCCGCGACTGTCAGCTGGGTCGGAATAGGCGCTATCGCTCAAGCGAAGCCCCTCTCTCCAAGCCAGCCACAATGGCCCGTGGCGCAAAGCCCAGCACAGTCAGTCCTTACCACTCCCAACAGTGTTGTCGAGGCAAATCCAGAACCAACAAGTCCAGCTCCGGCTCTGCCACAGAGCAACGGCACCGGATCTCCTACTCCAGAAACAACCAACGCTCCAAGCGCCCCATTGGACGCTCTCGCAGCCAGCACAGCTCCAGTCACTGCTCCAGTAGCATCATCGGACACTGCATCCTCAAACACTCTCGATGAATCATTCAACATAGCTCCATCACAAGACGTTGCGGAGGATGTTGCCGACGCACTCGTCGTCAAAGTCGTCGACGACATTCCCACACTCGACGCATCGTCACAAGTAGCAACGGCAGAGACCTCACAAGTCCAGCCAACGATACCAGGCACAGAAGCGGTTCCAGGCATTCAAGGCTCACCGGACCTGTCCTCGGTCGGCCTCGCGCCCCCGAGCCAGTTCTACAAGGTGGTCTGTCCAAAGTGCGGTGCTGATGTACCAAAGCCGGCGAAGGTCTGGGAGCTCAAGGGCGGCAAGTCGAAGAAGAACGTGCTAATCGGGCTCTTCCAGTGCCAGGACTGCAGGGTCAAGTTCAGAGAAGCTCTCACAAGAGAGATACTCTAAACACGACCGTCCGGTAAACCTCTTTCCCCTTATCCTCTTTTTTTCTCCTCTCTATTACCTTGTTTTCGTCGCGATGGTAGCAAACCCTTAAGACGCAACGCCTAGCTTCGTGCTCGATAGTTCGAGCATACTCGATTGACAACTGAGACCACAACAATGAGTGAGAAAGTAGAGCACAAGCCCGCACGTGAACATCACGAGCCCCGCACAGAGAGATCAGAACAAACCCCAGAAAGACGCGAAGAGAGACCACGGGAAGAAAGGCCACGACAAGAAAGGCCCCGGGGCCAGATTCCACCAGATACCGTCTTCATCGGCAAAAAGCCGTTGATGGCGTATGCGACTGCCGTTATGATGCATTTCAACAGCGGCCAGAACACACTCACAGTCAAGGCTCGGGGACAGTCGATTAGCCACGCGGTGGATGTTGTGGAAGTCGTCCGGCGCCGGTTCTTCCAGGGAAAACTCACCATCAAAGAAGTACGAATCGCTTCGGAGGTATTGGGCGAAGAAGGAGACACACGAAACGTCTCAACAATAGAAATCGTAATAGAGAAAGCAGCATAGCAAACCCGTTTCTGAAACGTTCTATTAGCCATCAGGGAACTCTAGAATCACAGGCAGTTCTACGTCGCGAGACTGGCCTACATACCTTGTTTTTCTAGACGCTCTATTGCTAGCCGGATCTTAACAGTGACCCATCAACAACAGCGTTCGCGGCCTCCCAAGCGCCATGTCGATCCTATCATAGACTCGGACCCTCAGGCATTTTCCATGGGACTTTCTTGGCACCCTCAGGTGTCAGGATTTTCGCGAACATGTTTTTCGCGGACAAACGGCTTGAGCTTAGGTAGGTTGCCTTCTTCGGACTTTTCTCGGGGGCTCACTCTCTTTGATAACTTCGCCAGGGGTCCGGACCTCTATCGAGAGATAGTTCCTGAAATCCTCCGGATTCCAAGTTACAAGCTGGGATGCATAGACTTCTGCATGGGCGCCTATCAAGAAATCTGGCAGTATCCTTCTGACACCTTCCCCCCGCTTTCTCAGGTAGCTTGAATAGAGTTGGCCAGCTCTCTTTGCAATATCTAGTGTTCCCGGAAGGCGGATCTCGATTCTGTTCACGGCCAAGAGTCTCTGGGCGCGACGTTCTTCACGCGACGGGTCTTGAGATAGATGGATTCCTCCGTAAAGCTCGCCGTAGCTGATGTCGGACATGACGAGGTCCTGGCGGGTTCTACGTGCCCATTGGAGAAATCTTGTCGTGGGCTGGGAGAACTCGTCGCCTCTCAAATGACTAATGAGAACGCTCGTGTCGAGGGCGAGCCTCAGCGTTCGGACCTCAGCCAGTGAACGATCTCAACACTGTTCTTCATCTTACCGAACACCGGATGATCGGCCCAGCTACCCTCCGTCTCCTTCATCACTTTTTCCCAATTATCCTCTAGTTTTTCGAGGAGGATCTTACCATCCTCGTATCGGACGTCCACATCGTCTCCGACAGAAATCTTCGCCTTCTCCCGAACCTCTTCGGGTATGGTTACCTGGTATCTTCGCGCGACCTTTACCATCAACCTCTAACCAGAATCCTATTAGGCGAATAGGATAAATTAATCTTCCGGACCCCTATCCGAGACCGCGATGATTCAGTCTGAGTCTCAGCTCGACACGTTTTCCTTGGCACCCTCGGGGTCATCAGCCTTGGAGGTCTCACGAGTCTCCCCATCCTCCGCCTTCCTCTCCTCTGGCTTGCGAAAGATTATCGTCTGATAATTCCTGGAAAGGCTCTGACGCTCTCTCTCCTCCTCCGACTCAATCATCCTCTTCTTCAAAGCCTCAAGCTCAACCGTCATAGCCTCAAGACTGAAATTCTTCAAGATCTGATCCTTATACCAGATCAACTGGCCAGCCAGCTTGGTCCACCTGACCCGCTGCGCATTAGGAGTATACTGCGACTTTGCATACTTGTGAGAAGTCTGGATAAGATCCTGAACAGTCTCGATCATGATCTTCCGCTCAGACTGCCGCCAAGCATTGATACTCTTCTTAACCTCAACCTCATCACTAACCTCATCCTCACTCATAGTGACCTGTGTAGTCCTACGAGCTAGTCGAATATGTCCAAGAGAGCAGAACGAAAACGCCAGGAAAAAACTCCAAGAAAACTACTCGAACCTCTCGGCTGCCTCCCTTAGTTGCTTCAGTTCGAAGCGATTAAGCATCTGGAAGCTCTAGGTATCTAGCCCGAAGAAGGGCTGAAAGAGATTTCTGGAGGTCTCTGTGCCATGCATTTTCTTCAGAAAAGTTAACAAGACGCAGTCAGACAGGCTTGAACCACCCGTCCAATAAGCGGTTTTGGTGTCGAACATGCCTGGTAGTCCCCGCAACCTATACGCTCACGGACAGGCAACTGAGCCTAGGACGCCCGGGAGACCTGTCCCCAAGGTAGTTCGTATCCCACCGCCTCAACTTTTTCGTTGTCCACGTTGCTCCGCAATGAGCTTTCAAGTGTTATTCCATGAAAGGGATGTGGCGGGATTCTGCGCGGAGTGCAACTTGCGGCTACGCACTGATAAGACGATTGACGGGAGGACTCCGGAATACTACGCTGAATTTACTCGTCAAGTCGAAGCTAGTTACCCTGATCGAATTCAGAGGATTTTCCTGAAGATGAATTCCGTGTCAGAAGCAAAAAGGGCATACCCATTGGTTCGTCGACTCGGATTCAGAACGAAACAGAGTAGCCCGATGCTTCACGCTCGACTAGTAATGGTTGAGACAACGCGCGGCCAGGCGCTGGTCTTGATTGAGAAGTTAAGAGAGCTGGGCATGCAAGTTGGACTGCAAGACGACCTTCATCCTCCTCCACCCTAGACGTGCTTTGTCCGCCGAGCTAATTCAGAAAGCGTGATGCGGACACAGGAACTCGAGGTGGTTTTGTAGACCACTCTTTATGCCGAGCGAGGTTCTCGCCGTGCCCATGTTCGCCCCTGGCATCATTTCGCTCGCATTCTACAAACGAAGGCCGAGCCGGGTCCAAGTCATTTTGGGCTTGGTCGCCACAATTGTGCTGTCTGCGTTGCTCGGATATATCTCACCAGGCGGTTCGCTCGGCCAAGTAGGCTCGGTCATACTGGCGGTGGTCGGGGGCGTGATCCTTTACGTTGTGATCTTGGCGGTCCTCCTTTATTGGTACCAACCGAGGCACGTGAAGCCGCCGATGCCGACACCGACGGCCCCGGCCCCATGAGTCGGGAACGCTGCAAGAATCTTTTCCTTGTGATACGATCTGCGCAGTCGCGCAAGAGGCCATTGCACGACCCTTCCAAATTCTAAAGTTTTTGTGATGTTGTAGCGGGACTCTTTGAGGTCCTCTTCACCGAGTTTGTCTTCGAGCCAGTCGATTGGGGAGAACATGATGCAGGCAACGTTGTATCATCTTCGCAGTATAAGACCTGGGCCAGATTATTTCTTGAATCGTTAGCCTCGTTCGCGTCTGCGATTGAATATTCCCAATTTAGGAAGAACCTATGGTTCCTTTGGTTCCAAGGAAATTTCGCCAGGACACCATCACGGCAAGCTTCTCATTGATACCTTAGAAATCCGTTGCGATGCGTGCCGTAGCGAGTCCCCTCATCGGAAAGAAGAGACTATCCAATTCATGTTCTTCTTCACGACCGTGGGCAATGGGAAGTTTGTACCGGTCAATCCGACTGTGAATGCGAAGGCTTCGGGGGCAAGGGCGTTCGAATTGGCGTTGACCTGTCTACCGATAGAGAAGGGAAAGGGCGAGCCTAAGCTCTCGCCCGCTGCACTATTCTATCTTGAAGACTAGTTTAGCGGCAATCTCGAGGCAACGCTGATGCGCGTTCGATGAAGGGATCGAGTGAGGCAAGAGTGATCTTGCGCTTGCAACGTCGGAATCCCCGAAGTGCGCTAGTCTAAGGTTCAGGTCTTTCAGAAGCTTTTCTGAGTCTATCATAACAGCTAGAAGGCAGATCGTCTCTTATAGGTACGCTGGACCAATGTGAAACTAATCTCGGGCCTGAGCCCTAGAGTCCGTTCCATCTACAACTTGAATTTGCAAATCTGTTCAGGTCCTTGCCCCTTTTGTGGAGGGGAAACAACTCCAGAAGAAAGAGCGCTGACGAAGCCAAAGCATTCCCTGTCAGTTTCGAGACAGAAATCGTCCCGGAATATCCGAAGAATGATGATCGCGTTGTTGCCTTTTCAATCATCATTATTGTCTCTCTCTCAGAGTTCTCCTGAGGGCGCGATTGGATTCCGCCTCGCTCTTGAGCACCTTTTCAAAAGATGCTCCTTCGGGAACGACCAGTTTTAGAAATACTCCGGTTCTGCCATTCGTGTCTCTTCGGGTCAAGACCCTGATCCGCTCCCTCACTATGTCGGAGCTCACGCTGAGCAACCGCGCAACCTCCGATTCTCTACCAACAATCGGAGATTCGATGTGCCCATCGTCAGTGGGCTGAATGAGGGTTAGTCTCTTCGTGCATCCGGGCCTTCTGATGCCGCGCCTTAGGTCCTCCATGCTGGCTGTCCCTCCGAACTTGTAGAATTCGAGTTCCAGTCTACGGAACTCTGACAGCGGAATGGTGATGGACGCTGTCCTTTCGGGGTCCAAGGATATGTGTGCCTTCGGCGAGTGTTTGGGAGTTGCCTGTGTTATCTCTCGCGAGTGAGGAATATTCCCTGAGGAGGCAAGTTGGGCCTCAACAAGTTGTGTGCTGACGCTGGTAGGGATCAGAATGTCTATGTCGCTCTTTTCGTCCATATCTCCCCTAGCAACACTGCCATGGACTAACGCACCGTTCCCCCAAGCTGCGAGGACTCCAAAGATGGAAACGGTTCTTTCTCTAATTGACTTCAGAAGGCGCCAGTGCGACGTGTCATAGGTTACGGAGAGAGAGTCCACGAGTCTGCTCGGCTTTGGACCCGACCCGCGTCGCGTCAAAGGCTCCCCTGAAAAAGAAGGTCTTCGCTGGCCGATATTGCGATATTGCGACTAAATGCTCGATCCCGGTATCTGATTCTTTTCAGTCCTCTGCTTATTGCGACACCAGGCACTTGCCACGGGTCCAGCTGATGCGAACCTGAGTTCGGTTTCCGGGTAATCGTCAAACTGCTGACTAGAATCTTTGCCTATCCAGGTATCCTTTCGGACCCACAAAAAAGGGGAAGGTCGACGGAGCTATATTCGTATGATTACGCGTTGAAGAACGGTAGATGAGCGAGAAGTGTCTCGCTGCTGAAGAGGCCTTGGAGATTAGTTACTTTCTCAAAGGAATTCTTCACGATGTCTTCAGAGGTTCTTGCTTGCCAGAGTGCGACTATGTCGAACTGTCCGGGTACGGTGCATGCTTCGATGAAGCCTGGGATGTTACTGAGCTGCTTAATGGTATTCTCGACTGAGGTGTGCTGTACGTTCAATAGAGAGAACCCAAGGGCCATTTGGCTCTCGAGCTTCTTGCTCGGCTGCATACCGTCGAATCCGGTATGAGTGTCGGTTGTGCGTACGTCGCTGATCTCGCGGATTTCTTTGACTGTCTGGTAGATGTTGTGTGGAGTGTTCGGCTTGAGGCGTAGGACTAGGTCCCAACGGCCTGTTACCGGTGCGATGATGTCAATCTGGCTGTTGTGCTTTAGCTCGTCGACCACTTTCGTACTGCGGCCCGGATTAACGGTCGCGAATACGTAGGTCGGGAAATTCATATTGGTTTGCATTGTTGTTTTTTTCTACTGCATTTTATTGCATCATAGTAACACTTGTTACTTGCATTTAAGGCTTTTATTGAGGAGCCTGCGATATATTACATGAGAACATCGGAGCCAGAATGACATGACAGTTCACCGAAACGGTGTCAGCGTGCCCGAGGCAGTACGCGAGATTCTGACTAGAAACTACCCTCTCTACCAATGTCTGAAGATGAAACTGATGAACTTCCATTCGCTCGCAGGATTCATCCAGCCTCAAGTCCAACAACTGAGTGGGAAAGAGGCCAGTGTCAACGCGCTGGTTGCAGCGATCAAGAGATTCTCAGACACACTACCCAACAGCAAAAGTCCCGACCCATCGAAAGTTCTCAAGGACGCGAGGATCTCACTTTCAAGCGGCATAGTAGACGTGACGATCAGAGCACCAAAGACCCAGTTCTCAACCATAGTCAAGGAATTATCAAAACGCTGCAGGGGAACTCTCAGAGTTTCCTCACATCTTCCCTCTCTCAAACTCGATCAAACTGATCCTACCCGCGGAGGATTACGCTCTCATCCGGACGAGAATGGAGCATCTTAAGGAGCCAGCGACACAGGCGAGCTTGTCCAAGCTGATCCTCAACCTATCGCCCCGCGCCGAGATGACTCCAGGAATAGCATCCTACATCACTGAACTACTATTCAGAAACGGCGTGAACATACTGGATGCGTTCTTGGGTTACGGCGACATCATAATGGTCGTTGCCGACAAGGACGGACCCCTCGCCTATGATGTCCTACAACGAGAAATCCACGGCTCTAATCAACCGGAAGAATGGAAGTCCTGACCCTTGAAATGCATGCTCACGTCAGATTACTCGCTTTTCTCGTTGATTTCTCCAATGACGTGTAGGGATCAAACGATTGCTAGGTCAAACTGGTATTCAGGGGATCTGGAATAGAATTCCCTTCTCCAGTAATAGTTTGACGATTACTCAGAAAATGGGCCGCGTTATACTCCGAGAAATCCTTACCCAGGAGACTATTGAGAGTTCATAAAGTCACGTAGGGTTTTGCGTGCACGGTCTACTTGCAACGCCGACCAATATGCTGATATCTACTGCCGCCACAACGCTTCACCAAGCTCAATAGTTCGTGCCCGCACCTGAATCCACTGGCTACATTTCCAGCACCGGACAAGTGTACCGGGCGGAGCCAAGCCCAGGTCGATGCCGCATGGCACGCAAGACACGGGGGAAATCTCGTCTGCCATTTTCGGATAAAGATGGTGTGGACCTGAGATTTAAGCGGTGCTAATAGTAGTGAGAAAAAGGAGGGTGAAGCCTACTCTCTAAGGCTGTCTGGAAAACTGGGCATTGTATTCTTCCACTGAGGCCCCTTCTCGAACACGGTTCCAAGACAATGCCGGGTGATGGACATGCCGGAAACCAAGGCCTTGGGTCGGCCGTGGAAGGTACCAGCAGGGCTATCCGAATCACAGTCAGCGTGCTTACGCCTACTCCAGACCAGTTGTACCCCTTTGCCTACGAAGTTGAACCGCCTATTCCGATTGTACTCCATGCGAAGAAATACTCCCAACGCCAATGCCAGGCCTAGGAAGTTTCTCGATATGGCAATGTGCAGGCCCAACCTGGAACTGGTCGAAACAGCGAGAGACAGAATCACCATTGAGGCAGATTTTCCCCATCTTGGCCCGGCCTTACTGTTCGATTACTGGACAAGTATTGATCTGCTCAAGAAATGGTGGCCTCCAGCGGCGGAGTTGCAGCCCGAGGTAGGTGGGACATATCATTTTTCCTGGCCCAAGCAAGACTGGCATCTTCGGGGCAAGTTCACCGTGTTCGAGAGAGGGAAGAGGCTCGGCTTCACGTGGAAGTGGGACCATGAATCGATCGACGTAACTAGGGTCACACTAGTCTTCCACTCAATGCCAAAAGGGGGTACAAGACTCACCCTTCTGCACGAAGGGTACGCGAAGAACTCGGAGGCGAAGAAGACAAGGGACGAACACGTCGAAGGCTGGACTTTCTTTCTGAGGAATCTCCAAGAACAAGGCCAGGAATCATAAAGCTCCCCTTCAGGCCAGCGAGCTTGCAGGACCACAGTCAACGGGGCGACAACGGTCATCATGAAAGATCGTGTGAAAGCGCCTGAGAAGATCCTCCCAGTGCTGCAACGGCTCTTGCGGACAGCTTTGGGGGAGAATGCGAGATGATCGAGGATCATTGTCATCGGTTCGAAGTAACCGGTGGATCTTGCATGGTCCTTCTCAAGCTGCCTTAGCACTTTGACAGTCTTGCCACGGGTAACGTGGCGCAGTAGTTTCCATCCGAAGCGCTGGTATGAGACGAAGCTCTCTGGTTCCGGGCGGAGTTTGTATGTGTTCCTGACTATTGCTTGGTCCCAGAGCATGACAGTTTCGGGTAGGAAGAAATGGAGTGCTTTACCATAGGTGGGTGAAGGCGCCCCGCAGTCTCGAAAGCTAGAACTTATGTCAAGAATACATTGAAAGTCCTTCGGGGCAAGGGTGTAGAGGACCTTGCCATGAAGGCGTTGTATGCCGGTCAGATTTTTTCTCAGCCAGTTGGTACAGATCCCTCTGAAAGCTCTGCCCCCGCCTTTGAAGCGCAGGGCTTTCCATTTACCCAAGAATTCTACAGCGTCATCTAGTCTCGCCACCGGAGATTCGTTTCTCCTTTCCCATACGAGCCTCGGCCAGACCCCGTGAGTGCCGGGGTCGTGATAGGTGTACTTCTCGGCTGCCTCTCGCAGCTGCCCCAGTTCGAAGCTCATTCGGGTGCCTCTGTGTGCGGTATCTTGAGCCGGGCTACGATCAGCCCCGAGGTTGCTGGTTCCGATTGGACCCATATTACGCTCTGAAACTAGACGTTTGGATTCACACGAGAGAAACAGAATCAGAGCCGAAGCCCTGGCTGGTCGGGATGAGTCTATCCCTAACTTAGGGACGCTATTTGCGCCGCGTATCGCTTGGTCGCGACGAAGAAGATGTAGAAGGCTGTGAGTCCGATTATGTAGAATGTGCTGGCGATGAACAAGGGTAGCTGTAGTAGTCCTAGTCCGAGTATGAGTCCACCGAAGTAGGTGCTTAGACTGTTGGGCAGTCGAAACGTAATATTGCTCAAGGCGCTGACCAGGCCTCTCTGTTCCGCGGGGAATATGCTCATGGAGAATGAGTCGATGAGCGGGCCTGCCATGTTCATAAGTGCTGATCTTACTATGTAGACTCCTGCTGCTAGCGCGAAGATGGGGATGAAGGCCATGCTTAGCATGAAGAGCATAGACGATCCTGTAGTAAGGATGATGGCGCGCATCTGTCCGAATCTGGTGGCGAGTCGAGGGCTGGCGTACGCGGAGAATCCGATGAGTATATTGGAGAAGGCGAGGATTGGCCCGCTGTAGCTGTCGGAGACGTTGAATCGGTAGTAGAACCAGGCGCCCACGAGTGGGATAATGAATCCCGCTCCGAATCCTATCGTGCTCGCGACGAAGCCGAGCTTCAGAAGTGTTCCCTTGTTCTCCAGTCCGGACCATCGACGTTCAGGGTTGTGGGTCTCGCGGTGGTTTCGGAGTAGAATGTAGAACATCAGGGGACTGATGAAGCTCGCCAGGCCGAGTATCAGGAGTGTCTGCCTATGAAGCGCATAGTTTGTGAGGCCAGTTAGAGATTGCAGGGCTGGAAATGCTCCGGGGAGGACGAGGCCGATTCCGGTTGTGACATTGATCATGATGAATGATAGCGAGAAGACCCTGTTCCTGTTGGAATTGTCAGTAAGATCCGCTAGCAGCGCATTCCATGTGGTCACGCTAGCTCCTTCCGCGAATCCCAAAGCGACGCTCGCGGAGATGAGATACAGGAAATTCGTTGTTACCGCGAAGGCTAGTAGCGCGGCGGCACCGGCTAGATTTCCAAGGATCAGGAGCTGTTTTCGACCGTAGATGTCGGAGATGATTCCGAGAGGAATGGACGTGATAACGACAGCGATGCCTTGGGCTGCGATTAGTAGGCCTGCTTGTATGGCTGTGAACCCGACAGTGACGAGCCAGGCTCCCAGGACGATCTGGAGGAAGCCAAGTCCGAGGAAGACTGGAACAAACGATAGAATCAGCATCCTGGCGGTTGGCGGGACTCTGCTGGCTTCTTGGTGGGCCAAGTGATCTTCAGCATTGGGTTTCTAGTTCCCGCCCGATAAACCAATGGGGCTCACGCGGGAGTGCCGACCAGCATGCCATGGGGTTGGCCCTGCTCAATCGTTCAGAGCTTACTTGTCCGTGTTCGCGTCTGTGACCATTGGTCTTATTTACTCGGATTTTTTCTTCTGCCCCCGGGCGAGTTCTTGTTCGTGTTCGATCCGTTTCCGTTTGATCTCCTCCAAGAGGTTGCACCAAACCAGGCGAGGAGGGTTACGAGGGGTTTCCTCAATCGAGTCCTGCGCCCCTAACGCCTCGGCTACTACTCGGATCGTTGACCAAAGCTACCCACGGCACACCGAAGCAATTCGGGGCAGGCCATAGCCTGAGGTGCATCCGGAATGCTTAAGTTATCTCCAACTACCAGCAGCCCTCTGAAAATAGGCGAAAAACATGGCCAAGAAAATACTATACTCTTCAGTCCTACTGCTACTTGGCACCATATTCCTCATCCCTGCGGCAAACCCCGTCCATGGACAGTTTACTGGCACCGTTTGCCTCATTCCAACCAGCTCCAGTTCGTGCCCCTCTAGTCCCGCGACAATTGGCGGCACAGTCGGGACCCAGCTACGCGTGTCCGTCTTCATCCAAGGCTCCGATGCACTGAACGGCGCCCAGGTCATACTCCTCGCGGATCATACGATAATCAAGCCTGCCGGAGCAGACATTACAGGAACTGTGGTGCCGGGCGGTTCTATCATAGAAGAATGTATTGGAGGCGTACTCGTCCAAGGCAGCGTCTGTGACTCCCACGACACCATCGATACGATAGACGTTGCGGTTGTAGCTGGACCCGGACAAATCACCACTGCACCGACAACCGGTCTGCTCTTCACCGCGATATACAACGTTACATCGGCCACGAGCGGAACCCCGATCGGATACCAGACTGGCTGCTCGCCACCCACCAGCGTCAGTAACACCTGTATCACCATCACAAACGGCAGCCTCACCCCAGATCCAGAAAATGCACAGACGGCTGTCTTCACAACTGGAGACTTCACAATATCCGCGAATCCCGCGAGTCTATCCCTACGGCGCAGCTCCCAAGCATCTTCAACAATAACTCTGAACAGCATCGGCTTCGCTGGAACTGTAAGCCTCACGACGACAGTATCGCCCACGAACAAAGCACCGTCACAGTCGCTCAGCACCAGCACCGTAACTCTCACCTCGGGAGGATCAGCCTCAGTGACACTTACTGTCACAACCGTCAAAAACACCGGGTTCGGAACCTACACGGTAACGGTCACCGGGACCAGTGGCAACATAGTCAACTCGGTCACAGTAACTGTAACAGTAACGCACTAGACAGACAGTAAATCGTCTCTCTTTTCCCCTCTTTTCTTTGCGTCATCCTAGACTTGAGAGCGCACCGAGAATCTGGTGAACCCGGCTTAGAGCGCACGATTCCGTGGTAGCGTGATCGGACCCTTCGACAACTCCTCCTTCCAAGTCAGAGAGTAACAGACATTCAACAAGCACCCACTCTTAGACGTCAGAATATTTCGATAAGGTCTCGTTCATCCGGATTTTTCTTCTGCCTTCAAAGCCATTTCTTGCTTGTGCTCGATCTGCTTCTGTTTGATCTCCTCGTAGAGATTGCACCAGTCGCGGCCAGAGACGACAAGCTGGTAAGACTTGAGCTTCGGATGAATGCATTTTGCCCTGTCAAAGAGATCAGCGTTGAGCGGATCCTTTGTGGCAAACCAGATGCAGGATAGACAGTTCCCATTCTGCCATTGTATGCCCTTCAAGCGCTTCTGCATTTCAGACTCAGGTCCAGACATGATGGCTCAGTGTTCGAGCGAGTGCATTATCAAGGTTCACACCTAAACTTGACGACGACGTAGCCGAAGTAGAATTCGCTCAGCCATCTGGGGCCGAGGACGTGTTTAGGACCAATCATGATGATTCTTGATTGATTTCCCTCTCCGAAGGGTTACGTTTTGTCTCAACCGCCTCAAGGTCTGCAGCAGGTAAGGAAGCTGCTCTTCTTGGCTAGAGTAGGGAGAAGGGAGACGGACGCCAGCTTAAGCATGGAAACTCGACTATGAGCCAAGAACGCTTGACGTTGCTACAAGCTAGGGCCGGCTTTTTCCCGCTTACGTGTAGTCTGGTGCGCCAAAGAACGCGGACATTATTCCGACGTCATTGATGTTTACTGTCCCGCTTCCGGTGACGTTAGCTGCTGGGTCATACAATGGGCTTCCAATGCTGCGGTCGAAGGTCGCAACTACGACTCCGAAGTCCACAATGTCTACGGTGCCACGTCCAGCCATGTCAAGCTGTCTAGTCACCATCATGGAGGCGGACCATACTCCGTTCTTCAGACTCAAGGTCACGTCTGCTGAGAGACTATACGGGCTGACGGCTACGTTCAGTAGGAATCGAGTCCGGTTGTTGCTTATTTGCAGATTCGTGACGATGTAAGCTTTTGAAAACAACACAGCCCCCGAAGTGCTGTTTGTCGCGGTGAGCGAGACTGTCCCAGAAACAATCCCGGAGCTGACTTGCAGACTGCCAGTGACCGTCACCGTGACTCCCTGAAAACTGCTCGTCTGGTTGATCGAGATCGACGGGTCTGAGCTCGCGACGAACGGCTTCATCAACGGATAATGATCCTGGTAAACCCCTCCAGGAATCGAGTAAGGAGTATCTCCAATGCCATCTGGGCTGGGACAGATGTTCTGCTGGGGCCCACTACAGTTGTCGACTCCGGTATAGGCGGACCAGTAGTTGCCCCCGCTCGGATATCCGTTGTCCCAGACCTGGCCCGGCTGAATAGTATTCTCAGTCCCGAAGAAATTACTGTGAAATATGTGAACACCGGTAGACCCGGTGGCGTATATCGTGATAAAGTTCGGGTTGAAACTGTTGCCCGTGATCGTCGCATTAGTCGATGAGACAACTTCCAGACTACCGTCCTCGTTGTAGAACCGGCTACCATCAACAATCGTATTGTTAGACCCGGACAATATCATTCCATACTCGGCCCCACGATCAAAGTAGTTGGGGCCTGTCGAAGAAAAGTCGCTGTTCTCAACCGTTACATACGAGGACGAGTACACATCCAAGCCCTGGTAATGGTTCTGTGAAGCATTCACATTCTCGACCAACACGTTATGCACCCCCACCAGTGTGATACCAACCTCGGTCCCATGAATCACCAAGTTAGAAAGGCGAACGTTAGAGCAGTTGACAAGGATCAGCTCACCCACCGACACACCGTCCAGGGTCAGACTGGGGCCGCAACCATCATAGTAGTACAGCGGCTTACCGGTAACTAGGTTATCACTAGTAATGGTATACGAGTTTGGGGCCGTGCTCAGCCCTGCAATTTCCAGCCCGCCCCGACTGAAACTGTTGTCGGACACCACAGTATTGCTCGAGCCTAGCAGGTGTAAGGCGTAGAAGGCTGAACCTGAGAAGCTGTTGCCGGTCACGGTCACGTTGTTTGAGCCGGCAATGTGGAGCGCGTCTCCCTGGCTCCACGGGAACGAGTTGTCAGCAACAACAACATTCGTCGAGGATACTATGTCCATCCCGTCTCCTCCACACTCGTTCGGACTACCGCTACCCGACTCCGCTTGGTTATAGGCAAGCACCACGTTCCGAGACGAGGACACGTTGATAGCACCGTCGCAATACATGTTGACTGAAGAGTTCACCACACGCCCGTTAGTGACATTGTTGAAAATAATACCTCCGAATCCGTTGCCCACTGACACATACCGTATGACGAAGAACGCGGTGGCATTGCTGATCCTAATGGAGCCAAAGTCTGAGACGATATTCCAGCCGAGGATCATGTAAGGGTCAGAATCCGTCCCACTTCCACCAGTCACCCCGTTGGCCGCAGTGAACCCACCGTTACCAGTAATCGTGATCGACGCGTGACCCTTCAGGGGCGGCGGGTTTACGAATCCGAAGGGCGACATCAACGGATAACGGTCATGGCTATTGCTGAAACCGTAAGGAGTGTCCCCAATACCATCCGGGAATGGACATATGTTCTGCTGAGGACCCCCACAACGGTCCACTCCCTTGTAGTCAGACCAGTAGTTCCCGCCGCTCGGGTACCCGTTGTCCCAAGAGTTTACGCTAGGCTGATCATCCGATGCCTGGATGGTATTGTTCAGAAGGCTGTTGTGATAGACTGAGATAACAGTAACTCCCGACAGACGAATTCCTACCGCTTCCAGAGTCACGTTGTTCCCGATTATCTGATCGTTACGGGATCCACCCGCCAGAACTATTCCCTGATACCAATTAGAGTAACCGTTAGCTACCCCACCCCCAGACACACGGTTCTCCTGGACCAGGCTATTGTTGGTGGCGGTTAAGAGAATGCTGTAGCAGAGGTTACAGTGAACAGAGTTGTTTATGATCTGCAAGCCTAGAGAATACGATCCGACCAGCACCCCTTCGATATAGGCGCCATTCAGTATATTGTTCGACACTGTCACAGTCGAAGAATGGTCAATGTACAATGTCGTGCCCGAGCCACAATCCGGACTGTTACACATGGGATCCCCAGAAATTCTGTTACCAGACAACTTAACACGTTGAGAATGCACGACCCCAACGTTCCCCCCAATCTGGTTATTGGCCAAAGTCACTCCCACATCGCCGGAAATAGCCAGAGCA